>Ga0070689_100003944_pt1 | contig 9959 bp, 7 predicted proteins | sample KBSS23HmetaG_FD_64669 | JGI IMG/M metagenome (GOLD analysis project Ga0070689, IMG submission 64669) | Switchgrass rhizosphere microbial communities from Kellogg Biological Station, Michigan, USA - KBS S2-3H metaG | ecosystem: Host-associated > Plants > Roots > Rhizosphere ... | reverse complement strand
CCTCGCGCCTTACCGAGGCGATGAATCACCAGCTCGATACCACCGATACGCCGTTCGGCAAAGTCGTGCAGCCGCTTCACTTCCGTCGGCAGACGCTATCGGCGGAACTGCTGTGGTCGCCGTTGCCGCAAGGCTGGGAAAGCGCAGCGGCATTGCCTGGTTCCACCGACTCGACCCTGGTCATGCCACATCACGTGCTCGAGCATCGCGCCGTGCTGTTCGACCAGTCGAACCGTCCCTTCAGCCTGGTGATCGAGAGCTACACCTCGCAAGTTCTTGCCTTTACTCCGGCGAAGACTCGGCCATAAGTTAGATGCCGCGCCCCTCGTTTTCCGGGGGCATCTTCGATGAGAATGCGCCACCGCAGTCACTGGGAGGCTGACTGTCTTGCGTCCAACTGTCGATCGACAGTGCATTCGTGCATCACGAATGCGATGCGCCTTATTGCCGCCTGTTTCAGCTCCTGCAGTACGGACATCCAGGGGGATCATCCGGTGAACGCGCAGGACCACGTCAGGGGAATGACATGAAGCATTTATGGAAGAAGGGCGTCGTCGTCGCGTGCGCTCTGAGCGTTTCTGCGTGTGCGTCGATCGTGGGTGGTCGCTATCAGAAGGTGGAAGTGGATGCGCGCGCCTCGGGCGAGAGCGTTCGCGCCGATTGCACGCTGAGCAACGGTACCGGTGAAGTGCGTGTGCTCACGCCGGGCACGGCGGTAGTTCACCGTTCGTCGCACGATCTGTCGGTGGTCTGCCAGAAGGACGGCAAGCAGATCGCCCAGCAGTCGTACGACTCCAGCATTCGCGGGATGGTGTGGGGCAACCTGATCATCGGTGGCCTGATCGGCATCGCGATCGATTTCTCCGACGGCGCTTCGCATCACTATCCCAACAAACTCACCGTGGTGCTGCCGTCGGCCTACGCGGCGATCGCCACCTATCCGGGCACGGGCGCCACGCCGGCCGGTGGCTACGCCACGCCGACGGTCGATGGGCTGGCCAGTCTCGATGGCCGGGTCAGCAAGAGCATGTTCAATGCCGCGCAGAACGTGGCCGCCGCTCGCCAATGCGACCGCGCGATCCATGTGGTGATGGTCGACGGCACGCGGGCCATGTTCCGCTCGCAGTGTCCGGCGTCCAGCGACGTGCAGATCGAATGCGCAGGCGATGCCTGCGTGCCCTTGCAGGCGGCGGGCGTGGCCATTAACTAAGTCGTCGGTTTGTTTGTGTGGGAAGAGAGGGGCTGGCCTTTGCCGGCCTCTTTTCTTTTCAGACACGTCCCATATTGCGGACGGACGGCACGGATTAACGTGTGGATATTCCGAATCCATCGCTGGCACGAAGGCCGGCACGGAGTTTCCGCATGGTTGCTTCCCTCGTCGAATACGTCGTCGCCCGTCAATGCGAGGGCTGGAACGTGTTGCGCGACGGCGCGCCCATCGGCCGACGCGGCGTGCTCGTTCGTGCTGTGGATTTCGCCACGCACCTCGCCGAACGTGAAGCCATCCTGGGAGGCCGAGCCACTCGCGTGCTGATGGCGCGCGAGGACACGGATCGCTTGCCCGGCTGTCAGCCGTTGCGGCGCGCGGCCTGATTCAGGGCTGCAGGAAGCGCTGCCCAATGGCGAGCGCCGTGCGATAGGGCTCCGGATCGTTGCGGTTGCTGAGCAATACCACGGTCAGGTGCTGCCTGGGCCAGCGGATGATCACGTTGCGAAAACCCATGCTCTCGCCCGAGTGCCACAGCACGTCGCCGTGGATGCGCCAGCCAAAACCGTAGGCATCGACATCGGGCTCGTCATGCACCTGGTTCTGGGCGCTGAAGGCGAGTTTGCGCGAGGCGTCGGAGAGCAGGCGATGGTCGTACAGCGCAGCGTCCCATTTCGCCATGTCGTCGATGGACGAATAGATGCCGCCGTCACCCCGGGTTGCGCTGGTGGGGCTTTGGTCGGTACGGATCCAGCGACCGTTCTCTTCGCTGTAGCCGTAGGCGCGGTGGGTGACTTCGGGGCCGCCCAGCACATAGAGCAGGGTATGCGTCATGCCCAGTGGTTTGAAAATGTTCTTGGCCAGGAAATCGGGCAGCGACTGCTTCGAGGCCCGTTCCACGATCAGGCCAAGCAGCACGTAGCCGCCGTTGCTGTAGCGGTAGGAAGTACCCGGCGCGAAATAGCTGCGCGGTTCGGCGGCGAGCATGCGCAGCACATCGGCGTCGCTGATCTGCTCGGTGACATGGGCGGGCATCAGGTCTTCGTAGTCGATCAGGCCGCCGCCATGGCTGAGCAGCTGGCGGATCGTGATCGCTTCATGCGTGGCCCGCAGTTCCGGAATCCAGTGGCGAACGTGATCGTCGAGGCTCAGGCTGCCGCGCTCGGCCAGCAACAGGATGGCCGCCGCGGTGAACTGCTTGGTGACGGAGGCGAGCCGATAGTTGGTCGCCGGCGTGGCGGCTTCGTGCGTTTCCAGATTGGCCAGGCCATAGCCGCGCCGCAGCAGGGGCTTGCCGTCCTTGATCACCAGCAGTGAAGCACCGGGCACGTCGCCGTGGTAGCGGGACATCAGCCCGTCGACATCGGCGATGGCATCGCCTGCCTGCACCCGGCCAGCCAGAACCAGCAGTACGAGGAACAGCGGAACGAACTTGCGCATCGCGTCGAGCCTCATTCGAAGGGTGGCTTATTGCACGGGGACGTCGTAGATGGTGTCGGGCGTCGGCTCGGGATTGAGCGTGTAGTGCCACCATTCCATGGCGTAGTTGCGGAACCCCTCGCGTTCCATCGCCCGCTTCAGTAGCTCGCGATGGGCGTGTTGCGCGGCGCTCGCTTCGGGCGAATCGGTGTTGGCGAGCGTGCCGAAGTAGTCGAAATCGGTGCCCATGGCCAACGGCGTGCAATGCGTATCGGCGGCATCGCATTGCATCAGGGTGAGATCCACCGTCGCGCCGCGGCTGTGCCCGGACACCGGTGCGATGTAGTCGCCGAGCAGGGCGCTCTTGTCCAGCTTCGGATAATGCTCGGGCTTGGTGCGCTGGTCCGAGAGATCGCCCGCCCAACGCACGAAATGCGCCACGGCTCGCGCGGGCCGGTAGCAGTCGAACAGCTTGAGGCGCTGATGCTGCGCGCGCAGGTCGCGCTCCACGCGTGCCAGCGCTTCGGCGGCCGGCTTGAGCAGCAGGCACTTGGGCGCGAGGTAGCCATCCACCGGCGCGCCGACGAAGTTGTCGCTGCCGGCGTACTTGATGTCCTCGGCGATGTCGGGGACGAGTTGCCGGATATCGACCAGCCCGGCCTGCTGCGCCGTCGTGGCCGGCGACCGTGCCGGGGTTCCGTCGGCATGGGCGAACGCAACCAGCGCGCACAGCGTCAACCCCAGGGCAACTCGCCTAGCCACAGCCATGCTCCCGATGGAAGCTGAGGTCTTCGAAGTCCGAGCTGAAATCGGCACGGGGATCGACCTTGCTCATGTGCAGCACACCCTTGGCATCGGTGGGGAAGCTCAGCCACGCATCGGTGTCGCCGTGATCCCAGTGCACCAGATAGCGTTGGCCGGCGCGCATCACGGTACCGGCCAGGCGCGGCGATTTGGCGGCCACGAAGCGCACGGCATCGCCTTGAGGACACAGGCTGATGGTGCCGAACCACGGGTCGCGCCAGCGCCCCAACTGGCTGCGCAGGTCGTCGACCTTCGCCGCTTGCGAGACGGGCGGCTTGGCTGCCTTGCGGGCAGTGGACGAGGCGCGATCGAGTTGATCCACGTACCAGTTGGCGTCGTGCCCGTCGTGGGGCGAGGTGAATTGCTTGGTGAGCGCTTCGATCAGCACGGTACGCGCGTCCTCCGCCTCGCTGTTCATCAGGATCACGAAACCGGCCTTGCGCTCGGGCAACAGCATCATCGCCGAGTACATGCCCGACAGCGTGCCGGTATGCGAGACCGTGAACACGCCATCCATGTCGGCGATGCGCCAGCCGTAACCGTAGGCGTAGAAGCGGGTGCCGTTCCAGGCGCGTTTCTGCGCCGAGATCGGCATCGGCGTGTACGGCGTCCACACGATCTGCCGCTGCTCGGGCGTCAGCCACTGTAACTGTTGCGGGGTGGGTGCCAGCCAGTTGCGTGCCCAGCTGAGCATATCGGTGAGGCTGCAGCGCACGCCGCCCGCCGGAGCGGAGGTGATGTTGGGAATTTCGGCATCGTCGGCATTGATCACGACATTGCGATCGTGCTCGCGCGCATGCGGCTCGGCCACGTTGCCTACCGCGTCGCGATTCCAGGCCCCAATCTGGCAACGCGCGAGCCCGAGCGGCTCGAACACCTCGCGGCGCAACAGTGTCTCGTAGTGGTCATGTCCCGCTGCCGCGGCTACTTCGCCGGCCACTACGTAGAGCAGGTTGTCGTACGCATAGCTGGCGCGAAAACTGTAGGCAGGCTTGAGGTAGGCCAGCCCGTGCACGATGTCCTGCCGGGTGAAATCGTTTGGTTCGGGCCACAGCATCAGATCGCCTGCGCCTTCGCGCAGGCCGCTGCGATGGGTGAGCAGGTCGCCCACTTGCATATGCTCGGTGACCCAGGGATCGGCCATGCGGAAGTCGGGAAGGTAACGCCGCACGGGGTCGTCCCAACGCAGCTTTCCTTCCTGCACCAGACGGGCGAGCAGCGTCGAAGTCATCGCCTTGCTGTTGGAGGCGATCTTGAACAGCGTGTCGTTGGTGATCGCTTGTCCGGACCCGGCCACGCGCTCGCCCAGTGTGCGCGTGTAGACCACCTCGCCGTGGTCGATCACGCCCACCGCGAGACCGGCCAGGTGATAACGGGCCATCACCGCATCGACGACGGAGTCGAGTTGCGCTGCTCTGGGCGTGTCGGCCGCTGCTGCAACGCTGCTGGCGAGGGCAAGCCCGATCGCCAGCAGCGCCCGCTTAGCCGCCATGCACCGTGGCACGCTTGGTCACCTCGTCCCACACGCGCAGCAGGTTGCCGCCCCAGATCTTGGCGATGTCGTCGTCGTTGAAGCCCGCCTTGCGCAGCGCCGCCGTGAGACTGCGTGTCTGGGTGGCATCGGACCAGCCGCCAAGGCCGCCGCCGCCGTCGAAGTCGGAGGCGATGCCGACGTGGTCGATACCCGCCACTTGCACCATATGCTTGATATGCGCCACGTACTCGTCCACCGAGGCCGGCGGGAACGCGGCATCGATGCGCTTCATGCCCTCGATATAGGCGGGCAGGTACTCGTGCTTCTCGCTGTCGAAGCTCTTGTCGCCGGCCTGCTTCGCCACTTGTGCCTGCAGCGCCTTGACCGCCAGGTCGCGCGCGGGATCGAGCTTGATGAATTCGCCCACGGCCACCGCCTGGATCACGCCACCCTTGGCGGCGATGGCGCGCAGCAGATCGTCCGAGAGGTTGCGCGGATGCGGATCGATGGCGCGCGATGACGAATGCGAGGCGATCACCGGCGAGGTGGACAAGGCCAGCACGTCGCGCACGCAAGCGTCCGACGAATGCGACACGTCGACCATGATTCCAAGTTCATTGTCGCGCTTGACCACGGCGCGGCCGAAATCGGTGAGGCCATATTCCGGCAGCGGCGTGTCGCCGAGGTCCGCCTCCGGCGTCGAACTGGTGCACAGGTCGTTGTTGCCCATATGCGCCAGGCCGACGTAGCGCGCGCCGCGCTTGTAGGCGATATCGAGGTTCTTGATGTCGTGGCCCAGCGAGTAGCCGTTCTCCACGCCGATCATCGCCGAGAGCTTGCCCGCTGCCTTGTTGGCGCGCACCTGCTCGGGCGTGGTGGCCAGGCGGATGTCGTTGGGATAGGTCTTCAGCATCAGGTCGATGGCGTCGTATTTGCGCTTGGCCTGCGACACGGCGTGCGCGTAGCCGGCGGGCGTCAGCGGTCCCTGGTCCACATAGACGATGAAGAACACGGCATCGAGACCGCCGCGGCGCATCTTGTCCAGGTCCACCTGCATCGGCGTCTGCTTGCCGAAATCGAAGCGCGCTTCGTGCATGTAGGCAAAGGGAATGTCCACATGCGTGTCGAGCGTGATCGGCGGATCCTTCTGCGCCGCCGCGGGCGTGCTGGCGAGTGCAAGTGCTAGCGCGATGGCGCCGCCGAGTAAGCCGAAAGTCTTCATGCCGTCTCCCAGTGATTGGCCGGCTGTTCGCCGGCGACCATGTCTTCGAAGGACTGCCGTTGCCGCACTACGGCATAGCGGCCCGCATCCACCAGCACTTCGGCGGCGAGCGGTCGCGAGTTATAGGTGGAGGCCATCGAGGCGCCGTAAGCACCTACGCTGCGGATCATCAGCAGCTCGCCTGGCGCGCACGCGGGCAGGGCGCGTGCCTTGGCGAAGGTATCGCCGGTTTCGCACACCGGCCCCACGATGTCGTAAGAAATCATCGAGCGTGCATCCCCGGCTACCGGCGCGATGTCGTGCCAGGCATCGTACAGGCTCGGCCGGGCCAAGTCGTTCATGGCGGCGTCGATCACCAGGAACGTGCGCTCGTCTCCCTGCTTGAGCCGGATCACGCGGGTCAGCAACACGCCCGCTTCGCCGACCAGATAGCGGCCGGGCTCGAACAGCAGGCGGCCTTCGAAACCGGCGAGCGCTTCGCGCACCAGGGCGACGTAGGCTGCCGCATCGATCGGTCGATCATGACCCTCGCGATAGCACACGCCCAGGCCGCCGCCCACGTCGATGCTGGCGATGGGGTGGCCTTGCGCAACCAGTTCGCGCCAGAACGCGGCCACTCGCTGCAAGGCCTGCCGGAACGGCTCCAGGCTGAGGATCTGTGAACCGATGTGCACGTGCAGGCCGTCCAACTGGACATGGCTGAGCGCATCGCGCTGCGCAAACCAGCGGCGAGCCTCCTCGATGCTCACGCCGAACTTGTTCTCGGCCTTGCCGGTGGAAATCTTGGCGTGGGTGAGGGCGTCCACGTCCGGATTGATGCGCACGGCTGCCCGCGCCACGATGCCCTGCACCTGTGCGACGTGCTGCAACAACAGCAGCTCGTCATGCGATTCCACGTTGAAGCGCAGCACGCCCTGGCGCAACGCCTCGGCGACCTCCGTTTCGCTCTTGCCCACGCCGGAAAACACGATGTGCTCCGCCGGGATGCCGGCCTGCCGCGCGCGCCAGAGTTCGCCCGCGGAGACGATATCGGCGCCCACGCCTTGGCTGTGCATGAAAGCCAGCACCCCCCGATTGGGATTCGCCTTCACCGCAAAGCAGATCAGGTGATCGGTGCCACGCAGCGCCGTCTGCAGCGACGAAACGCGATCCCGGATCGCGCTGGCCGAATACACATACAGCGGCGTGCCAAGGCGGTCGGCCAGGGTATGCAGATCGACACCGTCCCAGGTGTCATGGGTTGAGGCCGCGGTGTCGATCATGGATAAGCCTTTAAAAAAAGACGGCAGCCTGCATTCTGCAGGCTGCCGGTGGGGACGGACAAATCAGAAGTCCACGGAAACGGTCAACTGGGCAAAGCGAGGTGACTGGAAACGCAACGGTTGCTCGAAGGTGGAACTGGTGCTGTTGGAAATGGTGGTCTGCAGGTCCTGGTCCACCTGGATGGTGCGCTGCTCGTTGAGCAGGTTGTACACCGCGAACTTCACCCGCAGCTGGCCGATGTCGGCCAACTGGCGCAGGTAGGTGATGCTGGCGCCCAATGTGTACGTCCAGGGCATGCGGCCGTATTTGCCGCGCGGTGAGGATTCGTACACGCGATCTTCCGAACGCGCCGCGTCGCAGTTGGCCACGCAGATGTAGTAGCTGTGATAGACCGTGCCGTCATACGGATTACCCACGCCGAAACCGGTGATGGGGCCGCCCGAAGCGATGTTGGCATCGCCGGCCACCTGCCAGTTCGGCGTGATGGCGTAGGTGCCGCGCAGCTTCAGCTGATGACGGCGGTCGTTGGGCAGATAGCCGTCGCCGCCGAAATTCACCCACGGGTCGTCGAAGTTCTCCGTTCGGCCGGTATCGTCGAAGTTGGTATCGGAGTTCACCGGGCCTTCCGCATTGCCGCGATTCCACGACAGCACATAGGACGCGTTGAACGACCACTTGTTGTCCCAGGCGCGATCCAGCTGAAATTCCAGCGCGGTGTAGGTGCGCTTGGGATTCACCCAGCCGCGCTGGCCCAGGTAGTTGCCATCCGCGTCGTACATCGCCCAGCCTTCCTTGGACGTGTCGACGGTGACCCAGCCATCGGCCGTGCCGTCGCAGTTGGTGTCGCCCCACACGGTGTTCTTCTTGCCGGGATTGCCCATCACCCAACCGATGTAGCCATCCGGACCGCATTTGCCGGTGGCGCTGATCTCCATGTCGTCGATGGCGTTGTGCAGCTTGCGATAGGTCGCGTTGACGCCCCACGACCATTTGTCGTTGAGCATCTGCTGGAAGCCGAGGATCAACTCGTCCTGGTAGACCTGCTGCATGTCCTTGTTCACTTCCGAACGCAGGTCGTGCACGGTGCCGTCGCCCTGCGACGTATCCACGCCGCCCAGCTGCGGGCCGAGGACCGGGATGGCGTACTGGTTGCCGTTGGCGTCGGTAAGCGTCTGCCAGCCGCCGAACGCGTAGAACGTGCGCTGATCGAGCAGGCCGCCCGCCTGCTTGATGTTGATCACGTTGGCCACCGGCAGGTAGTAGCGGCCGAGGTTGCCGTAGAGCTTGGTGGTGCCGTCGCCCTTCACGTCCCAGGAGAAGCCGAAGCGCGGCGCCCACATGTTGTCCATCTTGATATAGCTGCGGCCGGCAGCGTCCATGTTGTCGAAGCCGTCGCGGCGGATGCCGGCATTGAGCAACAGGTTGGGCGTCACCTGCCAGTTGTCTTCCAGGTAGAACGCGTCGTTGGTGGTGTCGAAGTTGCCCGCGATCTCGTAACGGCGGGCGCGCACATAGCCGTTGTAGCCCGGCGGAATCACGCCGCCGCCATTGGGATTGGGAATGGTCGAACCGGGCGTGGCGGCGTACACGTTGTAGTAGATCGCGCCGGGGCCGGGATAATGGCGGCTGTAGATCGAATCGTCGTCTTCGTGGTCGTAGCCGAAGCGAAGCAGATGATCCTCCAGCTTCCATTCGAAGTCGGCACGGCCTTCCTTGCGCTTGTCGTTGCGCTTCTCCACCGCGGTATTGGTGGTGCAGCCCAACGGCACGCCCGGCTTCGGCACCGCGTTTTCGGCGGCGACCGGGTTGCAGTCCAGGTCGGTCAGCGCCCGGTTGAACGACTCGCGCTTGTTCTCGCCGTACAACACCTTCATCGACAGGTTGTCGGTGAGGTAGTTGGTGTAGGTGAGCGACCAGTTCTTGCCGCCGGTGTCGGTGTAGATGGTGTTGGTCTTGGCACTGATGGTGTGCGTGTCGTAGTCGTAGTTGTAGACCGTGCCGACGTTCTTGCTCTTGTCCGAGAACGCCATCAGCGACAGCAGGTTGCTGTCGTTGATGTGCCAGTCGATGGTGGTGCCCCAGAAATCGGGGCTGGAACTGTTGCTGGTGAGCGTGGTGCCTTCGTCGTTGGTGTTGCGCGGGTTGTCGCCGCGCTGTTCGACCATGGCGAAGATGAACAGCTTGTCCTTCACGATCGGGCCGGACGCATAGATGTTGGTCTTCATCAGCGAGTCGCGGTCTTCGCTGGCGGTGAGGTAGCGGTTGCCGTTGGCGTCGTAACGATCCTCGGCCTGCGCATGCCACGCGCCCGGCTCCATGGTCATCTCCACGCCGGCGTGGAACTCGTTGGAACCCGAGCGCGCCACCGCGTTGATGACGCCGCCGGTGGTACGGCCGAACTCCACCGAATAGCCGCCCGTCTTCACCTGGAATTCCTGGTAGAAGTTGAACGGTGCTTCGGAATAGCCGTTGCGGTTGTAGAAGTCGGTGACGTTGAGGCCGTTGACGTAGATCGCGTTCTCAGCGATCGACGAGCCGCCGAAGCTGATGCCGCCGAAGCTGGAATTGCC
>Ga0070689_100003935_pt1 | contig 9968 bp, 2 predicted proteins | sample KBSS23HmetaG_FD_64669 | JGI IMG/M metagenome (GOLD analysis project Ga0070689, IMG submission 64669) | Switchgrass rhizosphere microbial communities from Kellogg Biological Station, Michigan, USA - KBS S2-3H metaG | ecosystem: Host-associated > Plants > Roots > Rhizosphere ... | reverse complement strand
GGCGTAGGAAAGCGTGATCAGCACCAGGTTGCGAGTAACGGGAATAGAGAGCCAATTGCCGCGGACATTCCCGGACCTTGCGATCGCTGCGACTGGCATGTCCGTTGCGACCGCAGAAACCGGCTGAATCGAGTGTGCTGATGGCACGAGGTCCTTTTCCTGTTGGTTCGTTCGCGGATGTTGCGCCGGTCGGTCGGTCGCGTAGAGCGTCCACAACAACGTCAGGACGACAGTTGCTCCGGCGGAAATCAAAAAGGCCCCCTGCCAGTCGACCCTTTTGATAAGCGCGCTGAATCCCGGATAGCTTAATGCCACGCCGAGGATGGCGGCCGCGGTGACCCAGCCGTTGGCGCTGCTGCGCTGGGCAAATGGAAACCAATTCGAGATGGCCCGTGCGGCCGCCGGGTGCAGCGGAGCGCTGACCATTCCCATCGCTCCGCGAACGAAAACAAGAGTCAACAGGAGCGATGCACTACTCGCCCCAAACCATCCGGTTATGCCCGTCAACGCCCCGAACAGTGCCGATCCGAATCCCACCAGCATCAAGGCGCACCGTGGACCAAAGCGATCGATGAACAATCCTCCCGGAATCATGCAGACCGAATAGACCAGCAGAAATGCGGAGTAGATCGTTCCCATGCGGGTCGGTTCGATGGAGAACTGATCCATGATGCGGTCCGTGCCGGCCACGGACATGCTCGCCCGGTTGAAATGACTGATGAGGCAAAGTCCCATCAACAGTCCGACGATGTGCCAGCGGACGCGGGTGGGAGCCGGCGACGGGTGGGTCATGAGTTGCCCGACTCCGTCACCAAGTATCGTTTCACAAAGTCTTCGTTGAGCGTCAATCCAAGGCCCGGGCGATCGGGGACGTCGATGAAACCGTCGGGGCCCGCCTGAAATTTTTCCAGCGTTAGTTCATGCCGCATGGGCGAATCGTCCACGCAATCCTCGAAAATGAATGCGTCGCGGCACGTGCTGAGCCAGTGGAGGGACGCCGCCACCGTCACTGGGCTCGTGTAGCAATGATTGCAAAGACGGGCATTAATCTCTTCGACGCGGGCCCGGATGAACGCGCTGTCGGTAAATCCGCAGCGGGATGGGTCCACTTGATAGATATCCAGCGCGTGGCGATCGATGAGCGGCCGAAACGTTTCGCGTCCGCATTCCGCTTCACCGGCGGCGATCGGAATGGGCGAGCGATCGCGCAGCCAGACGTAGCCGTCGACGTCCCAGGGGCGCAAGGGTTCTTCGAGCCATCCAGGCCGGTATTCGGCAAATTGTTGGGCGCGGCGCAGGGCGGTGCGGGCATCCCAGACGCATCCGGCATCGATCAGCAGCGTATTCTCGGGACCCAAACCTTCGCGGGCTCCACGAACCAGTTCGAGATCCAGGGCTTCGCTTTGTCCCATGGGTTCCCAACCGAATTTCACCGCCCGGTACCCGCGCTCGATCCATTTTCTCGCGAGGTCGCGCGTCTCGGATCCGTTTCGACCGAAGAGGATGCTGGCATAGGCGGGAATCCGGCTGTGGTGTTTGCCTCCCAGGAGCGTGTGCACGGGCACGCCAAATCGTTTCCCTTTGAGATCCCAGAGCGCCATGTCCACCGCGCTCATGGCGGCGATGGTCACTGAGGCGCGGCCGAAATACTGCGTTCGCCGCAACATTTTTTGCCAGAGGCGTTCGGTCTCGAGCGCGTTTTCCCCCAAAAGGATTTCCCGCAGCCCGCAGGCGATGTTGTGACTGAAGGGGGCGTCGACGATGGCTTTGATGACTTCGGGCGAGGCGTCCGCTTCGCCAATGCCCTCCAATCCATCGTCGGTCCGGATTCGTAGCAGGACGACGTCCTGGCAACTGGCGGTCTTGGCGGCGACATTCTGGACCCGAAGGATCTGGCAGACGATCTGGCTAATCTTCATCGCGGAAGCGTTCATCGAAAGAGATTGGGAAGGTTCGAACGATCCCCCGAGCGCAGAGGCGACGGAAGCGACGGGAAGTCCCGCGTGAGCAACGGATTGATCGATCGGGTGTTAATGGGCGCGCAGCCTACAAGTTAACCTCCCGATGGTCAACGACACCGCAGCCTTAAATGAGGTGACGGAGAGATGTCGCAGGTGGAACACTTCTCGTGTCCCAAAGTCCGAAGGAGGAAATCCGAACCATCCGAAGTTCGAATGGCGTGAAGTCACCAGGCCTCATTGCAAGCCGTTCTGACGTTTTGCTGAGTCCACTCCAATGCGTGCGCTGTTCTCGACGAAACGGACCCGCGTGTTATCGAGTTCGGATTTCGGATTTGTTTCGGATTTCGGGCTTCGGGCTTTGGCGGCTTGAGGATGACCAATTTGAACCAGGACTTGACGTCCCGGGCGTCCGCTTTACTGCTGGATTTTTCGCCATCGTCCTGTAACATGCGGCCATTCACCCGGCTTCGCAGTCGCAGATCTATTCGCGCGCCGGGATTGTCCTAAACAGAACCGGTTACCCGAGTCTTATGAAGTACTCTCGCTTTCTCGCTGTTGTCGCCACCACCGCTCTCCCCCTCCCGCTCCTGGCTGACGCTGTCATCGTGTTCAACGAGGTGATGTATCATCCGGCGACCAACGAGATGAAGTTGGAATGGGTTGAGTTGCATAATCAGCTGGCCGTTGACGTCGACATCTCGGACTGGACCATCACGGGAGGCATCAACTACACGTTCCCCTCCAATTCCATCATCAGCGGCCGGGGTTATGTCGTCATCGCGATTTCGCCTGCGGATTTGGCCGCGAGCACCGGGTTGAACAATATCCGGGGACCCTTTACCGGCCGATTGGGCAACAACGGAGACACCCTGCGCCTGCGCAACAACAGCCAGCGAATCCTCGATGAAGTGACCTACGGTGCGGGCGCGGATGACGACTGGCCGGTGGGTCCGGATGGCTCGGGTGTGTCGCTGGCCAAGCGCGACCGGGACTCCTCCAGCGCGAGCCCGGCCAATTGGACGGTCAGCGAGCAAATTGGCGGTACGCCAGGAGCGCAAAACTTCGCGCCCGCCAATGTTTTCGTCGCGCCTCCCGGACTGGTTTCCTACTGGAGCTTCGATGAGAGCGGCTCGACCGCCCTGGATGCCGCCGGACAGAACCATGGCACGCTGGGTTCCGGCGCCACCCGTTCGGCCGGGCAGGGGATCAGTGGAGCGATCAGTTTTAATGGAACCGCCAACGCGTACGTGAACGTGGGGCCAGGCGTGGCCAACAATTTCGCCGTAACCAACGGACTGACCCTTGAGGCGGTCTTGCAGACGACGTGGAACGGCAGCGGCACCGCGACGCTCTTTCGCAAGGCCCCCGTCCGGCCGACCAATTACACCGGCGCGGTTTTGGCCAGTGCGCCGCTCTCCTACTGGCGATTGAATGACACGACCGTGAACATCGCGGATACGATGCCCGCCGCGCGGACCGGCGCGGCTACGGCGGGCGTGCAATTGAGCCAGCCTGGCTTGCTGGCCACGGATCCGGCGAACAACGCCATCCGCGTCTCGGGCACCGAACGAGTCGTGGTGCCGGGCTTCGAGAAGATCGGTGCTGCCGGCTATACCGTTGAATATTGGGTCAAGCCGAATGTCCTCCCGGTCGGTTGCTGCCAGAACCTCGTGGGTGATGGCGAAGCCGCCGGGGATTATTTCATGATGAATTACATCCTGGGGCCGCCCCAGGGATTGACCGGAGCGGTTCGTCCGCATTTCGGACCCGGCAACACACCTGTTTCCCTCGATGGCGTCACCGCCTTGCAAGTGGGCAAGACCTATCACGTCGTGACCACGTGGGACACGTCCAAGGCCACGGACAACGCGATGATTTATCTCAATGGCGTGGTGGATCGTGTCGGTACGATTACCCGCAATGTTCCGACGGCCGGAACGACCGGCGCCAATAAGGTCTACATCGGGAAGGACGATCGGGACACGAGTGATGGCAACAACACCATCGACGAAGTGGCGGTTTATAATCGCCCGCTGAGCTCGACGGAAATTGCCGGGCATTATCTCGCGGGAACGCTGGCCAACTTCGATCAAAACCAGGGCAATGCCATTCTCCTGGCATTTCAGAACGACGGCAATAACGCCCAGGCCGTTCCGCCGGTGCCGGCCGGACCGGTCCTTTCGTTCGGGCTGGCCGTGAATGGGACTTACGCTGAGCTCGACATGCCGCTGGATGGCCAGAGCGGGCGGCCGACGCTGGCGGCGCTGCAGAACGGATCGCTGCACCATGTGGCGGCAACGTTCAATCCCCAGACCGGTCTGAAGGCAATTTACATCGACGGCGTTCTTGCCTTCAGCACCACAGTAGCGGGAGCGCTCAATGCCAACAACCCGGCCAATGCGGTGATTGGAAACGGCGAGGTCAATGGAACGACGCCGCTCTCGGGTGCTCTCGACGAAGTGGCGTATTGGGGCCGGGCCCTGTCGTCTTCGGAAGTCGCGGCGCATTCCGGCGCCATTCAGGCCGGGCGCAATTATTTCGCAGCGGGGTCGGGCAGCGCGACGTTGGCGCTCCTCTTCAACGAGGTGACGTCACCGACGAACCTTCCGTTCTTCGTCGAGCTCATCAACAGCGGCAGCCAGGCCATTGCCCTGGGTGAGTTCTCGCTTCGTCATGACGGCATCTTCGATCATGTCTACAATTTCCCGGCGTCAAACCTTTCCCCGAGCGGACTCATCGCGGTGACGTCGGCGCAGCTGGGGTTTGTGCCCGCCGCGGGCGACAAGTTCTTCCTCGTTCATAATCCTTCGGGCCGGGTGGTGGACGGGGTGGTGGTGAGCGCTCGGAATCGCGCGCGCTTCCCGAATGAATCGGATGGCTGGGGTTACCCGAGCCAGGCCACGCCCGGGGGCGTCAATATTGGCACGTTCCACACGGAGATCGTCATCAATGAGATCATGTATTCCCACATGGTCCTCTCCCAAACGAACAGCAATCAGTTGCCCCAGCCTTCAGCGGAGGAATGGGTCGAGCTCTACAATCGTGGCGCGACCACCGTGGATTTGGGGGGATGGGAACTGGGCGGGGGAATTTCCTATCGCTTTTCCGCGGGACAGCTCATGGCGCCTGGCGCTTATTTGGTCGTGGCCCGGGATGCGGCCGCGCTGAGGTCGACTTACCCTGGCATCACCATCGTGGGTGATTACAACGGCGGGCTGTCCGGGCGCGGCGACCGCGTGGTCCTGCGGGATCTGGTGAGCAACACGGCGGATGAAGTGCGCTATTTCGACGGCGGACGCTGGCCGGAATACGCCGATGGATTGGGTTCCAGCATGGAGTTGCGGGATCCCAACGCGGACAACTCGAAAGCGGAGGCGTGGGCGGCCAGCGATGAAACCGGTAAGTCCACTTGGCAGACGTTTACCTACCGGATGCTGGCGAACATTCCGAGCGGCAACTCGCAACCCACGACTTGGCAGGATTTCATTCTGGGTCTCCAAAGCGCGGGCGAATGCCTGATCGACGATATCAGCGTGATCGAGACTCCAACGACCACGCCCGTTCAAGTCATTGCGAACGGCGACTTTTCCAGCGGATTGTCCGGTTGGCGCAACCTCGGCACTCATGTTCACAGCCAGGTGGAGCCTGATCCGGACAGTCCGGGCAACAATGTTCTTCACCTGGTGGCTACGGGGCCGCAGGAACACATGCACAATCACATTGAGCGGACGCTCAATGCCGGGCGCACGATCGTGACGGGTCGCGAATACGAGATCTCGTTCCGCGCTCGGTGGCTGGCCGGGAATAACCTTCTCAACACGCGCCTCTATTTCAATCGCTCCGGCCGCACGACGGTCCTTCCCGTGCCGCCGCGCAACGGAACTCCCGGGGCGCAAAATTCGCGGTTCACTCCGAACATCGGGCCGACGTTCAGCGACTTTGCCCACTCGCGGGTTGTTCCCGCACCGGGCGAGGCGGTGACGGTGACGGTCAAGGCGGAGGACCCGCAGAATGTCGCCAGCGTCCAGGTGTTTTGGTCCGTCAACAGCGGTTCCTGGAGCAGCGCGACAATGACGGCGGACAGCAGTGGCCGTTACACCGGCACGATTCCCGGCCAGGCAGCCGGCGCGGTGGTGCAGTTTTATGTGCGGGCCACCGACGGGCAGGGCGCGTCGTCGACCTATCCCGCGCTGGGCGCTGATTCGGGCGCCATCTACAAGGTGAATGATGGCCAGGCCATCCTGTCGCTGGCCCACAACGTCCGGCTGATTCTCACGCCGACGAACATTGATCTCATGCACGGCACGGCGCAGGGCGTGAACCAGACCAACGTCATGAGCAACGATTTGCTTCCGTGCACGGTGATCTATGACGAGACGCGGGCTTACTACGATTGCCGCGTTCACTTGCGGGGCAGCCAGCGCGGTCGTTACAGCGATATCCGAACCGGTTTTCACATTGAATTTCCGCCGGACGATCTCTTTCGGGGCGTGAATCCGGTGATGTTGATCGATCGGTCGGGCGCGGGCGACGCCACGGCCAACCGCCAGGAGGAAATCGTCCTGAAACACATTCTCAATCGCGCCGGCGACATCCCGGGCACCTATTCGGAAATCTGCCGGATTATCGCCCCGCGCTCTGCCCATACCGGCCCTGCCCAGTTTTTCCCGAGGCACGAGGACGCTTTCATCGAATCGGCCTATGAAAATGGCGGAGACGGACAGCTCTTTGAGATGGAATTGATCTATTATCCGACGACGGCCAATGCGGCGGGATACAAGAATCCCCAGCCGGACAGTGTGTTAGGCACGGACATGACCAATCTGGGCGATGACAAGGAGTTCTACCGCTACAATTTCATGATCAAGAACAACCGGGACCTGGATGACTACAGCCGGTTCGTTGCCCTGTGCAAGTCCTGGAGCCTCACGGGCACGGCACTGGACACCCAGACGAAGCAGTTGATGGACATTGATCAATGGATGCGGGCGTATGCGCTGGTCTCACTCTGCAGCGTGGGCGACATGTATTCGTTCGGGAACAACCATAACTTCTTCACCTATTCCCGCCCGTCGGACGGGAAATTTGTTTATTTTCCGTGGGACATGGATTTCGCATTCACTCGGGGATCGACGGGCGCCCTGGTGGGCGATCAAAACGTGGCCAAGGTTGTGAATCTTCCCGGTAATTTGCGGCGCCTCTACGCGCACATGCAGGACATCATCGGCGTCAGCTTTAATTCGGCCTACATGGCCTACTGGACGGCCCATTACGCCAGCTTCGCTCCTGGGCAAAACTACGCCAACTCGCTCAACACCATTGCGGCCCGCGTGCCTTTCGTGAACAGCACGATTAATGGCGCGGGCGGCAACTCGCCCTTTGTCGTCGCGGGAACAAACATGTTCACGACCAACGCCAACTTGATCCTGCTGAGCGGAACGGCCCCGGTCGCAGTCCAGAGCATCCGCATCAACGGGCAGGATTACCCGCTGGCCTGGAGCAGCATTTCCGCCTGGAGCGTGAAAGTGCCGCTTTCCGGGAGCAGCAATCAGCTCGAAATCACCGCCTTCGATGTGAAGGGCCGGCCCCTGACCAACCTGACGAAGATCGTCACGGTGTTTTACACCGGGCCGCAGCCGCGAGCCGAGGATTCGCTGGTGATCAATGAGATCATGTACAACCCCACCACGCCCGAGGCGAGCTACGTGGAGATCTTAAATCGGGCGACGGATTTCACGTTCGATCTGAGCGGCTGGCGCATCAACGGCCTCGACTTCACCTTCCCATCGGGGACGTATATCACCAATGGCGGCTTGCTCGTGGTAGCGAAAAACGCCGCGGCCTTCGCCAGCGTGTATGGCGCGAGCGTTCCGCTCGCCGGAACATTCGACGGCCAGCTGGATGATGGCGGCGAAACACTGACGCTGATCAAGCCCGGAGCGACTCCGGCGGGAGATGTCACGGTGGATCGCGTGAAGTACGACGACGATGCGCCCTGGCCGCTGACAGCAGACGGTTTGGGCACCGCGCTGCAGCTCATCGACGCCAGCCAGGATAATTCGCGCGTGGCCAATTGGGGTGACGGCTCGGGCTGGAAGCTGTTCACCTACACGGCTGGGGTGGGGGCGTCGGCCTTGACGCGGCTTTCCTTGTTCTTTGAGGTGTTGGGGGGCGATGTCTATCTCGATGACATGGTTCTCGTCCAGGGCTCGACTCCCAACGCGGGCCAGAACGTCCTCGTGAACGGGGATTTTGAAAATGGATTGACGGGATGGCTGAAGACAAGTGTCGGGACGAACTCCGAAGTGGTGGCGGACGCGCATACCGGCAATGGCGCGTTGCATTTGATCTTGTTGCCCGGTGCGCAAAGCCTGACGGCGTTCTACCAGGATTTTCCGTCGCTCACGCCTAGCACGAACTACACCCTGAGCTTTTGGTACCGGAGTGGAAACAGCGGCACCAACCTGAATTTGCGCATCAACACATTGTTCCGCGCGATCTTCAATCCGTCCGCGGTGCCGTTCAGTCCGGGTCTGGCCAATCCGTCCTTCGGCCCGAAACCCCCGTTCCCGGCGCTGTGGCTTAATGAGGCGCAGCCGCAGAATACCTCGGGCATCGTAGACAACCAGGGGGAGCGGGAGCCGTGGATTGAGCTCTATAACGCCGGGCTGACTCCGATCGATCTGGCCGGCTATTACCTGGCCAACAACTATACAAACCTAACGCAATGGGCATTCCCACCGGGTGCCACGATTCAACCTGGCCAGTTCAGGCTTATCTTCGCCGACGGTGAACCGGGCGAGACGACGGCTGGGGAGTGGCACGCGAACTTCCGGCTGAGCGCGGGCACGGGATCCCTGGCGCTGGGGTGGACGCCGCCGGGCAGCAGCGTCGAAGTGCTGGACTACTTCAACTACGCAGCCATTCCGGCGGGCCGCAGCTACGGAGCGTTCCCTGACGGCCAGCCGTTCGATCGCCAGGAATTCTATCGAGTTACTCCAGGCGTCACCAATGACAACACCGCCGCGCCGATAGTTGCCTACATCAACGAATGGATGGCGGCGAATTCCGGCACGCTCATCAATACGAACAACAACAATCGATTCGACGATTGGTTTGAGCTCTACAACCCGGGCGCGGCACCGGTCAGCCTTTCCGGTTACTACCTGACGGACAATCTGAGCAACAAGACGCAGTTTGCGATTCCGCCCGGATTCACGATTCCGGCGAACGGCTACCTTTTGGTGTGGGCGGACAACAGCCCGGACGCCAACAACACCAACATCGCGGAATTGCATGTTAACTTCCGGCTCGATCAAGGCGGGGAAGCGCTGGGCCTCTTCGCCAGCGACGGAACGCGGATTGATGCGGTGATATTTGAAGGGCAGTTCACCGATCGCAGCCAGGGCCGGTTCCCCAACGGAACCGGGCCGCAATACTTCCTGCTCAGTCCAACACCCGCCGGCCCCAATACTTCCTGGGCCAATCGCTATCCGGTCCTCGCTCCGATTGCCAACGCGCTGGCGGTGGTGGGCCAGCCCCTGAGCTTCACGGCCTCGGCGACCGATCCCGACGGCAACTCACTGGTCTACAGTTTGGATACAGCGCCGGCGGGCGCGACGGTAAACCCGACCACCGGATTGTTCAGTTGGACACCAACGGTGATTGGGACGAACACGGTCGTTCTGGAAGTGACGGACAACGGCACGCCGGCGTTAACGGCCGGGCAGACGTTCGTGGTGACCGTGATGAACGGCATTCTAATCACGGGCGGTTCGGTGGATGTGGCTGGCGGCAACGTGTCGTTCACGGTGGGCACGGCGGCGGGCAAGACGTATCGCGTGGAGTATAAGATGAATCTTAACGACACGAACTGGCAGCCGCTGGGCCCGGATCGGCTGGCCACTGGATCCAGCCTGACGGTTACCGATGTCATTGGGGCGAATCCGCAACGGTTTTATCGGGTGATAGAATTGCCGTAGCACCGCAAATATCACCAACTCGTCC
>Ga0070689_100003926_pt1 | contig 9973 bp, 5 predicted proteins | sample KBSS23HmetaG_FD_64669 | JGI IMG/M metagenome (GOLD analysis project Ga0070689, IMG submission 64669) | Switchgrass rhizosphere microbial communities from Kellogg Biological Station, Michigan, USA - KBS S2-3H metaG | ecosystem: Host-associated > Plants > Roots > Rhizosphere ... | reverse complement strand
GCTCGCGTTGCTGCTGCCATGCACGTGCCCGCGCTTGATGCCGCCGCCGGCGAGCACGACCGAGAACACGCGCGGCCAGTGGTCGCGGCCCGCGGTCGCGTTGACCTTCGGCGTGCGGCCGAACTCGGTGGTCACGAGCACGAGCGTGCGCGCGAGCAGGCCCTGCGCGTCGAGGTCGGCGATCAGCGCGCTGAACGCCTGGTCGAGCTCCTGCAGGCGCGGTGGCAGCCCGTTGCCGATCTGGTCGTGGAGGTCGTAGCCGCCGGTGTTGACGACGACGTAGCGCGCGCCCGCCGCCACGAGCCGCCGCGCCAGCAGGCAGCTCATGCCGAGGCTGCGCCTGCCGTAGCGCTCCTTCATCGGCTGCGGTTCGGCGGCGAGGTCGAACGCGGCGCGCGCGGCCGGCGACTCGATCAGCGCGTCGGCCTGGCGGCGGAACGCCGCGCTCGCGCGCACGGCATCGGCGTCGCCGAGTGCCTGGAAGTCGGCGTCGAGCACAGCCAGCAGCGCCGCGCGCCGTTCGCGGCGCGCCTGGTCGACGTCCTGCGGCGCGCCGAGGTCGCGCACCGCGAACTTGTCCGACGCCGGGTCGCTGCCGACGCCGAACGGCGCGTACGCCGCGCTCAGGAAGCCGGTGCCCTGGAACTTCGACGCCGGGTTGGGCACGCACACGTACGGCGGCAGGTCGTTGCGCACGCCGAGCTGATTGGCGACGACGGCGCCGAGCGCCGGATAGACGAGCGCGGGACTCGGCTGGTAGCCGGTCAGCACGCTGTGCGTGCCGCGGTCGTGGTCGGCCTCGGTGTGCGTGAACGAGCGGATCAGCGTGATCTTGTCGGCGACCTCGGCGGTGCGGCGCAGGTGCTCCGCGAGCGGTTCGCCGTCGAGCTTCGACTTCACGGTCGCGAACGGCCCGCGCACCTCGACCGGCGCGTCGGGCTTCGGATCGAACGAGTCGATGTGGCTGAGGCCGCCGCCGAGGTGGATCTGGATCACCGCGTCGGCGCGCGCATCGGCGCGCCGCGGCAGCAGGCCGCGTGCGAACGACGCGTGGTTGGCGCCGCGCAGCGGCGACGTCGCACCGAACAGCGAGAAGCCGAGACCGGCGAGGGACGTGTTCTGCAGGAACGCGCGGCGCGTGGGGCGTGCCATGGGGGACCTGGGGGGCAGCGAAGGCGGCGATTGTAGGTTGGGCCGCGGCGGCGCGGGGCACGGTGAGCCGCGGCCTTTGCACTTTTCTCGCCCGCGAGGGGCAGCGTAGTGCAGCGCGCGGCCGAGATCAGCGGCCGGCGCCCTGGCCGCCGAGCTTCTCGTACATCTCGAGCAGGTCCTTGTACGCCTCGGCCATCGCCGCGGCCTCGACCGCGTCCTGGGCGTTCGGCATCAGCCGCTCGAGGATCTGCATGCGCGCGAGGATCAGCGGCAGGTCGGCCTGGCCAGGCCGATCGTTGTCGGTGTAGCCCTCGTCGTTGAGGTCCTCGATCAGGTCCGAGCGCACGCCGTCGGGCAGCGAACGGTCGTGGATCGCGCGCTCCCAGGTCTGCTCGGCGGCCGGATCGACGCCGACGAGGCGCAGTGCTTCGAACGCCAGCTCGGCGCGTACGGACGGTTCGGTCGCGGTGCCGCGCGCTTTCGTCGCCGACGTGGCCTTCCACGCCACCGGCCACCGCCGCCGCGTGACGTCGGCGGCGTCGACCGCGCGCGTCGAGGTCGGGTCCGGCTTCTCGTTGCGTGCGACCGCCGCTTGCGCAGCGTCCGTCGCAGAGGTTTCCGGCGCAGCCGCGGCGGCGTTGTCCGTGGCCGCTGCAGCCGGCGCGGACGCGACAATCGCGGTCGGCAAAGCAGCCGGCGCGGTCTGCGAGCGACCGAGCCACAGCGCGATCGCGCCCGCGACCACCACGGTGAGCGCGCCCGCGAGCACGAGGTCGGGCCTTCGCATCGCGCCATGCTCGGCAGCGCGCCGCGGAGCGTCAAGCCGCTACCATGCCCGCGTCCCCTCGGCATCACCCCGGACCCCCATGCCGCCGAAGCCGCTGCTGTTCGCCCTCGCGGCGCTCCTCGCGATCGTCGCCGTGCTGCTCTGGCAGCTCGGGCCTTCGCCGTCGGCACCCGTGGCGCCGCCCGAAGTCGCGCCCGCGGCCGGCGCCCAGCAAGGCGGACAGCAGGACGAGCAGCCGCAGCCGCTCGCGCGCTCGGAGACGGCGGCGGGCAACATCGTGCGCGGGCGCGTGGTCGACGACGACGGCGAACCCGTCGCCGACGCGCTGGTCGGTGACGTCGCGGGCACGGCGCCGGTGGCGGTGGGGGCCGACGGTCGCTTCGAGCTGCGCACCGTCGATGCGGCCGACGCCGCCGATGAACTGTGCCTGCTCGTACTCGCGCCGGCCCACGCGGCGCGCGTCGCGACGTTCGCGCGCGGCGGCGCGCGCGAACTCGACGTCGGCGACGTCGAACTGCTGGCCGGCGCGGCCCTGCAGGGCACCGTCGTCGATGCGGCGGGCTCGGCGGTAGCGAATGCGTTGATCGAACTGCGGCCGCTCGCGCGCGGGGACTGGCCCGACGCGGTCGATCTCGCGGCGCTGTTCCCGCCCGTGTGCAGCGACGCGCGCGGCGCGTTCGCCTTCGCGCACGTGCCGGCCGGGAGCTGGGAACTCGTCGCCAGCGCCGAGGGCTGCCACACTGCGCGCTCGGGGCCGCACCGTCTCGCCGCCGGTGTACTGCAGGCGCCGCCGATCGTACTCGGCCGGGGCTTCGCGCTCGCGGGGCGCGTGACCGGTCCCGACGACGCGCCCGTCGCCGGCGCCAGCGTGCGCATCCGCGGTGCCGGGCCGACCGGGCAGCTCGACGAGCGGACGGTGACCGACGTGGCCGGCCGCTTCGCGTTCGCGGCGCTGCCGGCGGGCGCGCACACGCTGCAGGTCGGCAAGCAGGGCCTGCTCGATCAGCAGCGCCCCGACGTCGATCCGAGCCGCGGCGAAGTGGTCGAGATCCTGCTACTCGCGGGCCTGCGCATCGAAGGCCTCGTCGTCGCCGCGGGCAGCGGCAAGCCGGTGGAGCGCTTCGCGGTGTCGGTGCTGCGCCTCGGCGGCGCGGCCGTGAACACGGACGGCACCGTGGCGCCGCAGCTCGAGCGGCGCATCGCTGCGCTGCGCACCGCGGCCGCGGGCGCAACCGATGCCGCCGCGCGCGAACGCACGCTGCGCGTGCTCGCCGAACTCGAGGCACGCCTGCTGACCGTGCGCAGCGGCACGCCGCCGCGCACACCGCCGCCGGAAGCCGGCGAGGTGCAGCCGCACGCGGATGGCCGCTTCACGGTCGACGGGCTGCAGGCCGGCGTCTACTCGATCGGCATCGCCGCGCCGGGGTTCGCGTTCGCGCGCGCGGAGCCGGTCGATCTGCGCGGCGGCGCGCCGGCGGCCGAGCTGCGCATCGCGCTCGCTGCGGGCTGCGAACTCACCGGCGTCGTGGTCGCGCGCGGCAGCGGCGCGCCGATCGGCGGCGCGCGCGTCGAGCTGGTCGCGTGCGACGACGCGCGCGCGCCGGCCGCGTCGCCGCCGTCGCCGTACACGTGGCTGTTCCTGCCGCCGCGGCGCCCCGGCATCGTGGTCAGCACGGCAGCGACCGACGCCGGCGGGCGGTTCGCGTTCGGCAGCCTCGCGGCGGGCCGCTACTTCGTCGCGGTGCAGCACGGCCGGCATGCGAATGGCGAGAGCCAGGTTGCCGACGTGCGCGGTGCGAGCGAAGTGCGCGTCGAACTCGGCGCACGCGCGGCGCTGGCCGGGCGCGTCGCCAACTTCGCGCCGGAACGCGGCGCCGAGGTGCTCGCGCTCGGCGGCCACGGCGTGCTGCGCACCGTCAAGGTCGGCGCCGACGGCACCTATCGCCTCGACGACCTGCTGCCCGGCGAGTATCTCGTGCGCGCATTCCCGTCGCAGTCGACGCGCTACGTGAGCCGGCTGCTGTCGACGCTGTTCCCGCCGCACGCGAGCGCCGCCGCGGCGACGGACCGCGTGCCGACGCGCGACGTGACGCTCGCCGAGGGCGAGCAGCGCACGTTCGATCTCGTACTCGAGCGGCTACCGACGGGCAGCGTGCAGGGCGTGATCTCGATCAACGGCCGGCCCGCCGCGGGCGGCCGCACCGTGCTGAGCCCCGTCGACGGCGAGGCGCCGGGCGCCGGCGGCCAGTCGCTGCGTGCCGAGCACGACCAGCTCGGCCGCTTCGCGCTCGCCGACGTGCCCGCCGGCAACTACCTGCTCGCGGTGCAGAGCAGTACGCGGCAGGAACTCGCCAGCGAGAAGCTGACCGTGGTCGCCGACGCGACTGCCGTCGTGCAGCGCGAGGTCGCCGCGGGCGGCCTGCGCGGCCGCGTGCTCGCCGCCGACGCGACGCCGGCCGACACGCTGCGCGGCAGCATCTACGTGTTGCCGGGCGCCGACGCGGAGCCGGCCGATCTGCACGACTGGCGGCGCAGCCACCGCGTGCACCGCATCGCGGTGCGCAGCGGCGCGTTCGCCGACGAATGCCTGACGCCGGGACCGGCGCTCGTGCTGCTCGACCTGCGCGACCGCAAGCGCGCCGTGACGAAGGTCGTGGTGCCGGCCGGCACCCTGCTCGACCTCGACCTCACGGCGGGTGAGCGCACGCGCTGACGCCCGTGCGTCATGACCGCGCGCGGCCGGGAACCTTGCCAGCGGCGCCGGAACCCTGGCGCACCGTCCGCGCGGTCGCTCTACGATCCGCGCTGCCGCGCGCCCCCTCGCGGCGCCTCGCGCACTTCCCGTCGTCTTTCTGCATGCGCACTCTCCTGCTGACCGCCGTCGCAGCCGCTGCCGCGTTCCCCCTCCCCGCCCAGAGCAACGCCGTCCCGGGCATCGATGCCCGCATCTACCAGGTCGGCGACGTCGGCGCGTTCGGCCGCCGCGGGCCCGCGTTTCCGAACGGCGAGGCCGGCTTCGGCGTCGGCCACTCGTACTGCAACGCCGGCACGATCAACATCCCGTGGGCGTCCACCAGCGGCGGCGTGATGATCGACACCTACCCGAAGATCGCGTTCCTGCTCGCGCGCGAGCTGAACGGCCGCATGTCGCAGATCTCGGGCAGGAGCTTCCTCAAGCACTCGCGCACGCCGTTCAACTTCGCCAGCGGGCCGTGCGCGCCGTGCACCAGCAGCGGCGGGCCGTTCATGTTCACCGGCTGCTCGGACACCTACGGCAGCAGCACGAACATCAACCGCTTCAACCTCGGCCCGACCGACGAGATCGACCCGTGGCTCGGCACCTGGAACGCGGTCGGCAGCTACTTCGACCGCGGCGATCCCGCGGTCGCCGGCGCGGCGGCGAGCGACGGCGTGCAGTCGCTGTCGTCGGCGCAGATCAGCGCGTTCGACGCGATCAAGAACATGGTGGTCGTGCGCGAGAGCGACCTCGTCGCCGGCGGCCAGCTCTATGGCCAGGTGCACCTGATGATCCAGGGCGAGCCGCTCGCCAACCGCGCCAACAACCTGATGAGCCGGCCGTGCACGATCGCGTGGAACGGCACGCAATGGACCGCATCGGCCGCGGGCACCTCGCTCGAGGGCTCGGTGCTGAACCAGTGGAGCGGGGCGACGGTCGCGATCGGCGACAACGCGCCGAACGACGGCCGCTTCGCGATCGGCGTCAAGGTCACGGGGCCGGTCGGTGGCATCTGGCACTACGAGTACGCGGTGCACAACCTCGACAACGCGCGCGGCGGCGCGTCGCTGCGCATCCCGGTCGATGCCGCGGCGACCGTCAGCGGCGCGGGGTTCCGCGACCTCGACGTCGACGTGCTGAACGACTGGTCGTTCACGCGCACGACCAACGAGATCGCGTTCACGGCCGGCGCGAGCAACGCGCTCGACTGGAACACGATCTACAACTTCTGGTTCGACTGCTCGGTCGCGCCGTCGCTCGGCCAGGTGCTGATCGACGAGGCGCGCAACGGGCCCGGCGCGCTGACGGTCGGGGTCGCCAGCGAGGCGCCGAACGGCATCCCGTCCGCGCGCGTGCAGCCGATCGGCCACTCGTGTGGCCAGTGCGCGAACTCGTTCTACGAGTTCTTCGCGACCGCCGCGCAGTTCGACCTGTCCAACCGCGCGCTGACGATGGTGCTGAACGGCAACCAGTACACCGTGCAGCCGGGCGGGCCTGCGTTCGTGCCGCCGGCCGGCACGCCGCTCGTGATGTCGCTCGACAGTTCGGTCGCGGTGCCGATCCCGTTCGCGCTGCCGTTCCCGGGCGGCACGACGTCGACGCTGCACGTGTGCTCGAAGGCATTCATCTCGACGGCGACCGGCAACGGCACGACGTTCACGCCGAGCGTGCAGACGTTCCTGACCGGCGTGCCGCGCTGGGCCGTGGCGTGGCACGACTTCAACGTGCCGGGCGGCGGCCAGGTGCTCGTCGACGCCAACAGCAGCCGCGTGATCGTGACGTTCGACCACGTCGTCTCGTTCGGCGCGCAGGGCACGAACACGTTCCAGGCGCAGTTCCAGCCGAACGGCACCGTCGCGTTCGTCTGGCAGGCGCTCGCCGGCACCGGCAACCCGTTCCTCGTTGGCTTCAGCCCCGGCTCGGGCAGCACCGACTCGGGCAACCGCGACCTGTCGGCGCAGACGGCGCCGTTCACGCTCTGCGGCGGCGTGTTCCGCGGCCTGACGCTCGCCGCCAGCGCGCGGCCGATCCTCGGCACCAACGTCACGCTGACGATCCAGGGCGTGCCTTCGGGCTCCGACTGGGCGGCGCTCGCGCTGTCGCCGCCGGTTGCGGCACCGCTCGACCTCACGCCGTACGGCATGGAGGGCTGCGAGCTGTACGTGACGCTCGGCAACGAGTACGTGACGTTCCTGCCGGGCCCGAACGCGCCGACCACGCTCGCGGTGCCCAACGATCCCGCGCTGCTCGCGGCCGTGTTCGCCGCGCAGGGCTTCGCGTGGAGCCCGCCGCTGACGTCGTTCGGCGCGATCGCGAGCAACGGCCTGATCCTGACGACCGGACTCTGATCGCGGCCGCGGGCCGCGCCGTTCAGCGCCGGCCTTCGGCGAGCGCCGCGATGTGATCGAGCACGCGCGTGTGGATGCGGTGCACCATGAGGTTGCTCCACAGCGCCCAGTACCACTCCGGCCGCAGGCCGTGCGCGTACCACGTCGTGCCGCACAGGCGCGTGCGGCCGTCGGGGAGCGGCTCGAGCCGGAACTCGCCGCGCTGCGCGCGGAAGAAGCCGTGCAGGTGCGGCGCGTCGACGTGCGCGAACAGCGGGTTCCACTCGATCATCGGCTGCGGCGAGTCGACGACGTCGAACGCGAGCCGATAGGGCGGCTGCCACGCGGTGATCGGTTCGACGAACGGGCCGGTGTTGAACGTGCAGTGGCGCACCGCGCCTTCACCCTCGCCGTCGATGCGCGCCGAGGTCGGATACGCGATGCCGGCGCGGAACAGGAACTCGTCGGGCTCGGGCAGCGCCGGGAACGCGACGACCAGCGGCCAGATCTGTTCGGGCGTGGCGGCGATCGCGACGGTCGAAGTGACTTCGTGCACGTCGGGCGGGACCGGCAGCGCGTGCTCGACGGCGGCGGCGAGTGGGCCGAGCAGCAGTAACAGCGCCCGGCCGCCAGCCGACGGACGCCGCGGTGCTTCGGCAGTCGCCACACCGCCGATCATTGCGCCGACGGCGACCGCGGGCAGCAGGAGCGGCAGCGCCATCACCAGGCAGCCGATGCCTTCGCGGCCGAGGGTCAGCAGCAGCAGGCAGGCGCACAGCACGCCGACCGTCGCCGCGGCGACCGTGCCGCTGCTCGTGAAGCCGAGCGGCCGCAGCGCGCGCGCGACGCAGAACCCGTGCAAGAACGGCGCGGCGAGGAACAGCGCCGAGCCGTAGGCGCCCAGCCACAGCACCGACACCGCGAACGTCGCGGCCAGCACCGCGCCGCCGAGCAGATTCGCGCCGACGATCTGCCACACGACCCCCGTGCCCGGCGGCGACGCGAGCCGCGGCGCGGGCGGCAGCACGGGCACGGCACGCGGCCGCGGCGCCGACGGCATGAACGCCAGCAGCACGAAGAACAGCAGGTTGAGGATCGGGAAGACGAACAGCGCGAGCAGGGCGGTCGGCAGGCCCGCATCGCGCAGCCGCCGCAGCGTGAGGCCGACGCCCATCCACAGGAACGGCAGCGAGGTCGCGCCGAACAGTACCGCGTGCCACGCCGAGTCGACCGGGTAGACCTCCGGCCACCGCAGCGGCGTCAGGTAGAACGACGGCTCCCACGGCCGGTCGAGCAGCAGTCCGACGAGCCAGGCGTCCAGCGGCAGCTTCAGCGCGAACAGGCCGATGCCCCAGGCGAGGTAGGCACCGCGGCCGATGGTGCCGCGCAGCGCCAACGGGTTCCGCATCGACGCACTTCGGTTCTGCTCTTCCAAGCGTTCTCCTGGTCGCGGCAATGATCGCACGGTGAAACTGGCGCTGCACTCGTTCGTCGCGTCGACGCTGCGGGGGTCGGGCCGCGTGGTGCGCCGAGTTCAGCAGCACGACTGCCGCGAGCACGAGCAGTGCCAGCGCGCGCGGCGCTTGGCAGGTCGCCGGCCTGCAACCGCGAGAACCACGCGGCGGCGAGGAACTGCTCGCGGTACAGATCGGTGCCCGAGAACGCAGGCGAACTGGTGGATTAGGGACCTGCAGCGACCAGCGGGGACTGCAACAGGCGCACGGCGCCCGCGAGCACGGCCGTCTCGGTGCGCAGGGTCAACGGCCCGAGGCTGCGCGGCGCGAAGCCGGCGCCGGTGAGCTGGGCCATCTCGCGCTCGGTGAGGCCGCCTTCGGGTCCGACCACCAGCAGGGCGCTGTCTGCCGAAGCAGGTCCCAGTTCGAGGTCGGCCGTCGTCGCGACGTAGCTCTCGCGCGGGCGAGGCATCGCACAGAACTCGTCGAGACCGACCGTCGGCGCGATGGTCGGCAGCACGGCCCGGTCACACTGCGCGCACGCCGCGATGAGGACCCGCCGCCAGTGCTCGCGTTGCTCGGGCAGGCGCCTCGTCCGCTCGGTCAGGATCGGCCGGAAGGCGTGGATGCCGGCCTCGGTGCCGTGCTCGAGCAGCCAGTCCGTGCGGGGACTCCTGGGCAAGGCGACGGCGACCTCGAGCCGGAGCCGCGGCGAGCGGCCGAGCGCGCGGGCGACCGGCGCGCCCACTTCCACCAGCAGGTCGCGGCCGCGCACTTCGACCACCGTCGCGTGGGCTTCGTCGCCGCAGCCGTCGAACAGCACCACGGCATCTCCCGGTCCCGTGCGCACGAGGCGGCCCAGGTGGTGGCCCAGCGAGGGACTCAGCGTGGCCGGCCCGGGCGGCGGCAGGGGAGAGGCGAAGAAGCGTCGCGCCATCGCCGGAGCGTAGGCTTGCGTGGCGCGCACCGGCAGGTTCGGCGGCTCGATCACGCCGATCGGCGTCAACCGGCCCCCCGTCGTCGCGCGACGCTGCGAGCCTCAGGCCGCGCGGCGCGTCGACCGGAACAACACTACGCACGCGAACGCCAGCAGCATGAGCGCGAGCAGCGCTTCGAACGCCGAGTACGGTTCGGCCGCGCGGCGGCCCTGGTTGGTCGCGTAGGCGTAGCCGGCGATCAGCACGCCCGCGAGGCCTTCGCCGGCGACGAAGCCCGACGCGCACAGGACGCCCGCCTCGACGTCGACGCGGTCCTTGCCCGCACGCTCGGCGAGGCGGCGCACGCAGCCGCCGACGAACACCGCGGCCAGCGTCGCCAGCGACAGGTAGATGCCGAGCGCGAACGGCAGCGCCGGCAGGCCGACGAGGATGCCGGTGCCCGCGATCACGCCGCCGATGACGAGCAGGTCCCACGGCAGCTGCGCGCCGAGTACGGCTTCGACCATCGTTTTCATCAATCGGGCCTGCGGCGCCGGCAGGCCGTCGTCGCCGAAGCCGTAGGTCTTGCCCATCGCGAT
>Ga0070689_100003925_pt1 | contig 9973 bp, 8 predicted proteins | sample KBSS23HmetaG_FD_64669 | JGI IMG/M metagenome (GOLD analysis project Ga0070689, IMG submission 64669) | Switchgrass rhizosphere microbial communities from Kellogg Biological Station, Michigan, USA - KBS S2-3H metaG | ecosystem: Host-associated > Plants > Roots > Rhizosphere ... | reverse complement strand
GAAGTGGATGTCCACCCCGTCGATCTCGGTGATGAACTGCGGCAGCGCATTCAGCCTGGCCTCCACCTTGCGCCAGTCGTAGGCCGTCGCCCAGTGGCGCATGAGCCGCTCGATCGTCGCGAGCTGCACGCCCTGCGACTGGTCGGCGACCGTCTCGCGGTCGGGCAGGCGCGTCGCCGCGATGCGGCGGCGCAGATCGTCCAGGTCCGCTTGCGGGACGTTGACGCGGAAGGGACGGATGGCGCTGTCAGGGGCAGCGCCGACCCGCTTGGCGGGCGAAGCGACGGCGGTCTTCGTGGTGGACATGGTGCTCCTCGAGTGGGGTTGTGGTGTGCGCAGCCAGGAGCGCGAACACGCTCGAGGCTCCGTCCATGCTGAGCGCGACCCGGTGGACAGCAGCCCGCGGCGCGCCCTAGCGTCCGTCCTCGGGAACGGACAGTCCCGCTCGATCCAGCGCTGCCGCGACGGTCGCGGCATACACCCGATGCCCCTCGGGCGTGGGATGCCACGCGTCGAGGTAGAGCTCGTCCTCGGTGGCCGCGGCGGCCGCGAAGGCCGCGTGGGCGTCGGCGAGCGGGATCGAGAGCTGCGCCGCGCTGCGCTCGAGGGCCGCCGTGTACTCGAGCGCGGCGGGCTGCGCCGCCTCGCCGCGCTGGCTGCGGGCCGCCGAGACCAGGACCAGCGAGCAGCCGCGGGCCCGCGTCTCGTCCTGCAGCTGCCCGATGAGCCCGGCGAAGTCGGCCACGTTCACGCGGGGGGCGCGCGGGTTCGGCGAGCCCTCCACGAGCGCCTCCGGCGCCAGGCTCTTCCCGAGCACCGACGCCAGCCAGCGCACGCTCGCGAACCGGTCCAGGAACATGCGCAGCTCGAAGCTGCGGCGCTTGACGATCTGCATCTTGACCAGGTCGTTGAACCCGTCGGTGGCATTCGCGGCCTCGTTGACGCAGGGGAAGCAGACGAGGAGCACGTCCGGCTCCCACGCGCTGGCGCGGCCCAGGTACAGCTCGCGGCCCTGCGCGAGCGTGTAGCCGATCACGCCGAAATTGAGCACCTGCACGTCGAGCCCGCGGTCGCGCAGCAGCTGCTCGAGCACGGCCGGCCAGGCCTCGCCGGCGTGCACGCCCATGCCGAAGGTCACCGACTCGCCGATCGCGGCGATGCGCAGCTTCGGGCGCGGCTCGCGCGGGATCTGCGGTCCGCGCATGCAGTCGTCGTTGATCACCTCGCCGTCGATCTCGGCTCCCGGGCGCAGCTCCCACAGCCAGCGCTCATGGAAGCGGTGATGGCCGTCGTCGGCGTCCAGCTCCCCGTCGCGGCGTGCGTTCCACACCGCCATCGGTTGCGCGCGCCGCGGCGCGATGTCGAGCGCGGCGACGAGGAACTCCAGCAGCGCGGCCGCGAGCACCGGCGCCAGCACGCACCACGCGAGCTTGACGCGCAGGCTGAGCTGCCTGGGCCGGCCTGCTGCAGGTGCCACGGGGGCGTCGGGAGCCATGCGGAGAGGCGATCAGCCTCGGGCCGAGCGCGCCTGCCTCACGCGAACAGGTTCTTGCCGATGGTCGCCCGCACATCGGGGTTGCTGAACTGCCACAGCCACCGGTCGTAGAGGAAGTGCGTGAACGCGACGCCGTAGCGCGCGCTCATCAGGATGATCGTCGTCTTCACGGCGAACTTCGGGTCGAAGATCGTGTCCAGGTTCACGCCGGAGCCGTAGATCAGCCAGAACACGAACACGCCCGCCGCGATGAGCCCCGCGACGAACGGGGCCGGCGAGCGGCCTCGCTGGACGCCGTAGACGTGGCTCGACAGGCCGATGGCGACGAGCCAGTGGTTCATCGACCAGATCGCGAAGCCCCAGAGGAACGACTGCAGGAAGAACATGAGCCCGATCGCATCGGCGATGATGAACAGGATGCGCGGGCTCCAGCGGCTCTCGGTCAGCAGCATCGCGACGACGCCCGCGGCGGCCGCCAGGAAGTAGAAGGTCTGCATGTGGCCGCGATCGAGGCCGAGCACGCGCCAGTAGGCCCAGATCGCCGACGCGAACTGCACGCCGAGGCAGTAGATCATGTCCTTCCGGCGGGTCCCCGAGCCGCTCTTCACCCGGTAGATGCTCAGCACGCCGAAGTTCTGCATGCCGAAGTGGTAGTTGTTCCACAGGAAGTACAGCACCACCAGCATCACGAAGGGCTGCTTGTAGTCGGCGAAGTCGTAGACCCGGACGAAGGTCCCGACGTCGACCTTCAGGTCGGGGACGAAGCGGCTCGTGAGGACGCCGATCGTGGTCGTCGCCGCGATGATCGCCAGCGGGACGCCGATGAACTTCATCGGCCTTCGCGCCATGAGCGCGCGGAAGCCGGAGTGGCTCCAGGCCAGCGTCATCGGCGAGATGAAGTGGGCGTGCTCGAGCAGGATGGTCACCGCCAGCACCAGGTAGATGCTCGGCGACAGCAGCAGCAGCGCCCCCGCGAGGGGCAGCCCGCTCAGGATCCAGAAGCTGTCCCACCACGGGCCGCGGATCCAGATCGAGGTCTTCCCCTGAGCTCGCGTGCCCCGGCCCGCCGGGTTCGATTCGCGGGCCGTCTCCGGGCGCGCCCGGGGCACCGGACCGGCGACCAGCTCGCCGCCGGGGCGACTCACGGCGCGTCCGCCCGCAGCGCACCGCTCCGCGCGGCACGGGTTGCGTGACGCAGCGTCACCGTGTTGAAGCCGTAGCCGACCACGTGCGTGCTGATTCCGAGAGGCCGATGTCGAACGCCGCCGACACAGTGTATCCCGGAGTCAGGAGCGCGGCAGCTACATCATCAACGTCCCGGCGAGCGCCCCCTGCACGACGCTGCCGCAATAGAGCGGAATGCAGCCCGGACAATCAGGGGGCGTGCAACCGCAGGCCTCGTCGGTGATCGGCTGGCAGCCCCGCAGCTCGCACGATTCCGCCGAGGTCGCCCACTCGCACGCGGAGGCGCAGATCACGACGAACGAGCCGTGGTGCAGCGTCGGGTGCTTGAGCGCCGAGGGCGTGCCGCCGCCGCTCGAGGGCGGCACCGGATGCCCGTCCGCATCGATCCAGACGTCGAAGGTGAAGGCCTGCGTCGTCTCGTGCATGATCAGGTTCTTGCCGGGCACGTCGGTGGCGTGGTGCTCGACCACGCCGCCCTTCCGACCGACCATGTAGGGCAGCAGGGCGTTCACCTGCTCGCCGTCGAGCTGCGTGATCGGGCTCGCGACGATCCGCTCGACGGGAGGCTGGCCGACGCAGCCCGACGCCGCGACGGCGCAGAACGCGAGGACGACGTGGGAGAGTGCTCTCACAGCAGTTCACCTCCTGAATGTGGTGGATCCATGTGCGCATCCCCGCGGTGCGCTCGGGCCGCTAGGGTGCGCACAGCGCGACCTCGAGCCCGTTCGAGACGGCGACGCCGCGGGGCTGCAGTTGCGAGGGATCCAGCGCAAAGGCCTGCAGGTCGAGCACGAGTCCAGCGTAGGCCTCCTTGCCCGGCAGCGGCATCGAGAAGCTGGCCGAGCCGCTGCCGTCGAAGAGCAGCGGGACATGCAAGACGATCTTGGCCGGATCGATCACGACGGTGCCGCCGAAGAGGCTCGCGCGCGCCATCGACACGGCCAGCAGGCCCGTCTGGCCGGGAGCGCCACCGCTCGCAGTCCCCGCGAGGCTCCCTCCCAGGGTCGGGTCGGCGCCCGCGGCGAGCGCCATCGAGCCCGCGGGACCGTAGGTCGCGCTGCCGCAGATCACGAAGCTCTCGGCGCCGGAGACGGAGGTGTTCCCGTTCGGGTCGCTCGCTTCGATCCGGTAGCTCACGTCCATGCCGACGAGCCCCGTCGAGGACGGCGCCGGCTGAACCACGCCCCGGAAGATCTGCCCCCCGCTGTGGGACATGGGGACGATGCTCGAGCTCGTCTCGCCCAGCTTGACCGTGTCGATCAGGAGCCTGGCCGTCTCGAAGGCCTGGCCGTCGTCCCAGAGGGAGTCCTGGATCCACGCGTGGCTCACGAGCCCAGCGGACGCGATCGTGGCCAGCGGCACCGTGAGGGGCGCGGCCTGCACGCGCCCGATGCGCGGCGGCTGCGTGTCGGCAGGGCCCTCGTTGCGGTAGTAGCGCTTGGTGAAGTTGCTGGTCTCGCCTTGTCCGGTGATCGCGTCGTAGTCGCCATCGCCGTCGTAGTCGGCCATTCCCATGTCCAGGCTCGAATCCTTGATCGGGATCGCCGTGAAGCCCGGAGCGGAGATGTTCAGGAAGCCCGGGCCGAAGGTGCCCGAGTTCAGGTACAGCTTCTCTTCCGGATGCTGCAGCGAGACGGTGATGACGTCCATGTCGCCGTCGTCGTCGGCGTCGATGAAGACGAACTCGTTGTCGTCCTCGAACTCGCCCACGGGCAGGCCGGTCATGGTGTCCGTGGCGCCAATGAACGAGAGCGTCCCCGTGTCGCTGAGGAGGTTCTGCGCCGTCCCTTCGGTGTAGAAGTCCATCGACATGATGACCCCGTCCAGGTCGCTGTCGCCGTCGAGATCGCCCCACTCCGTCTCGTACGTGGCGTCACCGGCGCTGACGGCGGCGGGGATGAGCGTGTCGTCCTCGGTGAAATGGGCCTGCCCGTCGTTGCGGTAGAACTGCGTCTCGGGCGACTTGCCGTCGACGATCACGTCGAGGTCGAAGTCGTTGTCCAGGTCGACGATCTTGGCGTTCTGCGCGCCGATCTTGTCCGAGGCGTTCAGCCACGTGGCCTGCTCGGTGAAGAAGCCGCTCCCGTCGTTGATGCAGAGGCGCGCCTTGCCTCCCGGCGGCTTGAAGGTCTGCGGGCCGGAGTCGGTGAAGACGATGTCCATGTCCCCGTCGTCGTCGAGGTCTCCCACGCCGGCACTGAAGCCGTTGAGCGCCATCGCCGGGAGGCGGTCGCTCTCCTCGATCCACGCGAGCGTGGCCGGTTGCCTCATCAGCAGGTGCGGCTGGACCCCGAAGGCCTCGGGAAGGGCGAGGTCGTCGTGGCCATCGCCGTCGAAATCGGCCAGCGACGCGCCCTTGCCGTGCATCACCAGGCCCGCCGGCAGATAGCTCGCCGTCTCGTCGACGAAGATGGGATTGCCGCCGTGCACTCCGGTGTTGAGCAGCAGGATCGGAGGCAGTGGAAACGTGCCGCTCGCCGAGAAATCGCCCGGGACCTGCCAGCCGTTGGCGTGCACGAACAGCACGTCCCAGCGTCCGTCCTCGTCCGCATCGACCGGCGTCACGGACTCGCACCACATGTTCGTCGGGATGGGCAGGATGCCGACCTGCTCCTTGAACTGCTGGCCCGCGGCGCCTCGCGCGGCGAGGCCGAGGAGGAGCATCGAGAATCCGAAGCGCACACGCAGGAGATGCTCAATCATGGAGCCTCCATGGGCTGAGTGGAAAGCCACGTGTGCCTGCGCAGCAGCCTCTCAGGGGTTGTCGAAACCGTCAAGGCCGGCGAGGACCTCGAGCGCCCCGGGTCTCGGCGGCGCGGCCGAACGTGTCGTAGGCGGCGAGCATGTCGTGGAGCTCGAAGCGGTGGCTCACGAACGTGTCCACGGCGAGCCGGCCCTCGTCGCCGAGGCTCAGCAGCATGGGCGTCGACGTGCAGCCGTCAGCCGATGTCCATCTCGAGCGCATTGCTGAGCGAGACGCCGTGCGGCACGGACGAGTCGCCGAAGGCGGCCTGCAGGAAGACGCTCATGCCTGACAGCGCCGGGTCCGGCGGCAGGACCGCGGGCAGCGTCAGTCCGCCCGCGCCGGGAACGCCGGGCGCGCCGCCCACGATGAGCTGCAGGGTGAGGGCGACGTCCGCGAGGTCCAGGGTGACGCCCTTGAAGGGCAGCGTCCCCCTGGCGGTGCCGACGAACAGCACCGCGCTCGCGCCTCCGACCGCCGAGGCCAGCTGGAGGGACATGCCCGCTGACGGAGCCGGACAGCCCGTGCCGATCAGGCTGGGCACGAGGCCTCCCGCGCCCGGCACGCCGGCGCCGTAGGCGATCCAGCCTCCCTCGCACGGATCGAAGGGCACCTCGAACATCGCGGGCGTCTCGAACGGGGGGTATGCGGGGTAACCCGCGGCGCTGAGCGGAGTGCTGGTCTGGATGATCGTGCCCGAGCCGGTCTCGCCCGCCGCGAAGGCACGCAGCACGTCATTGGCCGTGTCCAGGATGACCGCCTTGCCCAGCAGCGTGGACCAGCAGACCGCTCGGGTCTGGGCCGCTCCGTCGTACGGTCCGTTGCTGGCGAAGGGCATGATGGTCAAGGTCGCCGGGTCGATGGACAGCATGCGCGGCATCTGCAAGTTGCTGTTCGTGTGGGCGCCGTAGAGCAGGTCGCCACCGGGCAGCCGGCTCCAGCCGGCGGGCTCCTCCATGGTGACCGGAATCACGTAGGTGATCTGGTACTCCACGCAGACGACCTGCTGATCGAGCACGCTCGTGCCGTCCGCGGAAAGGGGCAGCCGCCGGATGTGGGTGGCCCCGGCATCGCCGGTCCAATCACACTTGTAGATCGAGGCCAGGATCAGCGAGTTCGTAGCGTCGTCGTAGATCATGCCGCCCGCGGGGAAGTGATAGTTGTCATCGATGTAGTAGTTCAGAAAGTGCAGCTTCCCGGCCGCGTCCAGCCACTTGAACTCATCGTGCGCGCCGCCCATTGCCATCATGTACACGCGCCCGTCTCCGGTGGGCGCCATGGAGTGGACCTCGGCGACGCCCACACCGCTGTCCTGCAGCGTGCCGTCTCCGTCGGCGAACCACAGCCGATACGGCTCGCCGGCCGCCAGACTCGCGCTGAACAGCACGCGCTGCCGGTACGGATCGAAGACCGCGCTGCCCACCTGGAACTCGCTCCCGTAGAGATCCACGAACTGGCTGGTCGTGCCCGTCAGCGGGTCGCAGCGGAGGATGGCGCCGTCGGTGGGCCCCACTCCTTGCGCGTAACCGTTGTAGACGAAGAGCTCGCCTCCGACGAAGCCCCCGCCTTGCGCGAGGGCGCCGGCCGCAAGGCAGCCAAGACCCAGCAGCGCACGCGCCACGAGGCCGGCCCGGAAAGAAAGACAACCGTTGCCGATGTTCATGATCGCTCCTGTCGTTTCGGCCAAGGCGGGGCCTCGCGCGCCATCGCCGCGGCGCCGGCGGGAGGGTGCGTCCCTCGGCCGGTGGAGGATCAGGATGCAAACCACATGCCGCACTCGGGCGGACGACCTCGCCACGGCCGGAGCACGAGGAGCCTGGCACCCCGCCCCGACGCCGCCGAGCATTCCCCACAGTCGCGGAAAATGCCGGTGTCAGGCCGCGCGCCTCGTGGACAGGACCCGATCGCGTCGCGGCTTTCGTCGCGCGGCGCGCGCGCTGCGTCTGCTGTGGCGTGAGCCGCGGACTACTTCATCCTGACCCCAGCGCCCGGTCCAGGTTGTACGCGGCGCTGATGAGAGCCAGGTGCGTGAACGCCTGCGGGAAGTTGCCCAGCGCCTCTCCGCTGGGGCCGGTCTGCTCGGCGTACAGGCCCACGTGATTGGCATAGCCGAGCATCTGCTCGAAGAGCAGGCGGGCGTCCTCGAGGCGCGAGGGGTCGGTGCCGCCCGCGCGCGTCAGCGCCTCCACCAGCCAGAAGGAGCACATGTTGAAGGTGCCCTCGCGGCCCCGCAGGCCGTCGGGCGCGACGGCGGCGTCGTAGCGGTAGAGCAGGCCGTCCGCGGCGAGCCCTCCCTGGTCGAGCGGCCGGCGGATCGCGTCCACGGTGGCCAGCATGCGCGGATCGCTGGGCGCCATGAAGAACACCAGCGGCATGAGCAGGCTGGAGGCATCCAGGGCGTCCGAGCCGTAGGCCTGCACGAACGACTTCCGGCGCGGGTCCCAGCCCTTGGTCATGACCTCTTCGTAGATCTGGTCGCGGATCGCGAGCCAGCGCGGCCGGTCCGCCGGGAACGAGCGCTTGTCCGCCAGCCGCAGGCTGCGGTCCAGCGCCACCCAGGACATCACCTTCGAATACACGAACGGGCGCCGGCCGCCGCGCACCTCCCAGATGCCCTCGTCGTCGCGGGTCCAGTTGTCGCAGAGCCAGTCCACCAGGCGCCGCAGGCGCACCCAGCTGTCGTAGCTGATGGGCTCGACGTACTTGTTGTGCAGGTACACCGCATCCATCAGCTCGCCGTAGATGTCCAGCTGCAGCTGCCCGTGCGCCGCGTTGCCGATGCGCACCGGGCGCGAGCCCCGATAGCCTTCCAGGTGATCGAGCGTCTCCTCGGTGAGCTCGGTCCGGCCGTCGATCCCGTACATGAGCTGCAGCGGCCCGGTCCCGTTGCCATCCGTGTCCTTCCAGCGCTGCTCCAGCCAGTTCCGGAAGCGCGCCGCCTCCTCGGTGAAGCCGATGCGCAGCAGCGCGTACAGCGTGAAGGCGGCGTCGCGGATCCACGTGTAGCGGTAGTCCCAGTTGCGCGCGCCGCCGATCACCTCGGGCAGGCCGCAGGTCGGCGCCGCGACGATCGCGCCCGTGGCCTCGAAGGACAGCAACTTCAACGTCAGCGCCGAGCGCTGCACGATCTCGCGCCAGCGCCCCCTGTACGTGCAGCGCGACACCCAGCGCCGCCAGTACGCGGCGGTCTCGCGAAAGTGCTGCTCGGCTTCGCCCGCGGCCGGGCAGCGGCCCGGCTGATCGCCGGAACCGAGGCTGCGCAGCACGAACGTCGCCTCCTCGCCCTCGCCGAGCGTGACGTCACAGACGACTCCCTCGCCGTCCCGCTTCAGCGCCACCGGCGACGAGAGACCAAGGCTCAAGCCGGGCCCGTCGAAGCGTGCGCCGTGCTTCGAGATGTGCGTCTCGTGCGCGGCGCGGGCATAGTCGAAGGCCGGCCGGCACTCGACGCGGAAGGTCATGCGGCCGCGGACCACGTGCACGCGGCGGACCAGCTCGTTGGGCGCGCAGCCCGCGCCGCCCAGGGGCATGAAGTCGTGCACCTCGCCCACGCCGTCCGGATGCAGGAAGCGCGTGACGAGGATGTTGGTGTCCGGCCAGTAGAACTGCTTGTGCCTGAGGTGCTCCAGCGCCGGCGCGATGCGGAAGCACCCGCCCTTGCGCTGATCCAGGATCGCCGCGAACACGCTGGGGGAATCGAAGTGCGGGAGGCACAGCCAGTCGATGCAGCCGTCCACGCCCACCAGCGCGGCCGTGCGCAGGTTGCCGATGATGCCGTGATGTTCGATCGGCTGCTGATGAGCTGTCATCGCCGGAACCTCTCCGTCGCCGGCCGTCAGCTCGCCGGTGGGGATACCAACCGCGGTTGGCGGAGAAGGTTCGACGCGGTCGTCGCTTCGGCCCCCTCGCTGTCGGGCGCTCCTACGGCCGGGCGGGCGCCAGGACCAGCAGCGCCGTCAGGATCGCGTGCAGGATGACCGCGGGCCACAGCAGTGTCCCGCCCGTGCCGACGGCGAGGCCGAGCCAGGCGAGGTAGACCGTGACGCCCGCGCTGTACGTCAACATGCCGACCCGCGGCGGACCCGGCCAGCAGGCAATCCCCAGCGAGATCAGCGCAATGCCCAGCACGCGCGCGATCGGGGTGCCGACGCCGGTGAGCTCGGCGCCGAGCAGCAGCCGCGAGACCAGCGAGGGCGCGATCAGCAGTACCACTCCCATCACCGCCTCGCCGATCGCGGTGAGGACCAGCACCGGCTTCGTCGCGCTCATGATCGGTCCCTCCCCTTGCTGCTGCTCGATCGGTCTCGCAACCTCGAGCGAGCTGTCCGCGCAGCGGCGCGGCCGCGGCCCGGGCGGCGGGGCCGGCTCGATGATCAGCTTGTCGATCTTGCCGGGGAATTTGAATCGGGAACCCGGTGCCCGGGGCGGCGCGCCGGGAACGATCGCTCAGCGGTGCGTCGCTGCGCGGGCCGGCCGCGGGACCGCCGGGTTGCCGCGCTTGGCGTGCGGCTCCGGCACGGTGCCTCCGCCGCGGCGCACGGCCCATTGCT
>Ga0070689_100003921_pt1 | contig 9978 bp, 5 predicted proteins | sample KBSS23HmetaG_FD_64669 | JGI IMG/M metagenome (GOLD analysis project Ga0070689, IMG submission 64669) | Switchgrass rhizosphere microbial communities from Kellogg Biological Station, Michigan, USA - KBS S2-3H metaG | ecosystem: Host-associated > Plants > Roots > Rhizosphere ... | reverse complement strand
CTTTTGGTTAACCACGGAGGTCACGGAGGAACTGGTTTAGCCGTCTTAGTCAATGTGCCGGCAAGGGCGAACCATTCGCGTCAGCTCTGATGCCAGGCGGCTGTCACGATTGCATTCGAACAAACCATTTACAACCTTCTCACAGTTACGTGACAACCGACGACGCAACTTTGTTGAAGACTTAATGCCATGAAACTACTCCTCGCTTTGGTTCTTGCACCGTTTGCCTTTGTTGCATCGGCTCGCGCTGCTTCAGATGCAGATGTCACTCTCTTGAAAGTCAAGAAAGTCGTCATCGAAGAAGAGGTGATCACGATAGTTGTCGCAGAAGCCAAGACACGCATCACTTTGATCCGGGACGATTACGATCCAAAATACACGGGCGACAACTGGCACGGAATGCCCGTCACGAGAGTTCAAGTCATATCCAACAAAGCGACCTTCATGATCCAGCGTCCCACTTCCGCCGCGCCGGGCGGGCCGTTGACAAACGCGTGGCAGGAATCGTTGCAGGCGGCCAAGGATTTGCAGGAGGGCAAGGAAGTCGGACGCATCGGTTTTTACGCACCCGACATTGTCATCAAGGGCAATATGATTGATTCCATCACCGGACCCGGATTTCTCTACCGAAAATCGAAGTGAACCTTCGGCGAAACTGTCATCGCCGTTTCTGAAACAGCAAAAGGAAAGGCGGCTCGCGCTTTGACCGCACGCACGAACGACGGCGTGTGAAACCTTTCGAAAGCGTAGACATTGGACGAGACGGATTTCCTCTTCGGAAAGGGCCTCAAAGTTCAGATCTACAACCATGGTCGCATTGTGAGTTCGGACGCGGCCGTGATAAACGCACACCCGACGCGGGAATGAACCCGCATCAATGCTGAGAAAGCAGTCGGAATGCGATTAGAAATCGAAGTCAGCTCACGCGATCGACGGAACGGCGCCCGGTTCGACAGTGCCCGCCCCGTCCCGCGAACTCGCGCCCGCCCCGAGGCGGTTCCGCGATGTCACACCAGCCTGACTATCCGCGGCTTTTCACCAGCGACCATCCCAAACGCAGTCAAACCATGAAACATCATTCCTCCCCTCCCTCGATTCGCCCGGGCGTTCTTTTCCGGCGCCTGCTGGTGATGCCGTCCCTGAAGTCTTGTGCCATCGGCGCATTGTTGTCGTTGACCGCTCCGTCTTCGCTCCTGGCCGATCAATTCCAGCTTCACTACGAATCCGCCCCCGCGGCGACCGGACCCTGGACTCGGCCCGTGCAAGACGGCGTCATCACGCTTCCGGACGGCACCATTCAAGTTCCCAACACTGGCTCCAATCAGCTCTTCCGCCTTTCCATCCAGCGCATGACGGGAGGCACCAATTCTCCCTACGAGACGCTCGATAGTGTTCCTCAGCGGACGCTCGATTTGGCCAGGCAACACTTCCTCCAATTTGCCGGCGCCCAGAATGGCGACGGCTCCACACCGGAGGACAACAGCAACTGGAACGGAACCGAAAAGATCTCGTCGCGCGTTCTGAAGTTCTATGATCTGACGTACGAAGGTGGTTCGATTCCGGCCTATTACGAGTTCAAGATCGTGGCGGCGGACAACGCGAGCAACGCTCCGATCGCCTTTCTTTCCGGCGACACGCGCGAACCGGAGACGGACCGCGGCTATCTGCTGGTTTGCGCGCACGAAGGCGATACGCCGGTGTCCGAATTCAGCACTTATGGCAAGACGCCGGGTGAACAACTACTCGGTAGCCTCGCCTCGCAAGAAGGGATGCGTTTGTTCCGCTTCGGGCCGGCCTTTAGGACTGTTGAGGATGCGGCCGGCAATCTCCTGGGCAGCCTGGGCACCCAGCCGTTTAAAGTTCCCGCGGACATCCTGCGCTTCGGCAATCCCAACTATGCCGGCACCTTCAACTCCGAGACTGATGCGGATCCTGAGGAGGGCACTACCGGTCCGAAGTTCGTGGTGGAGCACTACGGCAGTTACCAGGACTTCAAAGGGGACTTCGTCAAGAATCCTGTCTACCAGGAAATGCGCAGTCGCCGGGCTCTGGCCTGCCGCACGGAATGGGACCTCATTAATGGACGCCGTGTGACTCCGCCCCCGGTTCTCACCGTGGCAGTGCACCAGGTGACCAACATCCTGAACGATCGGTTCGTCACGCGCTTTCTTCTCGATGACGAGAACGTCGAGTCGCCCCTGGCGGGAATTGTCACGAACCAGGCGGGAGGATTGACCATCGCCGGGTTGCGTCCCGGCAGCGCGACGCTCACCGTTCAATCCTCTCTGGGAGTGAGCAAGTACTGGCTGACGGTTCCGGATCCGGCGGGCACGGCGGGCTCGGCGCAGGCTGTGGGGAATCTCCAGTCGTTCGTGGCCGGCTGGCAAACGCCCATCAATTGGTGGTGTGGCTCTCCGTTCGCCGATCAGCCGCGGTACTACCAACCACTTCGCCCCGAATGGTGCAGAGCGGTGGGTTGCGGGCCTGTCGCCTGGGCGATGTTGCTGGCTTGGTGGGACCACAAGGGTGTGCCCAGCGCATTCGCTGCCAATTCACCCAATCGGTATTACAGCGCCAAAAACGTCGATTCCCAGATGATCATGCAGGCTGGCCAACCCGGATGGACTGCGCTCATTTCGCTCCTGAGCGAACTTCATAATGAATGCGACGTGATCTGCAGTCCAACCAGCGACGCGGGCGCAACCTTTCCCTCCGACATGGCCGCCGCCATCTGGCCCAAGACCTACGCTGAGCGAAAAATCTATCTCACCCTCGGGGTGAGCTACAGCTACTCCTGGGACTTGATCGATCCTGACTGGAACAATCCGTCGACACTGGCCCGGCAATCCATCTGGAACGGCCGACCGTCGGCGCTGGGCCTGGGCTTCCTCTGGCACTATGCGCTGGCCTACGGCTATCGCTACCGCGAATACAAGACTTCGGAGTACGCGGCGCCGACCTACATTCAGCGCTATTTCGCCTGCAACGAAGGCTGGGGTAAGGCCAACGGCGTCTACTACTCCGGCAACGACACGTTCTTCGGCACGCACATAAGGTTCTGGCAGAAGTGACGCCGTGACCTGCCAGCGAACTCCGCGACCGGTTATGCTCTGACGTCTCGCGGACCGCCCGACCATCGCAAACACCATCGAGCGGCGCGCATTCCAGCGCGCCGCTCGTTGTCGTCTGAACAAGGAGGATTTGTCCCGGTTTAAGATTGTGTGAGGGTGAGACTCCGGGGAGAGGGCGTCACGACAGTCAACAAACTACATCGCCGGGCTTCATGGCAATTGAATCAAAAAGAATTGCTGGGGGATCGGCGAAACCGCATTGGTGATGCGGAATTGGCCGCTGGCATCGAAGAGATTGGTCGCCACTGGGGTCCAGTCGACCACGGGCAACGCGATGTTCGTCGAACTCAATACATAATACGGCGTCCCCGGTGCGCCGTTGCTTCCGCTCATCACGATCCCATCCGGCGTGATGAACATTTCGCCGAAACTCGGCTGGGCGAGGGTCACCACTCCCACGGTGCCATCGACCGTCAGGTTGCTGAGGTCCCAGGCCAGGCCGGTGCCGGGCGATGCCGGCTCGATCCGGTTGAACGCGCCGCTGGCGGTGACGAAACCGAACATCGGGAAGATGTCTCCTGTCACCAGCGCAGGCCCGATCACGTTTATCCGAAGGGTCCCACCAAAGGTCAGGTGATTGACAAATCCGACGAGATCATTTTGGGGAAAGCCGAGTGACTTGTTGATATCAATGGTGCAGGTCCCCGCCAGGGAGACCGAACTCTCGAGTTCGATTGAGGAAATTGGGGTGAGCGCGTCACCGGGTGCCAGGTTGCCATTGGGCCCGATCGTCACCGGGGCGGCAATGGCTCCACTTCCCGCCAGCGTGCCGTTATGAACCGTGAGGGGACCCGTGCCCAGGAGCGCGCCGTTCACCAACAGCGTGCCGTTGCTCACAATGGTCGGGCCGGAATAGTCGTTGAACTGGCCAGTCAACACCAATGGGCCGGCACCGATCTTGGTCAGGCCGCCGGCGCCGCCGAGGTCACCGCTGACGGTTAGGGTCGGGTTGGCGCCCGCATTGGCAACATTGAAGAGAGCATTGCCTTCCACCGCTATCGGGCCGCTTATGCCGCTGCTGCCGTTTTCATTAAACACAATCGCGCCGTCTTTGAGCACGATTAGCTTGTTCAGGGGGCTGGAATTGAGATTGAACAAGCCGAGCGTCGCCCCGGGCAGGACGGTGACGGTCTTGCCGGGGTCGCCCAGTTGGACGGTGGTCGTCTGCACCGAGAACGTACCTTGTTGAATCTCGATGTCGCCGAAGGCGGGGTCCACGGCGGTGAGACCGACAAGCGAGACCTGGTTCGGGCCGGTCTTGGTGATCTTATGGGCCGCTCCAGCCGTCAGCAACGTGGCGCTGCCGTCTGCCTGCCGGATGTCCCAACGCGCAGTGCCCCCCAGGGTGGTGTCGCCCGCCAGGTTGACCGCCCTCAATGCATTGAGCTGATCGCCACCGCTGTTGACGATCGCGCCCTGGCCGGAGGCGCCGGATCCGGACACAGTGACCGGTTCAGCGCCGAGGTTCTGTCCATTGACGTCGAGGGTCGCTCCTCCGGTTACTGTGGTGGCGCCGTCCACCGTGCCGAGCGCCCGAGCGCTGCCTGCCCGCAAGGTTCCCTGCGCCACAACGGCGGGCCCGGTGAATGTGCTGTCGCCGCTCAAGGTGAGGACTCCGGAGCCGTTTTGGGTCAATAGTCCCGAGCCGGAAATCGGATTGGCCACAGTCAACGCATCGCTGCGCGCGAAGGTCAACGCGCCGTTGTTGACGACGGCACCGGCGCCGAGGTTGCCTCGTGTGCTCTGATTGCCCACCTGCACCGTGCCGCCGCTGATGGTTAGTAGCCCGAAGAAGTCGTTCGTTCCGCTGTTGTCGAGGATCAGCGCGGCGGTGCCCTCCTTGGTTAGGCTGGCCGGCCCGGAAATGCGCCCGACCCCGCTGAAGGTGAAGTCCACGAGCGAATTGTTCACCAGCACCGAACCGGGCTGAACCGCGGTCGTCAGGTTGATCGTCGTGACCGTGGCGTTGTCGGCGAACCGGACGGAATCCACGTCGAGGTAGACCGAGGGAGTCACGCCAAAGGCCAGCCAGTTCACGGTATTATTAATATCCCACGCTGGGCCGGAGGAACCGGTCCAGGTGAGCGACTTCGGGCCATCCAGCAAGACCACGTCGATCGAGGAATTCTCCACATTGTTGGACACATAGCCCACCGTGCTGGAGGTCGGCACGGCGCCCAGGCCAAAGTTGAATCCGGCGCCACCGATGGCGCCGGCGTATTTAATGATGCTGAACTGAACGGGATAGCCTTCGATGTTCCCAATGGAGGCGATATCGATCCAATTGGTTTGGCCGCCGGTGGCAAAGCTGGAGGTTTCCACAGCCAAGGGTGTGGCCCCCAGGCTGGTCACGCGCAGTCTCGAGTCCGCCATGTTCAGGCTGGCTATGCCTGGTGCCGCTGTGCTTCGGACGACGAACGTGCCTCCAGCAACGTCAACGGGAAAGGCGTAGGCAAAGCCGCCGGTCACTTCGGACACGTCGAGGGTTCCTCCGTTGACCAGGATCTGCTGGCTGGCGCTGATCGAACCCGCGCCGCTGATGGCGAGCGTGCCGCCGGTCACGGTGGTGGGACCCGTGTAGGTGTTTACGCCGGTCAGGGTCTGTCGGCCTCCACCGATCTTGGTTAACCCGACAACGCCTGCGCCTCCGGCCCCATTCTGGATCGAGCCGCCGTAGGAGGCGGTTTGATCGTAGTCGCCCACGGTGAGGGTGGAGGTGGTGGTGACTGTGTTCAGGATGACGCAACCGGCGAGATTGCCGGACGAGAGGAGGCCGTTGATGGTTTCGTTAAAGCCGTTGAGGTCCCAGGTAATAGTGCCGGTGCTGGTGTTGCCGTTCATCACGACGTTGCCTTTGCCCACGCCGTGCGGGATGACTTCGCTGGCGCCGTTTCGGAAATTGTTGGCGCTGGCCGTATTTCTGGCGTTGAGGGTCGTCGTGCCGGTCCAGTCGTTGGCGGGGTTGAACAGCGAGAGATGCGTGTTGATGGTTCCCAGCGCGCCAATGTCCAGGCTGAACGGGCCGCTGATCTTGCCCGAGATGCCAGTGTTAGGCAGCGTCGCCGCGTTGCCGCCACCCAGCCGGCTGTCTCCCGTCAGGATGACATCGCCCGCGATGCGGGTGCCATTGCCGAAACGAATGGCGCCGACCTGCTCCTGCTGCGTGCCCAGGCCGGCGATGAAAAAGTTGTTGGGAATGGCCACGCCCGTTACGCCGAAGTCGCCCGTCCCGCTCGGAAACACATAGGCGCCGGGATAAACGTGGATTGGCCCCGTGCCAGCCCCGTCCGGATTGCCCGTGCCAATTTCGCTTCCGGCCAACTGGAGACGCCCTTGAAGAAGAATCAGGCCGCCGGAGTGAGTGTTGTGGCCGCGCAGCTTCATCGAGCCGGGTCCCGCCTTGACCAGCGTAACCGCCCCGGACCCGTTGTCGGTGACCTTGGCCTCGACGTTCAACGAGCCTTGGGATTGGCTGCTGCCGTTATTCATGTAGAACACAATTTCCCCGAGCGCGTCGGGTGCGCCGCCCGCCGTCAACGTGCCTTGATCCTGCACGCCATTTCCGCCCGAGGTCGTCCCGCTGCCCAGCGCCCAGGTGATATTGTTCGCGTTGTCCGATTTGAAGATGCTGCCAAACCGCCCGAGACGAAGCGTGTTGCCGTTTCCGATGACAATGCTCAACGCGCGCGTCTCGCTCAGGTTGATCGTGTTGACGTCCGTGAGGGTTGCCGCGTCCGGCGTGTCTACGATGACGTCGCCGGTCGAGGCGCCGTTAATTCGAACATTGCTGGGGGCGGAGGCCACGTTGTGCAGGACTTCGCCGGTTTGGTAGACTTGGTAGCCAGCATAGGGAACGATGTTCCCACTGGCGTCTACACTGGCCCATTCCGTGCCCATGGTGATGTTGTTGAAGACGCCGCCATTGCCGACCGTGGCCCAGCCGCCCAGGATGCCGTTCAGGTTCGCTGTCGTCGTGGTGATGCTTCCGGCGCCGCCGGTGGCCGTCGGTGTGATGAGGGTCACGATGCCGCCGGAAACATTGTTCAGGGCGCCCAACGCCAGATGGGCCGTGCCGCTGGCGCCGCTATTGGCGCGGACGACGGCCGGACCAACAACGACCGTGGTGCCGTTGAACGTCTGCGAACTGGCGCCGCCGCTCCGCCCGTTCATCGTCAGCGCGTCAAAGCTTGCTGCACCGAGACCCGCGTTGGCCCCACCCAGGGTGAGCGCGGAAGCGGGCGCGATGATGTTGTTAGGCGGAGCGCCCGCCTGTGTGAATTCCAGCGTCAGGGTGCCGTTCTGGATCACCGTGGGTCCGGTGTAGGTGTTGGCGCCGAAGATGGTTAGGCCGCCGAAACCATTTTTGACCAAGCCGCCGGAACCGCCGCCGCTGTTAGCCATGACGCCGCCATAAGTCAGCGTTGCGCCGGAATTCACCGTGAAGGTGCCAACGCCATTACCTCCCGCCGGCCCCAGCGTGATCCCGCGATTGGCGTTGAGCGTCAGGTTGGCCGTGGCCCGCAACGCGCCGCTATCAATCGCGATTTTGCCTGCCGTCGGCCCGCCTGGCGTCGTGCCCAGATTGGCATCCGCGGCGATGGCCAGGGTGCCTCCCAGGATGTTGACGGAGCCGCCAAAGGTGTTAGCGGCGGCCAAAGTCGCCTGCCCGCCGCCGGTCTTGGTCAGACCCGCGCCCGCCCCGGAAACAACCCCGCCCAACATGAGCACACCATCGGCCACGACGTGCACGGTGCGCGTACCGGTCAAGGACAGCGCGAGCAGGTTGGTTTGCGGAACCAGCGGCATGAGGTCGGTGAAGTCGCCTGCCAGGCTGATGCTGCCGCCTTGCAAGGTGAACAGCCCGGCAGGATTGTTGATGGTAATGCCGGTGAAGACCGTGCCGGGAGGAAAATCATTGAAGGGCGCGGTGCGGACGCTCCCGCCGAAGAACAGCGTGTCTCCGACCATCGGTGCGGCGCCGCCCCAATTGGCGGGCGTGCTCCAATTATTATTGCCGCCCCCGCCCGTCCAGGTGCGGTCGGCCGCGGGAGCGGGCCAGGCCATCGAGCCGGCCAGGGCCGCGTAGAGGAGGAGGTTGGCAGGAGCAAATGAAGGCAATCCGGTTTTCATAGGGCGTCCACAAAGTGATTGGTGATGCTGCCAGTGTATCTTCGCCCGCAGGACCGTCATGTCGGACGTTTGGTAGACACGGTCAAAGTCCGAATTCCGAATGTCCAATGTCGAACTGCCTAACTTTGGAATTTCAAATTCGACATTTGAAATTGGAAAGGATCAATGCTGGAGAAACTTCACGACCGCCTCCGTGCGCGTGTGGACGTGGAGCTTTTCATAGATGCGTTGTGCATAGGTGCGCACCGTCCCCATGCTGATGCCCATCTGCGCGGCGATCTGTTTGTAGAGAAGTCCTTTGGCCAGGCTTTCGAGCACCTGCTGTTCACGGTCAGAGAGCCTGGCCTCGTCCATCATGGCTTGGCGAGGTGGTTTTTGAAATGAAGCCACGACCTTGCGGGCAATCTGGCTGGACATGGGCGAGCCGCCTTCGTGGACTTCGCGGATGGACTCGAGCAATTTGGCGGGGCGCATGCCCTTGAGCAGATAGCCCAGGGCGCCCGCCGCCAGGGCCTGGAAGATGAGATCGGCATCTTCAAACGCCGTCAGCATGATGCACTTGCTGGAAGGGGCCAGGGTTTTCAGCTCAGCCACGCATTCGATCCCGTTCTTGCGCGGCAGGTTGATGTCCATCAGGACCACGTGCGGATTGACCCGCGGCAATTCCCGCAAGGCGGCCTCGGCACTGCCGTGCGCGCTGACGCAACGGAAGCCGCGAGTGGTGACGTAACGGGCGAGCGTGTCGCGCAACGCCTCGTTGTCTTCCACGATGGAAACGGTGATATCCATGCGTCAAATTGCAAATGCCGAATTTCAAATTCCGAAGTTAAGCAGTTCGACATTCGGAATTCGACATTCGAAATTTGGTTCAGTCTGCCCGAAAACGCCCCGCTTCACAATCGGACAAAAAGAGGACAAGCAAATTTCAAATGCCGAATTTCAAATTCCAAAGTTAAGCACTTCGGCATTTGGAATTTGGAAATTGCGATTTGGAATTGGTTCAGGCACGGTGAACGGGCAAAGGAGGTTGTAACTCGAAACCAAAACTTCATATTCGAGGTTTGTAACAAGGAGATTGAAATGAGCGCTGAACTTAGAGCCCGAACGAAGGTTTTTGCCTTGGACGTTGTCTGTCTATGTGCAGAGGTTCCAATGGCTCCCGAAATAGGTCACATCCGCGGACAATTGCAACGCAGCGCCACGTCGGTGGCGGCCAATTACCGCTCTGCCTGTCGCGGTAAATCCAAGGCCGACTTCATAGCCAAGCTGGGGACTGTGGAAGAGGAGGCTGATGAATCAGCTTTCTGGCTGGAATTCATCAAGGACTTGCAGGCCCGGCGGAACCTGAAATTCGAGGAAGCGATATTGGTTGAATTGGACCGACTGGAGGATGAAGCGCACCAGTTGCTGGCCATCACCATCGCGTCGCGCAAGACGGCACGGGCAAATTCCGAATGAGACAGCCAAATTTCAAATGTCGAATCCAAATTCCAAAGTAAACAATTCGACATTTGGAATTCGGAATTCGGAATTCGCAATTCGCAATTTGCATCAGGGGTTCAACGGAACGGTAAACACCACCTGAGTGCCCTGGCCGGGCTGGCTTTCGATCCCACACCTGCCGCCGATGCTGGCCAGACGCTCCCGCATGTTGAGCAGCCCGTCGCCGACATCCGCTGCTGCCGCCGGAATTCCGCTGACGGGAATGTCCCTGGCT
>Ga0070689_100003920_pt1 | contig 9978 bp, 8 predicted proteins | sample KBSS23HmetaG_FD_64669 | JGI IMG/M metagenome (GOLD analysis project Ga0070689, IMG submission 64669) | Switchgrass rhizosphere microbial communities from Kellogg Biological Station, Michigan, USA - KBS S2-3H metaG | ecosystem: Host-associated > Plants > Roots > Rhizosphere ... | reverse complement strand
CCGACTTCGGTCGAACAGATCCCGCAAAGCCTGCGCTTTTTGGAAAAGGTCAAGTTTTAGTTTGGGCCGCGCCAGCTTGCCTGATGTTTCAAATGCGAAGGAAAATCTTCCGGCGATACATCCAAAACAGAATCAGCCAAAGACTGAGCAGGACGGCGGCGCCGTGCAGGAATGGCTCATAGGCGTCCCCGACGATCTTGAACGCGTTTTGTCCAAGATGGGTCTGGAGGTTTTTGAAAATGAAGCCGTCGAACAAATGCGCGATGCAATAAGCGGCGATTGAGTTCATGCCGATGACCACCAAAGGAAACGACCACTGCTTGAAGCCGAAAATGTCGATGATCGCATAGAAAGTCGCCAGCAGCAGAAAGCACCAGCCGCCACTGTAGAGCGTCCAACTCGGTGTCCAGATGCGTTTCACTACAGGGCAAATACCCAGCCAGCCAATGACCGCTCCCGAGACGAGCCCAAGGATGCCGGCGATGAGCAGCCAATTCACCTTGGCCCAGGGCGCCCGTTCGCTGCGAAGCACACTGCCCGCAATGAGTCCCAGGACCATGGTCCCCAGCGTCGGTATGAAACTCAGGGTGGCATAGCCGCCGCCATTAAATTCGAATGGCTTCGCGCGTGGAAACAGGTTGAGGAACCATGTGTCGAAGGCCCACGCAAGGTTGCTGTTCTTGTTCCAGTGCGCTTCAAACTCGCTCATCAGATGAGGCCACGCCGTTGGCACGCCCACTTTGGCGTAGTCGAACTCTGGTCCGGGCGACGGATAGAGCGCGAACGCGGCCCAATAGCCGGCCAGCAGCAGCGCAAAGGCGATCCACTGATCGCGTGCGGGTCGGAAACCGAGCAGGAACAACACGCCGTAACCCAGGCCGATTTGCGTGAGCGTGTCTTCGAACGTCCAGTAAGTCTGCGAACTGCCGGTCGAACGCAGGAAGACGCCGAGCAGAATGAGCAGCAACGCTCGCCAGAACGCGTGCGCGGTCATCCGTCCGCGGGATTGGCCTTTGCTCATCCGGTTGGCGATGGAGAACGGCAGCGCCACGCCGACCAGAAAGGAGAAGGACGGCTGGATCAGATCGTGCAGCGAACATCCAATCCATTCGACATGCGATTGATGGTGGCAGAAAAGTTTCCAGAAACCGCTTTCCGGCAGCGCCGCTGCCAGGCGGCAAAGGCGCAACACCTCGGCCATCATCAGGAACATGACGAAGCCACGATAAGCGTCGAGCGAGGCCAATCGAATGGGTTGTGTGACGCTCGTTGTCACCGGGAATGCTTCGATGAATACCTTGCCTGACAAAAGCGTGAAAGGAAAAATCGACAAAGGGGTCAAAATCGACAAAGGGGTCAGTCCCGCTTATCTAAACCGATTGACGGCGGCCAGGCAAAACGTCAACGTTTGTCCATGCCCCGCCAATTGCGAATCGAGTATCCCGGCGCCATCTATCACGTTATGAACCGTGGTGACCGTAGCGAGCCGATATTTGGCGACGATGCCGATCGAAAGCGTTTCCTGGAAACCTTGGATGAGGTTTGCGCCAAGACTGATTGGCAGGTCCACGCCTATTGCCTGATGTCAAACCATTTTCATCTGGTTGTGGAAACGCCCAACCCCAATCTGGTGGCAGGGATGAAATGGTTTCTGGGCACCTACACCTCGCGTTTTAATCGGCGGCGCAAACTCCGTGGCCACGTGTTTAGCGGGCGTTACAAATCGCTGGTCGTGGATGGAAGCAACGACGGCTATCTGCGCACGGTGTGCGATTACGTACATTTGAATCCAGTGCGTGCCAGATTGCTCAGCCCGGAGCAGAAACTTAGCGAGTATCCTTGGAGCAGCTATGTGTCTTACTTGAAACCGCCGGGCCAGCGTCCGCGGTGGCTGCGAGTGGACCGGCTTTTGGGTGAGATGCGCATTCCTAAGGAAAGTGCGGCCGGGCGGCAGGAGTTGGAGTTCAGCATGGAGCAGCGCCGAGCCCACGAGACCGGGCAGGACTGGAAGGGCTTGCGGCGTGGATGGTACCTGGGTGAGGAAAAGTTCCGTCACGAGCTGTTGGAACAGGTGCGCTTGAGCGTCGGGCCGAATCATGATGGTGGGCAGCGGCGTGAAAGCGCGGAGGAGAAAGCTGAACGGATTGTGCACGGAGAGCTGCGCAAATTGGGCTGGCCGGAGCGGAGATTGAGCCAGCGTCCGAAAGGCGATGCGGGCAAGGTACGGATTGCCCGTCGCCTGCGTCGTGAGACGACGATGACCTTGGCATGGATTGCACAACGGCTGGCGATGGGAACGGCCGGTCACGTCACTAACCGACTCTGCCGCGCAAAAAGTTCGTCGGCGTAATGCGTGTTGTTTAAATAAGCGGGACTGACCCCTCAGAATGGACTTGCCTCCTGTTTTCCTTGTGCTGCTGCTTGCGGCTTCCTCCGCCACCGTGGGGAGTTGCGCGCAAGCAGGCACGACGTACTGCAATCCACTCGATCTGGATTACCAATACAATTTCGAGCAGCGCGAGCGGAATATCTCGTATCGTTCCGGCGCTGATCCCGTGCTCATCAATCACAAGGGCGAGTATTATCTATTTGGCACAATCGCCGATGGATATTGGCACTCGAAGAATCTGCGGGACTGGAGGCACGTGAAGCCGACGGGTTGGCCCGCCAGGGACATGGTGGCGCCCGCGGCGCTCTCCGCCAAAGGGAAGCTGTTTCTGTTCCCAGCGACCTACGAGCAGCGCCCGATTTACCTGGTGACCGGACCAGAACCGGCCGAACTCACCGTGTTAAATCCGCGGCTGCCCTATTTGCCGGGCGCTCCAGGACCGTGGGACCCAGCTCTGTTTCATGATGCGGAGTCCGACCGCTGGTACCTGTATTTTGGGTCCTCGAATTTCCACCCGATTTATGGGATCGAGCTCGATTATGAAAACCAACTGAGTTATCGCGACACCGCCAAGGAATTGCTGGCGCTCCACCCCGACCAGCACGGTTGGGAACGTTTCGGGCGCGACCATCGTGACACGATCAAACCGTTCATCGAAGGCGCTTGGATGACGAAATACCAAGGCAAATACTATCTTCAGTACGCCGCGCCCGGGACCGAGTACAACGTGTACGCGAACGGCGCTTATGTGAGTGACGCTCCGCTCGGACCTTTCACTTACGCTCCGAACAATCCGGTCTCCTACAAGCCCGGAGGTTTCTTGAGCGGTGCCGGCCACGGCAACACCTTCCAGGATGCCTACGGCAATTTCTGGAACACGGGAACGCCCTGGATCGCTGTGAATTTCAATTTCGAGCGCCGGATAGCCATGTTTCCCGCCGGTTTCGACCAGGACGGTCTCTTGTTTGCCAACACGCGCTTCGGCGATTTCCCGCATTATGCGCCCACGCGCAAATGGGCGAGTAAAGACGAGTTGTTCACGGGCTGGATGCTGGTCTCCTACCGCAAACCATGCGCCGCGTCATCGGTGCGCTACCCATACGCGGCGGCGAATGTTACGGACGAAAATCCGCGGACGTTCTGGTTGGCCGCTTCAAAGCATTCCGGCGAACACCTGACGGTTGATCTGGATCATCCGTGCGAAATCCGAGCCGTCCAAGTGAATTTCACGGATTACCACTCGGGCCTTTTTGGCAGCGGAACGAACGTCTATACGCAGTTTCTTTTGCGGCACTCGCTCGACGGGAAAACCTGGACGATGATGGCGGACCTGAGTGGCGAACGGCGCGACCGGCCTAATGCTTACGTCGAACTTGCAACGCCGGTTCGCGCACGGTACGTCCAATACGAACATGTTCACGTTGGCTCGACGAACCTGGCCATCAGCGATATCCGCGTATTTGGTTTTGGCGAAGGCGACCCGCCTTCCACCCCGGCGCGACTGCAGGCGCGGCGCGACACCGATGCGCGCAACGCTTTCATCACCTGGGAAGAGGTGCCGGGCGTGGTCGGCTACAATGTCCTTTGGGGAATTCAGCCCGACAAGTTGTACCAGACGTATCAGGTCTTTGCCGATCAGGGCACCGCACTCGAGTTGCGGGCACTGAATGTGGGACAGAAATACAGTTTCGCCATCGAAGCATTCAATGAGCGCGGCGTCTCGAAGGCGAGCGAACCGGTGCTGCTTGAATAAGACCAGCTTGTCGAGCGAGTATGTCCACAAATAATCAGCTTTGCCTCGCGAGAGGGCAAGGTGGGTTCAAGGATCGTCGCAAGAGCTGTAGCCGCGGAGGTAACGAGGCGGAAGTGCCATTTGCACCCAAATTCGCCTCCTCACGTCGGCGCCTACAATGCTTCAACACTCCCTGCACGAGATGGCTCGCCGCCACAATCTTCGCCCTCAGTTTCGTTACTCCGCCGCCCAGTCCTGCGGCTGAGCAGCGCGACCCGCTCGATCACGCGTTCCGCCTGGTCCGCGACGCCGTCGAAAAGGATGAAGTGCCGGGGGCGGTTGCGCTGGTTGCGCGCGGTGGGAAAATCCTCCGGCACGAGGCCTACGGACTGAGCGACATCGAAAATGCGCGGCCGTTCTCCACCAACACGCTCTGTTGGATCGCGTCCATCACCAAACCGGTGACGGTGGCGGCGGCCATGACGCTCGTCGATGCGGGGAGACTCGCGCTGGATGATCCGGTCGAGAAGTACCTGCCGGAGTTTCGCGGGCAAAAGGACACGAACGGCGTTCATCACGCTTTCACGATTCGGCAGTTGATGTCGCACACGTCGGGACTGGTTCCCAATCCGCCGACACGCCGGTCGGGTTGGCCCATCGGCGGCCCGCTGGATGATTCGTGGCTCGAACAAAAACTTCCGGAGATCGTGCAGTCCATTTCGCGGAGCTCATTGCGGTTCAAGCCCGGCAGCAAGTTTGAATACTCGAACTCGGCACTCTTCGTCCTGGGCCGTGTGATCGAAGTCGTCTCCGGCAAACCCTACGCCGCTTACGTGAAGGAAAAAATCCTGGAGCCGCTCGGAATGACCGACACGCATTACGCGCCGTCTGCGGCGGAGGCAAATCGCATCGCCACGATCTACGCGCGACGGGACGGCAAACGCGAAACCGTCTTCCGGTTTAACCCAGCGGTGAAGATCGTGAACACCGCTCCTGACGGAGGACTGTTTTCGTTTCCAGCGCAGCTCGTGGCTTTCCTGCAAATGTTTCTGGACAACGACGGGCGCGTGCTTTCGCGTTCGGCTGCCGCGGCGATGTTGACCGCGCAACCGCACGGATGGGGCTTGGGCTGGTCGCTGCCGGATGGGCTGTTCCTACACGAGGGCTCCAGCGGCACGCTCGCGTGGGCGGATCCCAAAACCCGCGTGATCGGAATTCTGTTCTTGCAGTTTCGCGACCAAAAGGAAGCTGATGTGCGTTTGAAGAAAGTGTTTCGGGAGGCCGTTCAGAAAGCGTTTGTCGATCGTCCTTGAGGCGAGCGCCAGGATTGGCACATGGTTGCTCCGGCGTTGCATTTCTTCGGCTTGCAACGGGTTCTGAGCCGGGTTTTCCTGTGACCATGTTCAAGCCTGGCCGAATCCTTCTGGTCGTGTGCCTTTTGGCGCTCTCGGCCGTCAGGTCCGCCGCGGCCGAAGCTGCCGATTATTTCCCGCCGCCGGAATCCCAGGGTGGCTGGCGGAAGGTGGAGCAGCCCGGAGAAGTTAGTCGTCTTGCGGGCATGGACCCGGACAAACTTGCCGGCCTTAGGCAGTGGTTGCTCGATTCGGACAAACGCGACTTCGCCGCCGTCGTCATTCGCCACGGCTACATCGCGCTCGAAGTGGAGAGAGGGAACAGCGCCAGGACCGATTCGCGCCGCGTCGCTTCGGTGTCCAAAGCGATTTGCGCGACGGTCCTTGCGATTGCCTCCGAGCAAAGCCAGCAAGGCCATACGCCGAAGCAGATGAAGTTCGCCGATCCGGCGTTCCAGTTCATCCCATGGGCGAAGCCGCTGAGCGATCCGCGCAAGGCGAGAATCACTGTCAGACAATTGCTCAACCACACTTCGGGCATCTGTCCTGAAGCGACCGGCGCGCCCAACGACGGCACCTGGGAATATATCCTGGGCCACAGCGGCGATGAGCGGACGGCGAAGCTGGCTTTTGACCCCGGCGCCGCCTGCGGCTATTCGACGCATGCCCTGGCTCATGCCGCTCTGGTCTGCGAGACAGTGACCGGCAAGTCTTACGATCAGTTCGCAATCGAGGCGCTCTTCAAGCCAATTGGCATCGAGCATTGGTGGTTTCAATATTACGAGGACGGAAACCCGTCCGGGGCGGGAGCCAGTGTAGGGCGGCATCCTTCGCACGGAATGGGCATGCCGGCGCGCGACCTGGCCCGGATCGCCTATTGCATGCTTCGAAGTGGGCGATGGAACGACTCGCAGGTCATCCCGAAATGGTTCGTGGATGAAACGGCGGCGCCGACCCATGAGGTGAAGAGCCTCGAGATGCGATGGAAGCTCAACCCACAAATCTTCTCGCATGGCTGGGAACTCCCTGCGCGCCTGGCCGGCGAGGGTGGCCGCAGCGGCATCGGAATTCCTGCCGACGCGCGCGCCAAACCCGGTTCCGGCGGACAATACATCGCTTTCGTTCCGAGCCTGGACTTGGTCGTTACCCGGCAAACCGGCAGCAGCGGCGAATGGCAGTATGAGGAATACTTACGCCGGACCTGCCAGGCAGTGATCAGCTCTGCGACGGACTCGGAATGATCCGGTCGCTCGGGTGTGATTACAAATGGGCGCGGCCTGAGTTATCGGAACTGGGGACAAGAATGTCCCCAGAACCAACAGGCTGGAAAGCCTGCGCTACACGTAGCGCGGACATTCTTGTCTGCGGGTTCGGGCGACTTTCAACCACTTTTAGTCACACCGCCGCTCGAGCTTGCGAGGATTTCAGTTGAAACCACAGGCCGGTGGTATGCTATATGTGTGGCTTATGCGTCATGTTTCTGAACACCCTGGCCGGACCAGCATGTCCGGACGTTCTGGTTCTGATCAAACGGTTCGCGGCTTCACGCTGATCGAGCTCCTGGTGGTGATAGCCATCATTGCGATTCTGGCGGGGCTGCTGCTCCCGACGTTGGCGCGAGCGAAGGAGAAGGGCAAACAGACTACCTGTTTGAACAATCTCAGACAAATGGGCCTTTCAATTTTTTTATACGCCGAAGACAACGTCGACAAACTGCCGCCGCCTGAATTCGATCCGGACCGCATTCCCGGTTCCAATCCCTGGCGCGGCTATCTGCTCTACTGGGACCCTGGAAGAATGGGACAACCGGCTCGTGCGCAGGCTGCGGTCAACCTGGGGTTGCTTTACGTGGGCAACTATTTGAAGACCCCGCTTATTTACTACTGTCCGAGTCTCAAGCACGCGCCCGGCTTGAGAGTCGTGTTTGAGAAGAAATATTTCGAAAGCGCCCAGGTCCCCTGGCCGATGTACGCCGTCGATGGGCAAGTGAACACAACCTACACGTACTTTCCCCAGACCGACGTGCCTTCGAAAATAGAAAGTGAAGCGAGGATGGGTTGGACACAAGTGGCGGCCAAACAGACACAATTAAGCGCGCAACGATCGATGATGACCGACTTGATTTACACTTGGGGCACCCTGGCTCATACCAGCGGCAGGAATCCGTTCGGGATCAATGTACTTTGGGGCGATGGCCACATCAATTTCTGCACCACGCGAGCGGCGTTCGATACGAAGCTTTGGGGCGGAACGGGCGCCAACCCCACGACTGAGACCCCTGGCGACAACGCACCCAAATGGCGGACCATCGTCTCCTTCCTGCGTCCTTAAACGCCAAGGCACAAATCGAGCCGCATTTTGGCGGGGCGGACTGAATTTCCTTGGCGCGTTACTGATTTCATCTGGGTGGCACCCGCCGGTAGCCTTCGCAGTTCGCGTTGTTCGAGAGCGACGGCTGGTCGTCTTCAGTCACTTTCTTTCGCGCCGGCAGCTTTAACCCAGGCTTCGTTGAACGCCGCGTGCTTCATGCTTTTTCCGCCGGCAACGAAGTAACTGTAAACGGCGTGAACCATCCCATCCCGTCCCTGAATGATCGCCGGGTAATGAAAGGAGCCCTCGCTTTGTTTCTCGAGGTGGCGCGTCCATTTCCAAGATTTGCCTTCGTCATCGGAGAGTGACACAGCCAGGCTGCGCCGGCCGTTGGTGGTATCATTGTAAATCAGCAGCCACTGACCATCGCTCAAGCGCAACGCGTCCAGACCGGACCCGGGATTGGGAAAGGAGGTGACGCCGACAGAGCCCCAACTTGCGCCCTGGTCGCTTGATTCGGCGACACGGATGCGATCCAGCGGACCATTCTCGCGCATGTAGGCAACGAGGCTGCCGTCGTTTTTCTGTAGCACGGCGGGCTGAATGTTGCCGAACCCAGCCAGAGGCCGGCTCGCGAACCACGTTTGACCGCGATCGTCGCTGATGGCCATGACCGAGACGCTGTAGGTGTCCGAATACAACGGGAGCAGGATCCTCCCGGACTTTAGCACGGTGGGTTTGCAGCGCGGTTGCCAGCCCAGGCGCTGGGAAAGTTTGTCGGCGATCCGGCTCTTCAATTCGGGCAGTCGATTCGTGAGCGCGGCTGGCACCGACGCAAGTTTCAATCTCGCTTCAAGGCCGCGCTCCATTTCCTCGACAAACGCTTCGGGCTTGAGCAGTACCAACCCCTGCCAATCCCACTTGGGCGGACCGTCCGCGTCGTACTGGCTGGCTACCCGGTAGCTGGTCACACAGGACTCCCACGTGTTGGCCAGGATAATGGGCCAAAACAACCAGAGCCGTTCCCGCCCGTCGATGAACATCGCCGTGTTGCAGTCCGGAAACCCGGGTGTGTCCACCAGGGTAAAGGGGGCGCTCCACTGCTCCAGCCCGCGCCGTCGGCGCGCGCCGTAAACGGCGACGTCGTCCGCTTGCCGCTCGCCCGATCCGCGATACCAGGACACTAGCAAGTCGCCGTTCGGACACTCGACTATGCCCGGGGCGTGGTTGTGCTGCTGATGCAGCGGAAAAATCAGCTCCGCCGAAAGGCGCGGCTGGTCCTGAGCCCGCATCCCGACGGGGCTCAACTCCGCAAGCGCGCACAGGAGGACGCTGAGGATTCGATGGGCTGTCATGGATTTGATTGGCACCGTCATAACCTTTTGGGTTCTCTCACTCCGGCGAATTCGCACGTGTCCGCGTCGAGGCTGTGTAAAATGGAGTCGGGGGAGGATTCCGGTTTCCCTGTCGGGTGAGCAGTTCGTCCAGTTCCTCCAAGGATCGATTCGCAATCCTCTGGTAATTGGAGATTGTCGGAGGAAGATCAGGCTCTGTTTTCGGCGCCAACACGGCTTGGACCCCGGTGGGCGCAGGTGAAGGGACCCCCAGACGCGGCCTGAACAGGGACCCCGCCGCGATCACAACGGCGGTAGCGCCGATCAGAGGAAGGACCACGCGCCAGTTCAGCGGCCATGCTCGTAAACGCGCCACCGCAATCTCCAAGAATGATCCTGCCTCCTCTGCTCTGAATCTGCGGACGACTCGCTGGTGAAAGGCTTCGGAAGCCTGGATGTCCGGTTTTGTCTCCGCCGCGATCAACTGTGCGGTTACGTTTGTAATCTCCTCCAGATAACGGCGGCAACCCTCGCAGGTTTCAAGATGCGCGCGGAGATCCTTCGCCTTGGGTGCATCCAAGGCGTCCAGCGCGAGCCAGGCGATGAGCTTTCGGTGTGTTGAGCAAGGCTTCATAAAACTCCCCAATTCTTTTCGAGACTCACCGGATGCCCCTTGAGGGCGTTCATGCCTCGCAGTTTCTCCAGGGCATGGAACAGCCGTGATTTCACGGTTCCCACAGAGCAACCCAGCGCCGCGGCAATGCCCTCAAGCGAATCGTCCACGTAGAAGCGCAAGTAAATGACCTGCTGATGTTTTGTCGGCAGGGCATCAATGCAATTTCGCACCAGGATCGACTGTTC
>Ga0070689_100003918_pt1 | contig 9979 bp, 7 predicted proteins | sample KBSS23HmetaG_FD_64669 | JGI IMG/M metagenome (GOLD analysis project Ga0070689, IMG submission 64669) | Switchgrass rhizosphere microbial communities from Kellogg Biological Station, Michigan, USA - KBS S2-3H metaG | ecosystem: Host-associated > Plants > Roots > Rhizosphere ... | reverse complement strand
CGCCACACCGCGACACGGCGATCCCGCCGCTGGATTCGCCGATGCGCGATTCCCGCGTTTGCCGACGGAATGTATGTGCGTGTGGGCAATCTATTGCGCGACGACCACGTGCCCGTCCGCGAGCCGCTCGACGCCCGGCGCGTACGGCGCGATCTCCTCGCGCCGCCACCACAGACCGGTCGCGCGCTTCGTCGGGAGATCGGTCATCCAGTATTGAAAGACGACGGTGCGCACGAAGCGAGGCGGCGCGCCGTGGAATGGGTCGTCGCGGAAGAGCGCGACGACCGACGGCTCGCCGCGCGCGAGCGCCGCCTCGGCGCTGACGACCCACGTGTTGTCGCGCCACGACCCGAGCGACGCAAACCACAGGTTCCACTCGAAGCGCGGCTGGTACGGCGCGTAGATCCGCGGCGCCGCCGCCTTGTCCTGCGGCTTGAAGCGAAACGGATACGCGACCCACGCCGCGCCGTCGTTCGACCCCTGGAACTCGATCTCGTACCGCGCCGGCGTCATCACGGCGAAGAGGCCGTACGTGTTCGCGACGCGGAGCGGCTCGATCGCGCGCGCCGGGGCGCCGAGCTTCGCGATCGGATCCGGCGCGCCGGCGAACGCGACCTCGGCGCACGTCGCGTAGAAGATCCACGAGAGCAGGGCCGCCTCGATCACCGTGCGGACGCCGATCGGCGGTCCGTCGCCGGTATCGGGCGCGCGCGGCGCGCCGTCTCCACCGGACGCGTCGCGCGGTCGACGGCGGCGGACGCGCGCGACGAAGCGCTCGATCGCCGCATCGTCGAGGAGGAACACGCCGAGCACGAGGACGAGGTAGTTGAGGAACGCGTAGTTGGCGGTGGCGATGATCCCGATCTGGAGCGGCGTGACGACGAGGAACACCGCGATCGGCCAGCGCCCCGGGAGGAACGCGAGGAGGACGACCGCGAGCTCGATGACGAGCGTCGCGAGCGCGGTCGCCGCGTGGAACGCGTGCGGCAGGCGCTGGACGTACCACCCGATCCACGTCGGGAGCGGGCCGTTCTCGTAGTAGTGATCCATCGCGGTGAGGTCGCGCCACGTCGGGTCGCCGCTCGCGAGCTTCACCGCGCCCGACTCGAAGTAGATCCGGAACCACTCCCACTTGAGGAGGAAGATCGCGGCCCGCGACGGCGGAGCGTCGCGCGCGAGGCCCGGCCGGAGACCGCGCGGCGCGAGGGCGATCGCGATCGCCGCCGCCTCGAGGAGCATCCCGTCGGACTGGTACTCGGAGAACTCGCGCGCGACCGACACGAACGACAGGAACGCCGCCGCCGCGCACGCGACGCTCGCGCGCGGCGCGACGTTCAACGTGAGGAGCACCGACGCCGCGGCGCCGAAGACGACGAGCACGAGGAGCGCGCGATCGCTCGCGTCGATCCACAAGAGCGACGGCGCCGCCCAGAAGCGGAGGAGCCCGGGCTCGACGCGCGCCACCGCCGCGAGCGTTGCCTCGATCGGGCGCGCGCCGCCCGCACCGATGAGCCCGTGGATCGGCGCCGGCACGCGAGGCAGAGCTCCGAGGTCCGGGGCGCCGAGCGATACGAACGCCGACAAGAAGATGAGCCCGAGCGCGCGAAGGAAGATCCAGCGCGGCCATGCGCGCGTGACGCGCCGTGGGTCCGGCCCGAACGTTCGGCCGATCCACGCGCTCGCGCCACCACGGGTCATCGCCGCGCGTGCCAGGCGGAAGCGCGGCTGTGGGTTGTCGTCCATGGCGAGGTGATTAAGCTGCGGTCACTTTGACGCAGCCCTACCCCACGAGCCCGAACGATCCGGGGCAGCCGCAGCCGTCGCACGAGCCGGGGCCGCAGCCGATCCACGCGCCCATCCCGGAAGAGCCGATCCACGCGCCGATCCCGCCGATCCCCGAGTCTCCACCCGGGCCGAAGGAGCCGTCGCGTGAGCTCGCGTTTCGATCGTCGCGATCGTCGCGAGGGGCGTACGGCGAGCGTCGCGTGCTTCATCATCGAGCGAGGTAATATCCCCATGAAGAACATCCTTGTCAGCACGAGTCTCGTCGCCCTCATCACCATCGTCACCGGTTGTGGAGGCGACGAAAAGCGCCCGCCCTCGAGCGTCGCGATGCAGCCGAAGACCACGACCACGGCGGCGAGCCCGCCGGGGAAAGATCCGGCGCGCTCCGGTGAGGTGAACGTGTCCGAGGAGATCCGGAGGATCTGCAACATCGAGGTGCCGAGCGGTCCCGCGCCGCACTTCGACCTCGACTCGGCCGAGGTGCAGGACGCGGATCGATCGATCCTCGCGCAGGTCGCGAAGTGCTTCAGCACAGGGCCGCTGCGCGGCCGGTCGATGCGCCTCACAGGTCACGCCGACAAGCGCGGCGAGCAGGAGTACAACCAGTCCCTCGGCGAGACGCGCGCGTCGAACGTCTCCGGGTACCTGGCGTCGCTCGGCGTGGAGAAGGCGAAGATGGGCGTCACGTCGCGCGGCGAGCTCGACGCGACGGGGACGGACGAAACGGGCTACCGCCTCGATCGCCGCGTCGACATCGACCTCGTGAAGTGACCGGTGTGATGGGCGCGCGTCACGGCCGGCGGCCGCGGCCGAAGCCGATGGCCGAGCTGCAGGATCCGGTGTCGCGGAAGCGGAGCACGGTCGGCATGAGGACCACGTAGACGTAGTCGCCGAGCGTCTCGACCGCGACCGGCCGGCCGTCGGTCGTGGTCCCCGCGTCGTCGTCGAAGTCGTACGTCCCGGCTTCGAACGCGCCGGCGTCGCCGAGCGCCGCGATCGGAACGGCGTCGAGCTCGTCCATCGTCACGACGCCGTCGCGATCCGTGTCGGCGGCCGCGAACGGGTCGAAGCGGAGCGCCGCGCCGTCTCGGCCGACGTTGTCGCGGAAGAGCGCCTCCGCCTCGATCCGGAGATCGAACGTGCGATCGACCTGGCTCTCGAGATCGACGCCCACGCTCTCCCGGTCCGGCGCGGCGTCGGGCACGAGCGCGCACCGCGAGTACCGGACGCGCGCACGGAAGGCGAAATCGAAGCGTAGGGCGACGCCGTCGCGCGCCGCCGATCCGATCACCTCGAACGCGATCCCGCCGGCGGTCGTGTAGCGATCGGCGCCGGGGGCGCGCATCCGCGCCTTGTCGTCGTCGGTCACGCGCGCGCCGAGGAGCGCGTCCGACGACGGCGCGCCGATGCTGAAGCGCAGATCGCACGCGCCGAGGCCGTGGAGGATGCTGATCTTCTGCCCGGCGTCCGCGCCGACGTCGAGCACGCGGTCGTAGTTGGCCTCGGAGTACGCGACGCACGTGTCGCCGAGCGACGCTCGCCCGATCCCGGCGATCACGCGATCGAACGTGATCCGCCAGCCGTCGTCGGTGACGGCGCCGCCCGCGACCGCCGGGCTCGGCGAAGCGGTGAGCGTGACGCTCCCCGGGAGGGGGCGCGTGTCGGCCGGGACGCACGCGTAGACGATCGCCGCGGCGAGGGGTGCGGAGATCATGCACGCGATCGCCGCCGCGCGCCTCGCCGCCCGGCGCATCGTCAGAACGCCCCTTCCACGCCGATGCTCGGGATCGATACGGGGCCGACGGTCTGACCCAAGACGACCTCCTTGTGGAGCGTAGCGTTCATCATCTCGGCGACGAACGCGAGCCACACCGTCTTCGACAGCGTCCAGCGCTTCTCGATCCGGAGGTCGAGCCGGTAGAACGCCGGGTCGCGGACCGGATCGAGCGAGCGCGGCGGCGGGGTGAGGCCGTTGTTGCCGCCGGGGAGCGCGGGCGTGCCGGTGTAGACGGTGAAACGCGCGCCGGCGCGCCACGCCTTCCCGAGGTCGTACGCGATCGCCGCGTTCGCCACGTGGGTGCGATCGAACGCGCTCAGGAAGCGCTCGTTGCCGACGCTCCTCGTCGATCGCGAGAGCGTGTACGAGACGTAGCCGCCGACGCGCCGCGTGAGGCGCCGGCGCACGTAGACCTCGGCGCCGATCGCCGACCCGAGGCTGCGCGGCTCGCGGAAGTCGCCGACGCGCCGCTGATCGGTGACGCCGAGCGTGTCGCTCATGTTCTCGAAGACGTTGTCGAACGCGGTGAGCGTCGCGGTGGTCGCCTCGGGGAGCTCGACCTCCACGCCGGCGCTCGACTGGATGCTCTGTTGGAGCCCCCCCTGGAGCTGTCCGATCGCGAGCCCCGGGATCGGGATGAGGAACGACGGCGGTTGGTGCGCGATCCCGAGCGCGTGGATCACGTGGACGCGCGGCGCGACCTCGATGCGCGACGCGATCCGCGGATCGACGCCGACCGCGGTGGCGTCGCCGGAGCGGTACAGATCCACGCGCGCGCCCGGCGTGACCTCGACGCGCGGCCATCGCAGCGCGACGTCGCCCCACGCGCCGAACGTCGTGTCGTCGCGCCCGGGGAAGAGCGCGTTGAACCGGCGCGTCGTCGGGTCGTCGGGATCGGAGTACGGGCGGACGTCGGCGCGGAACGCCTCGAGCGTCGCGTCGGCGCCGCCGCGGATCGCCACCGCGCCGCTCACCGCGTGCTCGATCTCGACGCGCACCGCGCCGAGCGTGTCGCGCGAGTTGCGCGGCTGGGCGGGGATCCGCGTCTGATCGAAGCCGAGGGTGACGGCGGTCCGCATCCGCGTCGTCGCGTCGAAGACGTGATCGTGGCGGACGTCGACGCGGTAGAACTCGGACGCGAAGAGGACGTTCTCGACGCCGTCCACCGTCTGCGACAGGAAGTCGTACGAGCCGAAGCTGACGACGCCGATGCGGTCCTTCGGCGTGACGTCGTACGTCACGCGCGCCTGGTAGTCGCGGTAGTCGAGGTGCGTGTCCTTGGCGATGAGCGAGAGGAGCGCGGCGGTGTACGAGTACCGCCCGCCGGCGAGCGCCGTCCCGCGGCCGCCGTCGAAGCCGCTCTCGACGAGCGCGCCGGCGTCGAAGAGCCTGAGGTTCCCTTCGCCGTGCGCCGTCGGGTTCGGCGCGGTCGTCTCCGCGGTGACGATGCCGCCGGCGAAGCGCCCGAAGCGCGCGGGGTAGCCGCCGGAGTAGAGGTCGACGGTGTCGACCATCGCCGGGTGAATCACCGACGGCCCGGCGCCGACGTGGAACAGGTACGGGACGCGGACGCCGTCGATGAAATATCCGACGTTCCCGGGCGGCGCGCCGCGCACATAGAAGAACGGGAGCCCCGAGACGATCGGCGTCACGCCGGGGAGCGCCTCGATCGCGCGGAACGGATCGCCGAACGCGCCGGGGAGCTGGCGGACCTCGGCGCGCGAGAGTGTCGCGGTGCGCGACGGCTCTCCGTGCGCGCCGCGCACCGTCACCTCGTCGACGCGCGGCGGCGTCGGCGGTGGCGCGGCTTCCGATCCGGGTGGCGGCGGCTCCGGCGCGGACAGCGCGGGCGCGTGGAACGCGACCTCGACGCGGATGCGCGCCGCCACCGGCTTGCCGTCGCGCGTCGCGGGCTCGAAGCGCCACGCGAGCGCGGCGCGCGCCGCGCTGCCGGAGAACGGCTCGTTCGTCTCCGACGGCGTCGCGGAACGCACCGTGCCATCGTCGTTCACCGTGAGCGTCAGGACGACGACGGCGTCGCCCGTCGCGCCGGCCGGATACGCGACCGCGCGATCCGAGACGAGCACCGGCGCGACGAGACCCGACGGCGCCGGGGGTGGCGGCGGCGCCGGCTGCGCTCGAGCCGCGGGCGCCGCGAGCGCGATCGCGATCGCGACCGCGCGACCGATCAGCGCGCCGCCGCGACGCCCACCGGGCACGCGACGCCGGTCCCCCCGAGGCCGCAGTAGCCGTTGGGGTTCTTGGCCAGGTAGCGCTGGTGGTACTCCTCTGCCGGATAGAACGGCGGCGCCTCGCGGATCTCGGTCGTGATCGCCCCGTACCCCTTCTGCGCGAGCGCGGACTGATACCCGTCGAGCGACGCCTTTGCGGCGCGCTCCTGCGCTGGCGTCGTCGTGTAGATCGTCGAGCGGTACTGCGTCCCGACGTCGTTCCCCTGGCGCATCCCCTGCGTCGGATCGTGGTTCTCCCAGAAGACCTTGAGGAGCGACTCGAACGTCACCTCTTTCGGATCGAAGACGACGTGCACGACCTCGGCGTGGCCGGTGCGCCCGCTGCAGACGTCGCGGTACGTCGGGTTCACCGTCGTACCGCCGGCGTAGCCGACCTTCGTCGATCGCACCCCGGGCGTCTGCCAGAACTTCCTCTCCGCGCCCCAGAAGCAGCCCATTCCGAAGATGGCGGCTTCCAACCCTTCCGGTACTTCGTTCATTGCGGTGTTCCTCTCATCAGATCGTCCGCGTCAGTTGACCACGAAACGAGGAGAAATGCGTCGCGCGCCGAGCAAGAGGCGCGGACCGCTGTGGTAACCTGCACGCGGGATGAGGATCTCGATCGCGCGCGCCGGCCCTGCGATCGTGGCGGCGGCGGCGTTGGCGTTGTCCTCCAGCCGCGCTCTTGGCGCGCCGCCGACGGACGACGACCGGCGCGCCGCAGCGGGGCTCTTCAACGAAGGGACGAAGGCGTTCGCCGCGGGTGCGTACCGCGTCGCCGCCGGCGACTTCGAGTCGGCGTACGCGCGTGCGCCGCATCACGCGCCGCTCTTCAACGCCGCGCGGTCGTGGCACCGCGCGGGGGAGCTGCCGCGCGCCGCGACGTTGTACGCGCGGTATCTCGCGATGGCGCCGGCCGACGCGCGCGATCGCGCCGCGGCCTCCGCCGGGCTCGCGGAGATCGGGCCGCGCCTCGTTCGCTTCGAGATCGACGCGCCGGCGTTCGCGTCGGTCCGCGTCGACGACCAGCCGTCGGACGCGCGCGTCGTCTACGCGCTCCCCGGGACGCACACGATCGCGGCGAGCGGCGTCGGGCCGGGCGGCCGCGCGCGCTCCGCCGAGGCGACGCGGACCGCGGCGGCCGGCGACGTCGTGGCCGTCGCGCTCGAACCGCGCGACGACGCCGCGCCGCCCGCTCCTCTGCCCGCCGCGCCGGGCGCCGTCGCTGCGCCGAGCGCCGTCGCCGGCGACAGCGCGCACGCGAACACGGCGCCGCCCGAGCGCGGCGACGACGCGCCGAGGCGCGGGTGGTCGCCGGTCGTCGTCTGGGTCGGCGCGGGGCTCACCGTCATGTCGCTCGCCGGCGGGGTCCTCTCGGAGCTCGATTACGCGAGCTACAAGCGAAACCACCCGGGTGCGACGGGGGACACGCTGCAGCAAGAGACGATGCGCCTCCGTCGATCGAGCTTCCTCTTCGTGACGGCGACGGCGCTCGCGATTGGGACCACCGTCGCCGCGATCTGGCTCGTCGACTGGAAAGGGGAGGCCGCGCCTCCGCCGGCGCGCGTGCGCGGCGGCGTCGTGGCCGACGAACGAGGGGCGCGCCTCGTCCTCGCGGGCTCCTTCTAGATGGACGCGCCGAACGTCACGTTCGCGCCCAGAGATCGCCTCGGCCCGTACGAGCTCCTGCTCGAGCTCGCGTCGGGCGGGATGGCGGCGGTGGGCCTCGCGCTCCGGCACGGCGCCGGAGGGTTCGAGCGCCTCGTCGTCGTGAAGCGCGTCCACCGCCGCTTCCTCGACAACGAGAGCTTCCTCCACATGTTCCGCGACGAGGCGCGCCTCGCGTCGAGCATCCGCCACCCGAACGTCGTCCCGGTCATCGACGTCGTCGAGATGCCCGGCGAGCTCCTCCTCGTCATGGAGTACGTCGAGTCGGTGTCGCTCGCGGCGCTGCTCAAGCTCGCGGCCGCGCGCCGCGAGGCGGTCCCTCCGGCGGTGGTCGGCGCGATCGTCGGCGATGCGCTCGCGGGGCTCCACGGCGCGCACGAGGCGGTCGATCTCCGGAGGAACAAGCTCCTCATCGTCCACCGCGACGTGAGCCCGCAGAACATCATCGTCGGGGTCGACGGCGTGACCCGCGTCATCGACTTCGGGATCGCCAAGGCCGCCGACCGCCTGACATCGACGCGCGACGGCGTCCTCAAAGGGAAGTTCGCGTACATGTCGCCCGAGCAGGTGGAGGCGATGCCGCTCGATCGGCGGAGCGACGTCTTCTCGGCCGCCGTCGTCCTCCACGAGGCGCTCACCGGCGCGCGCCTCTTCGAAGGGAAGACCGAGCTCGCGATCATGCACGAGGTCATGACCGCCGCGATCCCGCCCCCCTCCGCGTCGGTCCCCGGTCTCCCGCCGGCGGTCGACGACGTCGTCCTCGCGGCGCTGCAGCGCGATCCCGAGCAGCGCTTCCAGTCCGCGCTCGCCTTCCACAACGCGCTCGACACGGCGCTCCCGCCGGCGCGTCCGCGCGAGGTCGCGGCGTGGGTCGAGCGCGTCGCCGCGCCGGAGCTCGATGCGCTCGGCGCGCGCCTCCAGGCGGTGCTCGGCGACGACTTCGAGAAGTTGAGCCCGCGCCACCACACCGGGATGCAGCGATCGGCGTCCGCGCGGATCGCGCCGGCCTCCGCAGCGCGGCGCCCGTCCGCGCCGGCGCCGCTTCCGGCACCGACTCCCGCGCCGACGCTGGCGTCGCCGGAGCGCGCGTCGTCCGCGTCGTCCGCGCCGCTCCGCGGATCGGCCCCCGCATCGGCGCGCGGCGGATCGTTTCCTGGCGACGAGAGCGTCCCCGGTGTCCCCCGGCGCGCACCGCGCAGCACCCTCGTCGTCGTGCTCGTCGCGGTCGGCGCGCTCGCCGCGGGAGCGGCGGCCGCGTTCGGCGTGTCGCTCGCCGAGCGCGCGCGCGCCGCGGCGCCGTCGCTACCGAGCGGGGCACCGTCGCCGGCGCCGTCCGCCGCTCCGCCCCCCGAGAGCGCGCCCGCGCCGGAGCGATCCGCGCCGCAAAAGGCCGAGCCGTCGAGCGCCGCGCCGCGCGCCGGATCGGCGCCCGGAGCGCGCCCGAGGCCGCATTCGAAGGAGCTCGCGCCGAACCCCTATTGAGACGTCACCCCTTCTCGAGCCCGTGCTTGCGCAGGAACGCGCGGACGTGGTGCCGCTCCATCCCGCTCCGCCGCGCCATCTCGCTCACGTTCGCGCCGGTGCCCTGGAGGAGCGTCGCGAAGTACTCCTTCTCGAACGCGAGGATCGCCGCGCGCTTCGCGTCGACGAACGCGGCGACCGGCGCCGCCGCCGGCCCCGGCGTGGGATCGGCGTCGCCGCGGGTGAGCGCGAGGACGTCGTCGATCGCCCCCGGCGTGTCGGCGAGCGTCGCCGCGACCGACGCCACGTTGACGAGCTCGCGCACGTTCCCGGGCCAGTCGTGCGCCTCCATGCGCGCGGCGATCCAGTCGTTCACCGCGGCGGCGTGCTGCGGCGCCCCCTGACGCGCGCACACGTCCTCGACGAGCATCGGGATGTCGGCGCGACGATCGCGGAGCGCCGGGAGCTCGATCCGCACCTGCGCGATCCGGAAGAAGAGGTCGGACCGGAAGCGGTTGGCGTTCATCTCCGCGGCGAGATCGCGCCGCGTCGCCGCGAGGATGCGCACGTCGATCGGCTCGTACGTCGAGCCGCCGACGCGCTTCACTTGCCGCTCCGACAGCGCGCGGAGGAGCTTCGGTTGGAGATCGGTCGGGAGCTCGCCCAGCTCGTCGAGGAAGAGCGTCCCCTCGTGCGCCTCGGCGAGCGCCCCCTTCTTCCGCTCGGTGGCGCCGGTGAACGATCCCTTCTCGTGCCCGAAGAGGAGGCTCTCGGCGAGCGTCGCCGGGATCGACCCGCAGTCGACGACGACGAACGGCTTGCCCTTGCGCGGGCTCGCGTCGTGGAGCGCGCGCGCCACGAGCTCCTTGCCCGTCCCGGTCTCGCCGAGGACGAGGATCGAGAGCGGCGTCGGCGCGACGCGCGCGAGGACGCCGAAGACGCGCCGCATCTTCGGCGACCGCCCGACCAGCGGGCCGAAGCGATCCATGTAACCTACATTGACCTTCTGCGCCGCCGGCACCGGCTCGACGCGGATCGTCGTCTTGCCGACGACGAC
>Ga0070689_100003917_pt1 | contig 9979 bp, 3 predicted proteins | sample KBSS23HmetaG_FD_64669 | JGI IMG/M metagenome (GOLD analysis project Ga0070689, IMG submission 64669) | Switchgrass rhizosphere microbial communities from Kellogg Biological Station, Michigan, USA - KBS S2-3H metaG | ecosystem: Host-associated > Plants > Roots > Rhizosphere ... | reverse complement strand
GGAGCTGAATCAGATTCTTCTAAAAGCCTGCCAGAATAACGTCCGTCACCGCTATCGCACAGCCCGTGACCTCCTCGCCGATCTTTTGCTTCTGCACGAAGGGCGCTCCCTCCGAAAAGCCCGAGCCGCGGAGGCGCGACTTCGTCAAGTTCGCGCTGCCCTGGTGGCCATGGGAATCATCGCCGCCCTGCTCATCGGCGGAAATCATCTGCTACAACAATCGCGCATTCGACAGAGTGAAGCGAAAGCGGCGCGCGAGGCGGATCAACGCCGCAAAGTCGAAGAGCAGGCGAGCGACATATCCCGCCGCCTGGCCAGTGTCCACGCCGACAAGAGCGAATCCCTTTGGACAAACGGCGATTGGTTTGGCGCTGCTCTCTTCCTCGAACGCGCGCTCGCCACGGAACGGAGCGTTCAACCCCGGGGTAATCCCGCACCCCACCTTAATCGCCTTCATTCCATTTTGGCGCAGACTCCCGATCTCACCATGGTCATCGCCGACACGAATCGACTGACCACCGCCAGCTACGACACATTGGGCAACCGTTTGATCACCGTGGACGAAGCCGGACTCGTGCGGATCTGGGCGATTGTCTCTGGGCGGAGTGTTGCAACGTTGAAGACGCCCCAACCCGCCAGAACGGCGGAATTGGCGGCGGACGGCGAACGCGCTGTGTGGGTCGGCAAGGACGGAGCTGTTTACCTTGCTTCGGCCGATTGGACCGCACCGCTCTCTCCTCTCCTGTCAGCAGGGGTCACTGGCCAGACCGCATTCAGCCCCACCGGCCGCCAACTCGCCGTCGTTCGGGACGAAACAAACTTGGTGTTGTTCGAATTGAGCAGCCGCCGGCAACGTTTTCCCCTTTCCCACCGCCAGGCGGTTTCCAGTTTAGCCTTCAGTCCCGACAGTCAATTCGTCGCCACCGGCTCCACCGATGGCACCGTCACGATTTGGTCGGCGGATACCGGAGAACTTGCAGCGCGCTCGGCTCCCGTCGAGGGCGCCATCCACAAAGTCGTCTTCAGTTCCAACGGCCGGCGCTTGCTTTCTCTCGCCCCAACAGGCGTGCGCATCCACGACGCCCGTTCAGGAGAAACCGCGCCGCACATCTTCCATCACGAAGGTCGAATCCTGGACGCCGATTTCGCGCCCGACAGCCGCACGGTGATGACGGGCGGAAGCGATCGAATGGCCCGTGTCTGGGATTCGGTGACCGGACGCCTGCTCGCTTCACTCTCGCACGACGACGAGGTCCGCCGGGTCCTGTTCAGCCCTGACCGGCGTTACCTTTTCACCGCGACCAGCTCGTCCGGACACCTTTGGCGTGATTCTACCTTTCAGAAACAACTGCCAACGTTTTCTCACGGTGGGAATCTCCTGACCTCAATTTTTAGCCCGCCGGGACGCCAGATTCTCATTTTGACCGAGGACGGGGCGATCCGATCATTCGATCTCGATCGCAGGCTTCCCGCGGAAAGCCTAACGGAAACTCCGGCGACAATGGCCGCGCTCACGCAACTGCTCGCCGGGCGGCGAATAGCCGACGACGAAAAGATCCAGATCCTTGAACCGGCCGCAATTGTTGAGTACTGGGAAAAGGTTTCCGCCAGGCTCAGTTCCGCTGCTGGTTCCAATCCGGAAATGTCGATGCGGCAATGGCACCGGAACACCGCGCGTGCCGCTGAATCCAATCATCTATGGTTTGCCGCAACGTTTCATTGGGATCAAGTATTGCGAAGCGATCCGCGCGACGGTGAAGCCCGGGCCCAATTGGATTTGGCACGTTCAACCCTGGCCAGCGGTGAAGCAGCCGCCGCGCGTCCAGTGGATCGAATCGCGCGCATTCCCGTCCGCGCCACCAATGCTCCCGGCCGGCTGCTGGATTTAAGCCGGCAATTCAACGTTGCTCTCACCGAGGCGTGGCTTCCTGGCACGGCCCACTCGCCGCTCAACAACCTCGCGGCCCTGCCCACAGGTGTGCAGACGTTTAATGGAATCCCGTTCGATGTTCGCGGGCTGGTGCAGCTCACCAGCCGAACGATGGAGATCCAAGGGGGGAATTTTCCGTTGCAGGCGAGTTCCATCCCAGTGAAGCGCTCCTGTCAGCGGCTCCATTTTCTGCATGGTGCCGTCTGGTCGTCGCTGATTGGCACGGTCATCGGCAGCTATGTCGTGCATTACGAAGACGGTCAGACGAATGAGATCAGAATCATTTTTGGACGGGACGTGCGCGAATGGTGGTCGCTGCCGACGCAACAGGTCATGACTACGGGAGCAGCGGTGGCTTGGGAAGGCGGCAATCCGGCGGCCGCTGCCCTGGGCTTGCGGCTTCGTCTCTTTCAAATGCAGTGGACCAATCCGCGGCCTGGCGCGCAAATATCCCATGTGGATTTTGAGTCACGGATGGAAGCCGCCGCGCCGTTCCTGCTGGCCATTACGGCCGATCCGTGATTGCCGCCATTAACGCGAACTCGGAGTTGGAGTCGTCCGCAACCGCAAATCGACCGGCTGGCCCGGCGCCAGTTCCAAGCCGGCGGGCAAACTGATGGTGATCAGGCGCACCACCGGGGTCACGGTGCCATGTCGGATGGCGATGGGTCGCACAACGGCGTTGGTCACCGCCTGCACATGGGGGCTGACGCCAGTCACCGTGGCCATGGCGCGCCGAGGCCTGAAGTCCCGGGTCGAGACTTCCACTTCCATGCCGACTTCCGGCTGAAGGGAATATTCGGCATCCAGGTAGCCAATAATTCTCTCGCTCTGTTTCATGGTGATCGTGACCAGGGGATCGCCCGCGCGAATCTGTTCGCCCGGATGATGGTGAATGACGGTAACCACACCATTGCTCGGAGCGACCAGACGCAGCGGTGCCGCTTTCGCCTCGAAGATCCTCACCTTGTCCTCTTCGACTGCCAGGGCCTGTTTTAACGGGTCATTTTCGCCGCCGGGCAGGAAGGCGTCGGCCATGAAAGCCAGGCGCTCCAGTGCCTTGGCAGTCCGGTTCACCAAGTCGGTGCGTTCGGCCACCTCGGCCTCCAATGCTTTTGCCGTCGCAGCTGACAGCTCTAACAATTCCTTGGAAAGGATCCCGTCCTTGAATAGTTGCTCGTCCCGTTTCGATTGAGTCCTGGCGCGATCCATGTTGACCTTTGCCACCGCCAGCGCCACGCGTTCCTTGGCGCAGTCGACCGCCAGTTGCTCGTAGGTTAAAGCTCCGCGCTGCCGATTCAGGATCGGATCCATTTCCAACTGGGTCAGCCGCATCCGATCGCGCATCACTTCCAACCGATTGTTCACCGTACGCGGATCGGTGGTGATGACTTCCACCACCAGATCCCCTCCCCTAACCTCTTGCAACGGGGTGACCCACAAGTTCGTAATGACCCCGTCGTCCCTGCTCGCCACGACCATGTCCAAGGCTTCGGCCTGACCGACAAACCCCACCGGCCGCACGGTATGCGGCCATATCCAAATCACCGCTCCGCACAACGCCAGAAACATCAAACCGTGCGTCAATCCATTGCGCGCACGTCTCCATCGGGGGCCAAGCGGGCTGGGTATGGGAGCAAGTGGTTCCATTGAGTGACGTCAGGAACAAACCACGGGGTCAGACATGGCGCAATAGATCCGTCAAGACCCGGCAAAGGTCAATAGAAGGATGGCGCGCGTTCCGGCGTCCCCTATCAACCTGCGGCGCTTGGACAGCCCTTGCGACTGCCCAGCCGCCATCCTACTCTCGCCCGGTGAACATTGTGCAGATCACACCGGGCGCAGGCGGCATGTACTGCGGCGGCTGTTTTCGGGATAACGTCCTCGTTTCCGCCTTGCGCAAAAGCGGTCATGAGACGTTGATGGTCCCCCTCTATCTGCCTCTCACCCTGGACGAGCCGGACCAGAGCGCCGGCACGCCGATATTCTTCAGCGGGATCAACGTTTACCTGGAGCAGAAATATCCCCTTTTCCGCCGCCTGCCCAGGTGGATGCTCAAGCCCTTCTCTTCCAGAATGCTGTTGCATCTGGTCGGGGGACGGGCAGCCAAAACCCGCCCAGTCGACGTCGGCGAATTGACGATCTCGATGATCCGCGGGGAGGAGGGCCATCAGGCCCGCGAAATCGAGGAGCTGGTCGATTGGTTGAAAAAACATTCTCCGCCTGATGTCCTATGCCTATCCAATGTCCTCCTCGTGGGCATGGCCCACCGACTCAAGGCGGCTCTCAAAACCCGCATCGTTTGCCTTCTCTCCGGAGAGGATTCGTTCCTGGATTTGCTGCCGGCTGCCGTGCGCGACAAAGCCTGGCAGGCCGTCATCGAACGCTGTAACGAAGTCGACATCTTCATGTCACCGACCCGCTACTATGCCGACTTGATGGCGAAGCGCCTGTTCATCCCACCGCGGAAAATGGCGATCCTGCCCAACGGCATCAATCTCTCCGGCTATCGCCCAAATGAGTCGCCATCACCAACCGACCGGACCCCCACTCTTGGCTACTTTGCCCGGATGTGTCCGGAAAAGGGGATGGACATTTTGGTCGACACTTACTTGTTGCTGAAGAAACGGGATGCCGGGCGCAATCTCCGTCTTCATGTCGGTGGCGGCTGCGGACCGGGCGATCAGCCGTTTGTGGAGCAACAGCGCCGGAAGCTCGCCGATGCCGGTTGCCTGACGGACGCCAGGTTCTTTCCAAATGTCAGTCACTCCGAGAAGGTCTCGTTTCTCGAACAACTGACCGTTTTCTCGGTGCCGGCCCGTTATAACGAGGCCTTCGGCCTTTATCTTATTGAGGCCATGGCCGCTGGCGTGCCGGTGGTCCAGCCGCGCTGGGCCGCGTTCCCGGAGGTCGTCGAATCCACCAAGGGTGGGTTGCTCTGCCCCCCGAATGATTCCGCCGCGCTGGCCGATGCCATCGAATCCCTCCTCCAGAACCCGGAGCGCGCCCGGTCCATCGGAGCCGCTGGCAGAGCAGCGGTCTTTCAGGACTTCAGTGCGGAACGGATGGCCACGAACTTCCTGAAGCTTCTCCATGAAAACTGATTTTCTCAAAATCCAACTCCGGCTCGAGGCATGGGCTGTCGGCTGGCTGCTGATCGTCTGCGCTGAACACTCCGCCCGCGCTCAGGAAACTGTGGTTTCCAATACCACGCTCCCTGCCCTCGTCCGCCTCTATGACGCGGATCGCCAAAGCGTCAATCGTTACTACGAACTGCCCTGGTCCGTCGCCCGGCAGGATCGTGTGGAGAACCTCCTGCGAGACTGGTCGGACAAGCTGCATCAAGCGGCCTTTCCATCCCTCGATCAAAACAGCCGCGTCGATTATCTCCTTTTTCGAAATGAACTTACCGCCGAGCTGGCCAAGCTGAACCTGGAGCGCAACCGGCGCCGCGAAATGGAGCAGCTTTTACCCTTCATGCCGGCCATTCACTCGCTCGAAGTGGCCCGCTGGCACATGGAAAAACTGGATCCCGCCAAAGCTGCGGCCTTGATCGATGAGGTCCCGTCCATGATTCGAAAGGTGCGAAAGGAAATCGAAAGCGGACGGAAGAAAACAACGCGTTCCGAGACACCCGCCAAACCGCGGGACGGCAGTTCCTCCATTGAGCCCGAATCCTCCGAAACCACCAATCGAACCAGCGGGTTGGCTGTTTCGGCAGCACTCGCGCGTCGGACAGCCGCCGCTGTTGCCGAGATTCGAGGCAGCCTGAAGTCGTGGGCGGCTTTCTACGAAGGTTCCGTGCCCGAGTTTTCCTGGTGGATGAAGAAGCCTAACGAAGCAGCATTGTCCGCGCTTGACGATTACTCCAAATTTCTGCGGGAGGAAATCGCCGGCCTGAAAGGCAAGGAGGAGGATCCGTTGGTGGGCGACCCCATTGGAGCGACGTCGCTGGCCGCGGACATTGCGGCGGAATGGCTCGCCTATTCCCCAGAGGAACTGCTCGCCATCGGCGAACGGGAGCTGGCGTGGTGCGAAGCGGAAATGAAGAAAGCCGCGGCTGAGATGGGACTCGGCAACGACTGGAAGTCGGCGCTGGCCCGGGTTAAGGCCGGACACGTGCCTCCGGGACAGCAGGACCAACTCGTCACGGAGGAAGCGCGCTACGCCATTGATTTCGTCAAGTCCCGCCAGTTGGTCACGATCCCGCCGCTCTGCGAGGAGCTCTGGCGCACTTCGATGCTCACAACGGATGCGCAGAAGACCCTGCCCTACGCCGCTTACAGCGGTCCCAACATCCTCGTCGCCTATGCCCGCGATGACATGAAGCACGAGGACAAGCTCATGTCGATGCGGGGGAACAATCGTTACTTCACGCGCCTCGTCACCTTCCATGAATTGATCCCGGGCCATCACCTCGAGGCCTTCATGACCGCGCGCTACAGCGAGCACCGGCGAACGTTCCGCACACCGTTCTTCGTGGAAGGGTGGGCCCTTTACTGGGAAATCGTTTTCTGGAATCTCGGCTACGCCAGGTCCCCCGAGGAACGAATCGGCATGCTGTTTTGGCGGATGCATCGGTGCGCCCGCATCGTCGTCAGCTTGAAATTTCACCTCGGGCAGATGACGCCCGCCCAGATGGTCGATTTTCTCGTGGATCGCGTCGGCCACGAACGACTGGGTGCGACCAGCGAGGTCCGTCGATTCATCGGCGGCAGCTATTCGCCGCTTTATCAATGCGCCTACATGATCGGAGGTCTTCAGCTGAAAGCCCTCCATGATGAATTGGTCCCAGGCAGAATGTCAGACCTTCAGTTTAACGATGCCGTCCTTCGCCTGGGAGCGATCCCAATCGAACTGGTGCGCGCATCGCTGACCGGCCAGGCGCTCCGTCCGGATTCGACCCCCACATGGCGTGCCCTGATTGAACCCGTCGACCGGCCGTGACTTGAATTCCTTGTGGCATCGCCGTCACCGCCCGCGGCGAAGGAATCAGGCTTTGATGTCTTTCATCTCCATCGCAGGCGCCAACAAATCGAGGGGTGAAGGGGACGACGGCGTCCAGGAACCCGCAGTATCGACCACCTGCCGCATCCTACCAAACCACCAACGCGCCCGAGCCGCCCGTAGTTGGCGACGTTGCTGGCGCGGACTGCGGCGGGAACAGGGGAGGCTGATTTCAAGTTGTTGTTTGTTCATAGTGTCTGTCTTTGTTTTCCTTGAATCGTAGCCCTTGGGGTTCGACAACTGCGGTCCAACCGGGCCTGCCTCGCCGAAGCCTTGGGCGAAGGCGGGCCTCCCTGGCACGGCGGATCGATTTTATGAGGAATGTCTTAGAGTTCGAATAACTTAGGCCTTCCATTCACTTGTCCAAAGAGCAGGAGTCGGTTAGTATGCAGGCGTGATTTTCCGGTGTGGACTCCACCGAAGCCTCGTCTTGCTCGCAACCTGCTTGCTGGCTGCTCCTTCGTTTGGAGCCCCTAACAAAGTAATTCGGCTGCGCAGCGGCGACATTCCAACGCCGCCTCGCGCAAATCATTTCCAAAATAACGCCGCAGACACCCGCGGAGAGAATCGATTGTTCCTCCTCCAGCTGGAAGGTTCCCTTCAACCCGAATGGAAGGAGCAATTGCGGGCCCGCGGAGTCGACCTGCTCAACTACGTTCCTGAAGATGCGTTCGTCGCCCGCTTTCGCGACGAAGGGCCCAGCGGAGTTGAAACGCTCCCTTTCGTGCGCTGGGTGGATCCGTTTCGACCCGAACACAAGCTTGACCGCACAGTCCTCGCCCAAGCGACTCGTCGTGCAGGCCAGGACTTGGAGATCGCCGCTCTAATTACCAGCGATGCCGTTCCATCCGACCTGGCGCGCCTCCGGGCTTTATTTCGGGAGAATCCGGTCGAACGAAAAAGACGGTTTGGAACTATTTGGCGTGGCAAAATCCCTTCCGCCCAACTCGTCAACGCCGCGGCGTCCCCGGCGGTGCTTTGGATCGAATCCGCACCACGATTCCACCTGATGGACGAGAGCACCTCGGCCCTGGTCGGCGGACCGGCCACCAACCATCAGACCTTCTCCCAGTCGCTTGGGTTCGATGGCTCCGGCGTCAACGTCGCAGTGGCAGACAGCGGGATCGACAACGGGACGCTGACCAACCACACGGAACTGATCGGGAGAACCAAGGTCATCCTGTCCTACGGCGGGCTAACAAGCGGCGCGGACGAAAACGGTCATGGCACGCATGTGGCAGGAATCATTGCCGGGCGCGGGATTACGGGGGAAGGCGACGACGAGTTCGGCTACTACGGGCTGGGTGTGGCACCCGGCGCACAGCTGGTAATACAGCGAATATTCAATGCCGCCGGACTCTTCGTCGGCCCAGCCAACGAAATACTGGTCCAGGACGCCGTCCGCAATGGAGCCATCGTGGGCAACAACAGCTGGGGAGATGATACCCAGGGGCGCTACGATTTGAGCGCGGCGGAGTATGACGAATTCGTTAGGGATGCGGACACCAATGCCCCTGGGGATCAGCCGTTTCTTCTGGTGTTTTCCGCCGGCAACGCCGGGCCCGGGCCCCAGACCGTGTCCAGTCCAGCCGTGGGAAAAAACGTGATTGCCGTCGGCGCTTCCCAGGGACCGCGGACCAACTTCTTCGACTTCTCCGCGGGGCCTGAAGCACTCGCGAGTTTCTCCAGCCGCGGGCCGTGCGAGGATGGCCGCTTCAAACCGGACCTGGTAGCTCCGGGAACCTGGGTCGCCTCGCTCTTATCATCTCGCGCTCCCCCGGAAAACGCCGCCGGCCCGATCAATAACGAATTCGCCTTCATGCACGGAACGAGCCAGGCAGCTCCGCATATTTCCGCGGCCGCCGCCGTTTTCATCCAGTACTACCGAAATACCTTTTACGGCGCCACGCCGTCCCCAGCCTTGGTCAAAGCAGCGCTGATTAACTCCGCTGTCGATTTGGCCGGCGAGTCCCTGTCCGCGGGAGTGCCCAACATGGACGAGGGTTGGGGCCGGGCCAATGTCGGCACCCTGGTCCGCTCCGATCGCGTTTTCGAGTTTCTCGATCAATCCAGCCCTCTGGCCCAGGGAGAAACCTTCCAGCGCTCCGTCATCGTGACCCGGACAAATGTGCCGCTCAAAATCACGATGGCTTACACGGATTTTCCCGGGTTCCCTGCAGCGGTGCCGGCTTTGGTCAACAATCTTGACCTTGAACTGACGGCTCCGGACGGCCGCATCTACCGTGGCAATCAATTCGCCCTGGGAGAATCCGTTGCCGGAGGGCAAGCCCGCGATGCCATCAACAATGTGGAGGCCATTCACCTGGCTCATCCCCTGCGTGGTGAATACATTCTCCGGGTGAAGGCGCTGTCCGTGCCGCAGGATTCGCGCCTCGATACCGGCGGCACGGACCAGGATTTCGCGCTCGCCATAAGCGGCGGCATTCCATCGAAGGCGGAGAGCATCATCGTGGTCGATCGACCCACCTACCGGGCGGGCGGACGAATCAACATCAAACTGTTGGAGCGGGACCTTTTGAGCGAACCCTCAGTCGTGGTCCGGGCCTCCAGCCAATTGGAAAACACCGGCGAACCCGTGACGTTGCTGCGGGCCAGCGCCGGCGTGTTCACCGGCTCGATCGCGACCGCCAGCGGCCCCGTGGTGATGGCGAATGGTCAACTGGAGATTGCCCACACAAATTGGATTCGAGTCGAATATTTCGACGCATCGATCCCGGGCATCCGCACCGCCATGGCCACCGCCGATCTCGTGGCCCCGGATATTACAAATGTCGGATCCACCTTTGCCTTCGGTCAACGGGCCGTCACCTGGTCCACGGATGAGCCCGCCGCCTCCATGATTCGCTACGGAACTTCTCCCACCACCCTCAACATGGTGGTCACGAACGATACCCTGACCACGACCCATGTTGTGGAACTCAACAGCCTAATGCCGGGACAGATTTATTATTTCATGGTGGTGAGCACCGACGGAGCGGGCAACGCCGCCACTAATAACAACTTCGGCGGCCTCTTCACATT
>Ga0070689_100003916_pt1 | contig 9979 bp, 9 predicted proteins | sample KBSS23HmetaG_FD_64669 | JGI IMG/M metagenome (GOLD analysis project Ga0070689, IMG submission 64669) | Switchgrass rhizosphere microbial communities from Kellogg Biological Station, Michigan, USA - KBS S2-3H metaG | ecosystem: Host-associated > Plants > Roots > Rhizosphere ... | reverse complement strand
TCTCCGCCGGCAAGGCGAGCTATGACGGCACCTGGAGCGTGCTGATCGTGACCCAGCAGGGCAAATGCGACCGCGCCTACCGCTACCCGGTGCGCATCAGCAACGGCTCGGTCGGCTATGCGGGCGAGGCCTCTTTCAATGTGTCCGGCAGCGTCGGTGCAAATGGCGCCGTCATCGTCACGGTTTCGCGCGGCAGCCAGAGTGCCAAGGGCACCGGCCGGATGTCGGAAACCGACGGCTCAGGCACCTGGGTTGCCGGCTCCGGCGACTGCTCCGGCACCTGGACGGCCGAGCGCCGCTCTTAGAGTTTTCTCTCCTGACCTCCAGACTTTGGCCCGGCTCGCGCCGGGCCTTTTTCTTTGGAGCGTGTCGACACGGGTTCGTCCTGATCGTCATCACTTTAGAAGTGCGAAACGGAACGGCGAATGCCCGACACAGACGAAACATTCGCAACATCAGGCGGAAACGAGAGACCGCTATACCGGCGGCAACGAAATCAAGAGATGACAGGGGACTGACATGAACAAGACCATCGCCTGCGCCTTCACCGCTTTCGCGCTGCTCGCGGCAAGCGCGATCCCTGCCGCATCGGCCCCGATCACGGCCGGCAAGCAGAGCCTCGACGGCACCTGGAGCGTTCTGATCGTGACCGAGCAGGGCAAGTGCGATCGCGCCTACCGCTATCCGGTGCGCATCAGCAATGGCTCGGTTGGTTACGCGGGCGAGGCTTCCTTCAACGTGTCCGGCAGCGTCGGCGCCAACGGCGCGGTCACCGTCACCGTGTCGCGCGGCAGCCAGAGCGCCAAGGGTACCGGACAGCTCTCGGCGAACGGCGGCGCCGGGCGCTGGACCGCCGGGTCCGGCGAATGCTCGGGCTCATGGACTGCGGAGCGCCGCTCATAGTGGAAGCATTTAGGCGTGTGAGGACTGAGCCGGCGGCTGCACGAGATGCTGCCGTTCGGCTCGTTCGGCGGCCAGCTTGCGATAGGCGAGAGCTTGCGTGACGAATGATTCTTTTAGGGCTGGCTCTCTTGCCTCTGCCGCCATTTTTTCAAACTGGATGGCGTGTTCCAGGTATTCGGCAACCATCTTCATGATACCCGGTAGCTCCAAGCTCAAAGCCCCCGCCCTGCCTGTGGGACGCGCGTCTTAATCCGCGCGCCAGCGCGATTCAGTGCGTCAGCGAGACGACCGCGGTTTGCACGCCGTCGCAGACGAGACACTGAAAAGTTTGCAGATCGGTGCGCGGGCGCGTCGGATGCGGCTCGATGCCGGTTAGGCGCGTCGGTCCGTCGCAGGTGGCACAAGCCGGCCCATGGGTGAGGTTGACTGGTGCGAGGTCGAGTCCTGATGTTCTCATAAACGACAGCATAGACCCTCTTAAGAATATAGCAAGAAATACTTACGCCACTACTGATTCTGCTGCGTATCCGCCGGTTACAGCGAACGCAATACTTGTGTCACTGCGCAAATATACTGAAGTAACTCTATGAGCATGAAAGGTGGCGATTGAGTAAGGAACTCATGTTGCAGCACCGCGTTATTTGGCACAGAATGGGTAGGGTTTAAGGGGCAAACGCCATGTCCGACGAAGCAACGCGTGGCGAGCGGCTGCAGATCATGCTCTCGCCGGAGGAATTGAAAGTATTGGACGATTTCCGCTTCAAGGTGCGAATGCCGAGCCGCGCCGCAGCCGTGCGCGAACTGCTCAAGCGCGGGCTGGCAGCTGAGGGCTACGTGACCGCAGCCTACGGCACCAAATCAGCCGACTATGGCGTGATCGCCACGGCGGACGGCAAGGACGGAAAAACAGCAGGCCGCAAATCGTTTGGGAAGTAGACCCCGTCGGTTAGAACGCCCCGGGGAATACCCCGCCGTCGATCAAGAGATTTTGTCCTGTGATGTAGCCGGCGTGTGCCGAGCAGAGGAACGCGCAAGCCGCGCCGAACTCGTCCGCCTCGCCGAATCGCTTGGCCGGCACCGTCGCCATCCGCGCCTTGCTCGCCTGCTCGACCGTGATGCCCTGCTTCTTCGCCGTCGCTTCCATGTTCGTCATCAGGCGGTCGGTCGCAAACGTGCCGGGCAGGATGAAGTTGATCGTCACGTTGTTGGCGGCGACCTGGCGCGCAACACCCGCGAGAAACGCCGTCAGCCCGGCGCGCGCGCCGGACGACAGATCGAGTCCTGCGAGCGGCATCTTCACCGAGCCTGAGGTGATGTTGACGATGCGTCCGAACTTCTTCGCCTGCATCGGGTCGATCACCTTCTGAAGCAGCTCGACCGCGACGACCATGTTGGCGATCACGCCCTGGATCATCTTCTCGCGGTCGAGCTCGCGGAAATCGCGGAACGGCGGTCCGGCATTGTTGTTCACCAGGATGTCCGGCTCGGGCATGGCGGCAAACAGCGCGGCCTGACCCGCCGGTGTCGAGACATCGGCCGCCACCGGGATCACCTTCGCGCCGGTCGCCTTGGCGATCTCGGCAGCCGTGCTTTCCGTCCTGGCCTGGTCGCGCCCGTTGACCACGACCTCGCAGCCGGCTTCCGCCAGCCGGAATGCGCAGGCGCGGCCGAGCCCCCTGCTCGAGGCGCAGACGATGGCCTTGCGGCCGGCGATGCCGAGATCCATGAGCAGACTCCTTGTGGTCACAACATGATGCGCACCATAACGGCCTCGGCTGTTTCAGGGAACCAGGCGTCCTTCTGTTCTTGCTCGTGACCCACCGCGGCAGTAGCTTGCGCCGCATGTCAGAAAAACCGGAAGTCATGGCCCCAACCGCCGCCGATATCGACGCTGCCGCGCGCCGCATCGCCGGCGTGGCGTTGCGCACGCCGCTCATCTCCTCGCCGGTGCTCGATGCCGCGACCGGCGCGCGCGTCTTCCTCAAGGCCGAGACTCTGCAGCGTACCGGTTCGTTCAAATTCCGCGGCGCTTACAACAAGCTGTCTTCGCTCCCTGCCGAACGGCGCGCCGGCGGCGTTGTGGCGTTCTCCTCCGGCAATCACGCACAGGGCGTGGCCGCGGCCGCGAAGCTGCTCGATATGACCGCCACCATCGTCATGCCGTCCGATGCACCGAAGCCGAAGCGTGACCGCACCGCGGCGCTCGGCGCCGAGGTCGTGCTCTACGACCGGGACAAGGAAGACCGCGAGGGGATTGCGCGTTCAATTGCCGAGAAACGCGGCGCCACCTTGGTGCCGCCCTATGACGATCCGATGATCATTGCCGGCCAAGGCACCGCGGGCCGCGAGATCATGGAGGATCTCGATGCGCTCGGCCTCAAGCCCGATATCGTGGTGATCGGCGCCTCCGGCGGTGGACTCGCGGCCGGCATCTCGCTCGCGATCAAGGCGCGCGCGCCCGATGCGAAAATCTACACGGCGGAGCCGGAAGGCTTCGATGATACCGCGCGCTCGTTCAAATCCGGCAAGCACGAGAAGAACGCGCGGATGAGCGGCACGATCTGCGATGCGCTGATGTCGAACACGCCGGGCAACATCACGTTCGCGATCAATCGCAGGCTGATCGGCCAGGGGATCACGGCAAGCGACGAGGAGGTCGCGCGCGCGGTCGCGTTCGCATTCCGCGAGCTGAAGCTCGTGGTCGAGCCGGGCGGCGCGATCGGGCTCGCCGCGCTGCTTGCGGGGCGCGTGGACGTGAAGGGCAAGGTCGTCGTCGCGGTGCTGTCCGGCGGCAACGTCGACCCGGAGCTGTTTCACAGACTGGTGGCTTAGTCATTCCGGGGCGCGCCGAAGGCGCGAGCCCGGAATCCATAACCACAAGCCTCTCGATTTTGCGCGTAGTCGCTCGAATCGTGTTCATGGATTCCGGGCTCCTCACGGAGCCTGTCATCGGACCGGCCACTTCGGGCCGGACCCGTTGGCTCGGCCCCGGAATGACGCAAAGCGTCACGTAAACAGCGCGATCTTCTCTTCCGCGCTCAGCGCCATGAAGGATTCGAGCGGATCATTGGCGGAAACGGCGCGTGCCACAGGGCGCGGCATTTCGGCGATGGCCACTTCAGATTGCTGTTCGAGTTCCGGCGCCTCGTCGTCGACAATCTCCGCCTCCGCGACGACCGGCGCATGGGCGGCGTTTTCTTCCTCCGGCTGAAGCGGCGGCGACACCTCCGGCGCGCGCGAACTCGCGGCCGGCCCCATTACCATGTCGACGTCGGACTGATCGAGCCCGAGCCCCGGCTTTGCCGGTCCATTGAGCAGCGCCTTGCCGGTCTCGACGGCGCGCGTCTCGGCCGCCTCGGCCGACATCGCGCCATCAAGGCCCCAGATGCCGATCATCGCGTTGATGCGGTCTTCCAGGTAGCTCAGCACGCCGATCACCTTGCGGGTGCGCTGGCCGGTCAAGTCCTGGAACGAGCACGCCGTGTAGACCTCGGTCGCCTTGGCATCGAGCAGGTCGCAGACCGCGCCGTCGATCCCCTGCTCGCGCAGGGTCCAGGCCATCTCCTGGATATGTTCGGCGCAGGCGAGAATGTCCGAGGTCGCAGCCTCCGTCGCCTGCACCACGGAGTCGAGCTCCTCGCTCGCTTCGCCGAACTTCCCATGGTGATCCGCGTCCGGCTTGATCGCAGCGATCTCGGTCTTGGTGCGCGCGATCGCTTTGGCCATTTCGACCAGATCGAAGCGGATGCGATCGACCGGCTCGACCGAGCGCTCTCCGCGCATTGCCGCCTCGATGCGGTCGAGCGCCTTCAACAGCATCGTGGTGTCGGCGTTGCGGTTGCGCCGCGCGTATTCGGCGAGGAACCAGCGCCCGCGCGCGGTCTCCAACACAGCCCCTTCGATCGCCTCATAGTCGGCGTCGCTCAGCGGGGCCGGAACCGGTAGGTTAGCCATCCTGCTTTGATCCGTAGGGATTCGCCAGAGAAACGCCCGATTACCGCACGAATCGTCACGATCACTTTAATGGCACAGCCCAAGCCCACAATCGTTAACGATGCGTTTGCGCCGCGGCTGGGGCTTGTCTACGCCACGCTTTTCCTGGCGGCCGGGTGGTATCTGCCGCTGTTTCCCCTATGGCTTTCGGCCCGCGGCCTCGATCCGGGTGCCATCGGGATCGTGCTCGCGGCATTCCAGTTCACGCGGATCGCCGGCACCCCGGCGGGAACGCGCCTGTCGGACCGCTACGGCACGCCCAAGAGCGCCATCGTCCTCGCATCCTGCGCGACCACCTTGGTCATGCTCGTGGTCGCCGGCGCGAACGGCTTCGCCGCAATCTTGCTCGCCTCAATCTTCTATTCGCTCGCCACCGCGCCGCTCATGCCCTTGACGGATGCCTATGCGCTCAAGGGCTTGAGCCTGCGCGGGCGCGCATACGGGCCGGTGCGGCTGTGGGGCTCGGTCTCGTTCATCGTCGCGAATTTGACCGGCGGAGTGCTGCTTGGGGTTCTGGCGCCCGGAAACCTGATTTGGCTGATCTTCGCGGGAAGCTGTCTCGTGTCCCTGGCGGCGTTCGCGCTCGTGCCGCTGCCGCGCGAGCGCCGCCCGCAACGCAGCGCAGCAGGCCACAGCCACCTGCGCTATCCTGCGTTTCTCGCCATCGCGGCGGCCGGCAGTCTCATTCAGGCGAGCCACGCGGTCTATTACGGCTTCTCGACGCTCGACTGGAGCGCCAAGGGCTTCGATGGCGTGACCATCGGTGTGCTGTGGGCGCTCGGCGTCGCAGCGGAGATCGTGCTGTTCGCATTCGCCGCGCGCCTGCCACCCGCCATCGGCCCGGCGACGCTGATCGTAATCGGTGCCGCGGGCGCGATTTTACGCTGGAGCGCGACCGCACTCGATCCGCCGCTCGCGCTGCTGGCGCTGCTGCAGCTGCTGCACGCGCTGTCGTTCGGCGCGACGCATCTCGGCGCGATGATATTTCTCAGCCAGAACGCACCGGAGGGCAGCCGCGCCGCCGCGCAGGGCGACATTGCGACGGCGAACAGCCTGATGATGGCCACGGCGTCAGCGCTTGCGGGCGTGCTCTTTGGCGCCAGCGGGAGCCTCGCCTATGCCGCGATGGCGGTATTTGCGGCGGCGGGCGGGGGCTTTGCGGTTTTGGCCGCGCGCCTGATCCGAGCGAATAGCTCAGCCCCACAGGGCTGAGCTCGGCGGATACACCAAGCTTCCCTCATAACGCAGCCCGTTTTCCCGGTCGCGCGCGAGCAGCAGCGGTCCGTCGAGATCGACCACACGGGCGCGCTGCGCGAGGAGCATCGCGGGCGCCATTGAGAGCGATGTCGCAACCATGCAGCCGACCATGATCGAGAAGCCGAGCCGCTCGGCTTCCTGTGCCATTGCCAGCGCCTCGGTGAGGCCACCGGTCTTGTCGAGCTTGATGTTCACGGCGTCGTATTTGCCGGCGAGCGATGCCAACGATGCGCGATCGTGCACGCTCTCGTCGGCACAGACAGGAATCGGCCGCGCGATCTGCGCAAGCGCCGTGTCGTCGCCGGCCGGCAACGGCTGTTCGACCAGGGTAACGCCGGCCTTGGCGCAGGCCGCGAGATTGTCCGCGAGGTTGTCGACGCGCCACGCTTCGTTGGCATCGACGATCAGCTCCGCGTTCGGCGCGGCAGTGCGCACGGCCGCAATACGTGCCGGATCGCCGGCACCGCCCAGCTTGACCTTCAGCAGCTTGCGGCTTGCGGCTTGCGCGGCCGCGTCCGCCATCGTCTGCGGGGTTCCGAGCGAGATCGTAAAGGCCGTCACGAGAGCGCGCGGTGCCGCCAGTCCCGCGAGGACATGCGCGGGCCTGCTCTGCTTCGCTTCAACGTCCCACAACGCGCAATCGAGCGCGTTGCGCGCCGCGCCGGCCGGCATCGCCGCCTGCAAGGCCGCGCGCGTGAGACCTGCGGCAAGCGGCTCGCCCATCGCCTCGATGGCCGCTGTGACGGCCGCCACCGTCTCGCCGTAGCGCGCATAGGGCACGCATTCGCCGCGCCCGCGGTGCACGCCGTCGCTCACCTCCGCAACGATGACTTGGCTTTCCGTCTTGGCGCCACGCGCGATGGTGAACGTACCGGCGATCGGCCAACGCTCGGCGCGCGCGGTGAGGCTGAGGCTCATGGGCGCCGCGATGCCAGATGTTTGCCGAAACGACAAGGGCGCGGCTCACGCCACGCCCTTGGCATTCAGTGTCCGGCGCAGGTTATTCGAAGCGCCCCGCCGCGTGCGCCAGCATCGTGTAGACCTTGCCGGTATCCGAGGTGAGGTAGCTCCGCGCCGTCGCCTGGCCGCGCTCATCCTCCGAGACCTCGTTCAAGAGCCGCTCGAACTCGCCGATATAGCGGTCGACCGTGGACTTGAATTCGCGGTCACTGCGATAGCGGTTGCGGATCTCCTCGAAGGTCTTCTGTCCCTGCAAGGTGTAGAGCCGGCGCGTGAACACATTGCGTTCGCCGCGCTTGTAGCGCTCCCACAGTTCGGCCGCCGCGTCGTGATCGATCATGCGCGCGATATCGACCGAGAGGCTGTCGAGCGACTCCATCGCACGACGCGCCTGCCGATTCTCGGGCGCAGGCTCGCCGTCATCGCGCGAGGCGCGGCCGAGCAGGTCGGAAAGCCAGCCGCCCCGTCCGTCCGGGACCGGGGCCTGCGGCTCCGGCCGGCGCGGCGGCGGATTGCCTCGTCCGCCACCGGTATCCAGGCGCGCGGGACGCGCTTCGGCACGCCCGCCGCCTGCCGCCATCGGTTCGGCGCGGCGCGCGGGCTGTTGCTCGGCAGTCGCACCGCCATGGCGGGCGACGATGCGGTTGAGCTCGGCGAGCGCATCGATCTGCTCGACGATCACGCGCCGCATCTGCGCCGCGCTCTCGGCGGTCTCCTGCGGCAATTCGAGGATGCCCTTGCGCAGTTCGCCGCGCGTCGACTCCATTTCGCGCGACATCGCGGCGCTCATCTCGCGCATCTGGCGCACGATCTCGATGAAGCGCTCGCTGGTCTGGCGGAACAGCGCGGACGTCTCGCCGGTCGCCTGCTCGTAGATCGCGTGCAGCGCTTCCGTGGTGCGCTTGCGCTCTTCGTCGCTGGTCTGGCGCACCAGCTCGTACTGGTTGGCGATCGCCTTGGTTCCTTCGGTGGAAGACTCGGCGAGCAGGCGGGCGATGTCGCGCGCGCGGCCTTCCGCGGCCTCGAAGGTCTCGGCCAGCAGCGCGGAGAAACGCTTGAGCCGCTGGTCGAGATCGCCGACCTTGCTGTCGACCTGGTTGACCACCGACTCGAGTGCTTCGCGGCGGTCCGTGAGCACGTCCTCGGTGCGCCGGTTGCTGGTGTCGATCTGCTCGGCCGCGGCGGCAAGCGCCTTGCCCTGCACGTCGAACTTCTCGGCCGCAACCGCCACGTCACGCAGGATCGTGGCGGTGCCGGCCTGGAACGCCTTCATCTGCTCCTCGAAGCGAGCGCTCGACGCGCCCGATCGTTCGCCGATGTCGTTCATCGTCGTGACGAATTCGGCCACGCGGCCTGACAGGTTTGTCTCGATGGTGCTGAGGTTTTGGGTCGCGCCACCGAGCACCTCCTGCAGCAGCACGTTCGCCTCGCGCAGCCGTTCGAACAGCGCCGAGGTGTCGTTGCGCAGCATGCCGTGCGTTTCCATCATCTCGGTGACGGCGGCAGAGGCGGCCTTCTGCGAGCGCTCGATCGCGCCGCGCGCGGCGGTGTCGAGCTCGCCGACGGTGCGCGTGATCGACGTGGTCGCCCTGGTGCTCGCATCATTGATCTGCTTGGCGATTTCTTCGCTGTTCTGCGCCATCGACTTGGCGAAGGTCACGCCCTTCTGGTCGATCGACTGCACCGCGTTGTGCGTGATGCGCTCGAGCTCGGTCGAGAACTTCTGACCCTGGGCGCCGAAGGTGCTCAGGAATACGCCGGTCTTCTCGTCGAGCACCCGCTTCAAGTCGGTGCCGCGCTGATTGATGTTCGCGGTCAGCTCCTCGGCCTTCGCGGTGAAACCGCGCGCGACCTCGGCGCTGACGCCGAGCAGCGTGCGTTCCACTTCGCCGGCATTCTGCTTGAGCGCGGCGGTGACGCCCGTCGCGACCGTGTTCAGCGCGCGCTCGGCTTCGCCGGCGCCGCGCTTGATCGCGCCGGTCACCTCGGTGGAGGTCGCGGTGATCTTGCGCGTTGCCTCTTCGGCGCTCACGCGCAACGCTTCCGAAGTCGTGCCCGCAAGCTGGCCAAGCGAGCGCTCGATCTCGGTCGCGTTCTGCTTCATCGCGGTGGTGACGCCGGAGGAGACGGCCGTGAGCGTCCGCTCGGCATCGAGCGCGCCGGTGCGGATCGCCTCGGTGGTCGACCCGGACAGATTGCCGAGCGAGTGCTCGGCATCCTGCGCGCTTGCGCGAATCGCCTCCGTGGTGGTCGTGAGCAGGTGATTGAGCGACTGCTCGATCCCCTGCGCGCTGTCGCGGATCGCTTCCGACACCGTCGTCGCCAGTCCGCCGAGCGAGGAATGGATTTCGGTCGAGTCCTGCTTCAGCTGCGCGCTGACATTGGACGAGGCCGCCGCGAGCGTCCGCTCGACATCGCCCGCGTCCTGCTTCAGTCCCGTGCTGACGGACGACGAAACGGTCAACAGGGCGCGCTCGATATCCGTCGCATCCTTGCGCAGGCCCGAACTGATGTTGCCCGATGCCATGGTCAGCTGACGCTCGACATCGACCGCGTCCTGTTTCAGGCCGGCGCTGATGTTCGAGGACATCGCCGCGACTTCGCGGCGCAGGTCCTCGGTATCGGTGCGCAGCGTCGTGCTGACATTGGTGGAGGCTGTCGCCAGGGCGCGCTCCGCCTCGCCGGCCTCGCGCTTGAGCGCGTTGCTGACGATCTCGGACACGGTCGTGAGCGCGTGCTCGACCTCGCTGGCGTCCTGCTTCAGGGTGCCGGAGATTGTGGAGGAGACCGTATGGAGCGCGCGCTCGACGTCGGTCGTGTCCTGCTTCAGCGTATTGGAGACGCGCGCGGAGGCGGCAACGAGCGC
>Ga0070689_100003915_pt1 | contig 9979 bp, 7 predicted proteins | sample KBSS23HmetaG_FD_64669 | JGI IMG/M metagenome (GOLD analysis project Ga0070689, IMG submission 64669) | Switchgrass rhizosphere microbial communities from Kellogg Biological Station, Michigan, USA - KBS S2-3H metaG | ecosystem: Host-associated > Plants > Roots > Rhizosphere ... | reverse complement strand
TGCAGGGCGAGAAGTTGGGAATGTGATAGCCGTCGGCATTGAACTGCGGGTCCAAGCTGATGTTGCCCGCGCCGAAGTTGAGCGTTCCGAGGAACGAGACGCTGAAGCCGGCCAGTTGACCGCCCATGATGTCGGAGTGGCCGACGGTGAACGTGCAGAACGCGTCGACCTGGACCTGCGTCGAGAACGGTCCGGTGACGTTGCCCCAGACGATGCTGTTGTCCAGGGCCACCGTCAGCGCGCCGTCGATGCCGGTGCAGTACATGCCGCCCCCGTGCGGGACCTGATTGTCGAGCACGTTGCCGACGATGGTGCAGTTGCGCACCCACAGGTCACCGGCGTCCACATAGATGCCACCGCCGTTGGAGGACACTTCGTCGATCGCGGTGTTGTCCTTCACCAGGCTGTTCAGCACGAGCATGTTGGCGGAGTGCAGCACGTAGATGCCACCACCGCCGCGGGCATGGTTGTCGGTGATCTTGCAGTTCTTGACGTCGGGGCCGCCGGAGAAGACCGCGATCCCGCCGCCGAACTCCAGCGCCGTGCAGCCGGTGATCGTGCACTCGCGGATGACCGGGAAACCGCCGACGACCAAGATGCCGCCGCCGTCTTGGGGCACCGACGGGTTGGTGATCGTGAAGCCGCGCAGCTGCATGCCCGCGCCGACGCCATTGAGGACGAAGCGGCCGCGCAGAACGCCCGGACCGCTGTTCGCCTTGGCCGTCACCTTGATGTCCTTGTCGACGTTCGGCGACTCGAAGTAGTCCTGCGACATCGTCACGAGGACGGTGTCGCCGTTGTTGGAGATGTCGATGGCCTGCTGAATTGTGCCGAAATCCTGCGGCACGCGCCGGATGACGCTCGGTCCAGGCTGCGTGTGCTGAGCGATTGCCAGAGAGCAAGGGACGAGAACGAAAAGCAACGGACGGATCATGGTCGGACTCGGGAACGGGACCGACGTGCCGATCGGCTGCGAAGCGCAGCCCGATCCCGCGTCGGGTTCGCGGTGCGAACGGCGTGACATGGCGCACGCACCCGAACTGGTTTCAGAGTCGCGAGGGGCCGCGCCGTCGACGGCACGCGAGAATTCTGAAACCGGCGGCGCGCCGTCCGTGACTACGCCAGGCCGGCGTAGACGCGGTGCACGTCGTCGTGATCGTCGAGGCGCTCGAGGAAGCCCTCGACGGTCGCGCGGTGCTTGTCCGACAGCTGCACCTTGTTCTTCGCGACGTAGCCGAGTTCGGCGCTGGCGACGTTCCAGCCGGCCTTCTTCAGCGCGGCCGAGACCTCGTAGAGATCGGTGCGGTCGGTGAAGAAGCGCGCGCCGGTCTGCTCCTCGGGCGTCTGCTCGAGCGCCTCGACGTCCTGTGCGCCGGCCTCGATCGCGACGGCCTCACGGTCGACGCCCTCCTTGTCGATCGTGGCCTCGATGATGCCGCGGTGGTCGAACAGGAACGTGACCTTGCTGCCGAACTGGCCGTCCCGCCACAGCGAACGGATGTCCGGCGCGGTGCGGTTGCGGTTGTCGGTCATGCACTCGACGATGACCGGCACGTTGTGCGGCGCCATGCCCTCGTAGGTGACGAGCTCGTAGTTGACGGCGTCGTTGCCCTGGCCCGACGCCTTCTTGATCGCGCGCGCGATGGTGTCGTTCGACACCGACTGCTTGCGCGCGGCCTCGACGGCGAGCGCGAGGCGCGGGTTCATCTCGGGATCGGGCACGCCCATCTTCGCGGCGACGGTGATCTCGCGGACCAGCTTGGTCGTGATCTTCGCGCGCCGGTTGGCGGTGACCTCTTTCTTGCTGTGCAGCCACTGTCGACCCATGGTCCGCTCCTTGGCTCAGGCCTGCCGCAGCGGCCGCACGATCAGGTCCTTCAACGCGAAGTTGCTGCCCTCGCCGACGCGCGTGACGAACAGGTCGTTGTGGTGGCGGATCAGGCCGAACTCGTCGAAGCATGACACGCCGCCGCAGATCTCCATCGCGAGTACGAGCAGGTCGCTCGCGGCGCGGCTGCAGTCGACCTTGACCTTCGCGGCCTGCTCGCGCGAGAGCTTGCCCTCGTCGAAACGCCGGCAGCAGTGCATCAGCCAAGTCAAGCCGCGTTCGAGCGCGATGTCCATGTCGACGATGACGTCCTGCACGCGCTGGAAGCGGCCGATCGGCTGGTTGTCGAACTGGATGCGCTCCTCGGCGTAGACGCGGCTCTTGTCGAGCGCGAACGCGAGCGACGCGAGCGCGAGGCTGGCGATGAACAGGCGGCCGCCGTTCAGCGTCGTGACCATCACCTTGAAGCCGTCGTTCTCGGCGCCGAGGATCGCGTCGGCGGGCACCTCGACGTTCTCGAACATGATCGATCCGGTCGAGGACTGCTCCCAGACCTTCTTGCCCTTCATCTCCTGGTAGTGCACGCCGCGCGCGTTCATCGGCACGATGAAGCAGGTCGAGCGCCGCCCGTGCTTGCCGTTCGGGTCGGTCAGCGCGTGCACGACGACGTGGCTCGCCCAGCGCGCGTTCGTCGACCAGCACTTCTCGCCGTTGACCACCCAGCCGGCGCCGCGCTTCTGCGCGGTGACTTCGGGATTGGCGGCGTCGCTGCCGCGGCCCGGCTCCGACAGGCCGAACACGAACATGCGCTTGCCGGCCGCGAGATCGGGCAGGTGCGCCTTCTTCTGCGCCTCGGTGCCGCACAGCTGCAGCGGCTTGGCGCCCAGCGAGATCGCGGCGCCCGGCGTGATCGCGACCGACTGGCTGTGGTAGCCGAGCGCCAGGCCCATCAGCACGAGGTCCGTGTGGTCGCCGCCCTGACCGCCGTACTGCTCCTGGATCGGCAGGCCGAACAGGCCCATCTCGCCCATCGCCTTGATGCACGAGTCGGGCACCAGCACGTGCTCGCGCTCCCAGTGCAGCAGATGTGGTGCTATGTGCTCGTCGCCGAAGTCGCGCACGGCCTCGTAGAAGGCGAACTTCTCCTCGGGGACGAGATCGTGCAGGTAGGCGTCGATGCGGCGTGGCATGGACGCAACGTAGCGCGCGCGGCGCAGGCGGCCAACGCCGGGGCAGCGTCCGTGGGGGCGTCAGTCCTTCTTGACCTCTTCCTTCGCCTCTTCCTTCTTGGGCGCCTGCGGCGCGTCGGGCGCCTTGTCGTCCGTCGGCGATGCCGTCAGCGAGTCGAGCAGCAGCTGCGCTGCGGTGCTGGCCGGATCGAGCTCGAGCACGCGGCGGAACGCCTTCTCGGCGTCCTTCTTGTTGCCCGAGAACTTCAAATTGTAGCCGAGCACGAGGTGCGCCATCGCATCGAACGGCTTGTCGTCGAGGTAGCGCACCAGCGTCGCGACCTGCTGGTCGAACACCTTCGGGTCGCCGTAGAGCAGCCGCTTGTCGGTTTCGGCGCGCGCGAGCGCGGGGTCCAGACGCAGCGCCTCGCCGATCAGGTACGCGGCGAAGTGGTAATCGCCGAGCGCGAACTCGGCGTCGGCGAGCACGAAGTGCAGCGTCGCATCTTCGGGCTGCAGCGAGCGCGCCTTCGCATACGTGTCGGCCGCTTCGCGGAAGCGACCCTCGCGGAAGTAGAAGTCGCCGAGATCGAGATAGCGGTGCGCGCGCTCGGCCGGCGTCAGATCGCGGTGGCCGCCGACGACGATCGTGTCGTCCGGCTTGGCCTCTTCCTCGTGCACGACCACGGTGCTCGGCTGCGGCTCCTGGTACTCAGGCTCCGCGTAGGCGTAGGTCGGTGCGTAGTACGGCGTGTAGAGGTAGCTCGGCGTGTAGCAGTAGTTCGGCCACCACCAGATCGGGCTCGCGCAACCCCACGACGGCCACCAGCACGACGAGAAGGAGTGGCAGCTGCTCCAGCAGTGCCACGGCCACCACGACGACCAGCCCCAGCAGAACGAGCCGCTGCCGATGCCGAGGCACCAGGTCAGGCACGGCGAGCACGAGTTGCTCCAGCAGCCCCAGCTGCAGCACGGGTCCCAGACCGGCCCGAAGCACGAGCCGTGGAAGTGGTTCGGGTGGCACAGCACGCCCGTCGTCGTGCGCGGCACCAGTCGAGGCACACCGCCGCGCGGCGCCGTGAGCGTGCCGCCGGTGGTGCGCGTGCGCGGCATCAAGGCCGGACGGTTCGCGTCAGGCGCGACGCCGGTGGGCGCCACGCGGTTGGTCGGGCCCGCCGTGCGCACGTCGGGTTTCGCCACCGGGCGCGCGGCGTAGCGGTCGACGACGGGCGTGCGCGGCTGCGCCGACGCGCCGCGCGGCTTCGAGGTCGCGCCCGGGTCCAGCGGCGCTGCACCCGGCGTCGCCCTGGAGCGCACCGACGGATCGACGCTGTAGCGATCGGCCAGCGAGCGCGTGGTCGTCGGCCGGTCGCCGGCCTTCGGCTGCGGCATGCCCGACGGCTTCGGGCGCGCCATCGTGTCGTCGTAGATGTCGCGCGGCCGCAGCGCCGGTCCGTTGTTCTTGGTGTTGGCGCCGCGGTCGACGGTGCGCACGCTGCCGCCGACTCCGCGCGGCAGCGACGGCGACGAATCACTGGAGCTCGGCAGCGGCGCGGGATTGCCGCGCGGCGCCGAACGGTTTTCGCCAGGAACGCGGTAGCGGCCTTCGTCGATCGGGCGCGGCGCCGAGCGCGGCGCAGAGCGGCCGGGATCCTGACCGGGTTGATTCGGCAGCGGGTTCGGCGTCGAGCGCGGGAATGGCGTTGGAGTCGAACGCGGCTCGGGGCTGCGCGGCGTCGCGGACGGGAACGAGCGTGGCGTGGCTGACGGGAACGAGCGCGGCATGGCCGAGGGGGGCGCGGCCGAGGGGAACGAACGCGGCGCGGCGGACGGTGCTTGCGGCATGGGCCGCGGTGCCGCGGCGGCCGGGCGCGGCGCCGGCATCGACGGCCTCGGTGCGGCGGAAGGAGCCGGCATCGAAGGACGCGGAGCCGAGACGCCGGCCGAGGGATGTGGCGAGCCCGAGACCGACCCTCGCCCTGCGCCACTGCCAGCGCCACCGCCCCGTTGTGCGGGACTGACGACGCCGGTCATCGCCAGGGCAGCGAACAACAGGACGACTCGGGGCAAGCGCTTCATGGTCATTGGCGGATCTCGGTCGGGGTAGGGCGGCGCGGCCAGCAACTAGGATACCCACTTGCCCAGGCGCCGATAAGACGCCCTGGCGCGGTGGTTTCGGGCGCCTTGCCATGGGTGCGGCGACCCGTTCGCCCATGGAGTGTCGCGTCGCCAAGACAGCGTTGCCGGATGCGCGATGTGGCGAGCGCGAGTGCCGGCGCGCTCGTCCCCTGTGCGCGTACGGCGCACAGGGCGCCGCCGCCGCGAGTGATCCGGGCCGGGCTTGCTGCCAGAATGCGGCCCAATGAAGACGCTGGGCAAGCTGTTCTTCCGCGGTCTCGCCGCGATCCTGCCGCTGGCGCTCACCGGCTACCTGGTCTGGGCTGCCGTCGTCGCCGGCGAGACGCTGCTGCGTCGCCTCGTCGAGTGGGTGTTCGCGGAGCTCGACTTGCAGTGGACCTACTGGCCCGGCATGGGCTTCGTTCTGTCGATCCTGCTCGTGCTGTCGGTCGGCCTGCTGATGTACTCGTTCGTGATCCGCGCGCTCTACCAGCGCGTGACCGCGGTGCTGTCGCGGATCCCAGTCATCAAGTCGGTGTACGGGATGATCGTCGACGTCGTGCAGCTGTTCGGCGGCGAGCAGCGGCCGCTCCAGAAGGTCGTGCTCGTGCGCCTCGACGGCGGCGGCGAACAGCTCGGCTTCCTCACGCGCGAGGACTTCGGCGACTGGCCCGGCTTCGCGCCGGATCGCGTCGCCGTCTACCTGCCGATGAGCTACCAGCTCGGCGGCTACACGCTCATCGTACCGCGGTCGTCGGTGCGCGAGGTGGCGATGAGCGCCGAGGAGGCGCTGCGCTTCTGCGTCACCGCCGGCGTTGCGCGGCGCACCGCGGCGGCTGGGAGTCAGCGCCCCGCGATCAGAGGCGCATAGCAGCCAGCGCCGTTCACTTTGGCGCGGTCGCGGGCCGGTTCGCCGCGACGGCGGCGAACGACTTCTCGCTCGCGGCGATCAGCGCAGGATGCCGGTCGATCCCGCGCTGCCAGCCGCTACGCTCCGCCGCGCCATGACCGGCGCCGACCCGACGCAGCGCAGCTGGTTCCGCGGCGAACGCGCGCTCGCGATGGCGCTCGCGATCGCCGGCGTCGGCGCGTTCGCGCTCTGGATCGCGCTGGCCGCGCAGCGCATCGGCTATCCGTACGAGCTCGAGTGGATGGAGGGCGCGATGGTCGACGAGGCCGTGCGCGTCCGCGACGGCCTGCCGGTCTACGGGCCGCCCGGCGTCGAGCACGTGCCGTTCCTCTACACGCCGCTGTTCTACTACCTCGGTGCGCTGGCGATGGCCGTCGTCGGCGAGGGCTTCACGGCGCTGCGGCTCGTCAGCACGCTGGCGACGATCGCGTCCGCGCTGTTGATCCAGCACGGCGTCACGGCGGCGACCGGCCGCCGCGCCGCCGGCATCGCGGCCGGCGGGCTGTTCTGCGCCGGCTACGGCTGGCTGCGCACCTGGTACGACCTCGGTCGCAGCGACATGGTGTTCCTGGCGACGATGCTCGCCGTGCCGGTGCTGCTGCGGCGCGCGGGCCGCCGCGCCGCGGTGCTGGCGGGCATCGCAGTCACCGCCGCGTTCCTGACCAAGCAGACCGCGCTGTTCTGGTTGCCGTTCGTGGTGGTGATGGCCTTCGCCCGCGACCGGCGGACCGGTTGGTGGTTCGTCGCGAGCGCCGGCTCGGGACTGCTGCTCGCGGTGGCCGTGCCGCACCTGCTGACCAACGGCTGGTCGACGTTCTACGTGTTCGACATGCCGCGCTCCCACGCGCGCGACGGTGTGCACTGGCTCGGCTTCTGGCGGGATGACCTCGTGCCCGTCGCGCCACTGTGCGCGGCGACGGCGCTCGCGGTCGTCGGCCAATGGCGCTCCGGGCGGCGGCGCGAGGCCACCGCGAACGCAGCGTGGGTCGCCGGCGGCATCGTGGCGTCGTACGCGTCGCGGCTGCACGTCGGCGGCTTCGACAACGTGCTCGCCTACGGGTTCGCGGCGCTGTGTTGCGCGGGCCCGCTGGTCGCGGACCTGGCGTCGGCGCGCCTGCGCGCGCTGGGCCTGGCACTGCTCGCGCTGCAGTTCGTGTTCCTGGTCGTCGACGTGCGCGCGCTGTGGCAGGAGCGATCGCGGCTGCTCTACGACCCAGCCGCGGCACTGCCGCCGCCGGCGCACGGCCCCGCCACCGAACAGTTGATCGCGTTCGTGCGCAGCCAGCCCGGCGAGGTGTGGCTGCCGTTCCACGGTCACCTCGGCGCGCTCGCCGGCAAGCAGCGGTTCGCGCACGCACAGGCGCTCTACGACCTGGCGCCGTATGCGCTGGCGGCCGACGACGGCGACCGCGCCAAGAGCGCGATGGGCGCGAGCATCGAACGCTGGCTCGGCCAGCGGCGCATCGCGGCCATCGTGCTCGAGCAGCCGCATGGCCGCCTGTTCGAGCAGGTCTTCGAATTCGGCCTGCGCGGCTATGCGCGCCGCGACCTCACCATCCTGACCGAGCCGGCCGCGATCCGGCCGCTCGTCGGCATGAAGACCGACTCGCCGTACGTGCTGGCGCCGCGGCCCTGATCGGACCGCGGCGCCGTGCAACGTTGCGGGCGCGCGGCGTCAGCCCGTGCGCTTCGGCGTCGGGGTCGCCGCCGCGGTCGCGACCCCGTCTGCTGCGGGCGCCGGCCGGTTGCCGTCGCCGACCAGCTTGCCGAGGAACTGCGGCATCTCGACACCGCCGATGTCGCGCATCATCTGCAGCATCGGCGGCAGGCCACCGGCGAGGCCCTGCAGGAAGTTCGCGGCCGCGTTCTTGCCGCCCGTGCCGCCGTCCCAGACGACGACCTTGTCGAACTTGACGTTCGCGATCGCCTTGCTGGCGGTCGCGGCCAGCTCGGGCAGGTGCTCGAGCATCAGCAGCTGGAACGCGTTCTGCGCGCCGCCGCAGCCTTCGACGATGCGCTGCAGACCTTCGGCCTTCTTGGCGAGGATCTCGTACTCGCCGCGTGCGCGCGCCTCGAGCTTCGCGAACGTGGCCGCCGCCTCGGCCTGCGCCTGCAGGCGGACCTGCTCGGCGGCGGCTTCGGCGTCGACGATGACGCGCGCCTTCTGGGCCTTGGCCGTGGCCTCGAGCTCGGCGCGCTGCTCGTTCTCGATCTTGCTCGCCATCGCCTCGGCGGTGCGCGCCTCGGCCAGGTACTGGGCCTGGCGCACGTTCGCATCGGCTTCGCGGCGCCGCGTCTCGGCCAGCTGGTAGGCATCGGCCTGCTTGACCTTCAGCGCCGCCTCGGCCTCGGCGACCTTGGCGCGCGCGAGGCTCTCACCGGTGACGGCCTGCGCCTCGGCGTCGGCGACCTGGATGCGCATCGCGCGTTCCTGCGCCTTGACCAGCGCCTGCTGTTCGAGTTCGGCCTGGCTCTTGCCGACCGCGGTCTCCTTGGCCAGCTCGGCGAGCCGCACGAGCTTCTCGCGCTCGGCCTCCTTGGTGCCGATCTCGCGCACCTTCTCGGCGCCGGCGACCTCGACGTCCTGCTCGCGCCGCGCGCCGGCGACGCCGATCGAGCCGCGCATCTGCTGCTTGGCGACGTCGATCTCGGCGCTCTGGATCGCCTCGCTGGCGGCCTTGCGGCCCATCGCCTCGATGTAGCCCGACTCGTCCGTGATGTCGGTGATGTTCACGTTGATCAGCACGAGGCCGATCTTCTCGAGCTCTGGCGTCAGCGAGTTCTGCACGTTGTCGAGGAACTTGTCGCGGTTGCGATTGATCTCCTCGATCGTCATCGACGCGATGACCTGGCGCAGCTGGCCGAGGATGATGTCCTCCGCCTGCTTCTGCACCTGGCGCACGTCGAGGCCGAGCAGGCGGATCGCCGCCGTCTGCATGACGGCGGGGCTGGTGCCGACCGCGACCGTGAACACGCTCGGCACGTTGACGCGGATGTTCTCGGCCGACAGCGCGCCGCGCAGCGGGATCTCGATCTGCATCGGGTCCAGCGTCAGGAAGTCGTAGTCCTGGATCAGCGGCCAGATGAACGCGCCACCGCCGTGCAGGCAGCGCGCCGACTGGCCGCTCGCCACCTTGCCGAAGATGACGAGGACCTTGTTGCTGGGGCAGCGCTTGTAGCGCTTGACGATCAGCATCAGCAGCGTGAACGAGACCAACGCGATCGCGCCGGCGATCGCCAGCGGGATCGGGTCGGTGAGCGGGGATTGCAGCAGTGCGAACATGGAACCTCCTTCGGTTGCAGGGGAATGCGATCGGCGCCGCGCGGCCACGCGCCTGCGGCGCGCCGGCGTCTACACGCGCGGCTCGACGACGAGCACTTCGTCGTCGGTGCGGTCGACCACGCGCACGGGCGCGCCGGTCGGGATCTCGTCGCCGCGCGAGACCGCGCGGCATTCGACGGTGCGGCCCTGCACGGCGACCAGCACGCGACCGCAGCCGTTGCCGTGCGCGGGCACGCGCAGGTAGACGTTGGCGGACTGGCCGACGGCGTTGCCGAGGTCGAGCGTGCCCGACGACTGCAGCCGCAGCAGCGCGCGCATCGCGCGCGCGACCAGCAGCAGCGACGCGCCGCCGACGAGCACCGCGGTGCCGGCGACGGACAGCGGCGACCAGCCGAGCTGTTCGCAGCCGAGCCCCGTGAGCCCGAAGAAGGTCGCGAACGTGGCCACCGTCTGCAGCGACAGCAGCCGCAGCAGCGAGCCCTGATCGTGACCGACGCCGTGGTCGTCGGCGTGACCGTGCAGCGCGTGGCCACCGTGGGCGCCGTCGCTGTCACCACCGACGCCGAACAGCAGCAGCAGGAACTGGAGCACCAGGAAGGAGCCGCCGATCGCCGCCGTGTAGAGGAAGACGGTGTTCATCATGGGACGCGCCTGGGCGGGCGCTGTCCGAT
>Ga0070689_100003913_pt1 | contig 9980 bp, 5 predicted proteins | sample KBSS23HmetaG_FD_64669 | JGI IMG/M metagenome (GOLD analysis project Ga0070689, IMG submission 64669) | Switchgrass rhizosphere microbial communities from Kellogg Biological Station, Michigan, USA - KBS S2-3H metaG | ecosystem: Host-associated > Plants > Roots > Rhizosphere ... | reverse complement strand
AGCCGCTCGTTTGAACGAAAAGTTTTGCGTCTGGCATCAAAAACAAAGACCGTTCGTTCATTTGAAACTGGCGATGAGTTTAGACGGACGAATTTCGTTGAAAAATTCCGTTTCGACGGCGATTTCGGGAAGAGAATCAACGGAAAGAGTTCGGGAATTGAGACACGAACACGACGCGATTTTGGTCGGCGGAAACACCGCGTTTGTTGATAATCCGTCGCTGACCGACCGAAGCGGAAAACCTCGACGACGAAAATTAGTTCGCGTCGTTTTGGATAATCGGCTGCAAATTTCGATTGATTCGACGCTTGTAAAAACAGCGAAAGAAACGCCGACTTTGGTAATTTCAAATTCGAATGATGAATCGAAAATTCAGAAATTAATCGAAAATGGCGTTGATATTGCGCGAACGAATTCTCGCGATTTAAATGCGGTCTTAGACGAATTGAAAAAGCGCGAGCTGCAAAGCGTTTTGGTCGAAGGCGGAACGGAAATCGCGGGCGCATTTGTCGACGCAAAACTTGTCGATAAACTGACATTTATTGCCGCGCCGATCATTATCGGCGGCGGTTTTGCGCCATTTGCAATCGGCGGAAACGGTGCGCAGTCGCTTGCAACTGCGATGCGTTTGAAAGATTTGGAAATCACTGAACGCGGCGAAGATTTCGAGATTACAGCTTATCCAAAAGAAAAAGATGAAGCATAAAAACTTCATCTTTTTTTATTCAAACCCAAAATTCACGACTAAATTTACGGCATCATAAATCCTAAATTGGTCGTCGAAAAATTCGCCAGATTCGGGAAAACAAAATTCATATCATTCGTTTCCAAACCGAACCATTTCGACAAAGTTGCGGCGTATTGTTCGACCGAAGTTGTCGGAATCCATCGTCCGCGAGCGTTCGAACCGAAGTCGGCATCGTCCGGTCCGTTTTGAACGAGCGTCGAAAACGGCGTTCCGTTCGAAGCGTTCATTCCGTAAAAATCGCCGCCCAAAACCGAACCTCCGAGAACGAACGAATGATTCGCCCACGCGTGATCCGTTCCGACGTTCGACCCGACTCCGGTCGGATTAAACGTTCGGTTAAAATCGGTCATCGTAAACTGCGTGACTTTGTCGGAAATCCCCTGCGCGTTCATCTCGTCATAAAAAGCCCGCATCGCTTGACTCAGCTGCCCGAGAAGCGCCGCTTGACCGAGAAGCTGTCCGCTGTGCGTGTCAAAACCGTCTATTTGACACGAGAAAATCTGGCGATTGATGTGCAGAACATTTCTGGCTTTTATCATTCGCGCGATCTGTTTTAACTGGTTGCCGATGTCCGTATTCGGAAATGCGACGGTCGTTTCCTGATTACTGTTCAAAGCCTGACTGATCTGCATCGCTTGGCGATAAACACCATTTGAAGCCGAAACGAGTTCCTGATTTGCGTCCAGATTCAGAGCCGCGCTGAGCGCGTTGAAACGCGCGTTATTCGCCGGAGTGTTGCTGTATCCGGTCAGCGACAAAATACTGCTTAAAGATGTCGGCGCGGGCGAAAGCGTAACGGGCATCGTGTTTTCGCCGATTGAAAACAGCAATGAACCGGCAAGCGAGCTGCACGTCGGAACCAGTGTTTGCGGATTTGCCGAAATTGTCATTTTGTCGGCGATTCTGCCGCCCCAACCCGAAAAAGCCATCTGGTCGGCGCGGCACGTCTGATGCTGGTTGACCTGATCGGAATGGGAAAAAAGCTGCAGCGGGCGCGGAACGCTGTTGTTTTGAAACTGCGCACGCGTCATCGGCGCGACGAGCGTTCCGACGTTTGTCACGGCGGCGAGCTTTCCTTGCTGCCAGAGTTCGTAAATTCCGCCGTTGATTCCGCCGGTTACCGTTCCGAAACTCGGATGAAGACCGTAAGTCAAATTACCGATTCGCGGAACCGTAACCGGCAAAAGCGCACTTTGCGCGAGAGCCAAACCCTGCGGATTTCGCGCCGCGCTGTAGGCGGAATAACCGCTGACGTTTTGATCGTTGTGGTTCGGAACGATCATGTTATTCCCGTCGTTTCCGCCGTTCATAAAAACGCAGACGAGTGCGCGATAATCGTCCGGCACGGCGTTTAGGTTTTTCTTTATAGCTTTTTGCGCGAAAGCGTTCATCAGACCGAAATGTTCGAAGCCCGTCGCAAGCGCGGTCATACTCAATGCGCCGCCGGCTTTTTTCAAAAATTCTCTTCTGTTTTCTGACATAAAATTTACCTCTGAATCTGATATTGTGACGAAACTGCGATTAAATATACGGCGGTTTTGACGCGCTGTGCCGTGTCGGCTGCCGGAACTGCCTGAACCGCATTTTGAATCAAAGCGCGATGTTCGGCAGTCAATGAGCCGTGCATCATTTTGTTGTTCAAATAATCCAAAAGCTGATTTGCCGTCGCATCATTTCCCGCCGCCGCAATCGCTTCCGTAAAATCCAGCGAAGTTCCGCGCAGCGAATCCGTGACGTTCGGCGTAATTCTTTCGAAAATCAAAACGTGAATGAAATTTGCACGGTTGATTCCGGTGCTGGTATTTAACAAACCGAATTCCGGCGCGTTGAGCGTCGTTCCGGGAACGACGTAATCGGGCGGAAAATAATTGAAAACGGTCGGCGAGTTAAAAGCGTTCTGCTTCATTTTATCCATCCAGAAACTCAAGCCGCCGTCGGACAAAGATTGACCGTCGGCTGATTTCGCCGGAAAAATTCTGCCGAGATTCGTCATCAACTGAACCGGCTCGCGAAGTTTGCCGTAACGCGGCGCGGTTTTTTTGTCGCCGCGCGCTTCCGGGTCGAGCAGAATCGCTTTGATAATTGATTTCATATCGCCGCGCACGTTTTGACCGTTGTTGACGAAAACGTCCGCGACGCGCTGAACGTAAGCCGGCGACGGATCGCTCGTCACTAACTGCTGAATCAAAAGCCGCGAAATATACGGCGGCAGATTCGGATGATTGAAAATATTGTCGAGCGCTTTATTTAACGAATTATTAGCGTAAGTCGCTCTTTCCTGATCGGTCGTGCAGTTTTGACAAGCCTGAATATTTTGACTGACCGCGTTCGGATAATTCAAAAGAGTTTTATCGGTCAAATCGTGATTTGCCGGAGTCAGCGTCATCGGATCGAAATAATTTACGCGTCCGGGAAAGCCGTTCGGACAGCTTGCGCCCTGGCAAAAACTCCAGCCTGTAAAGACTTTCGCGAAATTATTGATCGTTTCCTGATCGTAAGTCGGAACCGGATTATTGTTTGAGTCACGAATTATCGAGCCGTCCTGATTCAGACGAAAAAGTCCGATTGAAAACAACTGCAAAATCTCGCGCGCGTAATTTTCGTTCGGAATGTTTTTCGTGCTTCGCGCCATGTCGAGATAGTTGCCCATCGTCGGATTGAGCGTGACCTGATACATCAAATCTCGATAATTTCCGAAAGCATTGTCAGCCAAAACTTTCTGATAAGCGAGCATATGACTCGGCTGCTGAACCGTCACGCCGGAAGTCACCCAGATTTGTCCCAGTGACCACGCGATGCGATGTCTGAGCTGCGCGTCGCCGTAAAACGCTTCCTTGTAAAACCACTGCTGAACCGGCTGCATCGTGTAATTTTGACGATAGCAAGCCGGAAAAGTATTCATCGAACAGGAATCGTCAGGAATCGTCGGCATCAGCGAAAGACTCGGATAGGGAATCGTCGGATACGGGGCGTTAAATTGTTCGGCGAGCCAAACTCTCAAACCGATTCGGCGAATTCGCGAATCGAGCATCGTCGTCGGACCGAAAGTCGCCTGTTCGAGAAAACGAACCCGGTCGCCCGACCAGAGATAACCTACATAATCGGTCGAAGTCGGTTCGGCTGCTTTCGGTTTTTCCGAAGTTAAATAATTCGGATATTTTATAACGCCGCCCGATCTGCCGAGCGAGATTTTGAGCGCATTGCTCGATAAACCGCGCCACGTCAAATAGATCAGCGATTCGCCGTCGGCTTGCGGCTGACCGCGATAACCGTTCGGATCGTAAAGCCTGACTTTCAGCGCGTAAACCGATTTATCAATCGGAATCAATTCATCAACCTGTAATTCGAAAGTTTTATCGCTCTTTTGAAACAGGTAAACGCGAAACGAATTTGCGTTTTCGTTCGGCATCAATTCGACATTCGTCAAAAAAAGCGTGATTGATTTTCGCGAATCAGGCAGAAAACGGTCGTCCGAAGCGTTCGGAATCTTGCCGTTCCAATTGTTGCTTTCAACAGCCAAAGCCTGCGCGGAATTCGGCTGACTCAACAAAATCGGTGTCGGCGAATTCGGATTCGGATCGTCTTCGGCAAAAACGCTGATCGAAAAAAGAATCGTTAAACTTGCGACAAAGCTCAAAACAAACTTGATCATTTATATCTCCGTAAAAAGACTTCGAAATTTTAAAGTTGGATAAGGTCGGTGAGTAGATTAGAGTTATTTATAAATCAATTTCGTATATTATTCAATAACCTTCGAATGATTTCTTGATTTTAAGAGATTTTGCCCGCGAAAAACGCGACAAATAAAATCGGTATGGCGAACGATAGTGAGTAGGATTAGAAATTATTTAAACCACATAGACACATAAAACACATAGGATTTTGTAAAATTTTCTGTGTGTCGTATGTGTCTATGTGGTTCAAAATCTTAAGGTTATACTGATGAGTCGTAGAAATGAAGAAAAAATTTAAAGAAAAGCCATTTGCCAAAAAATCTCTCGGACAAAATTTTCTGACCGACGGAAATTACATTCGAAAAATCGTCGACGCGCTCGATTTGCAAAAAAATGAACTCGTCATCGAAATCGGTCCCGGTCGCGGCGCGTTGACGGAACATCTGATCGAAAAAGCCGGAAAAGTCATCGCCGTCGAACTCGATTCGGATTTGATTCCGGTTTTGAATGAAACTTTCGGGCACAATGAAAACTATTCTCTGATTCATCACGACGCGCTGAAAGTTGATTTTAAGGAATTGATTGAAGGCAGCGAAACGGACGGAATTTCGGGAAAAGCAAAACTCGCGGCGAATTTGCCGTACTACATATCGACCGCGATTTTGCAGCATTTAGCGGCGTGCAGAGAAAATTTTTCCGAACTTGTCTTGATGCTGCAAAAAGAAGTCGTCGAGCGAATCACAGCCGCGCCGGGAAATTCCGAGCGAGGTTTTTTGACCGTTTTGATCGAAGCTTTTTTTGAATCGAAGAAACTTTTCGACGTTTCGCCGAACGCTTTTAGTCCCGCGCCGAAAGTTTGGAGCGCGGTCGTAAAGTTAATTCCAAAAGCCGATTCTTTCGAAGATTTTGAAACCGAAAAATTATTCAGAGAAATTATCAGCGCGGGTTTTGCTCAAAAACGTAAAACAATCTCGAATAATCTGAAAAATTATCTGAAGGACAAAAATGAAACCGACAAGGTTTTGACGAACAGCGAAATCGAACAAAGCCGCCGCGCCGAAACTTTATCAATCGAAGAATGGAAGCGAATCGTTTCAGAAATTCAGACGATTCGCGCTGATTACGGGTTATAAAACAACTAACCGCAGAGACGCAAAGACGCAGAGAAAAACTAAGGATTTGACTGCAATTTATTGGAAAGCTCTTAAATTTGCTTACTTAATCTTTAAAAAAACTCTGCGCCTTTGCGTTTCTGCGGTGTATTTTTCTTCTGTAATTTAACTTAGATCGTAATCGTCGTTCCGTCGAATTTGGTTAAATTATAACCGTTGAACGTTTCGTTATAACAGGCTCTTTGATCCTTCAAAACGCTGATCGCGACGGCTTCGCCGAGCAACATCGATTCTGTTCCGTCCGAACGCCAGTGAACTCCGGCGGTGTTTCTGCCGAGCGCGACGTTTGAAGCGACTTTGTTCAACTCGCCGCCGACGGTCAGATTTTCCGAACCGCCGTAAGGAACTAAAACCTGTCCCGTCGGATCGGCGTGAACCGGATTCGGAATAACGAACGACTCGTCGAACAGAGCTTTCAAAATCGTCACGCAGGCTCCGGCGACCGTCGCGTGACCCGCGCCATACGATGGATGCGTCGGCGAACCTTCGGGAAACGCCTGCGGCAAAAACGCATTGCCCGACGGCAAATAACCGCCGAGTCTCGTTTTTGACGAAAGTGAATTTAAAATTTCCGTGTGAACCGGATAATTCGCGCCGTGATATAACCGGCGGTCGCAGCGTTCGGCGAAAACTTCGGGACGCAGACGACGATGAACGAACCATTTTTGATTCCAGACGGTTTTCAGAGCGCGAGTCGAAACTTCGCACAAAAGCGTCGCGGCGTGCGGTGCGCCGAAAGTTCCGAAACCGATCTGCGTTGCCGAATTTTTATACGGATTATTCTGATCATATGGCGCACCCATTCCTTTTAACACGAGAAACGCGTGAAAATATGCCTGAAATAAAACGTCGATGTGAACCCATTGACCGAGATCGCGACCGTTTCTCATATAACGAAAAGTCGGATCGAACAAATCGGTCTGACTCGGCGCAACGCCGTTTTGAACAGCCAGCCAACTGTTAAAATCCGTCATATAATTTGCGCCGCCGTCGGCGAGCGTCTTGACGGTTCGAATTTTTTGATTGACTTCGTTCGCTCCGAAGTTGCAGCTTTGATAGAAAAACTGCGAAAGATAAGGTCCGACTTTATCGCCCGGAGTTAAACCGCGAAACAAAAGCTGCGCCGTAACTTCGCCGAATTCGTTTTTTGCGCCTTTGAAATCCGCGCCGAATTGAGTCAAATCAGCAGCGGCAGCGTTGGCAATCGGATTCGAAGCATAAAGCGAATACGGAACATCGCGAAGAAGTGCCATCCAGTAATTTTCCGCGATTTCAGCACCGATTTCCTTGCTGGCAAATGCCGGCGGCGGCGGTTGAATAAAGCTGAAACAATCTTTTCCTTCAAGATCGAACGCCAGACCGCATTGCGGATTTGTCAATTTAACGGTTCCGCCGAGCGGAATTTGTTCGAACATCGCCGGATTTCCGGTTCGCAGCGCGTCGAGCAAAGCGTTGTAAGCACTTAATTGAACTTCGCCGTTCGATTGATGCGGCAGAGCTTTTGAATAGTTGGCGATTCGATTCGGATAAAATTCTTCGTCGCCGTTATTCGGTCGAGTGTAAAGCGGTGAATAAACTTGCCAGTTGTTTTGCGCCGTAGTGCTTCTCAGCTGCATACAAGCGGTCGCTCGCTGATTATAAAATGAGCGTCCGCCGCCGTTTTGAGCGGAAACTTCCGAGCTTTTATCTATTAACGGCAGAGCAGTTCCGGCAGCAACTGCGGCAACTCCGGCTTTACCGAGCTTTCCGAGAAAACCCCGGCGATTCGTGGTTGAGACAGACGATTCGGGCAGAACATCTGTTTCAGAATTAACATCATTCTTCATAGATTACCTCACAGGTTATTAAATTTTTCTTCTTTTTTAAGTGTTGGTGAACGTTAAAATTCGCTAATACAATAGCACACTTTATCTTTGAAAAACTATAAAAATTTTAATGAAAGGCAGTGAAAAGTTGAAAGTTGATAATTGATAGTTAAATGGCGGATTCGGATAATTTTCTGTATTTTGTGCAAACGCAGGCTTTTAACGAAAAATAATACTTTCCGTGCGAGTCGCACGAAACTCCTGGCGACTCGCCAGAACATCCGTGCAAATTGCCAGAAGTTTCGTGCGACTCGCCAGAACCTTCGTGCGACTCGCCAGAACCTTCGTGCGACTCGCCAGAACCTTCTGGTAATTTGCCAGGAGTTTCGTATAACACGCGCGGAACTCCTTGCAGCTTGCACGGATGTAACATAAGTGGAAAAGAAATTCGATGAAAGACAGATTCTACTGATCCTCTTCCCAATTATCATCAATAGATTTAGGCTCTTTCGGTGGAAAAACCAGCGAGGCGACGACCGAAAGCAAAATTGTTCCGAGAATGATTCCGAGCGACCATGTAATCGGAAAATGCCCGTCGTACATCGGATTGAGCCAGACCATTTTTAGACCGACAAAGACTAAAACGATGGCCAGACCGTATTGCAAAAGGTGAAATTTGCTGATTACGCCCGCGAGCATAAAATACATCGAACGCAGTCCGAGAATCGCGAAAATGTTCGACGTGAAAACGATCAGCGGCTCATTCGTCACGGCGAAAATCGCCGGAACGCTGTCGACCGCGAAAATAATGTCGCTCGCTTCGAGAAACAAAAGCGCGATGAACAGCGGCGTGGCGTGCGTGATTTCGCCGACTTTGACGAAAAAACTTTTGCCGTCGATCTCGTGCGTGACCGGCATAAATTTTTTGAAAGCTCTGATTAAAAAATTCTTTTCCGGCTCGATTTCTTCGTTAGAGGTAAAGAACATTTTGATTCCCGTGATAATCAAAAACGCGCCGAAAATATAAATGATCCACTGAAACTGCATCAACGCCGAACCGAGCGCGATAAAAACCGCGCGGAAAATCAGCGCACCTAAAATGCCGTAAAACAAAACGCGATGCTTGTATTTCGGCGGAATTCCGAAATAACTGAAAACGAGAACGAAAACGAAAATATTATCAATCGAGAGCGAATATTCGAGAACATATCCGGTCAAAAACTCGAGCGCGGATTTTTGTCCGATTTCCGCGCCGTATTTCGCCGTCGCGTATTGATAAAAAATAAAATTAAAGCCGAGCGCGAGCGCAACCCAGATGATGCTCCAAACGGTCGCTTCTTTGAACGAAACGACGTGCGCTTTGCGATTGAAAATGCCCAGATCGAGCGCGAGCATAATAAATACAAAGATTAAAAATATCCCGTAAAACCACCAGTAATCGGCGAAAGGAAATAATGTCATTTAATAAAGTTTCTCCTGTAAAAATCGTTTAGATAATTTCCTAACCGCAAAAGAAAAAACCTTCTGCGGGCAATTTCTTATTAGAAAATTGCTTCACAGAAGGTCTCGATACTTGCGCTGACGAACCGGACTTTTCCTGCCGGAAAAATCGTATTGACGATTTCGTCAGACCGTTCAAGGGTTATCTACTCCCCTTCGTAAATTGTTATTTGTAACCTAACAGACCTGGTTTTGAATTGCAAACTTATAATCAGCCAGCCCACAAAGCCTTCTCCTGTGCTAAAATGTATGTTTTTATAACAATTACGAATAAAGGGACATTTAAAACAAAAGTGAGCAAACTGGAAATTATACCTCTTGGCGGAATCGGCGAATTCGGGATGAATTGTATGGGAATTCGTTCGGGCGGCGAAATGATCATTGTGGATGCGGGAATGGGATTTCCCGAAGAAACTCCTTACGGCGTTGATATTTCGATTCCGAATTTTAGTTTTTTGGACGATTACAAGGACGAATTGACCGCGCTGATTTTGACGCACGGACACGAAGATCACATCGGCGCGCTGCCGTTTTTTTTGAAGAAATTCAATCTGCCGGTTTATCTGTCGCAGTTTACGCACGCGCTGGCGGAACGAAAGCTCGACGAGCATAAAATGCTCGACGAAGTTCTGCTTCATCAGGTCAAACCGAACGACATTACCGAACTCGGAAATTTCACGATTCAATACATACACGCTTCGCATTCGCTCGTCGATTGTTTTTCGCTCGCGATCAAAACTCCGCAGGGAACTTTGATTCACACGGGCGATTACAAAATCGACGAAACGCCGGTCATCGGAAAGCCTTACGATTTGCAGACATTGAAAAAAATCGGCGACGAAGGCGTTTTGGCTTTGCTTTCGGATTCGACGAACGCGACCGTCGTCGGCAGAACGCCGTCGGAACGCGACGTGATTCCGGCGTTTGAGGAAATTTTCGAACAGGCGAAAGGGCGGATTTTCGTTTCGACGTTTTCGTCATCGCTTCATCGCCTGCAGGTCGTTTTCGATGTCGCGCATAGTTTCGGGAAAAAAGTCTGCGTTCTCGGTCGTTCGATGATGAAAAACGTCGAGATCGCCGA
>Ga0070689_100003912_pt1 | contig 9981 bp, 7 predicted proteins | sample KBSS23HmetaG_FD_64669 | JGI IMG/M metagenome (GOLD analysis project Ga0070689, IMG submission 64669) | Switchgrass rhizosphere microbial communities from Kellogg Biological Station, Michigan, USA - KBS S2-3H metaG | ecosystem: Host-associated > Plants > Roots > Rhizosphere ... | reverse complement strand
TCCGAGACACCAACGGTTGCTCTCGCCGGGTACACGAACGTCGGGAAGTCGACGCTGCTGAATGCGCTCACCGGCGCCGAGGTCTCCGTCGAGAACCGGCTCTTCGAGACCCTCGACCCGACCACGCGCACCTTCGAGCACCTCGGCAAGCGGTATCTCGTCACCGACACGGTGGGGTTCATCCGCCGCCTGCCGACGCAGCTGGTGGAGGGCTTCGCCTCGACCCTCGAGGAGACGCTCGTGGCCGACCTCGTCCTCCACGTCGTCGACGGGTCACTGCCCGAGGAGGTGCTCGCCGGGCAGGTCGAGTCCGTCGAGACGGTGCTCACGGAGATCGGGGCGGGGGAGATCCCGGTCGAGCTCGTGGTGAACAAGGTTGACAGGCTCGATCTGCGCGACCGCCGGAGGGTGGGCAACCGCTTCCCCGGCGCGGTCGAGATCTCCGCCGCGACGGGGGAGGGGATCGACGAGCTGAAGGCGCGCGTCGCCGAGCGGTTCGCCGACAGGTTCGACGAGGTGCGGCTGCTGGTCCCGTACGACGAGGGCCGCGTGCTCTCCGACCTCTACGCGCTCGGAGCTCCGATCGACGAGCGGACGGACACCGACGAGGGCGTCGTCGTCCGTGCACGCCTTCCACACCGAGAGGTGCGACGCTTCGCGCCGTACCTCGTCGCGGGGCTCGAGGAGCAGCAGGCATCGTGAGCCGCGCGGGCACGGCGACCGAGCTCGCGATCAAGCGGCTGCGACCGGATGCGGTCGTGCCCGCGCAGGCGTACCCGGACGACGCCGGCTTCGACCTCTCCGCCTGCGAGCGCGTCGAGCTGGCACCCGGAGCGCGTGCCGTCGTCGGCACCGGGATCGCGGTCGCTCTGCCGCCGGGCCATGCGGGGTTCGTCGTGCCGCGCTCGGGCCTGGCCGCGCGGCACGGGCTCGGCAAGGTGAACGCGCCGGGCCTGATCGACGAGGGCTACCGGGGCGAGATCAGCGTGATCCTGCACAACACCGACCTCGAGGAGACGTTCGTCGTCGAGCCCGGGATGCGCATCGCCCAGCTCGTCGTCGTCGAGCTGCCGCGGATCGAGCTCGTCGAGGTGGACGAGCTCCCGGACAGCGAGCGCGGGGCCGGCGGCCTCGGCTCCTCGGGGAGCTAGCGCGTGCGCCCCGAGCCGCGCATCCGTGTCTCGGCGCTCCTGCACTGGCGCGGGTCGATCCTCCTCATCCGCCACGAGAAGCGCGGCCGCGAGCACTGGCTGCTGCCCGGGGGCGGCGTCTCGAGCGGCGAGACGCTCGTCGACGCGCTGCAGCGCGAGCTGGCGGAGGAGACAGGGCTCGTGGGCGATCGCGACGAGCTGCCCGTCGAGGGGCCGATCGCGATCGTCGAGTCGATCTCGCCGGAACGCAGCCTCTGGTCGAAGCACGTCGTCCATGTCGTCTTCGCCGGCGAGTTGGATGGCTCGCTCGAGGGCGTCATGTCGAGCGATGAGGCCGTGCGGGGCCATCGGCTCTTCACCCCCGACGAGCTCGACGGCATCGCGCTGCACCCCCCGATTGCCCGGTTCCTGGCGCGGTGGCAGCCTGGCGACCCGTGCGTCTACCTCGGCGCCCGCTGGGCGGAGTAGGAGTCAGGCAGGACGTCCGCCGCGGCCTCGCGCTCGCCCGGCGGCGACGGCGTGAGCCGCGGCCTCGAGCTCGTCGTGGAGCGGGGCGAGCGGCTCCGGCTCGCCCCCGCTCGCGTGCGCGATGGCCCAGGAGAGCAGCAGGTCGGCGAGCCAGGGGTTGCGGGGCAGCAATGGCCCGTGGAGGTAGGTGCCGACCGCGCGGCCGACACGACAGCCCTCGAAGCCGGAGGCACCGTCGTTGCCGTATCCCGCGACGACACGACCGAGCGGCTCTGCTCCCGGGTCGAGAACCGTCCGCCCGGCGTGGTTCTCGAATCCCGCGATCGTGCGGCCCGGCGCCTCGTCGAGAGTGCTCTCCAGGAGGACATCGCCGATCATGCGTGTCTCACCGGCGACGGTCTCATGCGGGAAGAGGCCGGCGCCTTCGAGCCAGGAGCCGTCGCGTCCGCGGTAGCCGCGGCCGAGCAGCTGGTAGCCGCCGCACACCGCGAGCAGAGCCGTTCCACCCGCGACGGCGGCGCGGATCGCATCACCGCGCGCCGCGAGGTCGGGGGCGATCATCGCTTGCTCGCGGTCCTGACCGCCGCCGACGTAGACGAGGTCGTGCGATCCCGGCTCGAGCGGCGTGTCGAGCGTCACGGCGTCGACGCGTAGCTCGTGACCGCGTGCGGCGGCGCGGCGCGTGAAGACCGCGATGTTGCCGCGGTCGGCGTAGATGTTGAGGTACTCGGGATAGAGATGGCCGACGCGGACGATCATCGTCCGTCTCGCTCCCAGTACGGTCGCGTCAGCCCGCGTCCCGTGGCGATCGCCCGCAGCTCGAGCATCGCGGTGTACGTGGGGAGGACGGCGAGCTCGGCTCCGGGCGGAGTCAGTTCCAGCCCGCGGTCGAGTGCAGCCTCCAGATCGGCCACGAGCTCGAGCCGCTCGCGCGGGAATCCTGCGTACGTGAAGCGCAGCGCCAGCTCCGCCGCGCGCTCGCCGCTCACCACGATCCGTTCGGCGGCCTCGAGCACAGGCTCGAAGTCGACGTCCCAGATCCAGGACACATCGCGCCCGTCGGCGATGCGGTCGTTGAGTGCGACGACGAGAGCGGGGGGGACGCCGCCCTCCTCGAGCGTCCGCAGCGCCTCGTTCGCGCCGGCCGGGTTCTTGACGAGCAGCAGCAGGAAGCCACGATCGCCGACCGAGAACCGCTCGAAGCGCCCGAATGCCGCCTGAAAGCGCTCGAGCCCTGCGACGACGTCGTCGAGCGCCACGTCGAGCGAGAGCGCGAGCGACGCGGCCGCGAGCGCGTTGTACACGTTGTAGAGGCCGGGGACGCCCAGACGAACGCGCAGGCTTCCGTCGGGCGCGTGAAGCTCGAACGAGACGCCGTCGAGGCCGTCCGGCTCGATCTCTCGCGCGGCGACGTCGAGCGGCGGCCGTGCGTGGCCGCACGCCTCGCAGCGATAGGCGCCGAGATGTCCGACGTACACCGCGTCGTAGCGGTACGGATGACCGCAGCGAATGCAGTACTTGGAGTCGGAGGCATGCTGGAGGCCGGCGCGGGCGCGCCGAGGGTCGTCGACGCCGAAGAGCAGCGTGTTCCCACGGCCCTCCGCAAGCGCCGCGACGAGCGGATCGTCCGCGTTCGCGACGAGCGTGGCCTCCCCATCGAGCCCGGCGACAGCGGCGCGCCAGCGCTCGGCGATGTGCTCGAGCTCGCCGTAGCGGTCGAGCTGGTCGCGGAAGAGGTTGCCGAGGCACACGACACGCGGATGCGTCCGGCGCATCACCTCCGGCAGGGCGAACTCGTCGACCTCGAGGAGCCCGAGATCGGCGCCGTCGGCGTCCAGCAGCGTCGAGGTGATGCCCGAGGCGAGGTTCGCTCCCGAGTTGTTCCAGGCAAGCATCCGCGAGGGGGCGAGGATCGAGCTTGCCATCGCGGTCGTGGTCGTCTTCCCGTTCGTCGCCGAGACGAGGGCAACCCCCTGGTGGAGTCGCGCGGCGAGGGCGTCGACGGCGGCCGGGTCGAGCTTCCAGACGAGCTTGCCGGGCAACGTCGTGCCCCCGCCGCGTCCCGCGGCACGCGAGAGCCGTCCCACGAGCCGGGCGGCCGAGGCCTCGAGCGCGAGCCGTGCACCCATGCGGGCGAGGGTAGTCGAAGGCCGTCGCTCTGCTCGACTTGCAGAATATCGAAAATGCTCTAGATTGATTGCATGGGCCGGCAACGGCGACGACATCCTGCGCTCGAGGGCATCGACGCCGACGCGCTGGCCGAGTTCCGCGCGGGTCTCCGGCGCCGCTACACCGACGAGGAGATCCTCGCCGAGCTGCGCGCGTCGGCCCTGCGCCTGGGGCGCTCGCCGACGATGCGGGAGTTCGCGGGAGACCCGGCGGCGAGCGTCCACCCGCAGACGGTGATCGAGCACTTCGGCACGTGGAACGCGGCCAAGCGAGCCGCCGGTCTCCAGCCGCGCCGGTTCATCAGCCGCGAAGAGCTCGTCGCGCAGCTCCGGGAGCTGGGGGAGGAGCTCGGCCGCACGCCGACGGTGCGAGACATCGAGGAGCGCCGCAGCCGGATGGCGTCGAAGTCGCTGATCTGGCACACCTTCGGCTCGCTCGCAGCAGCGCTCAAGGAGGCCGGCTTCGACGTCCCGGTGGGCGAGGAGCGGCTCGAGCGGGCGATCGCCGACGGGGCCGTCCTCGCACGGGCGCTCGGGCACCTGCCGAAGATGGCCGAGTGGAAGGACGCGCGAGCGAGGGACGCCACGCTTCTCTCCGAGTGGCAGGTCTACCGCCTCGTCGACGTCAACCCGGGCGCCTGGTCGGCGTTCCAGTTCCTCGTCAGCCGGCGGCTGCGCGAGGAGGGCGTCGAGGTGCGCGCGGACGGCACGGTCGAGGCACCCTGACGCCGTAGACTCGGGCCGATGGGGCGGACGTGTACGTCGTGCGGCGCCGACCAGCTCCCCGACGCCCGCTTCTGCAGCTCGTGCGGTGCGCCGATTCGCGCGACGTGCCCGGTGTGCGGTGCAGACACACCACCCGGTGCGGCGTTCTGCTCGAGCTGCGGTGCGCCGCTGACCGCGGGATCCGTGGGCGGCGGCGCCGCTGTCGACGACAGGGACGAGCGGCGCGTGGTGACCGTTCTCTTCGCCGACGTCGCCGGGTCGACGGCGCTCGCCGAGCGCATCGACCCGGAGGAGCTTCGCGTCCTGCAGGGCGAGCTCTTCGCCCTCGTCAACGCCGAGGTCGAGCGGTTCGGCGGGCTCAGCGAGAAGTTCGTCGGCGACGCGGTGCTCGCCGTCTTCGGCGTGCCGCTCGCGCACGACGACGACGCCGAGCGCGCGGTACGGGCCGCCCTCGCGGTACGCGACGGCTTCCCGCGGCTCGCACGCGACGTCCTCCGGCGCCACGGCGTCGAGATCGGCCTGCGCATCGGGGTCAACACGGGAGAGGTCGTCGCAGGGCGGGAGGCAGCGGCACGCGGGGAGCTGATGGTGACGGGCGACGCGGTCAACGTCGGCGCACGCCTCCAGCAGCGGGCCGAACCCGGACAGGTGCTCGTCGGGGCGCGGACGCATGTGACGACCCGGCGCTCGGTCGAGTACGTGAGCGTCGGCTCCGCTCCCGCCAAGGGCAAGCGCAAGCCCATCTCGGCCTGGGAGGCGATCGCGGTCGTCGCGCTCCCGGGGATGCGCGGAGCGGAGGGCCTGTCGGCGCCCATGATCGGCCGCGACGAGGAGCTCGTCGTGCTCGACGCGCTCGCGAGCAGGGTCGAACGCGAGCGGGCGCCACAGCTCGTGACGACGTACGGTCACGCAGGAGTCGGCAAGACTCGCCTGCTCACCGAGTTCGTGGCGACGCTCGACACTGCGCGTGTCCTGCACGGGCGCTGCCTTCCATACGGCGAAGGCATCACGTACTGGCCCCTGGGCGAGGCCGCCAAGGGGTATGCCGGGATCCTCGACAGCGATCCGGCGCACGATGCGCTGGCCAAGCTCGAAGCCGCCGTGGCCGCCGACGTGCCGGCCGACCGGGTCCGGGCGATTGTCGAGGCGCTCGGCTGGACGATCGCGATCGGGCTCCCCGACGACGAGGATCGCGACCTGGGCGCGGTCCTCCGCGACGCCTGGGGCCGGTTCCTCACGGATCTCGGACGCGGCGGCCTCACCGTGCTCGTCGTGGAGGACGTCCACTGGGCGTCCGAGCCGCTTCTCGAGCTCCTCGAGCACGTCACCGTCAGCCTCGTCGACACGGCGGTCCTGACCGTCTGCACCGCGCGACCGGAGTTCTTCGACTCGAGGGCCACGTGGGGCGGGGGTCTGCGCGACTCGACGTCGATCCGGCTGTCGCCGCTGCCGGAGGACGAGTCGCTGCGACTCGTCGACGCGCTGCTCGGCGCGGACGGTCTCCCGCGCGAGCTGACGGAGCGGATCGTGACCCGGGCGGAGGGCAACCCGTTCCATGTCGAGGAGATCCTCCAGATGCTGATCGACCGCGAGGCGATCGCACGCGAGGACGGACGCTGGACCGTCCGTACCGAGGTCGCCGACGTCGACCTGCCCGACTCGGTCCACGGCGTGATCGCGGCGAGGGTCGACCTGCTCGATCCGACGTCGCGCGACGCCCTGCGTCGATGCTCGCCCATGGGGCGAGTGTTCTGGCCCGCCGCCGTCGGAGTGTCGGACGAGCCGATCGCCGCGCTCGCGCGACGTGGGCTCGTGACCCAGCATTCGAGCTCGACCATCGAGGGGATGCGCGAGTTCTCCTTCAAACATGCCCTCACCCAGGACGTCGTCTACGCGAGCCTGCCGAGGACCGAGCGTCGCGACCTGCATCGGCAGGTGGGCGGGTGGGTCGAGGCGATGGCGCGCGGGCGCGAGGCAGAGGTCGCGGAGATCGCCGCCTACCACCTCGACCAGGCGCTGGCGTACGGCGACACGTCGCCGGAGACACGCGATCGCTGCCTCCAGTTGCTTCTCGCAGCCGGAGCAGCGGCCCTCTCACGCGCGGCGGGCGAGTCGGCCCGTCGCCTGTACGAGCGCGCCGCCGACCTGGCGGGCACCCCGCGCGACCGCGCCCGGGCGCTGATCGGGCTCGGCCGCGCCGAGCTGCTGCTCTCCGGCAGCCACCGCGCGGTCGAGGTGCTCGAGGACGCACGCGATGCGGCATCCGAAGCCGGAGACCCGCGTCTTCTCGCGGACGCGCTCGGGCTCCATTCCCGTGCGAGTTGGCTCGCGGGCCGGTACGGCGAGGCGATGCACGCGGCAACCGCCGCTGTCGAGACGCTCGACGGGCTCGACGACACGCCGCAGCTGGCGAGGGCCGTGGCCCGGCTCTCGCAGCTCGAGATGCTGAGCGGCATGCCTCGTGCAGAGGAGCGGGCGCGCCAGGCGATCGCGGTCGCTCGGCGTGTGGGGGACACCCATGCCGAGCTGAACGGCCGCACCAACCTCGTCGTCAATCTGGCGAACCGAGGGCTCACGCCCGATGTGGCCGAGGCACGAGCGATCGTCGAGCAGGCGGTCGAGACCGGCGACGCCGCCGAGGCGCACCGGTGCGTCGTGAACATGCTCTGGGCGGCGCAGGCGTTCTACTCGCGCGCCGAGCTCGAGGAGATGGTCGAGAGCTTCCGCGCGCTGCTCGTCGGCGTCCCGGCGGCCGAGGACCTCGATCGCTACTTCGAGCTGTCGTACGTCGTGCTCGTCGACGTCCCTGCCGGGCGGTGGGAGGCGGCGGATGCCGCCAAGCGGCGTCCGATGTGGTGGACCGGAGAGATGCTGTGGTACGAGCTCCGGGGCGGGATGTCCCTGCGTCGCGGCGAGCTCGGAGCGGCGGCCCGTCCGCTCGCCGAGTTGCGGATGAGAGCCCTCGAGAGTGGAGAGCCGCAGCGACTCCTCCCGATGGCGTCCGTCGTGCTGCCCTACGCGTTCGTCACGAACGACCGTGTGACCCTGGTGGAGGTGGTCGATCGCGTTCTCTCCCTCACCGACCGTGCGTGGGGCCAGCTGCCGGTGACCGCGATCGCTCGCGCTCTCGCCGCAGCGGGCGAGACGGAGCTTCTGGAGCGCGTCTCGGACGTGTTCACCGCCCAGCGCGCGTCCGCGGACGCGCCTCGCATCGCGATCGCCGCGACTGCGGCGTCCGGTCTCGTCGCGCTCGCTGCGGGCCGCGCAAGCGACGCGGTGGAGCAGCTCGGTGTCGCGGCCGAGTGGGAACGGCGGCTGGGCTGGCCCTACCGCGCAGCGTGCCTCGACCTCGACCTGGCGCTGGCGCTCACCGCAGCCGGGGCCGAGCGCGACGCCTCTGCGGCCCGCGACCGCGCGAGCGCGGTCCTCGCGCCGCTCGGGTGCGTGCACGCGTACTGACGGATCAGGCCGGCGCGATCAGCGCGGCGAGCTGCTCGAGGCAGAAGCGTCCCTCGTGCGGAGCGCGGACGGCGGGCAGAGCCACGTCCTCGCGATAGCTTCGGTCGGGGCTCCAGCGGCGCTCCTCGACGAGCGATCCGCCGACCAGGGTGAGCAAGCGGCCCTCCTCGACCTCCGTCTTGCGGAACGTCGTCCCGAGTGCCTGCTCGACGACCTCCAGTGCGGCGCGCGTCGACGCGAAGAGCACCTCGTGGCGTCCTCGTGCCAGCCAGAGGGGCCGACCGACCCCGCGTGCGACGTGGAGCGCGTCCGGGCTGCGCTCGTCGATCCAGGCGGCGGCCATCGCGCCGACGAGCTCCTCGAGCACGGCGGCGGCGGTGCCGCCGGCGTCGACGAGCGCGAAGATGGCCTCGGAGTCCACCGTCATCTCGGGCTGGTCGCGCTCGATCTCGTGTCGCGCGAAGAGCTCCTCGTCGTTCGAGATGATCCCGTTGTGGATCCCTGTCACGCGACCGTGCCGGACCGGGTGGTTGTTCGCCGCGATCGTCGGGTGTCCCTTGGTGTAGTCGCGGACGTGGATCAGCGCCTGACCGGTGGCGGGGGGGAGGACGACGGCGTCGAGCAGCGCGCTTGCGCCGGTCTGCTGCTTGTGGACGACGAGTGGGCCGTCCGCGCGGTGCGCGTATCCGACAGCGTCGGCGCCGCGCTCCGCGATCCCGGCGAGCAGGGCTTGTGCCGCGAGCGTTCGATTCACTCGCGAGGCGTTGCCGAAGCTGTAGCCAGCGATGCCGCACATGCGGATGGTCCTACAGGGAAGGCCGGACGGCCCACGGCTCACCGTACTCGGAGATCCGTGAGCAAGGTGTTCGGATTCCGGCGGTCGACTCCTCGCGGGCGCGCAGTGGTCTAGCCGTTCGGGGCGCGGAGGACAGGCCGAACGACCAGTTGGAGGTCTAGGAAGGCGAGGTAGCCTCGTTGATACCTCAAGGGGGGGACGCGGACGGCCGATACGTCCTGCGTGGAGATGAACGCTGCAGAACCGCTATTCGACGCTGCACACGAAACGGCCGACGAGGTCGAGACCGGCGAGCCGACACAGGACCCGCTGAAGCTCTACGTGCGGGCGATCGGTGACGGTCGCCTGCTGACGCCGGCCGAGGAGCGCGAGCTCGCGCAGCGCAAGGACGAGGGCGACGAGGTCGCGCGACGGAGGCTCGTCGAGTCGAACCTGCGCCTCGTGATGTCGATCACGCGCAACTACACGCGCGCGGACGTGCCGCTCCTCGATCTGATCCAGGAAGGGAACCTGGGCCTCATGCGCGCGGTCGACAAGTTCGACTGGACGATGGGGTTCAAGCTCTCGACGTACGCGACGTGGTGGATTCGCCAGGCGGTCCAGCGCGCACTCGCCGAGCAGAGTCGGACGATCCGCCTGCCCGTCCACATCGCCGACCAGGTGCGCCGCGTCCAGCGGGCCCGGCGCGCGCTCGGCCAGCAGTTGAGCCGCGACCCGACGTTCGACGAGATCGCGGCCGAGACGGATCTGACCCCGCTTCGCGTCTCGGAGCTCCTCGACCTCGTGCAGGACCACATCAGCCTCGAGACGCCCGTCGGCGACGGCGAGAGCGTCATGAGCGACCTGATCGAGGACCCGAACGCCGCAGGCCCCGAGGCGGAGACCGCACTTAGGCTTCGGTCGACCGAGCTCGCGCGTGCTCTCTCACAGCTCAAGCCGCGGCTCCAGCGCGTCCTCGTGCTCCGGTACGGCCTCGACGGATCCGGCGGCCGCACGCTCGAGCAGGTCGGCGTCGAGCTCGGGATCACCCGGGAGCGGGTTCGCCAGCTCGAGACACGCGCCCTTCGCGAGCTGCGCCACGCCGCACCCGCGCTCGAGCTCTACATCCGCGCCTAGGTCAGCCCTGCACGGCCTGCATCTCGCGGAGCAGCGAGAGGCGGCGAAGCGAGTCGAGCTCGATCTGACGCACGCGCTCGCGCGTCAGCCCCAGCCG
>Ga0070689_100003911_pt1 | contig 9982 bp, 9 predicted proteins | sample KBSS23HmetaG_FD_64669 | JGI IMG/M metagenome (GOLD analysis project Ga0070689, IMG submission 64669) | Switchgrass rhizosphere microbial communities from Kellogg Biological Station, Michigan, USA - KBS S2-3H metaG | ecosystem: Host-associated > Plants > Roots > Rhizosphere ... | reverse complement strand
TTCAGACGCTTCCGCTGACTCCCGTTTGTGCGCTACGCTGCGCCGCGAGCCTCCGGTGCCCGCTGGCGCCACCAAAATCAACCTAACGGGGAGATACAGCTCAATGAACAGCCCGGTTCGCACTGTATTGACGGCCGCCGCGATCGTGCTGGCCGTGGCCGCCTGCGGCAAGAAGGACGATGCTAAGCAGGCGCAGCAGCCCGGTGCAGCTGCGCAGGAAGAAAAAGTCCTGCACGTCTTCAACTGGTCGGACTACATCGCCGAGGACACGGTCCCGAACTTCCAGAACCAGACCGGCATCAAGGTCACCTACGACGTCTTCGATTCGAATGACGTGCTGGAGACGCGCCTGCTGGCAGGCAACTCCGGCTTCGACGTGGTGGTGCCGTCGGCCTCTTTCCTGGAGCGGCAGATCAAGGCAGGCGTGTTCCAGAAGCTGGACAAGAGCCAGCTGCCGAACCTGAAGAACATGGACCCGGACATCATGAACCGGGTCGGTCTGCACGACCCGAACAACGAGTACGCGGTGCCGTACCTGTGGGGCACGACCGGCATCGGCTACAACGAGGACAAGATCAAGAAGATCCTCGGCGACGCGCGGCCGGATAGCTGGAACTACATCTACGATCCGAAGCTGGTCGCCAAGTTCAAGGACTGCGGCCTGTCGCTGCTGGACGCGCCGGACGAGATCCTCAAGACCGTGCTCGCCTGGATGGGCCGCGATCCGAACAGTCAGAAGGAAGACGACCTGAAGGCGGCGGAAGCGAAGCTGATGCCGATCCGGCCGTTCGTTCGCAAGATCCACTCCTCGCAGTACATCGACGATCTCGCGAACGGCGACCTGTGCATCGCGGTCGGCTGGAGCGGCGACATCCTGCAGGCGCGCGATCGCGCGGCGGAAGCCGGCCAGGGCGTGAAGATCAAGTACGCGATCCCGAAGGAAGGCACGATCGTGTGGTTCGACATGCTGGCGATTCCGGCCGACGCCAAGCATCCGAAGAACGCGCACGCCTTCATCAATTACCTGATGGAGCCGCAGGTCGCGGCCAACGACTCGAACTTCGTCAACTACGCCAACGGCAACGCTGCGTCGTTCCCGATGGTGAGCGACGAAGTGAAGAACGATCCGGGCATCTATCCGACGCCGGAGGTGAAGGCCAAGCTCTTCCCCTCGCTCGCCTACGGCGAGGACTTCCAACGGCTGATGAACCGGATGTGGACCAAGTTCCAGACGGGTCAATAACGAAAACAGGAGCGCGCCGGGCATTGCGTCCGGCGCGCCGACTTTCATGGCTGCCAACCCAACTAACCGGCCTCAGCAGCAGAAAGTGCCGGTCTGGAACGATCCCCAGGCCGTCCCTTACATCAACATCGAGAGCGTCACGAAGAAGTTCGGCGAGTTCGTCGCGGTCAACGACGTTTCGCTGAAGGTCTATCGCGGCGAGCTGTTCTGCCTGCTTGGTGGTTCCGGTTGCGGCAAGACGACGCTGCTGCGCATGCTCGCGGGCTTCGAAGAACCGACGACCGGACGCATTTCGATCGACGGCGTCGACATGGCCGGCATCCCGCCGTACGAGCGGCCGGTCAACATGATGTTCCAGTCGTACGCGCTGTTCCCGCACATGACGGTCGAGCAGAACGTGGCGTTCGGCCTCAAGCAGGACCGCGTGCCGAAGGCCGAGATCGCCACTCGCGTCGCCGACATGCTCAATCTCGTGAAGCTGACGCAGTTTGCGAAGCGTAAGCCGCATCAGTTGTCAGGCGGCCAGCGCCAGCGCGTCGCGCTCGCACGCTCCCTGGTGAAGCGGCCGAAGCTGCTGTTGCTGGACGAACCGCTCGGCGCGCTCGACAAGAAGCTGCGCGAGCACACGCAATTCGAGCTGGTCAATCTGCAGGAGCAGCTCGGGGTCACCTTCATCGTCGTGACGCACGATCAGGAAGAGGCGATGACGCTGTCGAGCCGCATCGGCGTCATGGAGGCCGGCCGCATCGTGCAGACTGGCACTCCGAAAGACATCTACGAGTACCCGAACTGCAAGTACGTCGCCGAGTTCATCGGCAACATCAACGTATTCCAGGGCACGATGGTCGAAGACGAGCCGGACCACGTGCGGATTGCGTCGCCCGAGATGGAGGGCACGATCTACGTGAACCACGGCGTCAGCGCCGCATCGGACGCAGTGGTCTGGGCCGCGGTCCGGCCCGAGAAGATCCAGCTCTCCGTCGAGCCGCCGCAGCAGCAGGACAACGTCACGCGCGGCGTCGTGAAAGAGATCGCGTACATGGGCGACATGAGCATCTACCTGGTGCAAACCAGCACCGGCAAGATGATGCGAGTGACGCAGCCCAACGCGTACCGGCACGCCGACGACATCACCTGGGATCAGCCGGTGTATCTGCACTGGCATGCGTCCAGCCCGATAGTGCTGCTGGAATGATCACGCGCGCCGAGGTGCCACATCCTCAGCGCCGTAGCGTCGGCGTGTACTTGCTGTTGCGCTTCCTCGAGACGTTGCCGCCGTATCGCTGGACACGCTCTCGCCTCGTGCAGTGGGGCGTCACGGGCCGCACTGCCGTGATCGCGGTTCCGTATCTGTGGCTGCTGCTGTTCTTTCTGATCCCGTTCGTGATCGTGCTGAAGATCGGCTTCTCCGAGACGCAGATCGCGCTGCCGCCGTACCAGCCGATCTTCGCCTGGACGTCGGAGCGCATCCTCGAGATCAAGCTCAACATCGGCAACTTCCTCTATCTGGTCGAAGACAACCTGTACTGGACCGCGTATCTCAACTCGCTGAAGATCGCCGCCGTCTCGACGCTCCTGTGCCTGCTGGTCGGTTACCCGATCGCCTATTCCATCGCCCGCGCCAACACCATGTGGCGCAACATCCTGCTGATGATGGTGATCCTGCCGTTCTGGACGTCGTTCCTGCTGCGCGTGTACGCGTGGATCGGCATCCTCAAGAACAACGGGCTCATCAACAACTTTCTGATGTGGCTCGGTGTGATCGATCAGCCGCTGGTGATGCTGCAGACCGACTTCGCGATCTACGTCGGCATCGTCTACTCGTATCTGCCGTTCATGATCCTGCCGCTGTACACGAGCCTGGAGAAGATGGATCTGACGCTGCTCGAAGCCGCCGCGGATCTCGGTTCGCGGCCGTGGAAAGCGTTCATGCAGATCACGCTGCCGCTTTCGATCCAGGGCATCGTTGCCGGCTCGCTGCTGGTGTTCATCCCCGCGGTGGGTGAGTTCGTGATTCCTGCGCTGCTTGGCGGGCCGGAGCAGTTGATGATCGGCAAAGTGCTGTGGACCGAGTTCTTCAGTAATCGCGACTGGCCGGTGGCGAGCGCAGTGGCAATCGCACTGCTGCTGTTGCTGCTGATTCCGATCGCGCTGCTGCAGCGAGCGCAGGCAGCCGAAGCGCGGGGCACGTAGCGATGAACAAGAACCTCAGCGCGTTCCGTCTCAGCACACTGATCCTCGGGTTCATCTTCCTGTACGGACCGATCCTGTCGTTGATCGTCTACTCGTTCAACAAGTCGCGGCTCGTGACGGTGTGGGGCGGCTTCTCGACGCAGTGGTACGGCAGGCTGTTCGCGAATCAGCAGATCCTCGACGCCGCGTGGCTGTCCTTGAAGGTCGCGGCCATCAACGCGACCGGTGCGGTGATTCTCGGCACACTCGCTGGCACGGCGTTGGCGCGCTTCGGCAAGTTCAAGGGACGCGCCCTGCTGTCGAGCATGACCACCGCGCCGCTAGTCATGCCGGAAGTGATCACGGGACTTTCGCTGCTGCTGCTGTTCGTCGCGATGGAGCAGGTGTTCGGCTGGCCCGAAGGTCGCGGCTTTACGACGATCACGATCGCACATATCACGCTGACGCTCGCCTACGTCACTGTCATCGTGCAGTCGCGCCTCGCGACTCTCGACGACTCGCTGGAAGAAGCCGCGATGGATCTCGGCGCGCGTCCGGGCAAGGTCTTCTTCGTGATCACGCTGCCGATCATCGCGCCGGCGCTGATCTCGGGCTGGCTGCTGTCGTTCACGATCTCGCTCGACGACCTGGTGATCACCAGCTTCGTCTCCGGTCCGGGCTCGAGCACGCTGCCGATGGTGATATTCTCGAAAGTGCGCCTCGGCGTGAGCCCGGACATCAATGCGCTCGCGACGATCATGGTGGCGCTGGTGACGATCGGCGTGATCATCGCCGGCATCCTCATGGCGAGGCAGGAGAAACGCCGACAGCGCGACATGCAGCTGGCGGCAGGCGTGACCCTGAAGTGACGCGGGTCACGAGGGTCACGAAAGTCACGAAGGACAGAGTCACGGAATGACGCAGGATCGCGCCAGGGAGGCACGATGCGTTCTGGCAAGCTACGAAGTCACGAAGACCTGGAGGTGTGGAAGCTGGCGCGAGTACTGGCCGCAGACACATATCGAATGACTGCGCAGCTTCCTGTTGAAGAACGATTTGGGCTTCAGTCGCAGATGCGGCGCTCAGCCGTATCCGTACTGTCGAACCTTGCTGAGGGCGCTGCGCGGGATTCGCGCGCTGACTTTTCGCGGTTTCTGGCGATTTCCATGGGTTCTCTGGCGGAGCTGGAAGTTCAGTGCGCACTGTGCGAAGACCTTGGCTTTCTGCCGCGCAACGAAGACTTCTTGCGCAGGATTCGCGCCATCCGCATCATGCTTGCCGGGCTCAGACGAGCTTTGCCACCGCCGATAGCTCGATGACTTGCGAAACCCTCGTGACTTCCGTGACCCTCGTGACCATCGTCACTCGTCTCCCATGATCCGCTCCAAGCTCCCGCACGTCGGCACGACGATTTTCACGGTCATGACCAACCGTGCGCGCGAGCTGAATGCGATCAACCTGGCGCAGGGATTTCCCGACTACGACGCGCCGGCAAAACTGAAGGACCTGGTCGCGTATCACGTCGCCGCCGGTCACAATCAATACGCTCCCATGATCGGCGTCCCGCAGCTGCGCGAGCAGATCGCGCTCAAGCTCGGCGCAAGCTACGGCCGGCTGCTCGACAACGAAAACGAAATTACGATCACGCTCGGGGCGACGGAAGGCATCTTCTCCGCCGTGCAGGCGCTGGTGCATCCCGGCGACGAGGTGATCCTGTTCGATCCTTCGTACGATTCCTACGCACCCGCGGTGTTGCTCGCAGGCGGCCGGCCCATTCACGTGCCGCTGCAGCCGCCGCGCTTTCAGATCGATTGGGAACGCGTACGGCAGGTGCTGTCGCCGCGAACGCGGCTCGTGATGATCAACACGCCGCACAATCCCACTGCGACGATCGCAAGTGCTTCCGACCTCGATGTGCTCGCGGACCTGCTGCGGCCGACGTCGGCGATGGTGCTGTCGGACGAAGTGTACGAGCACATGATCTACGACGGTGCGGCGCACGCGAGCATCATCGGTCACCCGGAGCTGTACGAGCGCGGTGTCGCCGTGTTCTCGTTCGGCAAGACGATGCATGCCACGGGCTGGCGCGTCGGCTACACGGTTGCTGCGGAGGAGGTGACGCGCGAGATTCGTCGCGTGCACCAGTTCAATACCTTCAGCATCGCGGCGCCGTTGCAGTTCGCGATCGCGGATTTCCTCAAAGCGTCGCCCGAGCACAACTCGCAGCTCAGCGCGTTCTATCAGCGCAAGCGCGACCGCTTTCTCGATTGCCTGCACAACTCCAGTTTCAGCTGGACGCCGGCCGCGGGCACTTATTTTCAGCTGCTCGACTTCAGCTCGGTCTCGCAGCAGAGCGACGTCGAGTTCGCCGACACCTTGCTGCGCGAAGCAGGAGTCGCGTCCATACCGGTTTCGCCGTTCTACGCGAATGCGCCGAAGCTCTCGGTGCTGCGCTTCTGCTTCGCGAAGAACGACTCGACTCTGGAAGAAGCCGCCGAACGTCTTTGCCGCGTATGAAGCCTCCGACACGGGTCAATCACCCGCCGGCCGTGGACGTGCCGCCGGACAATCGGCCGCTGGTCGCGCCGATCTACCAGTCGGTCAAGTTCACCTTCGACAGCGTCGCCGAGAGCGAGCGCGAGTCGCGCGGTCAGCGCGAGGGCTTTCAATATTCGCGCGTCGCCAACCCGACGTTGCGGCAGCTCGAGCTGACGCTGGCCGAGCTGCAGGGCCGCGATGGCTGCTTGCTCACCGCATCGGGCGTAGCTGCGTCGAATCTCGCCATGCTGTCGCTGTGCAAGCAGGGCGATCACGTCCTGATGTTCGCCGAGATGTACCAGCCGACGCGCTACATGATCCGGCGCGTGCTATCCCGCTATGGAATCGCGCACACGATGCTGTCGATCGAGGATGTCGCAGGCATCGAGCGCACGCTCGCGCAGCGGCCGACCCGCTTGATCGTGTTCGAGTCGCCGACGAATCCCGTGCTCAAGATCGCTTCGCTGGAGCGTATGATTGCAGCGGCGCGCGCGCATGGTGCGCTGACCTTGCTCGACAACACGTTCGCTGGTTTCCACAACCACGGGCAGTTCGACATCGACATCTTCGCGCACAGCCTGACGAAGTACGCGTCCGGGCACGGCGATGTGATGGGCGGGGCAGTCATCGCGCGCAAGGAGCTGATCAACGCGATGCATACGGATTCGATCATCCTCGGTGCAACGCTCGATCCGCACACGGCATTCATGATCCAGCGCGGTTTGAAAACCTATCCGCTGCGCTACGAGCGCCAGTGCGCGAATGCGCTGACGCTCGCGACGTTTCTGGAGGCGCAGCCGCAGGTCGCACGGGTCAGTTATCCCGGGCTGCCGTCTCATCCGCAACATGTGCTCGCGGCCACGCAGATGCACGAGTTCGGCGCGATGGTCACGATCGAGCTGCACGAGGATGCCGCGCGCTTCAGCGAGGCGTTGCAGCTGTTCGCGATCTCCGCGAGTCTCGGCTCGACGGAATCGCTGGTTTGGCCGGGGAGGCTGATCAACCCGCGTGACTTCAGCGCGCAGGAGCGTCAGTGGGCCGGCATCTCGGAGCGCACCGCGCGCTTGTCGATCGGTATCGAGGACGCCGACGATCTGATCGACGACCTGCAGCAGGCGCTGCAGAAATACTGACTACTTGCGGAACAGCATCAAAATAAGCGAGATCAGCACGCTGATCACGACCATCGTCGTGAGCGGCAGGAACAGCCTGAACCCCGGACGCTCGATCAGAAAGTCGCCGGGCAAGCGCCCGAGCGGCAGCTTCGATACCCACGGCCACGCGAGTCCCACGAGCGAGATGAGGATTCCGAGGATGAAGAGCGCGCGTTGCATGGGCGGCAATTTAACAAGAATAGGGCTACCCCTGAAATTACCTGGTTAGCCGCGTCAACCGCCGGCCGGGTGGGGCGTTGAACGCTCGAAACCAACGCCTTTTCAGGAGGCCCGTAATGAAGAAGTTTTCCGCAGTAGTGCTGACGCTGGCCGGCGTGCTTGGCGTCGCGAGCGCGAGCCAAGCCGATGCCAACACGCGCGATCCGGGCGTCAACCAGCGCCAGCACAATCAGCGTGAGCGCATTCAGCAGGGCGCGAAGTCCGGCGAGCTCACGCGTCGCGAAACCGGCAGGCTTGCCGAAGAACAGCGCGACATCCGTCAGCTCGAGCGCGGCTACAAGTCGGACGGCAAGCTGACTGAAGCAGAACGCCGCGACTTGCACCACGAGCAGAACCAGGCGAGTCGTGACATCTATCGCCAGAAGCACGACGAGCAGAGCCGGCCGCCGGCCGCTGTCCGTGATCCGGGCGTGAACGAGCGTCAGGCGAATCAGACCGCGCGCATCCAGCAGGGCGTGAAGTCAGGCGAGCTGACGCACGGCGAGGCGCAGGAGCTGCGCACCGAGCGCCGCGACATCCGCGATCTCGAGCACACGTACAAGGAAGACGGCACCCTGACGCACGACGAGCGCCAGGATCTGCACCAGCAGCTGAATCAGGAGAGCCGCGAGATTTACGAAGAGAAACACGACGACGAGACGCGCAAGTAGTCTCCTATATATCCGATCCGACAACATCCCCCTCTGGACCCTCCCTTGTCGGGAGGGTTCTTTCTTTTAGAGGCTGCCGAACACTCGCACGCGATGCCGGTGATACGGCAGCACTTCCAGCACTTCGCCTTCCGTCAGTCGCGCCTGAATCCCGCGCCACCAGTCGGCCGTCATGATCTCGCCGTGCACCTTGAGGAAAGCTTCCTTGAGCTGCGGGTCGAAGCCCAGGAACTGCATAAAGGTCTCGGGGAACACGTCGTTCTCGTTGACGTGGAACCAGGCCTCGGCGCGCATCTCGTCTTCTTCGTTCTGTGCCTGCGGCACGTCGCGGAAGCGGCAGTCGGTGACGGCGCACAGCTCGTCGTAGTCGTAGAAGATCACGCGGCCGTGACGCGTCACGCCGAAGTTCTTCAGCAGCAGGTCGCCGGCGAAGATGTTCGTCACCGCCAGGTCGCGAATGCACTGTCCGTAGTCGAGCACCGCGCGCTCCGCATCCTCGCGTGAGGCGTTGCGGATGTAGAGATTCAGCGGCGTCATGCGCCGCTCGATGTACATGTGGCCGATGACCAGCTGGTCGTCCTCGAAGCGCACGGTGCCGGCAGCTTCGCTCTTGAGCTCCGCGATCACCTCGTCGGAGAAGCGTGCCGTCGGAAACTGCAGGCGCTTGAACTCCTGCGCATCGACCAGGCGGCCGGCGCGGTCGTGTTTGAACACCAGCTCGTACTTCTTCAGCACTTCTTCGCGCAGCACGTTCTTCGGATACGCGAAGCGGTCGCGGATGATCTTGAACACGACGTCGAACGACGGCAGCGTGAAGCAGATCATCACCAGTCCGCGATCGCCCGGCGCGTGCACGAACTGGTCGGTGCTCTGCTGCAGGTGTCGGAACAGTTCGCGATAGCGCTCGGTCTTGCCCTGCTTGGCGCGGCCGAGCACGGTGTACAGCTCGCTGACCGGCTTGCGCGGCAGGATGGTCTTGAGGAACACGACCGCCTGGCCGACGTGCGGCAGGTCGCAGTGGAAGTACGAGCGCGTGAAGCTGAACAGGATGCTGACGGAGCTCTCGTCCATCATGATTGCGTCGATCAGCACGCCGCTTTCGGTGTTCTTCAGCGCCAGCACGAACGGCAGCATCCAGCCCTTGCCGGAGATGCGGCCGACGAGATACGCGCGCGTCATCTGGAAGAACGGCGCGCGCACCAGCTCGACTTGCTCGACCTGCAGCGGCGGGCGCGATGCATCGGAATCCGCTTCGCCCATAACGTCACAATGGGCGCGGACTTCGTTGGTGATGATCCGGACGCTGCGATCGAAGTCGAGATACGGCGTGCGAAAGCGGAAATCGGCGAGCACTTCCTCGAACAGCAGCTCGAGCGAGCCGCGATTGCCGTAGACGTTGGTCTCGATCGCGGTGGTGATCCGGCCGATCGGATTCAAATCGAGCGCGATGAATTCGACCGCCGCATCGACGCCGATCGTGCCGAAGGTCTGGCGCGTGACCGAGTTGAAGAAGGTCTTGTCGAATTCGAGGTCCGGCAGCTCGTCGATCAGCTCGGTGAAGCGGCGCTTGATGCTGCTCCACAGAGCGCGCTCGATCGCATCCTCGCCGAGGCGTTCGCGCATGTGCGTGACAGCGCGGGTGACGCACTTATCGTAGAGCTCGATGCGCTCGACGGCATCGCGCTGGCTGCCACGCCAATCGCGCTCCTCGAAGCGCTGCGGCGCGCGCCGCGTTATGGCGCGAAACTCGGCGTTGTAGTCGGCGAAGTTCTGAACGAGCGCCGCGGCGCACTCGTCTACGAGTGCGTCGCGGCTGCTGGCGGAGGAAAGGACGGCCACGTCACAGTGTGCAAAACATTACGGATTTCGGAACATCATAGATTTCGGAATATCATAGATTTCGGATCAGGGCGTCGCCGAACTCGCTGCACTTCACTTCTTTCGCGCCTTCCATCAGGCGCGCGAAGTCGTACGTGACGGTCTTC
>Ga0070689_100003910_pt1 | contig 9986 bp, 4 predicted proteins | sample KBSS23HmetaG_FD_64669 | JGI IMG/M metagenome (GOLD analysis project Ga0070689, IMG submission 64669) | Switchgrass rhizosphere microbial communities from Kellogg Biological Station, Michigan, USA - KBS S2-3H metaG | ecosystem: Host-associated > Plants > Roots > Rhizosphere ... | reverse complement strand
GCGGTGCGGGAACCAGAACAGCGGCTTCGGCTCGGCGGCGTGCGCGGGGTCGAGGAACGCCAGCGGCTGCATCGACATCCGCTGCCATTCGCTGCCGAAGTTGTTGGTCGTCAGGTCCTGCGGCAGGACGACGCACGACGCGAGGTAGGCGAGCAGGCCGACCGCGAGCGCGACCACCACCTTCTCGACGCCCGATTGCCCCAGCTCGGGCAACGTGCGTACTTCGGCGACCGACGTGGCGGACATGCTGGGGGGATGCGGGGACGGCGCGTGGGGACGGCCGCAGAATGACGCACAAAGGTAACCCCCACCGAGGCGCCGACCGCGCTTTCTCGCGGGCTGCGGACCACCGGTGGCTCGTTCCGGGACAGGCCGCCTGCCGCCGGCGCCGAGGCCGGCCGACTTGGCACGCTGCCACCAGCCGGACCGACGCGGGACGCGACAACCACGGTGCCGGCACCCGGTGACTTCTGCCGGCCGGCCGGAAGCGCACCGGCGTAGGAGCGGGCGCGGTCCACCGCCCGCAGCCCGGTCGCAACCGGCCTCCGTCCTTCCCGGCTGTTCGCGTCCGGGTGGGGGGTGCGCCGCCGCGGCAGACAGGTTCGGCGGGCGGGCCACCGCAATGGTCCGACTGGCTGGCTTGACACACGCGCGCGCAGGCAACACTCTTCTCCGACCTGCCTGAGCGTGGTTCTCCCCCTGCCCGTAGGACCAGCGCCTCTCCGGCCGGCGAACCCATGCGGCGCCGGCGTCCTACCCATCTCCCACCCAGGTCACCATCCGAAATGCGAATCGCGCCGATCCTCGGCCTGATCCTGGCGTCCGTTGCCATTGCACAGGACGCCAAGCAGGACTCTCCCGCTTCCACGCTCCGCAAGGTCCAGCCATTCCCGACGCTGTCCGCACGCGTCGGCGGTGATTGGATCGCGCACTGGAATCCTGCGACCAACACGCCCGACTCGATCATCGGCACCGGCATCAAGCTCGACGACTGGCGCGGCAACAGCCTCGACGAGGCGCGCCGCCACGCGCTGCAGCTGCTGCGCGAGCACGCCGACCTGCTGATGCTCGGCGATTCGGAGTTCCGCGAGTCGATCGGCGCGCGCATGGGCAGCGACGGCAACGTCTGGTCGTTCAAGTTCGACCAGTACTTCCGCGGCCTGCCGTGCATCGGCGGCCGTGCGGACGTGCGCATCAACATTGCCGGCGTCGTCGCCAAGCTCGGCAGCCGGGCCTGGCAGATCCCGGCGACCTTCGTCACGGTGCCGATGGTCGACGAGCTAGAGGCGCAGGCCAAGGCCTGGCTCGCACTCGGCCAGCGGCAGACCGACGTGCCGCAGTCGTTCGGCAAGCGCGACAACCGCCTCGTGATCTGGGGCGACGTCGACGCAACCGACACGGCGCCGTTCTACCTGGCGTGGGAGATCCCGATCAGCAACGTCGACGCCCAGGGTCGCGGCCCCATCGGCCGCTACTACATCGACGCGCGCAACGGCACCGTGCTGCACTACACCAGTGACAAGCACGAGTGCGCGGCCGCCGGCTGCAGTGATCCGCACTGCACCCACGTGCACGGCGAACCCGCCGCGACCGGCGCGATCACGCCGACCACGATCACCGTCATGGCGTGGACGCGCAACGGCCAGTCGGCGATCTCAGCGCTGGTCAACATGCCGCTGGTGGGCCTGCAGGTCAGCGTGCCCGGCTTCGGCGTGCAGACGACCGACAGCAACGGCCAGTTCACGATCGATCTCGCGGCGCCGGTGACGATCACCGTCACCAACCTCGACGGCCGCCACTGCGGCCCGATCACGGACACCACCGGCAACACGCCGAACGTCAGTGTCCCGGTGACCCCCGGCGTGCCCGCCACGATCCAGCTGCTGAACTCGGCCGCGACGCAGGACCAGGCGACGCACGTCGGCACGTTCTTCTGGATCGACACCGTCAACGAGTGGTCGCGCTCGATCCTCGGCAACTCGGCGCAGCTGAACACCGCCGACGCGGTGTCGCCGCGCGTCAACGTCGCCGGCACCTGCAACGCGTTCTACAGCGGCAACACGGTCAACTTCTATCCGTTGGGCGGCGGCTGCAACAACACGGGCTTCTCGACCGTCGCGATGCACGAATGGGGCCACGGCCTCGACGACCGCTACGGCGGCATCTCGCAGACCGAGGGCCTCAGCGAAGGCTGGGGCGACATCATCGGGATGTACAACGTCGACAACCCGGTCGTCGGCATCGACTTCACCACGTCGGGTGGCTTCGTCCGCACCGGCCTCAACACGCGCCTCTACGGCACCGCGACCGAAGTGCACGCGGCCGGCGAAGTCTGGATGGGCTTTGCGTGGCGCCTGCGCGACAACCTGGCCACGGCGCTCGGCAACCGGCCGTCCGCGATCGCGATCAGCAACACGATCGTGGTCGGCTCGATCGTCGCCGACGCGACCAACCAGGCCGACGCCGTCGAGGAGGTGTTCATCGCCGACGACAACGACGGCAACCTCCTGAACGGCACGCCGCACTACCCGCAGCTGAGCGCCGCGGCGATCACGAAGGGCATCCCCTTCCCGCAGCAGCAACTCATCGCGATCACACATGCGCCGCTGCTGGACACGACGGTGCGCTACACGCCGCGCCTGATCAACGCGCTCGCGACGCCGACCGATACCGGCACGCTCACGCAGATGCGCGTCGTCTACTCGGTCAACGGCGCCCCGAGCGTCCCGCGCGCGATGGTGCCCAACGGCTCGCCCAACGGCTTCCGCGCGATGCTGCCCGGCACGGGCAACGGCGCGATCTCCTACCACATCGAAGCGACCAGCACGACCGGAACGTCGCGGCTGCCGGCCAGCGGCGAATTCTCCTACGCGGTCGTCGTGCCTCCGACCGGCACGTTCACGGCGTTCTACACCGAGAACTTCGAAGGCACCGCCCCGGGGTGGACGCATGCTGCCCTGGTGGGAACGCTCGACGACTGGCAGCTGGGTGTGCCGCAGGGCAGGTCGGGCACTTCGAACGGCGTCACCTGGCAGGATCCGTCGCCGACGAACAGCTCGCGCGTCTACGGCACCGACCTCGGTGGCACCATCGGTACCACGAGCTTCAATGGCGCCTACTACGCCAGCGAGCAGAGCACGCTGCGCGCGCCCGTGCAGAACTGCTCGGGTCGTACAGGAGTGACGCTGCGCTTCCGGCGCTGGCTCAGCGTGGAAGATGGCACGTTCGACCACGCGCAGATCCTCGTGAACGGCACGGTGGTGTGGCAGAACCCCGTCGGCAGCCATCTGCGCGACACGGCATGGCAGACGGTCGAGTACCCGATCCCGATGGCGGACAACAATCAGTTCGTCGTGATCGAGTTCCGCATGATCAGCGACGCGGCTCTGATCCTCGGCGGCTGGAACATCGACGACTTCGAGGTCGGCACGCGTCCAGTGCCGTCGGTGCCGGGGATCCTGCAGGTCACGCCCGAGCAGGCAATCGGCGGCGCGCCGTGCCAGGTGACGCTGCGGACCGACGACCCGCTCGAGCTGTTCGTGATCGTCTACGGTGACACGGCCGGTCCGACGAACGTCTCGCCGTTCCCGCCCATCCTGGTCGGTGGCGCGATCGACTTCTTCGTCGGCGTCACCGACGCGGCGGGCCAGGCCTCGATCCTGACCACGGCCCCGGCGGGCATGCCGCCGGGGGGCGTCGTGTTCTTCTCGCAGGCGCTGATCTTCGAGTCGGACAACACCTACACGACCTCGAACCAGAACCTGACGCTGTTCACGCAGTGACGCAGCTCGGACCGCGCGATGGTCCATGAGCGGGGCGCCGGGTAGAACCGGCGCCCCGCTGCGTTTTCCGGCGGCTCCATGCGCGCGACCCTGGTGCTGTTCGCGGCGGCGCTCGCGGTCCGGCTGCTGGCTTGGGCCACGTCGCCGGAGCGCGCGGCGCCGTTCGAAGCGATCTATCAGGGCGACGCTCCGTACTGGCAAGCCGCGGCGCGCGGCGCCGGCGGGCTCGAACTCGTGCTGCCGTTCCGGCCGCCTGCGATGCCATGGCTGGCTGCGCTGACCTGGAACGGCGATCCCGCCACCGCGTGGTGGCCGCGGTTGTTGCTCGTCGTCGGCGGCGCCGCCATCGCCCCGCTCGTGTTCGCGATCGTGCGACGCATGGGTGCACCGCGCGTGGCGTGGATCGCGGGCGCGATCTGTGCACTGTCCGGTTCGCTGCAGGCACTCGGCACCGGCATCCACGGCGAACTGCCGTACGTGCTGCTGTTCCTGCTGACGATGCCCGACTACGTGCGGCTGAGCCGGCAGCCGGCGCCACTGGTCGCGGCGCGCTGGTCGGGGTTGCACGCGCTCGCGTGCCTGGTCCGCGCCGACCACCTGCTGTGCTGGCTGGTGTCGCTTGCCTGGCTGCTGCGTCGGCCGTCGGCACAGCGCCTGCGCGACGCCGCCATCGCGGTCGGCGCGTTCGCCGCGGTGCTCGCGCCGTGGCAGCTGCACGCGATGGCGGTCACGGCCGACTACAACGCACGCGGTGCCGACGCCGCGCCGCCAGCGGCACCACCGCAGGGTTCGCTGCCGTGGGACCAGGAAGCGATCGCCGCCGTCGTCGCAATGCCTGCGTTCGCGCGCGCGGCGACGTTCGGGTTCGTCGACGCGACCGTGCGCGCGCGCGGCGGCACCCGCGTCGCCGGGCGCGACCTCGCGGTACTCGACGAAGCGTACGGCGCGCGGCCCGAACCGCTGCCGATGCCGCTGATCGCGCTGTACGGGCCGCTCAACTTCTTCCTCGCGAACAGCGCCGAGGCCACGGCCGGGTTCTCACGCAGAGCACTCGACCGGCGCCCGCCGCTCGCCGGCGGACTCTCGCGCTATCCACCGGGGCTGCTCGACGTGCTGCCGCGCGACGGCGACCTGAACCTCTCCTACCCACCGCATCTGCAGGCGACCGTGCACGGCTACCGGCTCGGCTGGCGGTGGATCGCCAGCAATCCGCTGGCCGCCCTGCAGCGCGTCGGCTGGCGCCTCGCGCAGTTCTGGGCCGGCGCGGCGACGGGCGTCGGCGCATGCAACCTGCCGCTGGGGCGCTCGGGCATCCGCGAGCCGGTCGATCTCACGGTCGCGAACGGCGTCGTCGCCGTTGCCTGGCGCTGCGGCTGCCTTCTGCTCGCGGCGCTCGGCTGGTGGCGGCTGCGCGCGCTGCCCGGCAGCGCCGGCTTCGTGTTGTTCGGTGCAGCGCTCGCCGCCGTCGACGCAGCGTTCTTCGGCTACGCGCGTCTTGGCGCAGCCGGTGTGCCGGCGTTCGCCGTGCTGTGGGCCGCGGCGCTCGACGCGATGTTCGCGCGCGCGAGCGCCCGCTCGCAACGGCGCGTGCTGATCGCGCTCGGCATCGCGGTGGTGGTCGCCGAGGTCACGAGTGCCATGCTGCGCACGCCGCCCCTCGTCGACGGGGTAGCCTTCTCGCAATCGGACCCGACATCCCACCGTCGGGTAGTCATTCAGTATTAGCGGCATTGCCAGGTGGCGCATTGCGCACCCCGGCGCCGTGACCAGTCTCCCCCAAACCCGTCCTGGTCTTTGCACTGACCGGTGTTGCGCTCGAACGCAGCCCTTCGGGTTGCTCGGCCTCCGATGCGAGCTTGCGACCATCTTGCGGCCCTTTTCAGGCTGTTTTCCTGCGACCGGGCAACCGTGTGCGGATAGCTTCCCGAGCCCTTCCCCTCAGCACATCTCAAGATCACATGCCTTCCATCCGTCCGCTGATCATTGTCGGCGCGCTGTTCGCGTCGACCGTCCTCGCCCAGGTCCCCTGCTTCGACCCGAACATCGGCGTCGACCAGAACATGGGCGATGACCAGATGAACACCAACATCCCGCTTGGCTTCACGTTCAACTACAACGGCGTCGGCTACACCAGCGTCTGCCTCGACAGCAACGGCAGCATCTATCTGGGCGCGACGACGACGGCGTTCGCCGACTACTCGCCGTCCCTGACTGAACTGCTCAACAGCCCGCAGCCGCGCATCTGCGGCCTCTGGACCGACTTCGAGGCCAACGCGACCGGCAGCGGCCACATCTTCGTCAACCAGGTGCCGGCTGGCGGCGGCAACCCCGCCTACGCGCTGTTCACGTGGAACGGCGTCTTCGAGTACGGTCAGTCGACGCCCATCGATGTGCAGGTCCGCCTCGACGCGAACAACGTCGTGACGGTCGCCTACGGTGCCCAGGGCGCCATCGGCGGCGTCCTGACCTCGACCGTGATCATCGGTGCGAGCCCCGGTCTCGGCGCAGCGAGCAATCCGGTGTCGTTCGCGACGCGGCCCGTCATCATCACGCAGAACAACTTCGCCGACGTCCGCACCGTGCCGAACACGCCCGCGGGCTTCATGATGTCCTGGACGCCGACCAATCCCGGCTACGTCGCCGCGGACGTCAGCTGCATCGGCCCCGGCACCGCGCAGGTGCTCGGCGCCGGCTGCCCGGCCCTGACCGACCTCGGCGCCGGTGACGACAGCACGCACCTCGTCACGCTGCCGTTCTCGTTCCCGCACCCGGCGGGCGCGGTCACGCAGATCATCGTCTCGTCCAACGGCTTCCTGACCCTCGGCTCTTCGACGGCCGCGGGCTCGGGCTGCTGCAGCGGCTCGGTCGCTAGTCTGCTGAGTGGCCCGCCGCGCATCTCGGGCATGTGGACCGACATGAACGCGGACCCCGCCGGCTTCGGTGGCAATGGCGCAGTGTCCACCAACCTCGACACCGGCTCGGGCGCGTTCGTCGTCACCTGGAACCACGTCGGCGAGTACGGAGTCACGACCCCAGTGGCTTCGAACGACTTCCAGATCGCGCTCTACCCGAGCGGCGACTTCGCGATCCGCTACGGCACCGTCCAGATGAACGGCGCGGGCCACACGGTGCTCGCCGGTTACTCGGCCGGCAACGGTGCAACCGATCCGGGTCCGACCGACCTGTCGGCGATCAGCACGCCGCCGCTGGCCAGCACGATCTACGAGACGTTCAGCACGGTGGGCACGATGGACCTGACGGGCTTGAACTTCATGTTCATCGCCAGCGGCAGCAACTACCTCGCGGTCCCGGGCGCCGGCGGTGCCTACTCGCTGCGCGAACCGCTCGTGCTCGTGTCCGCCGTCGGCAGCCGCCCCGGCCTCGGCCTCACCTACACGATGGACCTGTCCGGCATCTCGCCGTCGCCGCAAGGCAACGTCGCGCTGCTGTTCATCGGCTTCACGGAGCTGAACCCCGGTGTCGACCTCGGCCCCGCACTGGGTGCCACGGGCTGCACGGCCTTCTTCCTGCCGGGCCCGAACGACCTGAACCTGCTGAACTTCACGCTCGGTTCGCCGACGACGTCGTTCAGCGCCGGCGTGCCCAACAACAACGCGCTGCTGGGCCTGGTCGCGATCGCTGAAGCGGTCAGCGACGACACCGGCGCGAACGCGTTCGGCTGGAAGTTCAGCAACGGCCTGCGCCTGACCGTCGGTCTCTGATCGGCGGTCTCTGATCGGCGGTCTCTGATCGGCGGCCTCTGATCGACCCGCAGTGATCGCAGTCGGGGCGCGTCGCAGGACGCGCCCCTGCACTTGCCGCCGACGGTCGTCCCCGTGACACCGGCGGCGGTTCGCTTTCCTGGCCGCGCATGAGGCGCCCCCGGCGCGGTCCGATCGCTCCAGCGCCCGCTCGCAGCCGGTTTTCCCACGCGAGCAACGCGAGCAAGCGGCTCCGATTCGACGCCTCTGCCGGCGATCGGAAACTTCGAATTCGCGCGGTTCTGGCTATGCTTCTCCGCCGGACCGCCCCTGGGTCCACGGTGCTTGGCCCATCTCTCCAGCGCCGGCTGACTTTCCCTTGCCTACATCTCCATGCCAACACTCCGTACGAGCCTTTTCGTCGGCGCTCTGTTCGCGTCGACCGTCCTTGCCCAAAGCCCGTGTTTCGATGTGAACCTCGGCACCGACCTCAATCTCGGTGACGACAGCTGCTCGACGGCGCTCCCGCTCGGCTTCACGTTCACCTACAACGGCGTCCCCTACACGACGGTCACCGTCTGCTCGAACGGCTACATCTGGCTCGGTTCGGGCACCATCGCCGACTGGTCGCCGACGCAGGCGGAGCTGCTCACGGGCGCGCCGCGAATCTGCCCGCTGTGGATGGACTTCAATCCCGGCGCGATCGGCAGCGGTCACGTCTTCGCCAACACCCCGACGCCGACGACCTTCACCGCGACGTGGAACAACGTCTACACGTTCAACACGACGTCCGCGGGCAGCATGCAGATCACGCTCGACTCGAGCAACAGCGTCAAGGTCACCTACGGCACGCTGGGCCCGGCCTCGACCGCGCAGGGCGGCTTCACGATCATCGGCGCTTCGCCGGGTGGTGGCGCGGTGGCCAACCCCGTGTCGCTGGCCACTCGTCCCGTGACCGTTCTGGGCACCAGCAACTGGGCCGACGTCCTCACCACGGCCGCCGGCACGCCGGCGCCCTACAGCAACGTCAAGATGCAGTGGGCGGCGACGAACCCTGGCTATGTCATCAGTGACGTCACCTGCACGCCGAACAGCCTGCCCGGCCCGGCACACGTCGATGTCCTCGGCGCCGGCTGCCCGACGCTGCCGGCCCTCAACGCCGGCGACGACACCACGCACCTCGTCACGCTGCCGTTCTCGTTCCCGCACAGCGCCGGCGCGGTCACGCAGGTGATCATCGCGTCCAACGGCTTCCTGACGCTCGGCCCGTCGATTGCCGCCGGCTCCGGCTGCTGCAGCGGCGTCGTCACCGGCACGACTGGTCTGCTCGCCGGACCGCCGCGCATCTCGCCGTTCTGGACCGACCTGAACGAGTCGACCGGCACTGGCGGCAACGGCGAGGTCTACACCGGGATCGAGGCCGGCAGCGGCGCCTTCGTCGTGACCTGGTACGGCGTCGGCGAGTTCGGCGTCACGCCGGTGGTCTCGAACAGCTTCCAGGCCGCGCTGTACCCGAACGGTGACTTCGCTCTGCGCTACGGCCCGGTCTCGGTCAGCAGCGCGGGCCACACGGTGCTCGCCGGCTACTCGCACGGCAACGGCGCCGTCGACCCGGGTGCTTCGGACCTCTCCGCGATCGCGGCGCCGACGGTCAGCACGATCTACGAGACGTTCACGACGACTGCGCTCCCGGACCTGACGGGCCTGAACTTCCTGTTCATCAGCAGCGGCAGCAGCTACGTCGTCGTCCCCGGGGCCGGCGGCGCCTACTCCAGCCCGACCCTCCCGCTCAGCCTCCTCAACGCCGCGGCGCCCAACAACGTCCCGGCGCTGGGCACGACGCTGACGATGGACCTGTCCGGCATCTCGGCGTCGCCGCAGGGCAACGTCGCACTGCTGTTCATCGGCTTCAGCGAGCTGAACCCGGGTGTCGACCTGGGCGCCCCACTCGGCGCGCCGGGTTGCACGGCCTTCTTCCTCCCGGGCCCGAACGACATGAACTTCCTGAACTTCACGTTCGGTGCGCCGACGACCTCGTTCAGTGTGGCGGTGCCCAACAACACTGCCCTGATCGGGGCGGTGGGCATCGCTGAAGCGGTCAGCGACGACACGAGCGCCAACGCGTTCGGCTGGAAGTTCAGCAACGGCCTGCGCCTGACGGTCGGCCTCTGATCGCCCGTCCGCCGATCGCTGTCGCGGCTGCTCGCCGCGACGCGCGATCGGCGGCCACGGCCGGATCCGCGGGATTGCCGTCAGCAGCAATGCAGGGTAGCCGCTCCGATGGGACGGGCCGGCCGACCTTTGGCTCGCCCCACCGAACCTGTCGCGGAACCTCGGCGCTGCGAGGTTCCGTCTATACTCCCGCCGGACCCGGTGCCTCGGTCCCCGGCGTTCGGATTCACCTCTCCAGCCGGCTGGCTTTCCCTTTGCCCTCCACTTCCATGCCAACACTCCGTACGAGCCTCTTCGTCGGCGCTCTGTTCGCGTCGACCGTCCTCGCCCA
>Ga0070689_100003905_pt1 | contig 9991 bp, 7 predicted proteins | sample KBSS23HmetaG_FD_64669 | JGI IMG/M metagenome (GOLD analysis project Ga0070689, IMG submission 64669) | Switchgrass rhizosphere microbial communities from Kellogg Biological Station, Michigan, USA - KBS S2-3H metaG | ecosystem: Host-associated > Plants > Roots > Rhizosphere ... | reverse complement strand
GTTCTGAACGGTGGTGGGCGCGTTGCGGATTTGCCGGACTTTTCCAGTGAACTTGCGCTCCGGAAAGGCGTCCACGGTAAAACTGACGGTTTGCCCTTCTTCAATGGTGCCGATGTCCGCCTCCGACACCGCAGCGTCAATTTGCATCTGGGAAAGGTCGTTGGCGATGACGAACAGCGTTGGCGCCGACAGGCTGGCCGCGACCGTCTGGCCGATGTCCACGTTGCGCGAAATGACGGTGCCATCCACGGGCGAATAAATGGTGCACCGCTCCAGATTCACCCTGGCATTGGCCACCGACGCCTCCTTGATTTGAACCATGGCCTGCGCCTGATGCAGGTTGGCGAGGGCGGTGTCATGATCGGAATCGGAAATCAGTTTGTCCTTGAACAACTGTTCCGCTCGCTTCGTCTGGATTTGCGCAAGCTCCAGACTTGCTTTCGTGTTGGCGAGATCGCCTTCCGCCTGCATCACCGTGGCTTTGAAAGTGGCCGGGTCGAGTTGCGCCAGCACCTGGTTGGCTTTCACCGGTGAATTCCAATCCGCATACAGCCTTTGAATGATGCCTGAAATCTGGCTGCCGACGGTGACGTTCGTGACCGGGTTCAAGGTGCCGGTGGCGGTGACTGCCTGGATGAGGTCACCGCGAGCGACTTTTGCGCTTTGATATTCAGGTTGATCCGCCTGCCGCCCCTCGAAAATCAAAAATGCGCCGCCCGCCGCTGCCAATATCGCGAAGATGACAAGCCACTTGAACCAACGACGTCTTCCATTCTTTGCCATAATAATGTTGGGTGCTTAGACGCTCGAACCGTGAAATAGGTGAAAAATAATTTTTGTGCGCTGCGGAAGCGAGCGAATAGTCGGCGTGCGGCCCGATTGCCAATCAGGCAACTTGGCCCGAATATCGGTCATCTCCCGCTGACCTTCACTTCGGTCTTGATGGAATTGGCGATGAAACACTGCTCGTGGGCGGCGTGATGCAGCCCTTCCTCCGCCGCGGAGGTCGGCCGTCTTCCACCATCGTAGGCAATTCGCGGGTGGAGCGTGATCACGCTGATCCACGCCACGCCTTGGTCGTTCTTGGTCATCCGGCCGACCGCTTCATCGTCATAGCTGTCCACCTGGAATCCCTGGCTGCTTGCCAGATAAAGAAACGTGAGCATGTGGCAGCTCGAAACCGACGCGACGAACGCCTCCTCCGGATCGACATTCGCCGGATTCGAGTACGGCGCCGGCACAACCGACGGCGAGGGTGACGCGGGCACCGTCAAGCCGCCGTCGAAGGTCCAGGTGTGTTCGCGCGAATATTTGCCCTTCAGAAAATCAGGACTGCTGCGTTGCCAGCTGATGGTAACCTTGTGCTCGGACATGCGGCGGCGGTTATTCCTTCACCACTTTGACCGAACCCGCTTTCGCGTCGTAACTGATCTTCATTCCGTGCGGTGCGTCGGGGATTTTGGGAATGTATTTCTTCTCCACGAGTTCGTTCAGGTCCTTGGGAAAGCGGTCTTCCTGCACGTTGAAAAGCTGGATGGCCTGGTTGAGCGAAGCCACGTCCACGGTCTTGACGGCGCTTTGTTGTCCTTTGGCCAGGCCGCCCAGGTAATTCGCCGGCGCGTTCAACGGATTGCCGTCGCTGGTCGCGGCGTTGGTGGATTGAGCGGACTTGTCGGACTTCTCACCGCAGCCCAGGAGCGACAGACCCAGCGCGGCGATGATGAAAGGTGATGTCTTCATGGCGGCAGTGTAAGGTTGCGAGCAAGAAAACCAAGCGCAAGGTGGCGGCAATTCCATGGGCGAGCCAGCCAGCACATGCTCCCGCCGCTGGCCCCACCAAAAAACAAACCGGGCTTGCACCCGGTTTGCGTGGAAACGACTTTCGGTGGTCAACCGCGTTATTTCGGCGCCGCGGGCGCGTTCGTGCTGGGCGCGTCAGGCGCCTTGGGGGTTTCGTCAGCGGGCTTGCAGCCGGCCAGCAGAATGGTGCCTACCACGGCCAATAATGCGACGACGGAGAACAGTTTTTTCATAGTGGTCGTAAGGTCGTCAAAGGCTGGCCAAAGGACAAGCAAAATCTTCATTTGCCCAATCCTGGCGGCCAGTTCGCGCGCCTGGCGGATCAAGTCGAGGTCCCGGACCAGATCGCCGAACCGGAACCGAGGGACGCCACTTTGACGCTGGCCCAGCAATTCGCCCGGGCCGCGCATTTGCAGGTCCGCTTCGGCGATCCGAAAACCGTCTGCCGTTTCCTCCAGCACTTTGAGTCGCTCCCGTGACTCCGGTTTGGTCGCGTCCGAAATCAGGATGCAATACGATTCGTGCGCGCCGCGCCCGATGCGGCCGCGCAACTGGTGCAATTGTGCCAGGCCGAAGGCCTCGGCATTTTCCACCAGCATCACCGTCGCGTTCGGCACGTCCACGCCCACTTCGATCAGCGCGGTGGCGAGCAGCACGTTTAGGGTCTTCGCGCCAAACGCCGCCATGACGGCTTCCGCCTCCTTGCTGCTCAACCGCCCGTGCAGCAACCCGACGCGAAATGGCGACAATTGTTTTTTTAGATCATCAAATTCCTTGGTCACCGCCTTCAATCCGCCGAGGCCGCTCTCTTCGACGCGCGGATAAACCACATACGCCTGCCGGCCTTCGGCCAGCCGTTCGCGGATGAACTGCCAGACCTTCGGCAGTTTGTCCGCTGCACGAATGAACGTCTGGATCGGAACACGGTCCGCCGGCAGTTCATCAATCACCGACACGTCGAGGTCCCCGTAAAGCGTCAGCCCGAGCGTGCGCGGGATGGGCGTGGCCGTCATCACAAGGAGATGCGGATATCGCCCCTTGCGGACGAGTTCCTCGCGCTGCGCCACGCCGAACTTGTGCTGCTCGTCAATGATCACGAGGCCGAGGTTGGGGAGGTCGAAACCCGATACGACGAGAGCGTGGGTGCCGATGGTGAGGGCGGGAGGAGACGGAGAAACGGCGAACCGGTGAGCCGGCGAACTGTCCGTTTCGCCGTCTCCCGGGTTCGCCGTCGCAACCGTCTTCCGGCTTCCCGTCTGCAAGTCCACGCGCACCCCCAGCGGCTCCAGCCATTTCTTGAAATTCCGGTGATGCTGGCTCGCCAGGATTTCCGTCGGCGCCATGAGCGCCACGCTGAATCCACTTTCCAGCGTCATGAGCGCCGCGCAGGCGGCGACGACCGTTTTGCCCGAGCCCACATCGCCTTGCAGCAACCGGCGCATGGGATGCCGCCCACGCAAATCAGCGCGGATTTCCCGCAGCACGCGCGTTTGCGCCGCGGTGAGCTTGAAGCCCAGCGCGGCCAGAAAGGGCTTGATGAAACGATTGTCACCACCGCAGGGCAGCGCCTGCGCGCGCAACTCAAAGGTCTTTCGCCGCTGTTGGATTTGTTTTTGCAACTCGACAAATTCATCCAGCGCGAGCCGCTTCCGCGCGCGTTCCGCGTCTTCAAGCGTCTCGGGAAAGTGAAGCATGTGGACGGCGTTTGCGCGGGTGGGACGCAGGGAGGGCGCGTCACTCCGTGCGCGCCGTTCGGTCGTGGTCAGTGGCGCGCACGGAGTGGCGCGCCCTACCTGGGGCTCACTGATGTGCGACTCATGCTTTTCGAGCGTCCGCCAGATCAGCCCGCGCAGCCAGCGTTGCGGCAAACCCTCCGTGAGCGGGTAAATCGGCACAATGCGATTGAAATGAACGAAGTTCTCCTCGCCGCCTTCGACGACTTCCGTTTCCGGATGGTCCATCGTGCGCGGCTTGAGCGAAAGCGGCTTGCCGAAGACGACCACTTCGTTGCCTACCGCGAAGTAGTTTTCCAGGAACGGCAGATTCCACCACCGGCAATGCAACCGCGCCGTGCCGTCATCGAGGATGAGTTCAAAGACGGATTTCGCGCCTTTGCGATAGCGCTTCAAGCCCAGCGCCACGACCGTGCCACGCGTCAACGCCGCTTCGTCGAGTTGCAATGCGGCAAGCGGCCGGAAATGGCGGCGGTCTTCATAACGTCGGGGGCGATGGAGCAACAAATCCTCGACGGTGCGGATGGCCAGCTTTTCCAGTTGTTTAGCACGCTCGCCACCGACGCTCCAAAGCGCGGTAACGGGAGCCGCGAGGGGAGAGGTCTTCATGCTCCGTTCCGGTAACGTCATCGGCGCGCACGATACTGACCGACGGCGCGGCCTTCAACGGGAAAGGCATTCGTGCGCTGGCGACGTTTCAAATCTCGATCACCGTGATTTCCGGCCGGCAGTTGAAGCGCAGGTTCAAATAGAACCAGCCGAGGCCGGCGCCCACATAGAGAGGCCCCGCCGCCGTCCGGAACAAGCCAAGATCATATCGCCCCACGCCAAACGGCACCACCAGTGACCCAACGAACGGTAGCCGCACCTGCCCGCCATGCGAATGGCCAGCCAGCGCGACGTCGAATTTGTAAGCCGCTAATGGTTCTTCACAGTCGGAAGCGATACACGTGAACGTCAAACGGCGCGAACCAGTCCGTGAGCTTTCCGTCCTTGGCCTGCACGGTGCGCGGCGATTCGAAGAGAACGTCGCCCTCGGTTGCCGAGGCGGGCAAACCGCTGAATTCGGCTTTGATCGTCGCGCCCTCGCGCTTGCACGCCAGCAGAAAAAAGTCCTTGCCCACTTCGCGCGCGCAAAACTCAACGCCGTCACCTTTCACCTGCAGCGGCAAGGGCGATTTCGGCGCGACGAGCGCAGGGTAGAGCGGGCTCTTCGTTCCGATTTCCTCGACGACCGGCCGCAGCACACGATCCCAGAAATGCCAGTTCCAGCCGAGCTTCCGGTCCTGTTCGTTCCAACCGGCGGGAATGCCCGCGCCAAAATAATTCACACCCCGCGCGCCGTTGATGATCGCCTGATACGTCATGAATCGTTCCTCGGGAAAGGTGGGAAGGCGCAGCGTTTTTCCCGGGTTGCTGACGCCGCTCCAGACCACCTGCAGCGTCATCCACAACGGTTTCTTTTGTTCGCCCACCTCCATCATCAGCCGCGCGTAATCGCCGACCATGCTGATCTCGGCGTTCGTCTTCACAAACTGTGAATGCAGTCCCGGCGGGTACGCTATCGGATAGATGTCCACGCCGGCGATGTCGCTGACTGCGTTGTAAGTCCGGAGGCTCGCCACCGTCCCGCGCGGGGCCTGGATCAACACAACGGGATGATGCGGGTCGAGCTCCTTGATGATTTGCCAGGCGCGTTCCATCGGCGGAAGCGGGTGTTTGCCCCATTCCGGCTCGTCCACGCCTTTGTACGCGCCCAGCCCGGGATGATGGCGGAATGCCGTCAGGATTTTCCGCAACAACGCTTCATGCTGGGCGTCGCCGGGTTTGAGGCTCGCCGCCTCGCGCAAACTCAACCAGCAATGCAGGCCGTAACGCGCGGCCGCGTCCTGGAACTTCTTTTCCTCCTTGAATCTCGCGGCATTCCAATCCCCGCCCAGCGAGCCGGCGCGCAGGAATGTTGCTCCCGCATCCGCCAGTTCGGCGATGGCATTTTTGCCATTCGGCGCTTTGCCATCCACGGGCGGTGGCAACGAGAAGCAGATGACAAAGATCTGCTGGCCGTCAATTTCGAGCACCTGGTCGGCGTTGAGGATGGCTTGGTTGGCGCGCGCTCCCACCGCGGCGAACACCATCAGACAAAGCATGAAACGGGAGAGGAAAGATTTCATTTTCGCACTTGTCGCTGGCCAAATATTCTCTTAACGGTTGGAACGCCGGCCCATGTGCACCCTACGCAACTCCCTCTTTATGTTTCAACGCCAGCTTGCCACCAGCCAGAAGCAGCCCACGCCCATCGCCGTTAAGCCGCAACAACTCATCAGGCCGCGATAAACCTTTGCGCTCCGTGCGGCCCAGCGCGTCGCGACCACGCCCATGATCCACGAACACGCCGCCATGGAAACGATGGTCCCCGCGCCAAAAGTGACGAGATAGGCAATGGCCTGTGGCCGGTTCGGGAAAGCGAGGATTGGCAGCACACCCAGAAAATGCGAGCTGCCCGCCAGTCCGTGCAAAATGCCGATCCCGAACGCCGCGTGTGTGTTGATGCGCTTCCCACCGTTCGTGCGCGATACGGTGAGTGTGGGTGTGCAGGTGGACGTGCCGTTCGCCGTCGTGTTCGTGTTCATGCGCGTGAACCTTGAGTGCCTTGCGCAGCGCCCACAAGCCGACGCCGAACAGCATGATCCCCACCAGCCGTTCGCCCCACGTGGACAGCAAGTCCATGGGCAGCAGGTCCCGCAACCACAGCGAGAGCAAACCGACGAGCGCGACGCCCGCGGAATGGCCGAAGCCCCAGCGGACGCCCGGCGACCATGCGCCATGGCGACGATGGGCGGCCAGCGGCGCGATGGCCGCCAAGTGGTCCGGCCCGGACCACACATGAACGGCGCCGGCAATCAATCCTGTGAACGCTGCAATCATTATTTCACTCGTCGGCAGGCAGCGACTTTGCTCGATTCCGTGTCGGAGCGCAAAGAAAACCTCGCGCGACAATCATTCAACCACGGATGGACACGGATAAGAGACCTCGTGTGACAGATGCCTCTTCCGAATCCGTGTCCATCGGTGTCCATCCGTGGTAAAAAGATCTTCGACAAATGACTTTATTCGGACGGAGCGCAGTACGCAGCGCGGCTGGCGCCGCAACCGGAACGGAGCGCGGACGGTCCCCGTCCGCAGCGCCTTCGCCACCGGCTGGACGTCCGGATCTTTCCAAAGTCAAACCGCAAGCCACGCGCTGCGACCGGGGACCGGTCGCGCTCCAAAGATTGCGCAAGCTGCGACGATGGACACGAATAAGAGACCTCGTGTGGCAGATACTTCTTCCGAATCCCGGTCCCTCGGCCCGCAATGTAGGATTGACGCGCCGGAAAGCGACCGTTCAAATGACTCGCGGACCCTGGGGACCGCAAAGCCATGAATAAAGCCTTCAGATTCAAATCGCCGCTGAAATATCTGATTTTGGTTTTCTTTTCGACATCCTTGCTTGCCGCCGCCCCAAGCTCCGGGCCGGGTGCCGTCTGCCGCATCGAGGTCGTGGAAAAAGGCAGCGGTTGGCCCGTGCCGTTGGTCGAGTTGCGCACGACGCACCAGGTGCGGCTCGTCACGGATAATGCCGGCGTGATCGCGTTCGATCTTCCGGAGTTGATGGGGCGCGAAACGTGGTTCGACGTCATCGGCAACGGTTACGAAGTGCCCAAGGATGGTTTCGGGATGTGCGGCGTACGACTGAAACCAGAGCCGGGCAAATCGTTGAAGGTGGAGGTCAACCGCACGATCGTCGCGAAGCGTCTGGGACGTCTTACGGGTGGCGGCCTGTTGGCCGAAAGCCAAAAAACGGGCCGCGAATTGGAGTGGCCCGAAGCCGGTGTGCTCGGCTGCGACAGCGTCCAGAACGCGGTGCATCGTGGGCGGCTCTTCTGGTTGTGGGGCGACACAACGATGGCGCATTATCCGCTCGGCATTTTTGACGGCACCAGCGCTACGACTCCGGTCCAGCCGCTGGCAACGTTTAAGCCGCCCATGCGTCTGAAGTTTGACTATTTCACCAACGACAAAGGCGCGCCGCGCGGCATCGCCAGAATGCCCGGCGAAGGCCCGACCTGGGTTACCGGCTACGTGAGCCTGCCGGACAAGAGCGGCAAATCCCATTTGGTCGGCTCGTATCTGAAAGTAAAACCACCTATGGAAGGCTACGAATGGGGGCTCTGCATCTGGAATGACGCCACTTCGAACTTCGAGCGGTTGCGCGTCCTTTGGACAAAATCGGACACGGTGCCGAAGCCTCCGCCTTTGCCGGAAGGTCATCCCGCGTTTTGGAAGGATTCCGCCGGCAAAGAATGGGTCCTGTTTGGCAATCCACTGCCCACGCTGCGCTGCCCGGCGACGTTCGAGGACTGGCAGGACGCGTCCACCTGGGAAGCGCTCAAGCCGCAGGAGAGCCTGGCTTCCGCCGCCGATCGAAAACCGGTCAAACCCCACAGCGGTTCCATCGCGTGGAATCCGTGGCGCAAACGTTGGGTCACCGTCTTCATGCAGGCCCGCGGCCATCCCTCGGCTTTCGGCGAACTCTGGTATGCGGAAGCGGAAGCGCCCACCGGGCCGTGGGGCACCGCGGTGAAAATTCTCAGCCACGAGAATTACACCTTCTACAATCCGCGCATTCACCCCGAGTTCACCGCGGCGGATTCGCCGGTCCTGATTTTTGAAGGAACGTACACCCAACAATTCGCCAATAAACCAGTGCCGACGCCGCGTTACGACTACAATCAGATTCTCTATCGGCTCGACCTCGACGACCCGGCGCTCAAACGGGCGCGCGGGGAATAGAACGGTGAGAAATCTCCATGCGCTTTCGCCTACAAACTCGGGCTCTGAGCTCGCCCTATACCAAGGTTAACCACAGGTTGAAAGGACGCTTTCACACCTTCTACCATGAATGATTCAATCCCGAATTGGAGGACCCTGCTTTGGCGCGGCTGCCGCAAGAAGTGCCCCCAGTGTGGTCAGGGCGCGCTATTCCGGCGCTGGGTCACCTTGCACGACCATTGCTCCGTCTGCGGTCTCAAATACCTGGAAAACCAGGGCGATTTGTGGGGCTACCTCTTGCTGATTGATCGCGGGCTGTTCATCCTCCCTTTGATCGTGATGATTTATTTCCGGCTCTACAATCCGTACTCGGTTTGGTTCTATCTCTTCGGGGGCGCGCTGGTTTTCGCGTTGATCTTCACGCTGCCCCACCGGAATGGAGTAAGCCTCGCGGTGGATTACCTCATTCGGCGGAAATCCGGCGATCTTTCAGACCAAAAACCGTCCTGAGACCGCTTCCCCGCGGTTCTGTCTTCCAACACAGTCGCGCCCGGCGAAGGTCTTTCAAGGAGCGCGGACAGCCTTGTCCGCGTGCTTTTTCCCCGACGCCAGTTTCGCGCGCGGACAAGGCTGTCCGCGCTCCTTGGGTTGCCGGCTCGGCCGCGCTGTGGCTTGGCCAAATCTAATTCGGCTGACACGTGGACCAACACCGTTAAGGAAGGAAGTGCGCGATCCGAGTTGTTTTGGCGAGTCAGCATTTCCCTGATGTCCAAAAGCATTTTCAAAAAAAGAAACGGAAAATAATCTTGCTATTCATAAGCAAAACGTGAAGTTCACGGGGTTAATTCAGGCCGGCGAAACCTCTGTGATCAGAACAGAATGAAAAGCTTAAGCCCTTGTGCTCGAGTGGCCACCTTTACCACCCGATTTTTTCCACGCGTCGTTCGCTGTCTTCGCGCGACGTTGGTCCTGGCCTTGTTCGGCAGCACTGCGCACGCCGCCATCTTCACGTGGGACGGCGGAGATGCGACGCTTAACGATTGGAGTGCCGCAAACAATTGGAATCCCAACGGTGCACCGACCCAGCCCGGAACCGGCCTTGACGACCTGCACTTCGCCGGCAACACGAGGCTGGCGCCCAACATGGAAGCGAATTACAACATTAACTCGATCCTGTTTGAATCCGGCGCATCCGCATTCGTCCTGACCAATTCCGCAGGAACAACCCTGGCGATCCAAAGCGGAATCACCAACGCCGACAACAGTCTCCAAACCGTCAGCATCACCGATATTGTTTTGGGCGCCGCTCAGACTTGGAGCGCCACAACTACGGGCGGTCTGACCGTGGGAGGGGACATCAACAATGGTGGCTTCCTGTTGACCATATCCACGCCATCAACCGGCGATGTCATTCTTAGCGGCAACCTCAGCGGCACGGGCGGGCTGCTCAAGATCGGCGGCACCGGCGATCTGACGCTGAGTGGTGTCAACACTTTCAGTGGTGGCGTGACGCACTTCGCCGGCACGCTTAACATCAACAGCACGACGGCGCTGGGCGCCACTGCCGGCACTTTTACTATTGGCGCGGGAACGACGATCAACAACACCAGCGGCGGTGCCATTACGCTGGCGAATAACAACGCTCA
>Ga0070689_100003897_pt1 | contig 10000 bp, 7 predicted proteins | sample KBSS23HmetaG_FD_64669 | JGI IMG/M metagenome (GOLD analysis project Ga0070689, IMG submission 64669) | Switchgrass rhizosphere microbial communities from Kellogg Biological Station, Michigan, USA - KBS S2-3H metaG | ecosystem: Host-associated > Plants > Roots > Rhizosphere ... | reverse complement strand
GCTGACTGAAAAATTTCAGGCGAACAAGTTGATCCAACAGATCGCGCCCATTGTACGTGGAAAAGGCGGTGGACGCCCGGAGAGCGCGCAAGGCGCCGGAAAAGATGCCAGCAAAGTTAACGACGCCCTCGCCAAAGCACGGGAGATTCTGAGTTAAGGCGAGAGCCTGTAAGACGGTTGTCATTCTGATCCCGCAGTCGCGGGAGACGAATCTCGGATTAATTGAGTGACGCTTGCAAAAGCAATAGATCAGAGATGTTTCGCTCCGCTCAACATGACAGCGTCGGTTTACGGCGCGCTCGCGGTCGGCGTACGCGCGTGTTTCACGAGCAGCTTCGGATTTTTTCCGTCCAGCGACATTCGGTAAATCGACGCCTGGTTTTCGTTCTCCTTTTGGATGATGCAAAGGAATTCGTTCCCGCTGAGCCAGAACGGGTCCCAAACGTAGTCGTCTTTGCCCGAAATGCGCACCGCCTTGTCAGCGCTGAGATCGAGTTTTTCAATCGCCGGCTGCGGGCCATCCCAGTTTTTTCGCTCGTGCTCCGAGCCGGTATCGACATCCATCAGCAGCGAATTGCCGTCCGGCGAAATGCTGAGTCGATCACCGCTGTTCATGCTAGCATCAGTCAAGATTTTCGAGAGCTCCCATTTCTTCAAAACGTTTCCGTCGAGATCGATTTGATAAATGTTGTCGAGATCGTGGCAGAAAATCGATTTGGCATCGCGCGCCCATTCCGGCGCGCCAAACGCTTCGGGCTTTAGCTCTGCATTTTTCACAAGCCGAAACTCGGAACCATCGGCGTTCACCAAGCCGAGGTGCCACGCATTGTCTGTCATGATTGAAAAAGCGAGCTGTTTTCCATCCGGCGACCAGACTGGACCGAAACAATTGTCGCTCGGAATATTCGGTACAACCGTTGTTTTGCCGCTGGCGACGTCGGCGATTGCGATGTGACGCTCGGGACCGGGCCGATTCTTCGCGTCCCCTTCGGTGTTAAAAGCGACGCGTGTGCCGTCCGGTGAAATCTCTGGCCAGGAGCCCTCTGCAATTTTCTTCGAATGCGTGCCGTCAACGTCAGCAACGAAGATTTTTCCTCTCCGATCGTACGCGATTTTGCGTTGCGCAGCGTTAACGGCCGCGGAAAATGCGACGCAGAGAAAGATCGCAACAAAGAATGGTCTCATGCTTTCGCAGCGCTCACGGTTGGAAAGCGCGCGTTCTTGATCAGGAGTTTCAGATTTTTTCCGTCCGTGGACATTCGATAAATCGAATCTTCCTTTTCGCCGGCCTCCCGGCTGAGGAAAAGAATGTTGTCGTTGTCGAGCCAAACACCGTCCCAGCCGAATAATTTTTTCGGCGTAAGCCTGTTAGCCTTTTTCGATTGCAAATCGAACGCCCAGAGCGCCGGCAATGGCCCATCCCAATCTGTGCGCCCGGATTCTTCGCCCATATCGATGCTCAGAAGCAATCGCTTGCCATCAGGCGATACATCGATGCGGCCATCGCCGCTCATGTCACCTTCGGGCGCGATCTTGTTGATCTTCCATTTCGCGCGCACCGCGCCGTCGAGGCCGATCTGGTAAATGTTCGACATGTCCTCGCAAAAGACCGATTTACCGTCGCGCGCCCAAATCGGTGAGTAACGCGTCACTTCACCTTGCACCCCCGGCTTGAGCACGTGGAAATTTGTGCCGTCGGAATTCACCACGGCAAGATCCCAAACTTCGTGAGGACGCGTTGTGAAAAGGATTTGTTTCCCGTCAGCCGTCCAGCTCGGATAATAGGAGTTATCGCCCGGGACATCTTTGAACACATCAATTTTTCCCGTGGCAACGTCCATCACGGCGATATGACGCGCGTACGTCGTGTCGCTCGTTTTCTCCGTGGTGTTAAACGCGACGCGAGTTCCATCCGGGGAGATCGCAGGAAAGATGCCGTCCGCGATCTTTTTCTCACCGGTGCCGTCGAGATTGGCGATCCAGACAGCCTGGTCGCGTTCAAACGCGATTTGCCGGTCACCGCAAAAAACTGAGGCGGGAAATGCTGCTATGACGAAAGCAACGACGACGCGCACCGAGTGACGCGCCCTACCGAAGATTATTTTTTTCATGGCAATACGAGTGTGGCGAAAAAGGTAACGGCGAGAGCAGCCAGGAGGACAATCAGATACACAAACCCGCCAAAGAGGAACTTAAAAATGGTGAAGAACCAGCCTTGGCGATAAACGTAGCGAATCGACAGGAAAATTTGTGTCACAAACGCGATCCATAGGAGCGCGATCAGCCAGCCTGCAATTGCACCCGGCGCGAAACGAGTAAGCCCAATTGTCACAAGCACGATCAACATGATCCCGGCGTAGAAGAAGCTGTGGATATGCAGCGCATAGATCAGATGGTCGATGTAGAAGAGACGCCTCCGGATGTACAGAACTTTCAACACAAGAGCGAAAAGCGGGACGCAGCACAGCATCATGTAGGGGAGATTGCTGAACAGGGTACTGATAAAGAGTCCCATTTTCGTTCCGTGTTCGCCCATCTTCTCTTTGGCCCGGTCTTCGATCCAGCGTTCAAACGGCGTGGTGGATTTCGCATCGTCAAAAACGACGAACGGCCGATCTCCCACGGGACCGTACGTTTTCTGATCCGATTCGGCTGTTGCCGATGCACTTGGCGCCGGTGCGGGTGACGAAGTTTCTTCGGTCGTTGGTGTTGTCGTCGCAGAAGACGTTGGTTTCGTCAGATAATCCAACGCTTTCTGTACTTTTTGCCGTTGCTCCGGGGTGAGGTTCTCCTTGTTAAGTTCCTCTTCAATCTCACCGCGCTTGTCTGCGATTGCCGCGGCAACCTCCGCCCGCTTTTCCTCGGGAAATTTCGTCGGATCAAAACGTATCCCTTTCGCTCCGTAATTCACCGCAAAGAAAAACAAGATGCTGGCGAGCAGATACAGCCGCAGAGGATTCACGTAGCGGACGCGCTTACCTGCGAGAAACTCATTCGTTAGCCGCCATGGCTTTAAGATGAGAAGCGCGATGGTGGTGAAGAATTTCGAATCCCAATTCAGGAACTCGTTTAGTAGATCAGCGACAACGTACCGGAAAGAACGGCGATACTCGATAGCTGGTTGCCCGCATTGATCACACCAGTGTCCATGTAGTTCTGCGCCGCAATTCTCGCAGTGCGTTTGCTGTGGGCCTGTGTCTTTCCCTCGACCGAACCGGCGCTTTCCTGGAGTTCGCTCGAATGCACTGATCGCCGTGTCACCGAGAATAATTTTTGCCGGTTCATCGGACATACACCAGCGATGCTACAAAACTATTTTGTCCGCGTCGACTCAGCATAAGCAAGGCCTGCCGCCTCAGCCAAAGCTTTGGGTTGACCACGCGAACTGCTTGATGAGACGATCTCGCGCGGTGGCACTTCAACTGTTCAGAACCAAGAGTCCGGATCAACTGATCGCTGAAGCAGAGGCGCCGGACCGACAGATGAAGCGCACACTTGGACCACTGGCGCTAACCTGCATCGGCATCGGCGCGGTCATTGGCGCGGGAATCTTTTCGCTTACCGGAACCGCTGCGGCCGGGCAGACATTTGCGGCCGGTCTTGAGACGCCAATCATCAACTTTATTCAAGCTTGGTTCTCCGGAACAGGCGTTGTGCTGGGACGCGCGGGCGCAGGTCCCGCCATTGCGGCTTCGTTTATCGTCGCCGGCATCGCTTGCGCGTTTGCTGCGTTTTGTTATGCCGAACTTGCGTCCATGATCCCGGTCTCTGGCTCGGCGTACACCTATTCCTACGCCACGATGGGTGAGTTGATAGCGTGGATCATCGGTTGGGATCTGATTTTAGAATATGCCGTTGGCAACATGGCCGTAGCCGTGAGCTGGTCAGGTTATTTCGTCCAACTCTGCGACAGTCTGTTTCATCTGAAGTTTCCGCTCTGGCTGGTGAACGATCATCAAACCGCCACGGATTTGCTCGCCAAGGGAGGCGGGGCGTTGGAAGCGTATTCATCGACTAGTTTGCCGGTGATTGCCGGCCACTCCATCGCATTCAATCTGCCGGCCTTGCTCATCGTTGCGGCGGTGACTGTCATTCTGGTTTACGGGATTCGAGAAAGCGCACAAACGAACACGACTATAGTCATTATCAAGGTCGCGGTAGTTGTGTTCGTCATCGCCTTCGGCGCGTTCATGGTGAACCCGACTAACTGGCACCCGTTTCTGCCGCATGGCTTTCCCGGTCTAATGAGCGGCGCCGCGATTGTGTTCTTCGCCTTTATCGGCTTTGACGCCGTGTCGACTACAGCTGAAGAAACGCGGAATCCGCAGCGCGACATGCCGATTGGGATTATTACCAGTCTGATTATCTGCACGGTTCTCTACGTGCTGATGTCGGCTGTGCTTACCGGAATCAAGAAATACACCATCTACGCGGGCGATGCCGCTGCTGTTGCGACCGCTTTCGCGAGCAAACCGTGGGCGCAAGCGCTAGTGAGCGCGGGAGCGCTCGCAGGAACGACTTCAGTGTTGCTCGTGTTTCAGCTTGGGCAGCCGCGAATTTTCATGGCGATGGCACGCGACGGTTTGTTGCCGCAATACTTTGCCAGAATTCATCCGCGTTTCCGGACACCACATGTCACGACGATCTGGACTGGAGTCGTCGTCGGTGGCGTAGCGATGGTTACAAACATCGGCGCGCTTGCAGACCTAACGAACATCGGCACGCTGTTCGCATTTATTTTGGTTTGCCTCGGCGTCAATGTGTTGCGCCGCGTCAATCCGGAACGACCGCGTCCGTTTCGCGTGCCATTCGTTCCAATTTTCCCGATCCTCGGCGTGCTCATGTGCCTGGGTCTGATGCTAAGCCTGCCGGTGATGACCTGGATTCGTTTTCTGGTCTGGCTCGGAATTGGGCTCCTGATTTATTTCCTTTACAGCGTACGGCACAGCAAACTCAGGAGTGGCATCGACGTTGGGATTACGGAAGACATTCCTCCGCCGATCATCAAGACATAGTTCTCCGGATTTTAACCGTCACACATTCCCACTAAGGACGCTGTTTCGCAGCGATTCTTATAGGGATGACGGATGAGTCAGTAATCGAAACGCGGCAGATTCCCCCGAACAAGCTGAAAGCAGGCTGGGAACTGCTCAAGCTTACGTTCACAGAATGGACAAACGACAATGCTTTCGAGCTGTCCGCTGCGCTCGCATTTTACACGATATTTTCTATTGCACCCGTGCTGCTCATCGCCGTGGGGGTGGCGAGTTTCTTTCTCGCGCCAGAGACGGCTACGACACGCATCGTTGATGAAATGCAAAAGTTGGTCGGCGCGCAGGGAGCGAATGCGGTGCGGCAGGTGATCGAATCGTCCCGCGGATTTGGCAAGGGCCTTTGGGCGGTGAGCGTCGGAATTGTTACGCTCATTATGGGTGCAACCGCGGTTTTTGGAGAACTGCAATCTGCGCTGAATCGTATTTGGGACGTCGAGGCAAAACCGGACCGTGGTGTGATCATGTCGCTTATCGTCGATCGATTGCGCTCGTTCTTGATTGCTGTTTGCGTCGGATTTCTCCTTCTGGTTTCACTTGTAATAAGCGCGGTCATCAGTGGACTCCAACACTACATGAACAACTGGTTGCCTGGTGTTCCATGGGTTTGGCAAACAGCAAATGTTGTCACCTCGTTCTTAGTGGTCGCGGCTCTTTTCGCGATGATCTACAAATTTTTGCCCGACGTCGTGATCTCGTGGAAAGACGTCTGGATCGGAGCGGCGGTGACGGCGCTGCTTTTCAGCGCAGGAAAATATTTGATCGGTATTTATCTCGGACGAACTGCGACGACCAGTGCGTTTGGAGCGGCTGGCTCGCTCGTAGTCCTGCTGTTCTGGGTCTATTACTCTGCGCTGATCAGCTTTTTGGGCGCGGAGTTCACGCAAGTTTACGCGCGTCGATATGGCCCGGGCATCCGCCCGAAAGAACACGCGGTTCGCGTCGGCCGTAAGAGCGATTCGATCTGATGTGACAAAAGCTGAGGGCAGTCGCATAATTTTCGCATGGTCCAAGTCTCAGTTAAGTACACGGGGGACTTGCATTGCGACGCGACCCACGGTCCCTCGCACGCAAAAATTTCCACTGACGCGCCGAGCGACAATAAAGGCAAAGGCGAAGCCTTTTCGCCTACGGATCTGGTCGCCACGGCACTCGCCACATGCATCAGCACCACCATGGGAATTAAGGCGGAGGACCTTGGAGTTGATCTGCGCGGCATGACTGTGTCCGTGCAAAAGGAAATGTCCAAAGACGGCCCGCGACGGATTGTTGCTTTGCCGTCAGAGGTTCACATTCCGCTTGCGCCCGATAATCCGCACCGGGAAGTCCTTGAGCAAACAGCGCTCAATTGTCCTGTGCATAAAAGTCTTCCGGTGGAAATTCGTCGTCCGACCAAATTTTTCTGGGAAGGATGACTTGTAGCAGCTTCGCTGCGCGAAACGCGCGGCTACAGCTAACGCGGAAATAACCACTGCATGTAATCGCGCACGCCGTCTTCGAGCGAAAACCGCGGCTCGTATTTGAGCGCCTTACGCGCACTGGTGAGATCGGCTTGCGTGAAGTTTTGATAATGCGCGTGCGGATTATCGAAGTATTCGGGCTGAAAATTTGTGCCCAGACATTTATTTAGAGCGTCGACGAGTTCGTTAAACGATCGCGCCTGCCCGGTGCCAACGTTGTAAATTCCGCTCGTCTTTGCCTCGAGCGCGCGAATGCTGCCTTCAACAGCATCTTTCACGTAAACGAAATCGCGTTTCTGCTCGCCATGCTTGAAAATGCGCGGCCGCTTCCCGGCCTTCATCTGTTGCGCCAGGTGATAAACCATGCTCGAAGGCACGCCCTTGTGAGCTTCGCGCGGTCCGTAAACATTGAAATAACGCAACCCGACGATGATCCAGTCCGGCGACTCGGCAGCAGCGCGTCGCGCGATATTATCCATGATAACCTTGGAGAACGCGTAAACGTTGGCAGGTGCGGCTCCATTTGATTCCACGCTCGCATCAGTCGCCGGACCGTAAGTCGCCGCTGAGGAAGCGTAGATAATTCGTGTCTTTGTGGGGCGCGCAAAATTCAAAAGCCGGCGGAAACTTTCCACGTTGTCGTGCACCTGGACGAATTGATCGTGCAAAGTCGTGTCGGTGATTGATGCGAGATGAAAAATTGCGTCGAATGCGGCAGCTGTCGGACCACCGAATCTTTCTCGCCAATCCAGTGTCGCCAGATTTTCGGCGACGAAATCTCCGCGATACCCTGCCAGATTCTTAAAATCACCGGACCGAAAATCGTCGATTACCGTGAGGTGCGTGTTTGGGAATTCTTCCTGCAACGCGAGTGTGAGATTGGATCCGATGAACCCGGCGCCGCCAGTGATGATGAACCTGGGCTTGGATGCGGTTGTAGTTTTTCTCATTGAAAGCTTGTAAGGCGTCCGCCGCGGCGGACGCTCGCGCTTGGCAGGATTAAATAATCTTGACCCTAAAAGCGCAAGCCGCTAGTCCTCGTCCCAGTTCTTTGCGAGCTTGGAAAAGTGGATCGGCGCAAGAAATCCCGTGAGAACCGGGAGCAGTTGCGCTGCTGTAACTGGATACGACTTCCCAGTGGGCCAATCCCCGAAACCGTTTCGGGGGTGAAGGCGGGAACGAGGTGCGATGCCGCACAGGCATTATAAGCCAGGAGCCAGAATATTTGTCCGGTCCACCTCATTCGTTTCGTGAATGCGAAGCGAAAAAACTTCTTCGCAAAAAGAAGAATGAGAGCTGGGCGATGCGACGTCTCGTATCAATTCGAGACCTAACAAGTCCGACTCTCGGAGTTGGAGGAAACTTGTTATGCAAAATCGTTCAGTTTGGTTTTTTCCGGTCGCGATCCTCGTGTTCGCGCCTGTCGTTTGTCACGCCCAGGAAGCGACACCGACTCCTTCGCCGGCTGAAGCGGAAATGGAGTCAGTCGTCGTCTCAGCGACGCGTTTCGATATTCCGCTGGATCAATCGCCCGCGAGCGCGAGCGTGATCAGCTCGGAAGAGTTGGAGCAAAAACAGATTCAACGCGTAAGCGATGCCCTGCGCGAAGTGCCCGGGTTGTCCGTCGTGCAGACAGGAGTAGCCGGCCAATTGACGTCGGTATTTACGCGTGGACTGCGCAGCGAACACACGCAGGTTTTGCTCGACGGCATTCCGATCAATCAGGGCTTGCAGGGCGCCTTCAATTTTGCCGACTTCACCACGGAGGATATCGGCCGGATCGAAGTTGTGCGGGGACCGCAAAGCACGATTTACGGACCACGCGCGCTTGCAGGTGTGATTCAAATCTTCACCAAACAAGGGACTGGAACGCCGGGCGTAATGCTGGCGACGGAAGGCGGCTCATATGACACCTTCCGCGAATGGTCTCAGAGCGACGGCAAGGTCGATGGTTTCGATTATTCAGTCGGCGCGAGCCGTCTCGATACGGAGAACGCACGACCGAACAACAACTATCGTAACACGGCCGTGATCGCGAATGTTGGCTGGTCGCCTAACCCGCCTTCGCTCGGGAACTCCACCGCGGCGAGTGAGCAATTGCGAATCAGCAGTTTGTTTACCTATTCGGTGAGCGACATTGGACTGCCGAATACGATCTTTGATCCGCGGCCGATCGATCATTTTCTTACCGAGCGGTGGTTGATCGGGCCGCATATCGATTGGAAACCGAGTGAGTGGTGGGACCACAAACTCATTGTCGCTTACGATCACGAGCGTCAAATCAACAATCCGAATGAGGACGGATTTGTCGGGCCGACACGTGCGGTGTTCGAACGGACGCAGGTTGATTATCAGAACGATCTGCGACCAGCGTCGTGGTTGACGCTGACCTCAGGATTTTATTACAGCCGCATTAATGCGGGCCAGGAGCGACCGTTCGTTCTGTTTGGACCAACATTTATCAGCGATCACACGAACGAAACCGCGGGATTTGTGGAGGCGACGTTAACCCCAGTCGAAAATTTGATCTTGGTCGGTGGCGGACGTTACGATCACTTCAACCAATTCGGTGGCATTTGGACCTATCGCTTTGCCGGCAGTTACAAAATCGACAAAACGAATACCATTCTACATTCCAGCGTCGGTACTGGGTTCAGTCCGCCAAGCAGTCAGGACAAAATTTTTGGAAACAACTTCGGCTTGAAACCTGAGGAGGACCTCGGTTGGGACATCGGAATCAGACAGGAGCTGTGGCAAAATCGCGTGGATCTGGGCCTAACCTATTTTCACAACGACCTCTCGAATGTAATCGGGTTCAACGGGCTGTTTGATACGCTTAATCTCGGCGCTGCCGAAACCCAGGGGTTGGAAGCGGAACTGCACGCCCAACCTGTTCCCAATCTCGTTTTTACGGCGGCTTACACTTACCTCGAGGCGGAAAAAACTTCCTCAAAAGACGTTTCGCAGTTGCAAGGCGCGCGTCTGCCGCGTCGCCCGCGCAATGAGATTTACGTTTCAGCGACGTATCTCGCGTGGAAAAGGCTACGAACGGTGATCGAAGCAAAATTTGTCAACGCACGCGAGGAATTGAATTTCGGCGGACCAAATTTCGACATCGAAGATTACTCGTTTGTGAACATCGCCGCGGAATACGAAGTCAACCCGCACTTCTCAATCTTCGGTCGCGTCGACAACCTAACCAACGAGCATTATTCGGAAGTCTTCGGTTTCCCCTCGCTAGGCCGCGCCGCGTACGGTGGCGTGAAGGTGCGGTTCTAGTCGCTCTTGTCATTCCGAGCGAAGTCGAGGAATCTCTTGATATTAGGCAAGGCGTTGAACGTGTCCCTCGAACTCTCTGACAGGAAATTAGCAGTGCTTGGAGCCGGCAAATTGGGTGGCATCCTGCTGCGCGCATATCTGAAGCAAGGATTGTTTGTGTCCAATCGGGTCATCACGACCGTAAAGCATGCGGAGAGAGCAGCCGCGCTC
>Ga0070689_100003892_pt1 | contig 10007 bp, 5 predicted proteins | sample KBSS23HmetaG_FD_64669 | JGI IMG/M metagenome (GOLD analysis project Ga0070689, IMG submission 64669) | Switchgrass rhizosphere microbial communities from Kellogg Biological Station, Michigan, USA - KBS S2-3H metaG | ecosystem: Host-associated > Plants > Roots > Rhizosphere ... | reverse complement strand
CCCGCATGGCAAGAGGGGTGACTTTCGTCACCCCCTCGGAGATCAGCTCTTGGACGCCGTGTCGCTGCTGTCTTCTTCCGCCGCGATTGCCTCCGCCGGTGCGTGCTCGTGATGCTCAGCCGCCACGTGGCGCTCGTGCAATGCCTCGCTGGTGGCATCGGCGGGCAGCGGCTTCTCGGCGGACGCTTCCTTCTCGCCATCGCCGCCCGGGGTGATCTTGAGAATGGAATGGCGCACTTCGCGGGAAAGGATCACGCGGGCGTCGCGCACCATGCCTTCAAGCGCGGTGTCGTAGCCGAGCTTGCCGGCGTCGTCGGTCCACACGATGCGGTTCTCGCGCAGCTTCTGGATGAAGCCGCGGAACAACGCCTTGTCGAAGAACTCCGGCGCCGACAATTCGTTGAGCATGCTCAGGCGCTGCGCGGTGAGCGTGCAGGCGTTCTCAAGCTCCGCCGAAGAAAGCGTATGCGGCCCGTTCTTCACCAGCGCGGCGATGGTGATGTAGTAGCGCTCGAACGCCTGGATCAGGCTGCGAGCGATGATCTTGAGCTGGAAGGCCGCATCGTCCTGGCCCGGGCCGCGTTCGAGCACGCGGCCATCGCCGGTCGCTTCGAGCAGGCCGCGGCGCACGAAGAAATCGATGGTGGCCTGCAACTGCGCGCAGAAACCGTCGGCATCCCACGGCAGGAACAGCTCGCCCTGGATGAACGGATAAATGATCCGGCCCAGGCGCAGCACCGAGGCGCGCGACATGCGCCGATTGTTGAGGAAGCACGAAGCCACCCACGCCGCCGTGGCGGTGAGGTGCAGCACGTTGTTGCGGAAATAGCTCAGCAACACCGCCTGCTCGTCTTCGGTGACCAGCACGTCGCCCAGCGGATGGCGCACGCGACGGATCCAGCCCATCTGCTCGCCATAGGCGATGATGCCGGCCGGGTCCATCGCGGTGAGCGTCATGCGATCCGAATAGGGCAGCTCTTCCAGCAGTCCCTTCATCAGTTCGAGTTGCGCGAGCAGATCGTTTTCCGCCATCGCGTGCTTGGGCGTGGCGAGCAACGCCAGCGCCAGCAGGTTGATGGGGTTCATGTCCGCGGCGCGGTTGATGTTGATCTGGATCTTGTCGGCCAGGTCGTCCACTACCCGGCCCAGCCATTCGGGCTTGGCGTCGGGATCGTCGGTGCGCCAGTCGGGACTGGCGGCGTCGAGCATGGGATTGAGCTCGATCGGCTCGCCGAAATTTAGCGCGACGTGGCCATAGCGCTGGCGCAGCACCTTGAGGCCGCGCACCAGGCCGATCAGCGATTCCTTCTCCTTGGGCTTGCCGGAGAGTTCGCCGATGTAGCTCTTGCCTTCCATCAGCTTCTCGTAGCCGATGTACACGGGCTGGAACAACACCGGTCGGCGCGGCGCGCGCAGGAACGCGCGCACTGTCATCGCCAGCATGCCGGCGCGCGGCGCCAGCAGGCGGCCCGTGCGCGAGCGGCCGCCTTCGATGAAGTATTCCATCGGCACGCCGCGATCGATCAGCTGCGCCACGTATTCGTTGAACACCACCGAGTACAGCGCATTGCCCTTGAAGCTGCGGCGCAGGAAGAACGCGCCGCCACGCCGCAGGATCGGGCCGATCACCGGCAGATTGAGGTTCACGCCCGCCGCGATATGCGGCACCACCACGCCAGACATGTGCAGCTGGTAGGACATCAGCAGGTAGTCGGCATGGCTGCGATGGCAGGGCACGTAGACCACTTCATGGCCGGGCGCGGCAGCGCGGGCCTTGTCGAAGTGATGCATATGGATGCCGTCGTACAGCTTGTTCCAGAAGTTGGACAGCAGGAACGACGCCGAACGCACCACCGGATGCGAATAGTCGGCGGCGATTTCCATCACCAGGTCGTGCGCGCGACGCCACGCCTTGGCCTGGCTGATGTTTTCCTTCGCCGCCGTGGCCGCGATGGCGGTGCGCACCGGCTCGGCGTTCAACACCGAATCGACCACGGTGCGGCGATGCGACAGGTCGGGACCGATCACCGCCGCGCGGATGCGGCGGAAGTGCGTGCGCAACACGCGGGCGATCTTGCGGGTGAGGCGTTCGGGGCGAATGTCGCCCGCTTCGTTCACCACCGTGCGCAGCGACACCGGCGTGGAGAAGTGCACCACCGTGTCGCGGCCATTGAGCAGCAGCGCCAGCATGCGACGGAAGCGGCCCACCATCACCCAGTTTTCCGAGAACAGCACGCTGAACCAGCCGGACTCGCGGGTGGGCGCTCGGCCCACATAGATCGACACCGGCACGATCTGCACGTCGCGTTCCGGCTGGCCTTCGAGCGAGCGCACCAGCTGGCCGAGCGGCTCGTTGGGCGAGCGCTTGCGGTTGCGGCCGAACAGCCAGCCGTCGCGGCGGGCCAGCGCGAACACCGAGCGCCGGCGGCGCGTGCCCGACAGCGGCTGCATGGGCGAAGGCAGGCCGGCCTCGCGGCAGGCGCGCTCGAGGATCAGGGCATCGGACAGCCCGTCGCGCTCGATCACGTAGCAAACCGGCACGCCCGCCTGCAGCAGGGCAGCGGGTTCGGCGGGATCGCGGCGGATGCGCATCCAGGGTTCAAGCAACTGCCCGGCCAGGTTGAACCACCAGGGCGCGCGGCTACGGGCGGGAGAGTCCGTGGTCGACATATTCTGCATTCCCCAATTGTAACTGGTGGGCCCCGACCGATCCGGGGTTTTCGGGCTGGGCGGAGCAGATCGCGAACCGCACCCATGACATCGCCCCGGCCTTTTACCGGAGCAGAAGTAAACAAGGTGTTCTGGTTCGGGCTTAGTGCTTGGCGGGTGGCGTCGGTGCCTGCGCCTGGATCGGTGCACCGACGCTGGCGGCCGTGGCCGGCGCGCCGGCACTGCCCGCCGGTGCCGGCGGCGCGAGCAGCCGCTGATGCGCTTCGCGCACGTTCTGCAGCACGTCTTCGCTGTACCAGCGGCCGTCCTGCTGGATCAGGTCCGACTCGGTGGAAAGCGGCTTGCCAAGCAGGGTGTAGTCGATCTTCACATGCGCGTGGCCGTTGCGGCTTTCCACCGTGCTGACCTTCACCGAATCGAAGGTGTCGTCCAGCGACAGGCCATAGACGGTCAAGGCCTGCTTGATGCCGAGGAAGCCGACGCTGTACTTCTGCATGGCCGTATCGAAGTCCATCGCCTTCAGTTGCTCGGGCGTCTTCAGATCGAGCCTGCGGGCGGTATCCACGGCGATGCTGACGACGCGCTTGGCGCGGGCCTGGTCGAACCACGGCACCGTCTGCGCCCACGGCGCCAGCACGTTGATGACTTCGGTGGCCTGTTGCTTCTGCAGGTTGGTGAGGTCCTTGCTCTGCGATACGCCGGTGGCCGCAATGGCCTGGAAGATGCCGATCATCACCGGCACCTGGTCCTGGTATTGCGCCTGCAGCTGGGTCAGCTTGGGCTTGGCCACCGCGTACAGCTTGGTTTCCGCATCCGGTGCGGTGAGCTGCTGCATGGTCTTGACGAAATCGGCCCGGTCTTCCGGCGTCAGCGGGTGCTCGTCGGGGCGCGGGCGGGTCCAGTCCGCGCGCAGCGTGTCGTAATCGGCGGGCGGCAGGGCGTGCTTCCAGAAGCCGGCGAAGTCGCCGACCTTGATCAGGGCAACCGATTGCTGCACCGATTCCTCGGGCGTGTCGCCACCGGCGACCACCGGCATGGGCCCCAGATGCTTGTGGTGCGAGGTCATGAACAACGCGGCCGCCGTGGCCAGCACCAGCAGGGCAATGAACGCGGCAACGGCGTAATAGACGGATGAGCGACGCATGGGACCAGGCTCTTGGGGTGGCGCCCCGGCGATCAGCGCTTGGGCGGTCGGCGGAGCGTAAGGGGGTCGGCTCCGCGCGAACAAGAGGCGGGACACCAAGTTGAGAGTCCGTTCAAGCGCTCTTTAGAAAGCGCCAAAAAGAAAACCCCGCGGGCGCTGAGCCTCACGGGGTAATCCGGCAGAGCCGGAAGGGAAATGGCCTTGCCTGCGGAATTATCAAGGTCAGCAGGTGTTGGCGGGGAGGATGTTACTTCCCCGTCAAAGTTAAAGCAATACTTTATATTATACCGCGTAAGTATTTGTTTTTACTTGTTTGATCTTAGTCGAAACGCAGCGATTGAATCTTCTGGCGGCGGCGTTCGTCGCGCGGCGCCGTGTAGTCATTATTAAACAATGCGGGCTCCCAAGCGCCATAGGTCGGGTTGGGCAACACGAACCAGCGGGTGCCGATCCAGTCCAGGTAGGGCTGCATGGCCTTCTGGCGGCCGGCGGCGTTATTGGCCAGAACGGTCACAAAATCGCCGATCTGGTCGCCAAACTGCATCAACACGCGATATTTGTGGCTGATCAGCTGGCGGCGGCAACCCTTTTCGGTGCCGATCTGCTCGCAGTCTTCCACGAAGGTACCCAGACCCAGGAAAGCCTCCGGACCCGACACCGGCAGCCCGGCCTTGCGCAGGTTGGCCAGGGTGGCCTGGTCCAGGTCCTTGGCGCGGTTGGAAATGTAGATCACCGCAATGCCGTGCTTGGCCGCGAACTGGGTGAACTCCACCACGCCGGGCAGGGCGCGGGCGCGCTGTTCGTTGCACCAGGCGGCCCAGTCGGCCTCGTTGTACTCGCCGCCGTTCTTGATCAGGCGCGCCTGATAGGGCGAGTTGTCGAGCACGGTTTCGTCGATGTCGAGCACCACGGCCGGCTTCAGCTCCTTGGCCGGGGCGGCGCGGTCATCCTTGGGCAGCGCGTCCCATTGCTTGTCGGCCAGGGCCGCCAGCAGGCGCGACTGCGCATCGCGATAGGTCTGCAGATAGATCAGGTCATGCTCGATCGCCGTCTGGCTCCAGGCAACCGCATTGAGGTTGTCATCGGCGGGCGCGGCGGGTGCCGGAGCGGCGGCGACGGGCGCGGCCGGAACAGCAGGCACGGGCGCCTTGGTCGGGGTGGCAGTGGAACAACCGGCAAGCAGGACCAGCGCGGCAAGCGCTGCCGACAAACGAACGGACATAACGGATTCCCTAGTAAACAGAGCGCGCAGAATCGGGCAAGTTTACGACAGAGGCATGTCGACACCCGGCAGCACGGCCATGGCGTACGCGAAAGACAGGGCTGGCGGCCCTCAACGGCTACTGACAGACTGGCCGCATCCCCCTTGCCCGCATGAAGTTGCATGGACCCTGCCGCGAACATCCGCCCGTCCTCGCCCGCCATCCGCATCACAAGCTATGTGCTGGCCGGCATCGCGCTGGTGCTGGTGTTGGGCCTGCGTTTGCTGCCGGCGCTGTTTGCCGGCCTGCTGGTCTACGAGCTGGTGCAGTCCACCGCACCGCTGCTGGGCCAGCGCGTACCGAGCGATCGGGCGCGTGTGCTGGTGGTGGCCTTGCTCGGCACCATCGTGGTCGGGCTGCTGGTGTTGCTGATCCTCGGCGCGGTGAGTTTCCTGCGCACGGAGATCGGCAATCCGGAGCAGATGTGGCAGGAGCAACTGATGCCGCTGGTGGAGAAGGCGCGCGAACAGTTGCCGACCTCCATCGTCGGCTGGTTGCCCGACAGCGTGGACGATCTGCGCGTGATGGCGCTGGAACTCACCCGCAAGCATTCGGTGAGCCTGCAGACCATCGGCAAGGAAGCTGCACGTGTGTTCGTGCACATCCTGATCGGCATGGTGCTCGGTGCGATCGTGGCGCTGAGTCGCACGCGGCCGGCCCATCAGGTGGGTCCGCTTGCCTCGGCGCTTGGCCTGCGCGCGCAGCGTCTGGCCGAAGCGTTCCACAACATCGTGTTCGCGCAGATCAAGATCTCCCTGCTCAATACCGCGTTCACCGCGATCTTCCTGCTCGGCGTGCTGCCGCTGATGGACATCCACGTGCCGCTCGCCAAGACGCTGGTGGTGGTCACCTTCATCGTGGGCTTGTTGCCGGTGATCGGCAATCTGATTTCCAACACGGCGATCACCATAGCCGGCCTGTCGATCTCGCTTGGCGTCGGCGTGGCGGCGTTGGGTTTCCTGATCCTCATCCACAAGCTCGAGTATTTCCTCAACGCGCGCATCGTCGGCAGCCAGATCCGCGCACGGGCCTGGGAACTGCTAGTGGCGATGTTGTTGATGGAGGCCGCGTTCGGTCTCGCCGGGCTGATCGCTGCGCCGATCTACTACGCCTATCTCAAGAGCGAGCTGGAAGCGGAGCGGCTGATCTAGGCCGGAAACGCATGGGTGTGACTGGCTCCGGGCGCAGGCCTTTGAGGTCAGACAGCACGCGTTTCGCAAGTTATGCGTAAGTTTTCTTGCGAACGCCATCACTTATCAAGCACATAAGTGCACTTTTAGTGATCGAAATATCATGCGTTTCGGGGAATCCAAGGCGCGTGATTAGCGTCGCTGAACGACCTAATCGAGCCATGTGAAACAGCTGGCGTCAAATTTTAGCTGTCATCTCCCATTTACATGACAAGCAGTGAGTGGACGCTCAGTGCAGGAACTTGCGTTTCACAAACCCTTCATTTGTAAAAGAAAAGTTTCGTGATAAGAACCCTACGACAGGGAATAGCGGTAGACGACAACGTCCTAAGGGGAAAGAGGACTTGTCGGGTTTCCTGTACAGCCCGCGCCGGGGGACGGCGTGATGTCTGACTTTCAAGTGTAGGGGAGACAAAAGATGTTGAAGTCCAAGCTGACGGCTGCCGTCCTGGCAGCCCTGGCGCTCGGCTATGCGTCCGCGACCCTCGCGGCCACCGACGCCTCCACACCCGCACCATCGTCGCCGCAGGACACATCCAACTCGTCGCAAAGCGGCGCGCAGGACGAAGACGCGACCAAGAAAGCCAAGAAGCTCGAAGCCGTTACGGTGACCGGTTCGCTGATTCCTCAATCGCAGGTGGAAACAGCCCAGCCGGTGATCAGCATCACCGCGGAAGACATGAAGGCCCGTGGCTTCACTACCGTGGCCGAGGCGTTGCAGCAGGCCTCGTTTGCCACCGGTAGCGTGCAGGGACCGCAGGACAACAACTCGTTCACCACCGGTGCGCAGACGCTGAGCATGTTCGGTCTGCCGGTGGGCTTCACCAAGTATCTGATCGATGGCCGGCCAATGGGCAACTTCCCCGGCCTGTACAACGGCAGCGATGTGTTCAACAACATCAGCAATATTCCGATGGAGATGGTCGACCACATCGACGTCCTGCCGGGTGGACAGTCGTCGCTGTACGGTTCGGATGCCATTGCTGGCGTCGTCAACATCGTGCTGAAGAAGCACGTCGACGCCCCGACCATCGATGTGCGCGCCGGTGCCTTCTCCGAGGGCGGCGGTGCAAACCAACGCATCAGCTTTGCCGACAGCTTCAACTTCGGCAAATTCAACACGATGATCGGCGTGCAGTACGAGCAGCAGCGTCCGATCTGGGGTTATGACCGCGATCTGACCAAGACCTACAACCAGAATGGTACGACCCCCGCCGTGGCTTCGCGCGACTATCTGGTGCTGGACGCCATCGCCGGTAAGTACCTCATGCTCGATCCCAGCAATTGCGCCGGCGTGTCGAGCGGTTACAACGGTCAGGAAGGTCTGCAGAATCGTCCCGGCCGCGGCCAGTTCTGCGGTTCGTTCCCGAGTGCGGGCTACTCGACGATCGACAACCAGACCAAGTCGGCGAACCTCTACTCGCACTCGACGTTCGACGTGAACGATAACCTGCAGTTGTACGGCGACCTGCTCTACAACTACCAGGAACAGAAGTTCACCTCGGGTACCAACACCACGTTCTGGAGCACCCAGGTCGACACCGCGGCCTCAGGCGGCGGCTACTACTGGGATCCGAACCTGGGCACCCTGGCGCTGGTGCAGCGCATCTTCACGCCGGAAGAAGTGGGCGGCTACTCAAACATCATGAACAAGCAGTACGAGAACTCGTACATGCTGACTTTGGGCGGCAAGGGCACCATCGGACAATCGAACTGGGATTACGACCTGGGCTTCACCCATTCCGATGACCACCTGGTCAACCGCGACTTCCAGCGTTTCGCGGGCCCGATCGAGCAGTACTTCTCCGACCATGTGCTGGGCCGCCAGCAGGGCACCTATTCCGGCTACCCGATTTTCACGCCCGACTACGGCAAGCTGTATAGCCCGGTCTCCACGTCGGACTTCCGTTCCTTCACGGGCTACACCACGTCCGAGTCGAAGACCTGGGACAACATGATCCGCGGTCAGCTGACCAATCAGTCGCTGTTCCGCATGGCCGGTGGCGATGCCGGTCTTGCCGTGGTGCTGGAAGGCGGCAACCAGGGTTGGGATTCGACGCCCGATCCGCGTCTGCTGCAAACCATCACCGACGTGAACGGCAATGTGGATCCCTACGTGTGGGGTACCAGTTCGACGCCGGGTTCGGGTCACCGTTCCCGTTATGCGGGTACGGCCGAGCTGCGCATGCCGTTGCTTGAGCAACTCGTGATGGATACCTCGCTGCGCTACGACAGCTACAACGTCGACGGTCACACGGTGAGCCACCCGACCTACAACGTCGGCCTGGAATACCGTCCGCTCGATACCTTCCTGCTGCGCGGCCGCTACGGCTCCGCTTTCAAGGTGCCGACGCTGGCCGATGAGTTCCAGGGCCCCAGCAACTACTACAACACCGTCACCGACTACCTGAACTGCAATCGCATGGGCGTGCCGCCGGAGGTGGCTTCCGTCGCATGTAAGAACCCATACGACAACACGCAGTACAAGGGCCTGACCTACGGCAATCCGGACCTGCAGCCGATCACCGCGAAGGTGTGGAGTTACGGCTTCGTGTGGGCTCCGGTCGAGCGCATGTCGCTGGGCATCGACTACCTGCACTGGAACATCAACAACGAAGTCGCGCAGATCAATGCGGATCAGTTGTCCCGCACGCAGTACCTCTGCGACGTCGGCACGTACAGCATGTCCTCGCAGCTGTGTACCCAGGCGTTCAACCTGATCACCCGCGGTCCGGGCAACAACGGCCTGCTCGGCCAGATCACGAACATCACCACGCCCAAGTTGAATATCGCCAGCGAGGAACTCAACGCGATCACGGCGAACTTCAGTTACGTGCAACCGGTGGGAGCCTTCGGCCAGCTGGCGCTTGCGTTGTCCTATTCGGACGTGCTCAAGCACACCACGCAGGACTACGCGACGGATCCGAAGATCGACGTACTGCGTCACCCGGCGGCGTATCCGAACGGTACGGACTTCAAGAGCAAGGCCAATGGCTCGCTGACCTGGAGCAAGGACGAGTGGTCGGCAACGGTGTACTTCAACCGCTACGGCAGCTCGCCCAACTACGAAGCCACGCTGGTGGACAACTACACCGCGCCGGGCACCGGCAAGCTGGCGCCGTGGATCCTGTACAACGCGAGCGTCACCTACAATCCGCTCAAGAACCTCGGCCTCTCGTTGCTGGTGAACAACGTGTTCAACAAGATGCCGCCGAAGGATGACAGCTACGACGGTCTGACCAACTCGCCGTACAACACGGACAACTACAACGTGTTCGGCCGTGCGATCTACCTCGAAGCGAACTACAAGTTCGGCAGCAACCACTAAGCCGCCGGACATCGATGTGTCGAGGAACGGCCCCGCGTGTCGGGGCCGTTTTTTTGTTTCAGGCCGGCTGCTAGCGCTCGATCGTCACGCCCGCCTGGGTCAGCAGGTCGAGCAGGGGGCCAAGCTGCGCTTCGTATCGCTTCCAGCGCTTCATCGACGTGCGGTAGATCGAGCTTCGTACCTGCACGGCGCTGGCGGTGTTGACGGGTGCCTCGTTCGCTTCGAAGCGAAGGCATCGCTCATCCCACGGCAGGCCGCAGAATGCCAGCAGCTCGCGCGAGCGTTCCTCCTGGTGGTCGACCAGCGCCTCATAGGAAACCTCCAGCACGCGTCCCGGCATCACTCGCTTCCAGTGAGCCATGATGCGTTCGAACTGGAGGTAATGAAAGCCGGTATCCAACAGATCGAACGAG
>Ga0070689_100003891_pt1 | contig 10010 bp, 11 predicted proteins | sample KBSS23HmetaG_FD_64669 | JGI IMG/M metagenome (GOLD analysis project Ga0070689, IMG submission 64669) | Switchgrass rhizosphere microbial communities from Kellogg Biological Station, Michigan, USA - KBS S2-3H metaG | ecosystem: Host-associated > Plants > Roots > Rhizosphere ... | reverse complement strand
ATTGCGCGCCGAAGGCGATGGCGATGCCGGCGACACCGGCGGTGGCGAGGAACGGCATGATCGGAATGCCCAGCGTATTGAAGATCGCCAGCACCGCCAGCACCGCGATCAGCGTGGTGGCGACATTGCGCAGCGCGTTGCTGACGGTCGCCGCGCGCCGCTTCGATTCGATGTCGTGCGCGTGCAGCGCCGTGAACTTCTCGAGGCCGCCGATCAGCCGCCGCGCGATGAAGACCAGGACGAAGGTGACGACGAGGATGGCCGTGATGCGGCCGCCGGCCTGGATCCAGTCGACTGTCTTGAACCACTGCATCACTTTCACTTCGTTGTCCATCGGCCGCTCCGCTCCCGGGGAGCGCGAAGTTAGCGCAATGTCGCCACGGGTGCACGCGGCTGGCTCCTACAGGCGTCTGCCATCGCGTCCGAACGCCACGCCCCCGGCACGGCGGGATCATGGCGCCGTGAACTCGAAGAAGGAAAAGGTCTCAAAGGCGCTGGCGGTCACAGGCCTGCTCTGCCTGCCCGGTTTGTTAGCGCCGGAAGTCTTCGGGTCCGCAACCCCCGCGACACTGCCCTCTGCGATTGCCGGGGATGCCTGCGGCGCGGAGCAGAAAGATCTGCGCTTCAGGATGCTGCGGCCGGGCGAAGAGCCGGACCTGCGTGCCGCGCGCGGCTTGCAGGTGTGCCTGGCGGTGTATCACTCCCCGGCCTATGCACGTCGCTGATTCTCAGCGTTTGCTACCGGCAACCGCTCCCGTCGATGCCGGCGCGCCCTTCGATTCCTCCGGCTGCATTCGAATCACACTGATCTGGCCGTCGGCCTCCAGCCAGGCATGTTTCACCTCGGCCAGTTTCTCGACGCCCGCCTCGCGCAGCCTGGCGTGCAACTCCTCGAGCGTGATGTATTCGCGCCGCAGGTTGCGCCGCTGGAGCACGCCGCGCTGAACCAGCAGCAGGCGCTGCGGCGCCGAGAAGCGCCGCACCGCCGGCGAGTAGTACGAGAGAAAGTCCAGCAGCCAGTTCCAGCCGATGATGGTCGATACCAGGATGGCGCCCTCGGCCACGGTATCGTAGCCGCCGGACATCGCGTTCTGCGCCGCATCCGCGACGATCACCAGCAGCAGGATGTCGGCGATGCCCACCGCGCCGACATCGCGCCGCAGGATGAAGCGGAAAATGACGAACAGCAGCCAGTAGACCAGCGTGCCGCGCAACACCAGCTCCGGCACGGAAACGTGGATCGCGAACAGATCCGCGAGCACGTTCCGTTACCGGGCCTGTTTCAACGCACGCGTTTGCGCGTGAAGAGATTGACCAACGCCAGCAGGATCACGGCGCCGAGGAACGACACCAGCAGGCTGCCGATGCTGATCACGCCCGAATTGATGCTGGGCGCCCCGAGCAGCGGCCCGATCAGCCAGCCGCCGAGAAACGCACCGACGATCCCGACGACGATGTTGAGGAAAATGCCCTGACTGCCATCGGTGCGCATCACGATGCTGGCAAGCCAGCCAATGACGCCTCCGATCACCAACCACAAGATGATTCCCATGACTATCTCCTGACTAGCTAGTTGATTCCCACGTTGCGATCGCGTTGGTACGCGTGCAATTTGTTGTAGAGCGTTTTGAGACTGCAGCCTAACACGTCCGCAGCGCGGCGCTTGTCACCCTCGAAGTGCTTAAGGGTCGCAAGAATGAAGGTGCGCTCGATCTCCTCGAGCGACGCGCCGATGGGCATCTGGATCAGATCGTGCCCCGAGGCGTCGCCCTCCTGGCCGGCGCGCAGCGTGGGCATGTCGTGTTCGCTCAGGTGCAGTTCGCCGTCGCAGAGAATGTATGCCCGCTCCACCGCGTTGCGCAGCTCGCGCACGTTACCCGGCCAGCGGTGCCGCAGGAAGCGGGCGCGCAGGTCGTCGGACAGTCGCTTGCGCGTACCCTGGCGCAGGTTGAGCTCGGCGAGGAAGAATTCCGCCAGCACCAGCACGTCGTCGCCGCGCTCGCGCAGCGGCGGCAACTGCACGGTCACCACCGCCAGGCGGTAGTAGATGTCCTCGCGCAGCCGACCCTCGTCGAAGGCCTGCGCCGGGGACCGATTGGTCGAGGCCAGCACGCGCACGTCCACTTCCAGGTCATTGTTGCCGCCGACGCGGTTGAGACGCTTGGTCTCGAGCACGCGCAGCAGGCGCGACTGCAGGTCGAGCGGCATCTCGGTGATCTCGTCGAGCAGCAAGGTGCCACCGCTGGCGCGTTCGAATACGCCTTCGCGGGTGCGCATCGCGCCGGTGAAACTGCCGCGCTCGTGACCGAACAACTCCGCCTCGATCAACGTCGCGGGAATCGCCGCGCAGTTGATCGCGACGAAGGGTTTGCCGGCACGCGGACTCATGGCATGGATCGATTCGGCCACCAGCTCCTTGCCGCAGCCGGATTCGCCGCAGATGAGAACCGTCGAATCCGTCGGCGCCACCCGGCCGATGAGGTCACGCACCCGCTGCATGGCCGGTGAATTACCGATCAGGCGCAGCGCGCTGTCGTCGAACCGCTCGGTGATGCCGTCGTAACGTGGCGCCGCGGACGCCGGCGAATTCCCGGCGAGGCCGGCGCCGAAATCCGCGGAAAAGAAATCTCCGGCCGGACTCTTCACGGCGCTACCGGCGGCTGGCGTGCCGGGATCGCCTGGTTGTCCTTGCCCACGACGATCTCGACGCGGCGGTTCAATTGCCGGCTGCCGGCACTGTTGTTGCTGGCCTTGGGATACTGCTCGCCGTATCCGGTCGCCTGCACTCGCTGCGCCTCGATGCCGCGCTGGATGATGGCCATGGCCACGGCATCCGCGCGCTTCTGCGACAGCTCCAGGTTGTAGTCGTCCGTACCCTGGTCGTCCGTGAAGCCTTCGATCTGAACCCGACGATCCGGATGCTCCTCGAGGAAACTCGCGATCTGTTCGATGGAGCGCTGCGCGCCCGGCTTGAGGCTCGCGCGTCCCGAGTCGAACAACACGTCGCCGCCGAGCGTGAGCACCATGCCGCGGTCGGTCTGTGTCGCCTGCACGTTTTCGAGCTGGGCCGCGAGACGCTGTGCCTCGGCCTGGGCCTGGGCGGCCTGCGCCTGGGCGCTCTGGGTCTCGGCGCGCGCGTTCTGCGACTCTGCACGCGCCTGTTGCGCATCGGCCTGCGCGCGCTGCGTTTCGTTCTCGCGGGCAGACACCAGGATTTTCTGGCGCTCGGTCTCACCCGCCTTGATGTGCGCCATGGCGACCTGTTCATGCGCGCGTTGCTCGGCGATGCGTGCCGTCTGCGTGGCGAGGTATGCGTAGTGCGCGGCGTCCGGACTGCGCGCACCTTTACTCTTCGCCGCGCCTTCGGCGTTGGTCAGGAACTGGCGCGCGCGCGTCAGTTCGGTGGGCGCGTACTTCGAGATGTCGGGATCCGATTCGGCCCGCGACACGGCGTCGCGGGCCTCAACAATGATGCCTTCGTCCTTTGGCGCGGTCTGGCATCCGATGAACAATGCCGCGCTCGCGGCGATCGCGAGATATCCCGGTAACGTCCGTTTCATGGTGTACCCCTCTTTCACTGCGGCGGCGGAGACTGCGGCGCGGCCGTCGCGCTGTTGCGCTGGGCTTCGTGACGAAGATCGTCCAGCGACGCGTCCATCTGCGCCGCGAGCTGTTCCTGCTGCTTGGCGCGGGCCGTGAATTCGGCGAGCTGCGCGTCGACCTGCGCCTGGTCGGCCATGCGTGCCGCGACATCGGCGTCGTGCTTGTCCGCGGCCGCCTGGGCCGCGGCCAGCTTGTTGCGTGCCGAGGTCAATTCCCCCTGCGCGAATTGCCCGGCCTGCGCCTGCTCGGCGCGATCGACCGATGACTTCGCGACCGCGAGCTTGTCGCTCGGCATGGGCGTGGCGGCACAGGCGACGATGCCGAAGGCGACGACGCACCAGATTGCGTTACGGATTCCGCTCAAAGTAATCATGTCTATCCCCTTCCGTTTGTGCCGTCCGCCCGGTCTTCATCGGAGAAAGTCAGTTCGCGCTCGGTGAATTCCTGGATCGCCAGATTGCGTTCCCAGTTGCGCAGCTGACGATCGGCTTCTTCGCGCGTGAGGTCGTACGTTTCCTGAATCTGCCTGAGCAGCGGTTCGCGCCTGCCGGCGGCCTTGTCGAGCTGGTAGTTGGTGAGGCGGCTCCAGCGCGCCTGGATACGCTCTCGCCAGTGCGCCCAATTGCCGGAAATGCGTTCCCAATCCATGGCCACCCCACCCGTGCAAAGCGTGAAATTTATTCTGTGTGCCGCGATGCGGCACTCACAGCGGCGGGCACTGGTAATCTCGTGGGAGCGCGCGCGACGCAATGTCGTGGTTTGTCCGACAGTGCCGCAATAGGAGACCGCCGACATGCACGTCGGCGTTCGCCGCGTGCCAATTTCCTGTCGGCGACAGGCGACCCGCAAGTCACTGAATGTAGTTAGATTACCTGCGCCTGTCGCCGCGCGGCGGCATCCATGACGCAGTTTGTCGCGGTGCGCCGGCAGACGCGCCGCCCTTCGCGCCAGCCCTGGCATCCAAGTCCATGATCGCAAACCGGCTTGCGCTGACTGGCACGCCGGATGCTTGTGGATAGGGTGTGAAGCCAACGCAAAGGATGAAGGAGAAGCGCATGAACAGATTGCTTGCCGCTACGCTCGTCGCGCTGCTGCCGTCGGCCGGATTCACCGCCGAACCGACCGCGGCCGATCCGGCGACACCCGCGGGACAGTCCGGGTCGTTCGACACGCTCGACACGAACAAGGATGGTCGCATCTCGATGCCGGAGGCCGCGGCCGATCCCAAGCTGGTGGAGATCTTCTCCGCCGCCGACAAGAACGGCGACGGCTACCTCGACAAGACCGAATACGCCAACAGCACAAAGGCGCCGCCCCGGCAATAACATGCGGTAGCGAGGCCCCGCGCGGCGTCCAATCCCGCGCGGGGTTTTCTATTGCCCCGTAGCGCGTAATACTCCGTGCCGGAGGGGCTGCGACAGAATGGATGAATCACTCGAGAAGGGTCTTCTCGACATGGAGGCGCGCGACCAGGCGTTGCGTGGAGAGCTCACCGCCACCGGTGAACTGACCCAGGGCTACCATCCGCGACTCGAAGAGCTGCACCGCGGCAATTCCAGCCGGCTGCGCCAGATCATCGCGGTATTCGGCTGGCCGGGCATCAACCTGGTCGGCGAAAAGGGTGCGCGCGCCGCGTGGCGTATCGCACTGCATTCGGTCTCGGAGCCGGGATTCATGCGGCAATGCCGTGACCTGATCGACGCAGCCTCGCTCAAGCAGGATGCGCCGCGCTGGCAGTACGCCATCATCGACGACCGCATTCGCGTTTACGAGGGCAAACCGCAGCGCTACGGGACGCAGCTGCGTGTCGGCGCGAATGGACTCGAGCCGCACCCGCTGGAAAACGAAGCGCGCATCAACAGCATGCGCATGCAGGCCGGACTACCGCCCCTGGCGCAGACCCTTGCCAAGGCGCGCGCCCAACCGCAGCCCACCGCGGCCGAGCAGGCGAAGCGCGATGCAGCGGAGCTGGAGTTCCGCCGCTCCGTCGGCTGGACCAGTTAGGGGACATTCCTCATATCCGTTGTCACATTCGGATGTGACCCGGCGGCGGCTATTTCCCGGGCGAATGTGACAACGGATATGAGGAATGTCCCCTGTCCTCGCGCTTCCACAACGCGGACAGATGCTCGCTGTCGACGCCGCGAGTCTCCGGCACGTAACGCATCACGACGAAAGCCGCGACGATGCCGAAGGTGCCGTACAGCCAGAACGGAAAGCCGTGATTCCAGGCCGCGTTCAGCGTGTCATTGTTGAGCAGCAGCGGAAAAGTGCCCGACACCAGCAGGTTCGCGATCCACTGCGAGGCGACTGCGATGGACATCGCCTGGCCGCGGATCGGCGCCGGGTAGATCTCGGTCATCATGATCCACACGATGGGACCGAAGGACACCGCAAAACCGGCGAGGTACAGGCAAATCGCCGCGAGTCCGTAATGGCCCGCGCTCTGCGAGTGGAACAGCGATCCCAGCGTCAGCATGGCGATGCCCATGATCAGGCCGCCGAAGATCAGCAGCGGCTTGCGCCCCACCTTGTCGACGATGAGCACCACGACCATGGTGGACAAGAAGTTGATCACGCAGGCCGCCAGCGTGCCGAGGAACGAGGCGTCCATGTGATAACCCAACTTCGAGAAGATCTCCGGGCCGTAATAGAGCACGGTGTTGATGCCCACGAGCTGCTGGAAAACCGACAGCGCCACACCGACCAGCACCACGCGCGCGCCGAAGCTGTACAGCGGCGCGGGCTTCTCTTCGGGTGAAGTGGCGGCGAGCTCGTCCAGCATGTCGTTGATCTCGGCGGGCTCCGCGGAGCGCGCCAGCAATTTGCGCGCTTCATCGACGCGTCCCTTCTTGACCAGCCAGCTCGGCGATTCGGGCACCGAGAAACTCAGGTAGAAGAACGCCATTGCGGGCACCGACAGCGACAACATCATCCAGCGCCAGCCGATCTCCAGTACCCAGACGTCGTCGCCCTGCAACGCGATGCCCCAGTTGACGAAGTACGCGACGGTCATGCCGCCGGTGATGGCGATCTGCTGGTAGGCGCCGAGCTGGCCGCGCACCGCGCTGGGCGCGAATTCGCCGACGAAGGTCGGCGCGATCATCGACGCCACGCCGACCGCGATGCCGCCGATCATGCGATACACGTTGAATGCCCAGATGGCATCGGGACCCGTGCCGCCGAGCGCGCCGAGCCCAAGCTCCGGATATGCGGAGCCCACGGCCGAGACCAGGAACATGATGGCGGCGAGGATCATCGGCCGCTTGCGACCCAGCCAGGCGGAGATGGGACGCGCGATCAGCGCGCCAATGATCGTGCCGACCAAAGCCGAGCACACCGTGAGGCCGAGCAGCGCGTTGGCCGCCGAATTGCTCAGGTGCCGTGGCGCGATGAAATTCTGGTCGATGGCGCCGACGGTGCCGGAAATCACCGCCGTGGCGTAACCGAACAGCAGGGAGCTCAGGGTGGCCACGAACGTCGTGCCGGTGACGGCCTGGATGTGGCTGGTGGAGACTTTCGCAAGTTTCATGTGTTGCGTCCGGTTGTTCACGCCGCGGCGGAGTTGCTCGCCGGACCATTGATCGGCAGGCGGATGTAGAAGGTGGTGCCCACTCCGACCTCGGTCTCGAAGTGCAGCGTGCCGCCGTGTTTTTCCACGACCACGCTGCGCGCGATTGCCAGTCCCTGGCCCGTGCCCTTGCCGACTTCCTTGGTGGTGAAGAATGGGTCGAAGATGCGCGAGCGCACTTCGACGGGTATGCCCTTGCCGCTGTCGGCGATCGAGATTTCCACCTGGTCATCGAGCACGCGCGTCGCCACGCGGATGCGGCCCTTGTTCTGCGTGCCCTTGACCACGTCGCCGATGGCGTGCGCCGCGTTGACGACGAGGTTCAGCACCACCTGGTTGATCTCGCCCGCGTAGCAGTTGACCTGCGGAATGTCGCCGAACGCGGTTTCGACGTCGGCGACGTACTTGTATTCATTGGTGGCGATGACCAGCGTGCTCTTGATCGCCTGGTTGATGTCGACCTGCGTCATTTCCTTGCGGTCGGGATGCGCGAATTCCTTCATGGAACGCACGATGGCGGCGACCCGCCCCAGGCCATCGCGCGCGCGATCCAGCGCCACCGGAGCGTTCTCGAGGATGTAGTCGAGGTCGGCGTCGTCCTCGGCCTCCTCGGCTGCCTTGGCCGCGGCGGCCACGTCCGCACCCATATTGTTTTCGTTTTGGGTGACATTGCGCAGCTCGCGATACTTGTCGACGATCTCGGACAAGTCGTCCATGGCCTCGCGCACGAAACTCACGCTGTCGGACACGAATTGCACCGGCGTGTTGATCTCGTGTGCCACGCCTGCCGCGAGGCGGCCGACGCTCTCCAGCTTCTGCGCCTGCGCCAGTTCGTTCTCGAGACGGCGCTGATCGGTGACGTCGAGCATCATGCCGCGCAGCACCTTGTGCTGGCCGGTGCTGTCGCTCTGCTCGCAGCTCGCCACCCAGCGCAGGTCGATGCGCTTGTCGTCCAGCGTCAGCACCGTGGTTTCGATTTCGAAATTGCCCGTGGTGCTGGTGTCGATTTGCGTGCGGACCGGGCCGTTGCGATCACGCGGCATGAGCCGGTCGAGGAAGCCGATCTGTTTCCACAGGTCCTCGCTGAAGCCCAGGCGCGCCGGGCCCTGGGGACCGATGTACTCGAAGTGCCCGTCCTCGACGTCGAGCGCGAACGGAATGGCCTGCGTGCCCTCGACCACCAGCCGGTATTGCTCGCGGCCGCGCTCCAGCTCATGCGTGCGCTCCGACACCAGCTTCTCGAGCCGTTGCTTCTCGGTGCGCTCCATCTGGCGGCGCTCTTCGAACATGCGCACGCACTCGGACATCATCACGCTGAAGGAATGCGCGAGCGCCAGCAGGATGGCGAACAGCAGCACGCAAGCCGTGGTCATGGCGGGAAACTGCGCCGCGCGAAAGCGCGCCGAGGCGATGTGTTCGGTGGACAGCGCGAGATACAGGCGCCCGGCGGCGCCCTCGCCCACGTGGATGTCGCGCAGCGTGAGCAATACGCGGTCGTCCTTCAGCGTCACCTGCTCACCGGCGGCCAGCGTCGCGGGAAACTTTCCGTGGCCGACGAGCATGCGCCCGCCCGGCGCGTACACCGCCACGCCATAGACATTGCGGTCGCTGAGCAGCGGCTCGAGCGCCTGGTCGGCGACCATCGCATCGTTCATCGACACCGGCCCGTACAGCTGCTGGGTGAGATTGGTGGCGTACATCGTGGCCTTGGCACGCGTGCTGTTCTCGAGCGAGGTGCCATCGAAGGTCGCGTAGCCGACCACGCCGGCGATCATGCTGAGCACGAGCACCAGCGCCAGGCTTCCCATGAGCTGGGCCTGGAGTGGCAAATCGGTGGTGGCGGGTTCCGGGGCCGCCAGTTCAGCAACCCTGCGGGCATCCGCGTTGCGGGAATCGTTCATGAAACACTCCGTCCGATGGGTGTTTATCGGAACGGATCAGGGTTCCCTTGAACGGATCGGACGCCCGGAAACGCGCATCCGGGCGCCCGGAAAGCGGCAAAAACTTGCCGCCGCCAATGGCTGTGACGGTGATCTCACAGCTTTTCAGAGTTTCCGCAGCCAGATATTCCTGAATCTGACCAGATGCCCGTGATCCTGCAGCCGCAGCGGCATGTCGCCATGCGGCCGGTAGCTCGGCGCGCCGATGTACGTCGTGCCGCCCTTGAGCACGGAGTTGTTCTGCACCAGCACGCCGTTCAGCAGCACGGTGAGCCGCGCCGGCGACTGCAGCGAGCCATCGGTCGCGAAGCGTGGCGCGGTGAAGATGATGTCGTAGATCTGCCAGTGCTCGGCGGGCCAGGCGGCATTCACGAGCGGCGGATACTGCTTGTAGATGCTGCCCACCATGCCGTTCACGTAGGTCTTGTTCTCGAAGTTGTCGAGCACCTGCACTTCGTAGACGTCCTGCAGGAACACGCCGCTGTTGCCGCGATCCTGGTTGACCTTGTCGGCCGGCAGCTGCGGATCCCACCACTCGATGTGCAGCTGCGCGTCGCCGAATTTTTCCTTCGTGTTGATGTCGCCGGTGCCCGGCGCCACCACCAGCTGGCCATCGACGATCTTCCAGCCCGCCGCAGAATCGTCCTTCGCGCTCTTCCACGCATCGAGATTCTTGCCGTCGAACAGGATGATGGCGTCCGACGGAGCCGCGCCCACCTCGGCGCCCGGCGTCACTTTTTTCGGCACCGGGAACCACAGCTCGGTCGTTTTTGGATCCGGCGGCATGTCGTCCGCGTCGGTCAGCGGGCGAATACGGATGTTGCGATAGAAGATCTCCGCGCTCTCGGCCTGCAGGAGGATGCGGCCCTGATCCACCTTGACCCAGGAATTCGATG
>Ga0070689_100003888_pt1 | contig 10014 bp, 10 predicted proteins | sample KBSS23HmetaG_FD_64669 | JGI IMG/M metagenome (GOLD analysis project Ga0070689, IMG submission 64669) | Switchgrass rhizosphere microbial communities from Kellogg Biological Station, Michigan, USA - KBS S2-3H metaG | ecosystem: Host-associated > Plants > Roots > Rhizosphere ... | reverse complement strand
GAAGGATTGCCAATCATCACGCTGTCGTCGTCACCATCGAAACTGAATGCCTGGCCAACGATGCCAGGCGCGAATGAGGCGTTGCCAACCAAAGCGCCGTTGTTCGATCCACCGGTATCAGTCGTGCCCCCATCACCTTTCCACCAGCCAACCAAACCTGAGGGCGGCGGAGCACAATTTTGCGCGCGCAATACTCCCGTGCAAAGCACGAGCGCAATGAGTATTTGTATTCCGAAGTCCCCGTTTCGACGGACTCCCCGGACAGCATAGTTCTCCCACACAAAATCCTACCTTTGTTAATTAAGCACCTTCGTTTACGGATCGGCACACCCTATGCAGTCAGGATCACATCGAAAATAGGGTGTTCACCCCGTTTCCGCATACGGTGGATGCCCCAAATTGAATTCGAGATACCCCCGTACCTGCGATCCCGTTTCGCATAGTCGTCGCATCGATTTGACAAAGCGGAGTTCGCCGCAGCGCTTCTTCTGCCAGACGAGGCATGAGAGGGCAGTATTGGGCAAATGAAGTTGTTACTCCTGCATCACCGGCGAATCAACGATGACAAATAAGAAGAAAAGGGGATGACTACCCTTCACGGCTGCACGCTCCTGGTGTGTCTGGACCGTACACCGGCGACTCCCAACACTTCCCTCTTTTTGCTTAGGACCCCTTTTTCAAACAAGGCGACCAGATCATGGGTGCCATCGATGTGTTCGGCGCGAAGAGTGCGGCACAGGATGAGGAAGTGGCGAAGGCGGGCGCCGGTGCCATTAAAGAAACGAAGACGACGAGCGAATGAAACCCAATCGCTACTTCGGTTGCTTGCTCGGTTCGGATATTGCGGCATCGCTCGCCCAGCTTGCGGTCACGGACCTGAACCGGGCGACGCCGGCAAATTCAGGGCCTCGCATTTGTCGCAGTTTGGTCTGTTGCGCTGGAGTCAGAACCGAGCCGATCATGCGGCGTTCCGTATCTACTTGGATCGCCTTTATCCGCTCCGCGAGGGAATCGGGAGCACCGAGCACGGGCGGTTGTCGTGGATTGTTGGCCGGGACTTGGAGTGCGGAGGCCTGGCGATCAGCCTCCTGTCGCATGCTGGCCAACTGGATCTGCTGGGTCGCGGTGAGACCCAAGGCCTGGATGATCTCGGGCTTGAACAGGGCATTCGCGCCCTGCGCCTGGAGGCAGATTTCCTTCAGCCGCTTTTGCTGGGCCGGGTCCAGTTTTTGGAGGATCTCCTCACCGGCGCGGGCGACGGCTTGGCGCGTGGATTCTTCCTTTTGCCTCCGTTGCTCCTCCCATTCAACACTCGAACTTGAGGCTGGATTCCGCAAATCCGCGAAGAAGCCCGTTTCAGCCTGCTTGACTTGCTCTGTGAGTTCACCGATCCGAAGGCGTTGTTCGTCGCTTAATTTTAATTGTTCCTGGACACGATCGTACGAGATGACGCGCACAACACCCCCCGCACCACCGCCGTTCTGGTATTCATTGCGTTGTTCATCGCGCCAGACGGTACCAGAACCCGGATTTGAAGAGCCGCTAAAACCGCCACCCCCGCCACCAGCCCCTCCACCAAATCCCCCGCCGCCCGGACCGGAGTTCATCGGGCGTTGCACGAAGCCGGGCTGAGTACTCCTGAAAACTTGTGTGGGAGCGGTCGTGCCTCCCGGCCCTGGTCCCCCGAATCCGCCGCCGCCACTACCGCCGCCGCCACTACCGCCGCCGCCAACGCCGCCGCCGCCAACGCCGCCGCCGCCACCACCACGTTGATTCGAGGACATCCTGGCTTGGAAACCCGCTTCGTCCGCTGCAGACTGTCGGCAGAAGGCTTGCAATTGCTGCTGTTGGGCCGGGGTGAGCAGCGCAAGGATCTTCTTTGTGGCAGTATCGAGCTGGCGGTGAGCTTCCCCAAACTTCGCCGCACGTTCGTCCCTGCGCGTCCGCCAGGACTCGCGCTGCGCCTGTTCGTGCCGGCGAAAGTCCTCAAACAATTCCTGTTCCATCGCTCGGACGCGGAGAAGAATGTCAGTGACTTGTTGGCGTTGTTCCTGGCTCAGATTCAGCTCCGCCTGCACCTCGGCGTCCCGGACGACTTGGACAACGCTACCTCGTTCGCCTCCGCCGACATAGCCCCCGCCGCTACGAATGATGCTGGTGCTGCCTCCGCTGGCTACACCGGGAGTCGCCGGAGAGAATCGCGATTGCGGTTGTGCCGGGAAACAGACGGCGATTGTGAAGACCAACACGAGAACCGACTTTTTGTCCACCGTTTTCATATGTCTCCAATTCAGTTTTAGACGTGGTTTCTACGCTGCGCTTGCTCCGTCCACCTCGTTGCCTGCTCGAGTCACCTGGTCCGATCAACAATAAGCGGTGCTGTCCACAATAGGCGCCTGTCGCTCGGCAATCACAATCCGGCCAGTCGCACGACAGCAATGTCTTTGTCTTCGGCTGTCAACCTGAGATGCAAGGTGAACTTCTCCTGGGTCATCGGGGCGGGGTTCACCACCCAAAACTTCACATACTCCCCGGACTGGGGAGGATACTCACTGCGGTAAGGCGCCAACACGACGGTCGCGCGACGTTCATCCTCCAGAACGGCGCCAATATCCTCGTAATGATCGTATTTTGGATCGTATGCGAAGCGGACGGATACGACCCAGGAATCCTCTGGAAGGTAAACCTCGGAGCTGTACGCCCCAACGTCCAACTGAGGTTTGAGACCCAGCTTCCGCAATAAACCTGCCACACGCCCGGGAATTGTTGTGCCCGCGACTTTAGTATCGTTGGTCCATCCGGCCGACGACCGCGCACCCGATGCGCCAGGTCGCGTCCGCTGCGTCGGAACGCTGTCTTCGAACACGCGTGAAAGGGTGAATCCCGCGAAGCGGCAAATCTCCCGCTTGACTGCCAAGGTGTGGCTGCGGCCGCGCGAGACCTTAAATCCCAAGACGGGGTAGCGCGGGTCGATCTGACGGATGCCGGACGAGTGGAACCAGTTCATCAGGCCCAACGGCATCAATGCCAGCGCCGCCAGACAAGCAAGGAAAGTCGCCCGACGCCGGCGCCCGCGCGTCAATCTGGAGTACAAATCTCGTATCTGCTGCAATGCTTGGAGCCTGCGGGCCATCGCCCGATAAGCCCTGCTCATCCCGGTACCTAGCAGTGCCGCGGAACTGCGATGTGTCGATTGGCTCTGCTCCGTCACCTTTAACAGTGTTCCGGCGTAATCCGAAATGGTGGCGTTGAGGCCGCGAATAGCGGTCTCGTCACAGGCCATCTCTTCGGCGAGTACCGCCTGTTCCTGCGCCAACCAAACCAGAGGATGAAAAAACAGAAGACCGTTCACCAGATGCCGCAAGCAACCCCAGAGCAAATCAAACCGCCGCAAATGCGCCAGTTCGTGGGCGAGCACCGACCGGACTTCTCCCGGGGAGTACTGATCGACAAACGAGGACGGAAAGAACAGCACCGGCCGCAAGAAACCGACCGCTTCCGGGCTGGACACATTCTCGTGAGCAAGCAATCGCGGACTTCGCTTCAGCCGCAGGCCGCGGCTCAGTGCCTCGCACTCCTGACGAACCCACGCATACGTCAGCGGATGGCTGTCCCGCAGGGCCCTACGGATCGCCAAAACGCTGCGGACCGTTCGAAGCGTGATAAACAAAACTCCTGCCAACCAGAGCGCAAACAAAACGATGGCGGCAAGCCGCGCATTGGAAGGTTTCGACTCTGCCGTGATCGACCGGGTGCTACCGAGTGAAGAATCACGGGCCGATGGGCGTGACTCCAGCCGGGTGGCTACAACGGAACGAGGCGCTTGAAAGCGCTCGATGCGGACTCCGGGGTTCGGGAATAACGGCACCGGGATCGCGCCCTGCCAAAGCATCAGCAAGATGAGTTTCAGGTAGACGCACCGCCAAATCCAGCTTCTCGCCGTGGGCGACATTCGCGGCAGGGAGCGACAAATGCACCAGGTAACAGCCACCGCCAGCCCTCCGTAAGCTGAGACGCGGACCATCGTCCACAACCAGGACTCGATCCAATCGATTGCCGCAATCCATTCCATGGCTCACTCGCCCGAATCATCCAGTCGATCGGCGACATTGCGGAGCATGCGCATTTCCTCCCGACTCAATTTTCCGTGCTCGGCGAAATACGCTACCAACGGAGCGTGGGAACCCCCGAATGCAGACTCCACGAATCCCTTAAGCAGCCTCTGAAACAAGTCCTCCTTGTTCGCGACCGGCAAATATTGATAAACTCCTTCGACCTTGCGCCGGCTGAGAAACCCCTTTTGACGCAGTCGCTCCATGCTGTTCAGGACCGTGGTGCGAACACAACCTTTGGTCTCCGCCAGATAATCCGCCACCGCCCGAACGGTGACCGGACCATGCTCGGCCACGTAGCGCAGAACGTCCATTTCGGCTTTGCCCAAATTCAGCGCATGTTTCATGAATTCCGGTCCTGACGTTAATTGTCGTCACGATAACCTGACGTTAATTGTCGTCAATAGGGTAAACACCCCATTGAAAGCACCGAGACCTGTCTTCAAGTTGATATAAATTCCACGACGGTCGCGGACTTTGGAGCGTTGATAGAGGACGCGAATGGAGCGCAAGGTTCGGAAGGAGAAAAAAAGTATGATTTCAATAAGGTACACCTCTCCTGGTGATTCGATGAGGAGACTGCCGCGCGCCCTGCTGCGGATTTTTTCAGTGGCGCTGGTTCATGGCTGCATCGCCGCCACTCAACCAGGCACCCTGGATACAAGTTTTGACCCCGGCCAAGGCGCAAATGGCCAGGTGTTAGCTTTGGCTCCACAGGGTGACGGCAAGATTTTCATCGCCGGCAGGTTCACCGAGTTCGTGGGAGTCCATCGCAAGGGAATAGCCAGGCTGAATGAAGTTGGAAATCTGAATACGAACTTCGTTCCGGCCGATCTTTACTCCTCATGGAGCGGGTTTCATCCACCAGACCCGTTGGCCCTCAGATCCGTGGTCGCGCAAGAGGATGGCAAGGTCGTGGTTGCCGGCAACGCGGCCAAACCAGTGAATGTCTTTTGGCCGATCGGTTCTGCACGCTTCAATGAAGACGGGAGTCTTGACAGTTCCTTCAACTCCAACCATGACCATGACATAAGCAATAATCCTTTTGGGACGGTCGTGGCTTTGCAAAGTGACGGCAAACTCCTGGCCACTGGCTGGGACGCCCCTTACCGCTTGACTCCCAGTTGCAATCTCTATCGTTTCAACGCTGATGGAACTGTAGATACTAACTTTGTGGGTTCTTATTGGGGTGCAAGTCAGCTCTCGCTCCCTGTGCCTGCCGTCCCTCACATAGATGCGATCGCGCTGCAACCCGGCGGTAAGATAATCATCGGTGGACTTTTTACAGAAATCGTCAGGATTCCGCTCGAAGAAAGAACCAACCCAATTCCTTGGAAGTCACTCGCGCGGCTCAATTCCGACGGCACGCTTGATACAAGTTTTAGGTTCCAAGGATTCTCCAACCTGAATCCTCCTTGGAGTCTTCCCACGATTTCAGCGATTGTGACGCAGCCGGATGGCAAGATCATTGCAGGCGGACCCGGGCAATTCTTCCGACTGGAGGCTGACGGCACACCCGATCCTGGCTTCAACTCGAGCGCGGTCACGTTTTCATATATATGGCCAGGCCATTACATTGGATCAATTGCCCTGCAACGAAATGGCCAGGTGCTCATAGGTGGCGCTTTCAATTGCCGGGTCGGAAATTCGACGGTGACTACCGGCCTGGCGCGGCTTAATCCCGATGGGAGTCTCGACACGTCTTTCGCAATCCTGCCGGACACGGCGGGAGTATCCGCGATTTCGTCTCAACCCGATGGGCAAATATTGATCTGCGGGACCTTTTCGCAAATCGGCGGAGTTCCGCGCAATGGCATCGCGAGAATCAACGGCGCTCCCGGCATGCAACTCTTCGCTCCCGCGCGGGAGGGGAACAATTTTCAGGTGTCTTTACCGACGGTTTCGGGCAAGAGCTATTCGCTCGAGTGGAGCGAGGGGCTGACTGGGGAAATTTGGCAGTCCACGCCGGCCGTTGCTGGAGACGGGACGATCAAATCCTTCGGAGATTCTAGCGCCAACTCAACCCGACGGTTTTATCGAATTCGGGTGGAATAACCCGCCGCCGATCCCGCGGAGAAGGCTCTCCGCGCTCCTATCACTAAACATCCAGCCTCGTCCATGCCGCATTTTTCTTGGATGACTTCACGACCGCTTCAATGAACGCCATGCCGCGGACGGCGTCTTCGACCTTTGGATAATCGAGCGCGGGATCGTCTTTGGCCAACTTGCGGCCCTCGAGCCGCGCGCGAATATGGCTGGCGAAGTTTTTGTAAATGTTCGCAAAGGCCTCAAGATACCCCTCGGGATGCGCCGGTGGGGTCCGGGTGGCGGCTTTGGCGCTGGCGCTGAGGTAGCCGTTGGCGGTGCGATAGACCTGCATGGGCTGATCCGGCCATTTCACCAGCATCGAGTTGGGTTCCTTCTGGTGCCACTCAATGCCGCCCTTCTCGCCATAGACGCGGATGTTGATGTTGTTCTCCTCGCCCACGCTGATCTGGGAACAGTGCAGCACCCCTTTGGCGCCGCCTTTGAAACGCAACAGCACGTTGCCGTCGTCATCGAGCTTGCGGCCTTTGACAAAGGTTGTGATGTCGGCGGCCAGTTCCTCGATCTGCAGGCCGGTGACATACTCGGCGAGATTCTCGGCGTGCGTTCCGATGTCACCGATGCTGCCCGCCACGCCGCTGCGTTTGGGATCGGTGCGCCAGCCTGCCTGCTTCTGGCCGGTCGCTTCGAGCCGGGTGGCCAGCCAGCCTTGCGGATACTCGACAACCACTTTGCGCACGTTGCCGAGTTTTCCAGCGCGGATCATGTCGCGCGCCTCCTTCACCAGCGGGTAACCCGTGTAGTTGTGCGTCAGGCCGTAAAGCAGGCCAGTCTTTGCGACCAGGCCCTGCAGCTTCTTGGCCTCAGCGAGGTTGAAAGTCGCGGGTTTGTCGCTCAGCACGTGGAAGCCGTTTTCGAGCGCCAACCTTGCCGGAGGGAAATGCAAGTGGTTGGGTGTCACGATGGCGACGAAGTCCATGCGCTCGTTTTCGGGCAGCCTGGCCTCAGTTTTGATCAACTCCACGAATGTGCCGTAGCAGCGTCCGGGTTCGAGGTAGAGGTCGGCCCCGCTGGCCTTTGACCGCTCGGGGTTGGAGGAAAACGCGCCGCAGACGAGTTCGATTTGCTGGTCCATGGCCGCCGCAATTCGGTGCACCGCGCCGATAAATGCGCCGCGACCGCCGCCGACCATGCCGTAACGAATTTTTCTGCTCATAGTATTGGCGAGGAGAGTTGGATGCAGATTCGTGGCGTTTTTGCCATTTGTGCTAAAGTAGGTATTGAATTAGGTGACGCCGCCTTTATAGTGGCCGCCGTTTTTCAAGTCAACGTGTGACTTGAGACCGACTGGAGTGATGGGTCGTGGAGTGGTGGAGTAATGGGAACAACTTCCCAACACTCCCACACTCCAGCACTCTGTCCGCTGGTTATGCAAATTCATCTACTAAAGTCGAAAATCCATCGGGCGCAGGTAACGGGGGCCAGCCTCGATTATGAAGGGAGCCTCACCATTTCCGAAGACCTGATGGACAAGGTCGGGCTGCTGCCCTACGAACGAATCCTGTGCAGCAATCTGGCCAACGGCCAGCGCTTCGAGACCTACGCCATCAAGGGGTCACGCGGCTCGGGCTCCATCGAGCTGAACGGCGCGGTGGCGCACCTGGGAAAAATCGGAGACCGGTTGACGATCATGGCCTTTACGGAAGCTGACCGCTCCCAGGCGAAACGTTGGAAACCCCGGGTGATCGTGTTGGGAAAGAAAAACAGGATCATCAACGAACAGGGAATCTAGAATGAGAAGAATGGCGGTGGGTGTTTTGTCGCGGACGGAGCCCCAGACAGACTCCGCTCGATTGAACGAAACCATTCCGCTGTCCGCATTCGATTTATGCCTCTAACCGCCGCTGCCATCGCCAAACAAATCGACGGTGAAGTGCTGGGCGACTCCTCGGTCGAGCTCATCGGGTTCGCGCCCGCCGACAAAGCCAAAGCGGGCGATCTGACCTTCGCGGAAAACCAGACCTACTTCAATCGGGCCGAGCAAAGCGCCGCCGCCGCCATCCTGGTGGATGGCCAGTTCACCTCGGTCAAAAAAACCCTGATCCGCGTGCCGAACGCGCGCATCGCCTTCGCCAAGGTGCTGCCGCTGTTTTTTCCGGAACCCGATTTGGCTGCCGGAATCCATCCCAGCTCGGTGGTGGCGGCGTCGGCTCAAATCGATTCCAGCGCGCACATCGGCCCGCATTGTGTGATCGGTGAGCAAGCGCGCATTGGCGCCCGCTGCGTCTTGCATGGCGGCGATCATGTCGGGACCAATTGCGTTGTGGGCGCCGACTCGCATCTTTTTCCGAACGTAGTGCTTTATCCGCGCACGCAGGTCGGCCAACGCGTCCGCATTCACGCCGGCGCAGTCATCGGTTCGGACGGTTTCGGCTACGTGCTGGATTCTGGCGCGCACCGCAAAGTGCCCCAGATCGGCTACGTCGTGATTCTGGACGATGTTGAAATCGGTGCCAACACCACGATCGACCGCGGCGCGCTTGGCCCGACCTCGATCGGCCGCGGCACGAAGGTGGATAATCTGGTCCAAATCGCCCATAACGTCGCCATCGGCGAGCATTGCCTGGTGGTGGCTCAGGCGGGAATCGCGGGCAGCACCAAGCTCGGGAATTTCGTCACCCTCGCCGGCCAGGTCGGTCTGGCCGGCCATTTGAAGATCGGCAACAAAGCCACCATAGCGGCACAATCCGGCGTCATGCATGACATCCCGGACGGTGAGAAATGGTTTGGATACCCCGCCCAACCGGACCGGCAGACCAAGCGGCAGATCCTGGCGATTCAACAACTGCCCGAGCTGATCCGAAAGGTGGCTGAACTGGAGAAAAAGCTGGTGGACTCGCCGAACAACTCCGGGAAATGACTATTGACTTGCCCCGCGCGTTTGTTAGTTTTTCCGCTCTTTGCATCGGGCTGGGATGAAAACCTATTTGCCGAAAGTCAATCTGGATGAGCGCAAGTGGCACGTCGTTGACGCCAACGGCGCTGTGCTGGGCCGGCTGGCGGCCCAGGTAGCGAACATTCTCCGGGGAAAAAACAAACCGGTCTTCACTCCGCACCTTGATGCCGGCGATTTCGTTGTGGTCATCAACGCCGAGAAGGTCCTCCTCACCGGCAAGAAGGAAACCGACAAGCTGTTCATGTCCTACTCCGGCTGGAAAGGCGGCGAAAAATACACCTCGGTCGCCCAAATCCGCGCCCGCCACCCGGAACGCCTCATTCTTCACGCGGTCAAAGGCATGATTCCCAAGAACCGGCTCGGGGACCGTTTGCTGACCAAGCTCAAAGTCTATAAGGGCGGCAACCATCCGCACGGCGCGCAACAGCCAGCGACATTGGCCGCCGCCAACTAATCTCTCAACGCTCAACCTTCAACCCTGCGATGGCAGAAACGAAACTACAGGAATTCCTCGGAACCGGCCGGCGCAAGACCGCAGTCGCGCGCGTCCGCATGGCTGCCGGTTCCGGCAAAGTCACGGTCAACAACCGGCCGTTTGAGAATTATTTTCCGATCGAGAACCTTCGCACTCTGGCGCTGCAGCCGCTGACCGTGACCGAGACGGCTGCCAAGTTCGACGTGCGCGTGAATGTCAACGGCGGCGGGCCTTCCGGCCAGGCCGGCGCGGTCCGGCACGGAATCGCCCGTGCCCTCCTGGTCGCCGACGCGAATCTGCGTCCGACGCTCAAGTCAAACGGCTTGCTCACTCGCGACCCGCGCATGCGCGAGCGAAAGAAATACGGCCAGCCGGGCGCTCGCAAACGATTCCAATACAGCAAACGTTGATTCGAGTCGAAATTT
>Ga0070689_100003881_pt1 | contig 10021 bp, 6 predicted proteins | sample KBSS23HmetaG_FD_64669 | JGI IMG/M metagenome (GOLD analysis project Ga0070689, IMG submission 64669) | Switchgrass rhizosphere microbial communities from Kellogg Biological Station, Michigan, USA - KBS S2-3H metaG | ecosystem: Host-associated > Plants > Roots > Rhizosphere ... | reverse complement strand
TGGACCGCGACGCCTCCGTGCGCTCGGTCGAGATCTTGTCGTAGACCCAGACCTCGCACCGTTTCTCGTCGGTCGTGATGATGTTCGGCGAGCCGAGGATCTGGATCACGTCCGCGCCGCTCTGACCGAGCTTGATCTCACCCTGGACCTTGCCGACGGTGACGCGGTCTTCGGGGGCGGAATCCGGTGGCAGACTCGAGCAGCTGCCGAGCAGCGGCGCGAGCCAGGCGACGAGCAGGACGGCAGACTTCGGCCTTGGGCATTTCATGGCGACAGCATTCTAGGGACTCGAGTCGTGGAAACGAGGACGGCGCCCCATGCCGTCGACGGCGCCGCACAGCGCACACGAACACACCGCGTTCCATCGGCAATCGCGCGGCGGCCGCTGCGTCCCGAACCGGGACGTGAGGTGCCACAGGCTCTCAGCGCGGCGCCAGTGAGTCTGCCAGCGCGATCAGGTTCAGGGGCCGTACGCGGATGAGGCCTCGACGCGGCGTGTCGATGTCCGCGATCAGCAGGAACGCGATCGCCGTGATCAGCGGCAGGATCGGCAGCAGCCGGTGCGCGTGCGGGCCGCCGCGCGCGCCGAACCCGACCAGCAGGTTGCAGCCGATCGCGATCGAGAGCATCAGCAGCCAGGCAGCGCCCGGGATCTTGTACCACCACGCCGCCTGCGTGTAGCCCTGCGAGTTGAGCACGTCGTTCATGCCCGCGACCACCAGCGCCATGACCGGTGACGAGTCCTTCGCCGCCACGGCGGCAACCGCCGCCCACAACTCGGACTGCAATCGGGCCGTGCGCGCGTTGATGCCCTGGAGCTGCTCCTCGTCGCTGGTCACATAGAAACTCAGTCGTTCCTGCAGATAGCTCTGCAGCAGTGTGCGCATCTTCGCCGCGTCGGCAGGCGGCACCAGGTCGGCGCGCACGTACTCCGTGCCGATCGCGTTGGCTTCCGCCTCCTCGTAGTTGCGGCGCTGGTCATACCGACCGGTGGCGATCGAGAAGGTGAAGCTGATGATGAGGCCGAGCAGCGTCAGCGCGGCCGTGAGGACGATGCCGAAGTCGGTGCGGACCGCCTCGTCGAGCTCGTACTTCTTGCGCAACACCGACCAGCCGATCCACGCGGATACCAGCAACGTGCCCAGCGCGATCACGAAGACCAGGAACGGGTGCAGCGACATCGGCGCCATGTTCGCGGCGCGAGAGTAGGCGGGCCATTGTGGGTTTGCCATTGCGCCCGGCGCCGACGCACGCGGTAGATTCGACGTGCCCTTGGAGGAGCAACTGCGCTGTCTCCTGCAACGCGGCACGGCATTCCTGCATGAGGGCCCACCGTCGTCGAAGCTGCCGCGCCGCCCGCCGCCACGCGGCGCGCGCGCTGATGCTCTGCGCCGGCGCCGTGCCGTTCGGCGCGGCGCGGGCACAGGAGCCGACGCCGCCACCACCACCGGGACAGCAACCGGATGCTGCGGGCGAACACAAAGCCGCGGAACCCGACGCGGCCGCGGATCACGACGGCGCGCGTGCCTTCGTGCGCGGCCAGCTCGTGAGCCGCTACTGGCTGCGCTGGTCCGGCGGCAAGCGCGACCAGGATGTCTACGAGACGCTCGCACTCGACGTCGGCGACGAGGACCACGACGCGGTGACCGGCCACTTCCTCGGCCGGCTCGCCGCCGACATCGACGGCCACGGCGACGGCACGTCGCCGTTCTTCAGCCTGCAGGACACGCGCAACGGCGACGTCGACGCGCAGCTCTACGATGCCTACGCGGACGTGCACCGCATCGACGGGCTCGAACTGCTGCGCGCCGGCCGCCAGACGATCGACGAGACGCCCGAGCTCGCGTACTTCGACGGCGTGCACTGCCGCAGCATCCCGCTGGGTTCCGGCGCACTGCAGTTCGGCGCCTACGGCGGCGTCTCGACGCACCTGTACGAGTCCTCCCCGCACGGCGACTGGACTGCGGGGCTGTACGGCGAGTGCCGCCCGTGGGGCGGCGGCCGCGTGCGCCTGGACTGGATGCACCTCGAGGACGAAGCGCTGCTCGGTGCCCACAACGACGACCTGCTCGGCGGCGGCATCTGGCAGACGATCGACACCGTGCAGCTCGAGGCGCAGTACACGCGCCTCGAGGACCGCGACCGCGACCTGCGCGCGCGCGCCGCCTGGGCCGCACCCGACAGCCGCTTCACCGGCCAGCTCACCTGGTACCAGCTGCTGACCACGCAGCGCAGCCAGGCGCTCGAAGTGGATCCGTTCTTCAACGCGCTGCACGAGCTGTTCCCCTATTGGCAGGTCGGTGCGCTGCTCGGCAAGGGCCTCGGCGACCACTTCGACGTCGACGCGGGCACCGACGTCCGCCGCGTGTCGGAGCGCGCGGAGATCGGCACTTTCAACCGCGACTACGAGCGCTGGTTCGTCACGGTCAACGCGCACGATCTGCTGGCCGACGGACTCACGCTGACCGCGACCGCGGACTTCTGGCACAGCGTCGACCAGGACGTGCAGACCTGGGCCGGCGAACTCGCGCAGCGCTGCGGTGACTTGCTGACGCTCTCGGCGGGCAGCTACTATTCGCTCTACAAATTCGAGTTGTTCCTGAACGACGAACGCGATCACGTCCGCACCTACTACTTCCGACTGCGGCACGCGGCGTCGCACGCGACGGACCTCGACGTCGCCTACGAGTTCGAGCAGACCGACCTCGCTGACTTCCAGGTGCTGCGCATGGGGTTCACATGGCGGTTCTGAGAGCCCGAGACGGAAACCAGAATGCGGGCTCTCAGGATGCCCCTGGCGGCCGCCTACGCGGCCGCGCAGAGAGTTCGAAGTCTCACTCTCTGAGTCCGACCGTACGCCTCGGCGGCGCGCTGGCGTTGCTGGTCGCGCTCGCGGCAGCGAGCTGCGCGGTGTTCGGCGCGCTCGGCGGCGGTGAGCAGCCGTTCCGCTTCAAGCACTCGCTGCACGGGGCCGCGGCGGGGCTCGAGTGCAGCAACTGCCATCGCACGGTCGCGCGCGACGACGATCCGGGCATGCCGCAGCCGAGCCAGTGCCAGCTGTGCCACCAGAAGCTCGACGCCGACAAGCCACCCGAGCGGCGCGTGCTGACCCTGTTCGACGACCGCACCTTCCGCCGGACGCCGCGCGAACACCTCGCCGGCGAGATCGTGTTCTCGCACCAGCGCCACGCCGCCGGCAGCACGCAGTGCGCGACCTGCCACCAGGACGTCGAGCAGGACGCCCCGCCGCCGCCGGCGTTGCGCATGGCTGCCTGCGTCGAGTGCCACGCCGAGCAGCACACGGCCAACGAATGCGCGACGTGCCACCGCGAACTGCGCGTCGACCGGCCGCCGCCGAACCACGCGTTCGGCTGGCAGCGCATGCACGGCAAGGTGGTGCGCGCGCACAGCACCGCGACGGGCGACAGCTGCGCGCTGTGCCACAAGGATTCGAGCTGCGCAGGCTGCCACCTCGAGGTGCCGCCGCCGAACCACAACAACTACTTCCGGCTGCGCGGCCATGGCGTGATGGCACGCATGGACCGCGAGAACTGCGCGGCCTGCCACCGCTCCGACTCCTGCGATGCGTGCCATCGCCAGTCGCTGCCCGTGAACCACGTCGGCCAATGGGGCGCGCCGCGCGACACGCACTGCCTGTCGTGCCACCTCCCGGTGTCCAACACCGACTGCGCCACCTGCCATCGCGGCACACCGAGCCACGACACCGCGACGCCGATGCCACCCGGCCACAACGCGGCGATGAACTGCCGCCAGTGCCACGGCGCGGGCCAGCCGCTGCCGCACGTCGACAACGGCACCGAGTGCACGCGCTGCCATCATTGACGGCGGCGGCGCCGCCGCAACCTCGCTTCACGGCGCGCGCCCGCTACCGTGCACTGCCATGACCGCCGACGCCGCCGCTCCGCGCAGTCCCGTATTGGTCGTGTTCACGAGCCATTGGGCGGCGATGACCGGCCTCGGCCTCGTGCTCACCGCGATCGTCGTCTGGACCTGCATGCTGCCGACCACGCTGCGGCACGGCCAGGACAACCCCTACGTCGGCATCGCCACGGCGGCCGTCGGCGGCACGTTCGTGCTCGGCCTGCTGCTGACGCCGCTCGGACTGTTCCTCGGCCGCCGCCGCCTGCGGCAGCGGCTCGCCGGCGCCATGAACGAGGGCAAGACCGCGTGGCACCGCCTGCTCGTGTTCCTCGCCGTGACGTCGCTGATCAACGTCGTGATCGCGTCGCAGCTGACGATGCGCGCCCTGCACACGATGGAGAGCCGGCAGTTCTGCGGCTCGTGCCACGTGATGACGCCGGAGTCGCGCGCCTTCACGCAGGGACCGCACGCCAGCATCCTGTGCGTCGACTGCCACGTCGGCAACGGTGCGCTCGGCCTCTTCAAGAGCAAGCTGCAGGGCACCAAGCAGCTGATCTCGGTGCTGACGGACACCGTCAAGAAGCCGATCGAGAGTGCGATCGAGGCGGGGCTCATGATCCCGAGCGCCGAGACGTGCGAGGAATGCCACTGGCGGCAGAATCCGGCCGCCGCGCGCCTGCGCATGATCCGCCACTACGGCAACGACGAGCACAACACGCCCGAGACGACGCTGCTGACGATGAACATCGGCGGCACGCGCATGGGCGGCATCCACGGCTCCCACAACGGCGAAGGCATCGAGATCAAGTTCGTGGCCACCGATCCCAAGCGCCAGGACATCCCGCTGGTCGAGTACCGCAACAGCAAGACCGGTCAGAGCCGCACCTACGTGCGCGAGGGCGCCGATGCCGCGGCGCTCGCCACGGCGCCGCGCATCACGATGCAGTGCTTCGACTGCCACAACCGGCCCGCGCACGCGTTCCAGATGCCGGAGCGCGCCGTCGACCGCGCGCTGTTGCTCGGCCGCATGTCGTCGAGCCTGCCGTTCCTGAAGAAGACCGCGCTCGAGATCCTGAAGAAGGGCTACGCCGACAGCGACGCGGCAGCGGCGGCGATCCCGGCGGCGGTGGCGCAGTACTACCACGAGTCGCATCCCGACGTCGCGCGCGAGCGCGCGGCCGACGTCAAGGAGGCGGGCGCCGTGCTCGCCGACATCTACGCGCACAACGTCTTCCCCGAACTCGGCGTCGACTGGGGCACCTACCCCGACAACCGCGGCCATCAGGACTTCCCGGGCTGCTTCCGCTGCCACGACGGCAAGCACGCGACCGCGGCCGGCGAGCAGATCACCAACAACTGCTTCCGCTGCCACTACCCGGCCGCCGTCGGCGAGACGAAGCCGGAGATGCTGCAGCTGCTCGGTCTCGACGAACTGGTGCACAACCTGCAGAAGAGGTGACGGTGCGCCGCCGCGGCGGCGGCATGAGGCCTTGGCGCACGCCGCGCTGCGGGCCTGCCGCGCCCGGCGCGATCAGGCCATCGGCTGCGCGGGTCCGCCGAGCAGACCGTCGAGGTCGTAGAGCGACGCCGCCATGCGCACGAGGCCGCGGTCGCGCGCCAGCACGTCGAGGTGCAGCGAGGTCCAGTCCGCGAGCAGCACGTCCTCGCGCCCCTGGCCGACGTAGGTCTTGAGGTAGCCGCGGCACGCCTCGCAATGGTCGATGCGCAGGCCGGCCTCGCCGTCGACGGCCAAGATGCCGACCTTGTGCGTGTCGCCCTCGCAGAACGGACACGCCGTGCGCCGGTAGCGCCAGCGTGAACCGCAGCAACCGCAGGCCAGCAGGCGCATGCGCGCCGGATCCACGCCGACGAGTTGCGCCATCGCAGGCCACGCGCCGCACGCCGGACATTGGCTGCGCTGCCAGCGATCCTCGTTGCGCCAGCGCGCGAACGCCGCGAGCACGGGCTGCAGCCAGCGCCGCGTCGTGGTCCAGGCGAGGAAGCGCAGCAGCCCCGGCGACGCGGGGCGGAACGCGTCGTCGCCGAGCAGGCAGTCGACGACGCGCTGCGCGGCGCCCGTACCGCTCTCCATCTCCGCGGCGAGGACGCGGGCGTCCGACGTCAGCTGGTCCGGCGCAGTGCCGCGACCCAGGGCGTCGATCAGCGCGCACGTCATCGCGCCCGCGGGCAGCAGGTCGAGCGCCACATCGGCGCTGCGCAGCAGCGGGACACCGCTGTCGTAGTCAGCGGTGTAGTCGTCGAAGCGCGGCAGTTCGGCCGCGGGGCCGTCGATGCCGGCCACCGCGTCTTCGACCCGGTCGAGCAGGCGCGCGACCGGGTCGAGGAAGGCGTGTTTCGCCAGCCATTCCGCGCGCGTCATGAACGCGCAGACGCGCCGCCGTCGGCGTACTTCGGCAGCAGCGGCAGGTAGCGCACGCCGGCGCCGAACAGGAACACCGTCGCCGCGAGCAGACCGATCGACAGGCCCCACTCGACGAACGACGGCGTGTAGCCCGAGGGCGCGGTCCACGGCATCGGCCCATTCACCTTGCCCGCCAGGATGACGACGTTCACGCGGTTCAGGATGATGCCACCGAGCGTCAGCAGCGCCGCGATGCACAGCATGCCCGCGCGGCCGCGCCACGCGGCGCGGCTCAGCATCACCAGCGGCACGAGTCCGGCGAGCAGTTCGATCGTGAACAGCGTGCCGTTGCGGCCCGCGAACGCGCCGTCGAACCCGCCGCGGATCGCGAGGTCGCCGAGCCGGAACACCATGTAGGCGAGCAGCGACCAGAACGTGATCTGGCCGAGCGACGCCATCGGCACCATGCGCAGCTTGCGGCCCCAACCCGTGTGGATCCACATGACCGCGAGCACGATCAGCGCCGTGCCGGCAGGGATCGACGACAGGAAGAACGACACCGGCATCACCGGCGACCACCACTGCGACCCGACCATGGTCGGCATCAGCAGGAACAGCGAGCCGAGCGAGCTCTGGTGCATCGTCGACAGCGTGCCGGCCGCGATCGCGAGGATCACCGGCTCGAACTTGCCATAGCGCGCGCGGAACCGGTAGGCGACGGCGCCGAACACGACGGCGCCGAGCACTGCCAGCACGTAGTTGCGCGACAGCATCCACACGAAGCCGCTGACGGCGAGAGCGACGTACACGCCCGACCACTTCTTCCAGGCGTCCATCGCCGCCGTCCACTTGCGCTGCTCGAACAGCACCGGCAGGAACTCGAACAGCAGCACGCTGACGTAGAGGCCGACGCACCACGACACCTCGAACATCGCCGAGTGGTCGGGTGACTGGATCAGCAGGTTGTAGACGTTCCACGGTCTGCCGAGGTCGGCGACCAGCGTGACGGTCACGAACGTGTAGCTGAGCAGCCCCATGAACACCGCGCCGCGGCCCATCCCGTACAGGTCCTTGCGCTGGAACACGTAGATCAGCGCGGCGCCGGCGAACGCGCCGGCAGCGGACGCGATCCACACCAGGTCGAACGCGATCCACAGGCCCCACGGCCAGGTGTCGGACAGGTTCGTGCTGGGCCCGAGGCCCTGCACGAAGCGCGCGACGAAGCACAGCGCGCCGACCACCATCACGGCCAGCATCAGCCAGTTGAACGGCGTCATCATCCTGCCCGGCAGCCGCTCGAAGCCGATCGGCTGGTCGGGCGCGGGCGCGGCCGGCTTCCCTGCTGCGGCCGCCTGCTCGAGCGCGACCTTGCGCCGGCGCTGGAAGAACCCCGACGTGAAGCCGAGCAGCGCGCCGAGCGCGAGTACCGCCGGCGCGACGGCCTTCAGCGCGAGCTTGGTGTAGAGCGGGTACGCCTTGTCGCCGACCTTCGGGAAGCCGAGCTTCTCGAACGGCACCGCCGACAGGTACATCACGCTGGTGCCGCCGGCCTCCTTCTCGCCGTAGATGTGATCGATGTAGCGGCCGGGGCGGTTGCTCATGCGCCGCTTGGCCTCCGTCAGCATCTGTTCGCGCGTCCCGTACTTCAGCGCGTCGGCGGGGCACGCTTTGACGCACGCCGGTGTGAGGATGCTGTCGACGAAGCTCTTCGTCTCCACATCGGTCAGCGGCTGCGCGTTGCGCGACAGCGGTGCCGGCTGGTCGTGGCGATCGGCGCAGTGCGTGCACTTGTGGATCTGCGGCGTGTGCGAATCCCAGTCCGCGGTCGGCACGTCCCACGGGCACGCCCACACGCAGTAGCGGCAGCCGATGCACTTGCTCGGATCGAACAGCGTGGGGCCGTCGACGCGGCGATCGAGCGCCGTCGTCGGACAGGCCGACACGCACGCCGGGTCGATGCAGTGCAGGCAGCGCCGCATGACGTGGTCCTGGCGGAAACCGGCGGTCGACTTCTCGTCGGCGTTCTCGTGGAAAGAAATGAGCGTCAGCGTCTTGGCGCTGAGCACGGCCGGGTTCTGGTAGCCCAGCTCGGGCAACAACTCGGTCTTCTCGCCGTCGCGTTCGTTCCACTCCTTGCACGCCACCTGGCAGGCCCGGCAGCCGATGCAATTGGTGATGTCGATCAGCGTCGACTTGATCGACGCATTGTCGATCGCCGTGTCGGAAATGGCTGTCATGACGGCCTCCCCCGGAACCAGGACTTCTTCGCGGGCTGTTCCTGCACCTTCACCACGTTGACGAGGCACGCCTTGGTCTCCTGCGTGCCCGCGCCCGGATCCACCGCGTCGATGGTCAGATGGTTGACGCTGACGCCGGTCGACAGACCCTGGAAGCCCCAGTTGTACGGCATCCAGACGACCGTGACCTCCTGGCCGTCGACGCGCAGCGGTTGCATGCGCTGCGTGACCACGGCCTTGACCGTGACCTCACCGCGCGCGGTCGACACCTTGACGAGGTCGCCGCTCTTGACGCCGAGCTTCTGCCCCAGGGACACCGGCATCTCGCAGACCGGCTCCGGCATGAGTTCGTTGAGCCAGGGGATGTTGCGCGTCGACGAGCCGCCGCACCAGTGCTCGGGGACCGTCGAGGTCATCAACACATACGGATACTGCTCCTTCTTGCCGATCGGCTGGTGCGACGCGACGCGCGGGTATTTGAGCAGCGGGTTGTTCTGCATCTTGTGCAGCACGTTGGTGACCGGGCTCTCGACGGGCTCGTACATCTCGGGCAGCGGCCCGTCCTTCGGCACGTAGCTCCAGTCGCGCGGATAATTGCGGTTGGCGGGGTCGGGGTCGTCGTAGGGCGCGGCGAACAGGCGGGCTTTACCCTCGGCGTTCAGATAGAACGCGCGCTGGCCGTTCGGCGTGTCGGGTCCGTCGGTCAGCGACGGCACGTCCGGAAGGTCGTGGCCCGTCCACTTCTTCTGCTCCTCGTCCCACCACACGATCGGCTTGCTGCCCGGATAGGGCTTGCCGTGCCGATCGCACGACGCGCGGTTGTAGAGCACGCGCATGTTGTTGGGCCACGTCCACCCGAAGTTCGGATAGAGGCCGAGCGCGCCCGGGTCGGTCCGCGAGTCGCGGCGCTTGCTCAGGTTCTCGCCCTTGCTGAACACACCGGCGTAGATCCAGCACCCCGACGAGGTCGTCCCGTCCGGCATCAGATTGCCGGTCTTGCTGACGAGCTCGCCGGCCTTCAGGCCGCTACCCGGGATGTCGACCAGCGCGCGCCCGCTGATCTCGCGCAGCAGGTCCTCGGCCTCGAGGTAGGTCCAGGCCGCCTTCTTGATGATGTCGTCCTTCGGCTCCCTGCTGTCGTGCACGAGGTCGCGCACGCGGCGGAACACGTAGTCGACGATCTTGCCGTCGGGCAACGCCGCGCCCGGCGGCTTCACCGCGGCGTAGCGCCACTGCACGATCGCGCCCGAATTGGTGATCGAGCCGTTCTTCTCCATGAAGAACGACGCGGGCAGCAGCAGCACCTCCGTGTTGATCGTCTTCGGATCGGCGCCGGGCCGCTTCCAGAACGCCGCCGTCTCGGTCTCCCAGATCTCCTGCACGACGAGCAGGTCGAGCTTCTCGAGCGCTTCGAACACGAGCTTCAGGTTCGGCGAGCTGACGGCGGGGTTCTGCCCCACGATCCACAGCACCTTCATCGCGCCGGCGAGCGCGCTCTCGAAGATCCCCATGGCGCTGTAGTCCTTCTTCGCGCTCTTCT
>Ga0070689_100003880_pt1 | contig 10022 bp, 10 predicted proteins | sample KBSS23HmetaG_FD_64669 | JGI IMG/M metagenome (GOLD analysis project Ga0070689, IMG submission 64669) | Switchgrass rhizosphere microbial communities from Kellogg Biological Station, Michigan, USA - KBS S2-3H metaG | ecosystem: Host-associated > Plants > Roots > Rhizosphere ... | reverse complement strand
TCAGCTGATCCAGCTCCTGCACGCCCAGGTGCACGGCCATCACGTTGGATTCCAGCCCGGCTACGGCAGCGCGCGAGCGCGTGCGCCCGACCATCGCGGGCGACCAGTCGCTGGCCACCACCTGGTAGCCGCGACTTGCAAACTCCAGCGCGTCGATGCCGGTGCCGCAGCCGATGTCCAGCAGCTGCGAACCGGCCGGCACTTCCCTGGCCACCGTGTCCCACAGCGTCACCCGCATGCGCTGGATCAGTTCGTTGTTGCCACGCGGACCGTCGTAATCGGCGGCCACGCTGTCGAACGCGCGCTGCGTGTCCAGCAATTGCGCTTCGTTCAAGGAGGCCTCCATCGAGCGCCGGTTCGCATAACCCATGACTGACTCCAACACTCGCTTGCAGATTGATCGATGCGGCGCCACGCGCGCCGTCTTCCGGTAGGTGCCCTCAGGCCGTCGTTTGGTTGAACGACACCGTCGCCACCTGACGACGGCGCAAGGCATTGCGCGCGATCGCGGCGAACGCACCCAGCGAGAGGCCAAACAGGATGCCGATGCCCCAGATCAGCGTGAGATTGGGAAACACCGGGCCCTGCGGCACGTACACCGGCCACATCAGCGAGGTCTGATAGGTGTAGTTGTGGGTCAGGCGGATGCTCAGATCGCCGCGTGTTTGCCGCAGGTCGCGGATCTGCGCATCGGTGGCGGTGAGCAACATGGACGCCACGCCCTGCTCCTGGGCGTCCCTGGCGCTGCCTGGTTTTGCCGTCTGCTCAAGCTGGTTGCGCGTCGCTTCGGCGGCCTTCAGGTCGGCATCGACATCGTTCAATCGCGCCTGGGTCAGCTCCAGCGGCTTGGCCATCAACGCCTGATGCACGATCTGCAGTTCCGCCACGGTGGCCTCGGCGAACTGGCGTGCCTGTTCCGGCGACCAGCCCCGCACGCTGAATTTCACCAGCGGACCGGCGTACGGCAGCGGGTCCAGTTTCACGCTCTTGCGATACAGCTGGGCCTCCGGGGCGTCTTCCTTGATGCCGATATTGGCCAGCACGTGATTCTGGAACGGCACCAGCTGCAGGCGCTCGAGCACGCGCGCCAACGGCTCGACCTTGGGATCGGTGCCCGACAGCGCCGGCACCTGGCCGATCTGGATATACGCGGTGGCCTCCCACTGGCGTCGCGCCGAATGCGAGAACGCGAATACGGCGATCAATACCGCCAGCAGGCCGGCCAGGAACCACGCCCATTCGCGCAGCAGGATATGCCACAGGTCCACTACGTAAACTTCGTCTCGTTGCATGATGGGTTCACTCATGAAAGGCGGGGCGGGACCATGCCGCGGCTTGCCGGCAAGGTCGAATCGATGAGGCCGGGTGCATCGGACTGCCGGTGGTTCGGCAGCAGCGCCGCGATCAGCTGCAACAGCAGACACAGCAGGATGAAACCGGCATTGGTCCAGGTGAACGCCTGCGGCGCGAACGGCGCCATCAGGCAGGTGTAGGACACGCGCAGGAAGATCAGCAGGCCGAACAGCGGCACCGTGGGCTGCAGTCGCCGCACGCTCCACAGCAGCAACGCATACAGCGCGACGATCGAACCCGCCGCGCCCATCGGGCCCCACGCCATCAGGAACGGAAAGAACTCCGTGCCCACATTGATGTTCGCGGCATCCAGCGGAATGCCGGTGCCGGCCGTGGCAATGGAGCCGGACATCGGCACCAGCTGGTTGAACAGGAAGTGGCTGTCCGTGTACTGCTTGGCGAGGATGGAGCCGAAGTTGTACGGACCGGCGCTGGCGTACAGCAGCAGCCACTTCACGCCTTGCGGCGCGGCCTTGTACATGTCGCTGAAGGGCAGCGTCACATAGTCGAGCGTGCCCGAACGCAGGATGCCCAGCACGGAGAACAACGTCGCCCCACCGAGCACCAGCAGCGTCACGCTCTTCCACGGCAGCGGGCGGGCATCGTCGCGACGCAGCAGGATCACCAGCACCACGGAGAACAACGCGGCGAAAATGCGGTTGCGATCGATCACCAGCACGGGGAACAGGAAACCGATCGCGATCAGCGCAGCCCGCAGCCCCTTGTGGCGCGTGCACAGCATGCCGATGGGCGGCAGCACCCAGCACATGTCCGACACATGGCGAATATGATCGCGACCGCCCTCCATGTTCGCGTAGGCCGACGGCGTGGCGAACAACGGGATGGGAAACAGGGTGAGGTCGAGCAGGCAGAACACGATGATGAGCGCGGCCAGCAGCAGCGCCACGAAGCCATCGCGCGTGCCGGCATAGTCGCGCCGACGGAACAGCGCGCTGGCCGGCAGCCGGGTGCCGGCCACCAGGTCGAACGCGAAGATGGCCAGCGCCATCGTCACCAGCAGCAGGAGTCCTTCGAGATAATCCGGCGGCAGGTCGTAGGTCAGCACGGTCAGCCCGCAGGTCAACAGCAGCGGCAGGCTGAGATAGAACGATGGCAGGCGCAGCAGCTTTTTCATGCCTGCTCCAGCACGTGATGGGCCATCCGGCGGCGCGTCCTGGACATCAGCAACATCAGCGCATAAGCCGCCATGTGCACCGTCACCGCACACACGCGCCGCTCCAGGAAACCGATCTTGGCCCCGATGTAATGCGACTGGGCCAGCAGCAGCGTGCGATACGGTTCCTCGAACATCGCCGAACGGCGGATCGCCACATCGCGAGCCTCCATCAGGTGATGCACACGCAGGCGCGGGTCGCGCGTCCGGCTGAGGTTGCTGGTGTGGATGCGATACGCGCACACGTTCTGATCGATGAAACCGATGGCGTCGTGCGCCGCCAGCCGCAGGAAGAAATCCCAGTCGTCGATGCGCAGGCTTTCGCTCCAGCCCGCCACGGTTTCCAGCGCGCGGCGGCGCACCAGGGTCACCGGACCGCCAATCGCCCACTGCGAGATCACCGCACGGCGGATGCCGTCGTCGGTCGCGTAGAGGCTCTTGTCGGCGTGGTGCAGGTCGCGCATGCCGCTGTCGTAGAGGCGGCGCCCATCCTGGTCCACCACTTCCGAATCGCCGACCACCGCCCATTTGTCCGGGTGGCCCAGCAGATAGTCCACCTGCGCATCGAGTCCGCCGGGCAGCAGATAGTCGTCGCTGGCGCCCAGCCGCAGGAAGTCGCCACGGGCCCGCGCCGCCAGCTCGTTGAGCGTGGCGGCCACGCCCTTGTTGGCGCGGCGCACGTATTCGACCGGAATATCGTTGCCGTGGCGCGCGGTCCACGCGGCGATCCGGCGACCGGTACCGTCGGTCGAGCCATCGTCGATGATGACGATTTCCTTCGCCGGATAGGGATCTTCCAACACGCTGTCCAGGCAGCGCTCCACGAAGCGCTCATGGTTGTACGCAGGCACCAGCACGGACACCAGCGGCATCGGGCTACCCGGCGGTAGCGCATCGTGCATTCTCATAGCTCCCCCAGGTAACGTCGTACCACGATCACGTTGAAGACGAGGTAGAGCACGTAGTTCACGCAGAACGCGTACATCGTCCCGACCAGGCCGAAGCGCGCGGTAAACAGGTAGACCAGCACGAGGTAACTGATCGCGAAGGCCACTTCGGAGGCGACGAACAGGCGCGTCATGGCTTTGGCGAGCATCACGTAGGACAGGACGAACGAGGCGATCTTCACCACGTCGCCGATCAGCTGCGGCGCATAGAGGCTGTTGGCGGTGGCGAAGTCCGCACTGAACAGCAGCATCGTCACCCAATCCCGGCACACGTACACGCCCACCGCCAGCAGCACCACCGCCGGCATGATGTAGCGATAGGCCTGGCGCAGCTCCAGCACCAGCGGCGCACGTGCATGCGTCGAGGCGAGCTTGGGCAGGTAATACACGTTGATCGCCGTGGTGAGGAACAACAGATAGGCATCCGATACCTTGCTCACCGCCTGCCAGTAACCCACCTGCTCCCAGCCGAACTGCGCGGCGAGGTGATCGCGCACCGCGATATTCACCAGCGGCGGCAGCAGCGCCGAGGTCAGCGTCATCACCGAGAAGGCGGCCAGCCGCAGCGTCATCTCGCGGTCGAAGCGCATGCGCAACATGCCGCGCTGGAAGTACGGGCTGCGCCACCACGCCGGCAGGCCAACGGCGAGCACCAGCAACTGGCCGATCACCAGCGCAAGCAAGGCGCCATAGAGATTCAGCCACCGCGCCAGCACCAGCGCCAGCGCAATACTGAGCAGCGAACCGAGCACCTGGATGAAAGCCAGGCGCTTCACGTCCATGAAGCCGTTGATCACGGACAAGATGTAGTTCACCAGCGCGATGCCCAGCTGCACGGCGGCAAGCACGGCGATCAGACCCTGGTAGCGCACGTCGCCCAGCAACCATCCGGCAATCTGCCCGCTGAGCAACAAACCGATGCAGCCGATCAGACAGGACGCGCACAGCGCGTACCACAGCGCGGCGGAGAGCAGCCGCGACAGGCGCTGGGGATCGTGCCGATATTCGGCCACGTACTTGACCACACCGGCGCTGATGCCGCCACCGGCCAGCACCGCCAGCACCGACATCAGGCTCATGAACTGGCCGAGACGGCCGACACCTTCCGGCCCCGCCATCCATGCGACCAGCTTGAGTATCACCAGACCCGCGAGCAATTTGGCCGCGGTGGCGATGGAGGCGTAGAAGCCGGCGCGCACGATGTTCATGACGCACGCCCGAACGCATTGCAGGCATTGATCACTTGGTCGATGGCCGCCGCGCTCATCGCCGGACCGATCGGCAAGCTCAGTACTTCGTCGTGCAACTGCTCGGTGATCGGCAGACGCAGCTCATGCAGCGACGAATACGCCGGCTGGCGATGCGGCGGCACCGGATAATGCACCTGGCTCTGCACGCCGTGCGCATGCAGATGCTGCTGGAGTCGATCGCGCTCGCCGCACCGGACCACGAACAGATGCCAGGCGTGGCGTGCTTCGCCGGCCACCTGCGGCAGCAGGATCTGGGCATTCCGGATACCGTCGCGATAGCGGCGCGCCACGTCCTGGCGCATGGCCACTTCGTCATCCAGATGCGCCAGCTTCACCCGCAACATGGCGGCCTGGATCTCGTCCAGGCGCGAATTGCAGCCCTGGTACAGGTGCTGGTATTTCACTTCCGAACCGTAGTTGCGCAGCGCCAGCACGCGCGCCGCCAGCTCGTCGTTGTCGGTGACGATGGCACCGCCGTCGCCGAGCGCGCCCAGGTTCTTGGTCGGAAAGAAACTGAAACCGGCCGCATCGCCCAGCGCACCCGCGCGGCGCCTGTCCGCCACCGCACCGTGCGCCTGCGCTGCATCCTCGATCACCAGAAGACGGTGCTGCCTGGCGATGGTGGAAAGTGAGGCCATATCGGCCAACTGGCCGTACAAGTGCACCGGCATGATCGCCCGCGCACGCGGGCTGATGGCCGCCTCGACGCGTGCCGGGTCGAGATTGAAGGTGGCAGCATCGGGCTCCACCAGCACGGGCACCAGCTGGTTGGCGGTGATGGCCAGCAACGTGGCAATGAATGTATTGGCGGGAACGATCACCTCGTCGCCGTCGCGCAGCGCGCCCAGCTCCTTGTAGCCGCGCAGGATCAGCGACAGCGCATCCAGGCCGTTGCCCACGCCCACGGCATGGGCAACACCGCAGTAGGCGGCGAACTCGCGCTCGAACGCACGCAGTTCCTCGCCCATCACGTACCAGCCGGAATCGATCACGCGCGACGCGGCCGCCCTGAGCTCGTCGGCGTAACGGGCGTTGACATCCCTGAGCGAGAGGAATGGCACGTCCATCACAACACCCACTCGTAGAAGTCGTGCACCACGGCTCGCGCACCGAACGATTCCTTCTGCGCGATCAACCCGCTGTTGAGCACCGAGCCTTGCTGTTCGGTAGAGATGCCGAAACTGAAATACGTGCGGTCGGCATAGGTTTCGCTGACCAGTTCACCGAGCAGCAGGCTCAGCGCATCGATGCGCCTCCCCTCTTCCGAGGCGGCGATGTATTGCGAATGCACAGTGCGCCCGAAGTCGTAGACCAGCACGCCGGCCAGCAGCGTGTCGCCCTGCCGCGCCTCGTGCAAAATGATCTGTCCGGGAAAGCGCGACTGCAGCAGCTGCAGTTCGGCAAGACTATGCGTGGGCACGGCCTCGTGCCGCCGCAGCACCTCGCCCAGCAAGGCGTGGTAGTCGGCCAGATCGTGGCCGCGACGCACCTGCACACCTGCAGCAGCCGCCCGGCGGACGGCCCGGCGGCGCGCATCCGAGAAACTCACGCGCTCCCGCAAGGGCACCACGGACGAAATATCCCGGCGCAGCAGCCGCGCACCCACGCGCTGCAAGGCGTACAGATCCTCCTCCGCCGGATAGGCATGAAACACATGCGGCACCGGCTTGTAGATCACTTGCGAGATACCCGCCTGCCGGTAGTGCTCGCCCATCAGCTCGAATACCGCCAGGGTGTTATCGGCACGCAGGTCGTGCGTGGTGATCAGGCCGGCATAGGTGAGTCCGCCATGGCTGGTCACCACGGCGTCGCGGACGCTCGCCGGAAAGACCGCGACGATTTCCGATCCGCGCTCCACGATCAGCGAGCGGTCGGTGAACCGGTCGGCGTGATAGTCCATGTAACCGCGCCGGTGCAGGAAATTGCCGTTCCTCGACCGTCCCACCACGGCATCCCAGGCGGCGGCATCCGAGGCGTGATAGGGCCGCAGCTTAATCATGCATGCCACCCAGCACGGGGTCGTGCGTCAGGGCCACGCCAAAGCCATCCAGGCCCATGTCGTTGCCGTTGTAGAACATCAGCACATCGTCGCCGCGCCGGATCAGCGCGGGATAGCAAAGGGTGCGCGAATCCCAGCCGCTTTCGGACAGGGCCAGCCCCAGTGCATCGTCGCGGCGCTCCCAGCCGACGCCGTCGTCACTGAAGGCAACGCCCGGAAAATATTCGCCGGTCACGTTGCCGCGGGTGAAATACATCGCGTAGCGTTCGCCCACGCGATACACGCGCGGCCGGCCGATGCGGTACTCGCTGCCGCGGGGCAGCAGGCAGACGTGATCGCCGCGCGGTATGTCCGACAGGTCGCGCGTGCTCACGCAGCGAATGTGGTAGCGGGGAAAGGGACGCCCGTCGATGACTTCCCAGTCGTCGCCCACGGCATACCACAGGCGCCATTCCCCGCCATGGAACATCGCCGAGTGCACCGCCGCGATGGTGCTGCGGCCCGGCGCCCGGTCGAGGATGGGTGTTTCCTGCACGCGTTCGAACCGCTCGCCGCCATCGGTGGACACCGCCAGACCCGTGAAGGCCAGGAACTTGGCCCGCGCCACGCGCTGAAAGCCGACGTAGAACATATGCAAGCCACCCGGCGCCTGCACCACGTCGCCGAGGATCATGCCGTTGTCGTCGAAACAACCGCCCCGGCCGACATCGAGCACGGGTTGCTCGCTGACCCGAACGACCTGCGACGGATCGTCCGCCCGCACATCCACGTAACCGATGCGGCTTACTCCGTCGTCGTCGCGAAAACCGGCATAGACGCGGATGGTGTCCCGGTCGAGTCGCCATGGCGTGGGGGTCAGGGCGGAATGGCGCATCCATCCGCCCACGCCCTGCTTCGCGGTATCGAATACCAGGCCTTGTTTGCGCCATGCCGTCACGGCGCTCAGAGCCTCACGTCGAAACTGGAACGGTCCGGTACCGCCTTGGCCGGCGAGCCGACATAGATGCGGCCTTGCTCGGTATCGCGATGCACCAGCGCACCGGAACCGATCACGTTGTCGGCGGCCACTTTCACGTGGTCGTTGAAGGTGGTGTTGACGCCGACGAAACTGCTCTCGCCGATTTCGCAGAAACCCGAGATGACCGCGTGCGAAGCCACGAACACATGGTCGTGCACCACCGTGCGGTGGCCGACGTGGTTGCCGCTCCACAGGATGCAATTGTTGCCGATGCTGACGAACGGCTGGATCACGTTGTTCTCGAAGATGAAGCTGTTCTCGCCGATGCGCGCGTTGCGCCAGACGAACGCGCGCGAACTGACGTAGGTGGCGAAGCGATAGCCGCGCCGCTTGGCATCCAGGTAGAAGCGCGTACGCAGACGATTGAGCTGGCTGGCCGGAATGGCCACGAAGGCCTCGTACTCCGTGGGCGGAAAATGGGTTTCCAGCGCCTCGTACGGCACCACCGGCCGGTCGGCCAGCGTGGTATCCGTCAGGTATTGCTGCTCGACACTGAAGCCCGCCACTTCGTAATCACTGTCGTGCTCGAAGTATTCGCAGGCGATCTGCGCCATCTCCCCCGCGCCGATCAGGACTAGGCGCTTTGGCATGCGACCAGTTCCGTGGCATAGGCGATGCCGCGCGTTTCGCGCAGGAATTCATCGTAGTCGGTGATGTAATCGGCGGGATCGTAGAGGTGATCGGCCAGCACCATCAGCACGCAGTCGTCGCTGAAGTCGTACAGCTCACGCCATACCATGCGGCCCATCAGCAGGCCCTGCGAGGGATCGTTCAGCACCACCTCGAACGGGCCGCTGCCATCGTCGAGCAGGAAGGTGACCGAGCCGCGCACGGCCACCGCCAGCTGGTGCAGGTGGCGGTGCGCATGCTTGCCGCGGTGCACGTCGCGCTGCGTCGCGAAAATGTAATAAACGCGACGAATCTCGAAAGGTACGTTGCGGTCCTGCTCCAATGCGATGAGCATGCCGCCGTGATCGCCATGTGGTTGCAGTTGAACTCGTTCGATTTCCATGGGGTCATCCGGTCTCAAGAGTGTCGACGACGGCTCTTGTCACTGAGTGCCTGACCGATCGTTAAAGGTTGCGTCTCCGCCCGCGACAACCTTTCCGTGCCCATGGGGCACTTACCGCCACAAAGCTCGTTTCATTCCGCGTGCGTCACTTGCCCCCGCATGTCCAGGCGGCGGGAAAGCGCGTGATGTGAACGACCCGCGGTGAGGTTCAGAGGCCCCGACATGGAATGGCAGAAAGAGACTCCGCCAACGACGACTGCCGACACGACGCCGCCCCCCGGCGTCGCCGCAGACACCGCTGACGAAGCGCCGACGCGCCCTCGTGCGCTCGTGTGGATGCACTGGCTGACCGCGCTGTTCCTGGCCATCGCCGCCGCCCTGATCCTGACCCGCGACGAAGTGGATGGCCGCAGCCTGCGCATGTGGCTGCTGGAAGGGCACCGCCACTTCGGCCTGTTCGTGCTGCTGCTTTTTCTTGCCCGCGTGGCGTTCCGCTTCCGCGTGGGCAAGCTGCCCAGCGAAGGCAACGCCTCGGCCTTGATCCGGCTTGCGGCAGGCACGACGCATATGGCGCTGTATGTCCTGCTGCTGGCGCAGCCACTGCTGGGCTGGGCGCTCAGCAACGCCGAGGGCAAGCCGGTGCATTTCTTCGGCATCACGCTGCCCGCCCTGGTGGCCAGCGACGACGACCTCGCCGACAGCCTCACCGTGTGGCACCAGGACGTGGCCTGGGTGCTGCTCGCCTTGATCACGCTGCACATCGGCGCCGCGCTATGGCATCACTTCGTGCTGCGCGACCGCACGCTTCGCATGATGTTGCCGGGACGTCGCCGCCGATGAGTGCCGGAGTTTTCGCCAGCCGCACCCTATCGAGACAAGGAGTTCTTATGTCGTCCTCTCTGCCCCTGCGCCTGCGGCGCGCCGCCCATGCACCTTGGTTGCTGCTCGTTGCGCTGCTGATGTTCGCCAGCAACAGCGCGCATGCCATCCCCGCGTATGCGCGCCAGACCGGTTCGGCCTGCGCGGATTGCCATGCCGGCGCCTATGGTCCGGCGCTCACGCCCTACGGCATGCGCTTCAAGCTCAACGGCTATACCGATACCGATGGCCAGGGCACCAAGATCCCGCTGGCCGCGCAGATCACCGGCTCGCGCAACGTGCCCGAGCGCGGCGAGAGCACCACCCAGCTCAGCGAAGCGGACGTCTATCTCGCCGGCCGCATCAGCGATCACCTGGGCGGCTTCGTCAAGGTGGTGACGGAGAACATCG
>Ga0070689_100003878_pt1 | contig 10023 bp, 8 predicted proteins | sample KBSS23HmetaG_FD_64669 | JGI IMG/M metagenome (GOLD analysis project Ga0070689, IMG submission 64669) | Switchgrass rhizosphere microbial communities from Kellogg Biological Station, Michigan, USA - KBS S2-3H metaG | ecosystem: Host-associated > Plants > Roots > Rhizosphere ... | reverse complement strand
CGCTTCACGTTCACCGAGACGGCCGCGACGACCGGCGGCGAGCTCCTCGCGTTCGACTTCGCCCTGCGCCCCGGCGGCGCCGTCCCGATCCCGCACGTGCATCCGATCCAGACCGAGCGCTTCGAGGTCGTCTCGGGCCGGATGCGCTTCCGCGTCGGCCTGCGCACGGTGATCGCGGAACCCGGCGACGTCGTCGAGGTCACCCCGGGCGTCATGCACTCGTTCGCCAACGCGGGCGACGACGAGGCCCGCCTGCGCGTCGAGGTCCGCCCCGCGCTGCGGATGGAGGAGATGTTCGCGGAGGTCGTCGCGATGGCCGAGGCCGGGCGGATGACGCGCCGCGGCCTGCCGCGCAGCCCGCTCGCGCTGGCCGACCTCGCGCGCCGCTACGACCAGGAGGCGCACGCGCCGTTCCTGTCCGTCGGCGTCCAGCGGATGCTGCTCGCGCCGCTCGTGCTGTCGGCCCGGCACCCGCGCGCCGGCCTCGCCGCCACCGCCGCACTCGGCCTCGGCCTGCTGGGCTGAGGGACGGTGGCCATGAGCGGCGGCCTCGACATCCTGACCCTCGCGGCCGCGCTCGGCTGCGGGCTCAACGGCGGGGTCTTCTTCGCGTGGTCGACCTTCGTGATGGACGGCCTGCGCCGGGCGGCGGCGCCCGCGGGCATCGCCGTGATGCAGTCGATCAACCGCCAGGCGCCGACCGCGGCGTTCATGCTCCTGTGGCTCGGCACGGGCCTCGTGACCGTCGTCCTGGCGGTGTGGACGGCGGTGTCGGGCGGCGACCGGCGCGCGGTGCTCGCAATCGCGGCGGCTGTCGTCTACGTCGGCGGCAGCCTCGTCACCACCTTCGCCCGCAACGTCCCGATGAACGACCGCCTCGACCGCGTCGACGCCGACTCGGCCGATTGCGCCGCCTACTGGCGCGAGTACGTGCGCCGCTGGACCGCGTGGAACCACCTGCGCACGGCCGCCGGCACGCTCTCGTGCGGCCTGCTGATCGTCGCCCTGACCGAGGAGTGAGCGTCAGCCGGGACCGAGCAGGGCGTCGACCTCGTACTGATCGGCCTCGTAGATCCAGATCTCGACGATCTCCTCGCCGCGCACGCGGTAGACGTTCGCGCGCCGGATGTCGACGACGCCGCCGTCGCGGTGGAAGCGCTCGCGGACGATGAGGCAGAAGCGCTCCTCGCTCACGAGCGCATCGACGACCTCGAGCTCGATCTCGGCCTCCGCCGAGAGCGCCCTGGCGGTCTCGATGTAGGCCATCGCCTCGTCGCGCCCGCGGCGCTCGCCGGCGTGCGACGAGCGGCCCGGGATCCGGAAGACGATGTCCGGCGCGAACATCCCGAACGCGGTGTCGAAGTCGAGGCGCCGGGCGGCGGCGACATAGCGTTCCATCACGTCGGCGGCGGCCATGTCGCCACGCTCGCGCATGCGCGCACGGGAACGCAAGGGATCGGGCGCGCGGACGCCAGTGCGTTCTGTAACGCGTGCGGCCTCCGCGAGACTCGCGCCCATGCCCGCCCTCACCCGCCTCCAGGAAGAGCTCGCCGACGCCTCGCGCTGGGACTTCTCCGACCTCCGCGCGCTCTTCGTCAACTGCACGCTCAAGCGCTCCCCGGCGCCGTCGCACACCATGGGCCTCGGCGACCTCGCGATCGGGATCATGGAGCGCAACGGCGTGACCTGCGAGGTCGTGCGCGCCGTCGACCACGAGATCGCGACCGGCGTGTACCCGGACATGACCGAGCACGGCTGGGAGCGCGACGACTGGCCCGGGATCTTCGAGCGCGTCATGGCCGCCGACATCCTCGTCCTGCTCTCGCCGATCTGGCTGGGCGAGAAGTCGTCGGTGTGCACGCAGGTCATCGAGCGGCTGTACGGCAACAGCCACCTGCTCAACGCCGCGGGGCAGTACGCCTACTACGGCCGGGTGGGCGGGTGCCTCATCACGGGCAACGAGGACGGCGCCAAGCACTGCGCGATGAACATCCTGTACTCGCTCCAGCACCTCGGCTACGCGATCCCGCCGCAGGCCGACGCCGGCTGGATGGGCGAGGCCGGGCCCGGCCCCAGCTACCTCGACCCCGGCTCGGGCGGGCCGGAGAACGACTTCACGAACCGCAACACGTCGTTCATGGCCTGGAACCTCATGCACCTCGCGCGGACGCTCAAGGACGCGGGCGGGATCCCGGCGTACGGCAACCAGCGCTCCGAGTGGGACGCCGGCTGCCACCCGAGCGCCGCGAACCCCGAGCACCGCTGAGCCGTCGCGCCGGGCGGGCGGATCCGGCGGGCGCGCGGGCTACGCTCGACGGGTGCAGCGCGCTCTCACGCTCCTCGGCTCGGTCTTCGGCGATCCCGGCTCGCCGGGCGCCTCCGCGGCCCTCGACGCGCTGCGCGCGGAGTGGGGCGGCCTGCGCCCCGACGAGCGCGACGCCCTCACGCCGCTCGCCCGCCTGGCGGCCGAGCGGGTGCGAGCCGCCTCTGCCGCGGAGGACGCGCGCGGCGGCGGGAGCGCCGACGACGACGAGGCGGCGTGGCTTCAGCACCTCGCCGGGTCGGAGCCGAGCGCGGACGAGCTCGAGGACGGCGCGGGCGCGTTCGACGCGGGCGCCTCCGGCGAGCCGGTGGAGGCCGGCGCGGGCGTCGCGCCGCCGCCGCCGACGCTTGCCCGCGCCGCCGAGCCCGCGGCCGCCCCGACGCTCTTCGAGTCCGCGGCCACCGGCCCGGCCCCCGCGGCGACCGCCCCGGCCCCGGCGGCCCCGGCGGCGACCGCGCCGGCCCCTCGCCCGCCCGCCCGCCGCGCGCCCTCGGACGCGAGCCCCGACGACCTCCTCGCCCTCCTCGGCCTCACCGCCTTCCGCCCCGGCCAGCGCGAGGCCGTGCAGGCCGCGCTCGACGGCCGCGACGCGCTCGTCGTGATGCCCACCGGCGGCGGCAAGAGCCTCTGCTACCAGCTCCCCGCGCTCGCGGGCGACGACCTCACCGTCGTCGTCTCCCCGCTGATCGCGCTGATGCGCGACCAGTGCGCGCGCCTGACCGACCTTGGGCACCCGGCCGTCATGCTCGCCTCCGGCGGCGTCGGCCAGGCGAACCGGGACGCTCTCGACGCCATCCGCGACGGCCGCGCCAAGATCTGCTTCGCCGCGCCCGAGCGCTTCGCGTCCGGCGCGTTCCGCGCGGCCCTCGCGCGCCGGGACCTCGCGCTGTTCGTCGTGGACGAGGCCCACTGCGTGAGCGAGTGGGGGCACGACTTCCGCCCCGACTACCTCCGCCTCGCCTCGGTCATCGCCGAGCTCGGCCACCCGCCGGTCATGGCCTGCACGGCGACGGCGACGCCGAAGGTGGCCGAGGAGATCGTCGCCCGCCTGGGGCTGCGCGAGCCCGAGCGCGTGCGCTCCGGCTTCGACCGGCCGAACCTGTCCTTCGACGTGCTGCCGTTCGACGGCGAGGGCTCGGTCGCGCGCAAGCGGGCCACGCTCGTCGCGGGCCTGGGCATGCCCGAGAACCGCCCCGCCGTCGTGTACTGCGGGACGCGCAAGAGCACCGAGGAGATCGGCGAGCTGCTCGCCGCCGAGGGCCTGCGCGTCGCCGCCTACCACGCGGGCATGGCCGCGGAGACCCGCTCCGCGCGCCAGGACGCGTTCATGCGCGGCGAGGCCGACGTCGTCGTCGCGACGAACGCCTTCGGCATGGGCGTCGACAAGGCGGACGTGCGCTCGGTGTGGCACTGGGCGCTGCCCTCCAGCCTCGAGGCCTACTACCAGGAGGCCGGCCGCGCCGGGCGCGACGGGCTCCCGGCCCGCGCCGTGCTGCTGGCGTCGCGCTCGGACCTCGGGCGCCTGGTCCGGTTCATCCGCGAGGCCGAGATCACGGTCGACCAGGTCGCCGCGCTCGTCACCCGCCTGCGCGGGCGGGCGGGCGCGGGCGGCCCCGTCGAGCTCGATGCCGGCGACGACCGCGACCGCATCGCCCTGGCCGTCGCCGAGCGCGCCGGCGCGCTGCGGCTCGCGCCGGGCGCCGGCGGGAGGCTCCGCGTCGAGGTCGGCGCCCGCGACCTCGACCGCGCCCGCGCCGCCCAGATGTGCCGCGCCGCGACCGACCGCCGCTGGCAGGCGTATCGGTCGATCGAGCGCTACGCCTCCGGCTCCGAGCTGTGCCGCCGCCGCCAGCTCCTCGACCACTTCGGCGACCCGACCCCCGGGGCCCCGCTGGACCGCTGCTGCGACGTGCACGACCCACCCGACTGGCTGCCGCCGATCACCGTGGCCGCCAGGCGCGGCCGTTCGGCGCCGGCGGCCGACGACGGGCCGCCGGTCCCCGACGCCGAGCTCGAGCCGCTCAAGGCCTGGCGGCGCGAGCGCGCCGACGGCAAGCCCGCGTACACCGTCGCGACCGACGCCACGCTGCGCGAGATCGTGCGCCGCCGGCCGCGCAGCGGGCAGGAGCTCCTCGCCATCAAGGGCATCGGGCCGTCGTTCGTGAGCAAGCACGCCGACTCGCTGCTCGAGCTGCTGCACGGCTGAGCGGCCGCGCGCGGCGCGAACGGTCGGCGTCTCCTGTGCACTTGCGGGGCGTCGAGTGGTGTGGGAGGGTCGCGCAGCCCACCCGACTGGAGCGAGCCATGAGGTGTCTTCGCCGGACCGTCCTGCTCACCGCGCTGATCGCGGTGTGTGTCGCGCCGATCGCGAATGCCGACTCCGGGCCGGGTGACGACCAGAGCGCGCGCGCATCCCGCGTGACGCCCGCGACGAGCTTCGATGGCTCGACCGGGCCCGAGCTCCTTGCCGAGTGGTTCTCGCAGCTGCTCGCGCTGCCCCCGGCGGTCAACCCGATCGCCGACAGCGGGGACGGCTGCCTGCGTCTCGGCCGGAACGGCCGCATCCTCGCGCCGGTCAACGGCTTCAACCGGACGACGATCGCCTGCACCGTCGAGGCGAGCCGGCCCGTGTTCATCGTGGCCACCGACGCGGACTGCAGCACCGCCGAGGAGGAACCGTTCCATGCCGAGGGCGCGGCCGCGCAGGCGGCGTGCGCGCTGCAGCAGCTCCAGCTCCTCGTTCCGAACGTGCCGTCGATCACGGTCGCCGTCGATGGCGGCGCGCCGGTCGAGATCCGCGACGAGGCGTTCGTCGTGGTCTCCCCGCAGGGGCAGACGGTGTTCCCGGACGACGCGATCTTCGAGCCGTCCGCGGGCGGGCCCGCGACCTTCGCCGGCGCGGCGTGGGCCGCGAAGGTCCACGGGCTGAGCCGCGGTCCGCACACGATCGTCGTGCACTACACGTTCGCCGGCATCGCGATCGACGAGCTGACCGCGACGTTCAACCTCGATGCCGTCGGCGGGCACGGCGGCTGACGGCGAACGGCGCCCCCGGCTCTCACGTTCGCGGCCCGCCGCGCGTCTGTCCAGCATGACCACGAACTCCGCCCTCGACGCCCTCGTCTGGGACGTCTGCGAGACCCCGCTCGGCCCGTTCACGCTCGAGACGAGCGCGCACGGCCTCACGGCGATCTCCTTCCCGGGACGTGGCGGCCCCCGTCGCTGGGACCGCCGCGACCCGATCACGCTCGACCCGGCCGCGACCGCGATCGACGCGTACTTCGCCGGCGAGCGCCGCTCGTTCGAGGACCTCACCCTCGACCTGAGCGCGAGCCCCTTCGACCTCGCCGTCTGGCGCGCCCTGCTCGACATCCCGTACGGCGAGACCGCCTCGTACGGCGAGGTCGCGCGCTCCGTCGGGCGGCCCGACATCGTCCGCGGCGTCGCGGCGGCGATCGGCCGCAACCCCCTGCCCGTCGTCGTGCCCTGCCACCGCGTGATCGGGGCGGACGGGTCGCTCACCGGCTACCGCGGCGGCCTGCAGCGCAAGCAGGCGCTGCTGGACCTCGAGCGGCGCGTGACCGCCGGGCTCGATCCCGAGCCCGCCTGGGCCTTCCGGCAGCTCGCGCTCATCTGAGCGCGGGCCCGGCGGCCGCGAGCCGTGCGCCCGGGCGGCGCCAGACCCTGCACGCGAATACTGCAGGTTCTTCTCTCTCCAGAACCGTTCGCCGCTGCGAGGCTCGAGGCCGAACGATTCCGCCCGACCCGGGCGGCGGCAGCCGGTCCACAGCCGTGAACGAACGCATCCTGATCATCGACGACGACGCGGTTGTCCAGGACGTCGCACGAGCCGCGCTCGAGCGCGACGGCTACATCGTGCACTCCGCCGCCGGCGGCGACGAGGCACTGTCGCTCACGGCCGCGCGCTCGCCGGCCCTGCTCGTCCTCGACCTCGGGCTCCCGGACATCTCGGGCGAGACCGTTCTCCAGGAGGTGCGGCGCCGCTCGCAGGTGCCGATCCTCGTGCTGAGCGCGAGGGGGCGCATGGAGGAGCGCGTCAAGGGCCTCGGGCTCGGCGCCGACGACTATCTGCCCAAGCCGTTCAGCCCGCTCGAGCTCGTCGCCCGCGTGAAGGCGCTGCTGCGGCGGACCGGCGGCGACCCGGCGCCGCGCGACCTGCTCGCCTTCGACGGCGGCCGGCTCGAGATCGACAGCGTCCGCCACGAGGTGCGCGTCGACGGCCGCGCGTGCGCACTCACCCGCAGCGAGTACGACCTCCTCCTCGTGCTCGCCCAATACGCGGGCCGCGTGTACACGCGTTCGGAGATCACCTACCGGCTGCGCGGCGACGACTTCGAGGGCGACGAGCGCATGATCGACGTCCACGTCCGCAACCTGCGCCGCAAGATCGAGGTCGATCCGGCGCACCCGCGGTGCATCGAGACGGTCCGCGGCATCGGCTATCGCCTCGGGGTCGAGCCGACGTGATTCGTCGCCGTCCGCTCGGGGTCCGCGTGTACCTCGTGGCGGCCATGATGCTGCTTGCCATCGTCAGCGTCGCGGTCAGCGCGGTGGTCATCAACCGCGGGGTCGACACGGAGCTGCGTGAGTTCTCGCAGCGCGACCTGCGCTTCTCGGCCACGAACGCCGCCGAGATGGCGGCCAGCGCCTACCTGGAGGTCGGCGGTTGGTCCGAACGGCCGGTTCTGGCGTTGCGGGCCGTCGCGGCAGAGCACGGCGACGAGGTCGTCGTGCTCGGGGAGCAGGGGCGCCCGGTCATGGGCTCGCCGGCGACGGCGACGGACTGGGCCGACGGCGAGCGCGCGCCGATCGTGGTCGACGGCCGCCAGGTCGGCACGATCGTCGCCACCCCATCGCGGACGGGCGACGTCGACAACGCCGCGGAACGCCTCGACCGCAGCCTGCAGGCGCGAATGGGCGGGCTGCTCCTGGAGTCCGGGCTGTTCGCCGCCGGCCTCGCCCTCCTGCTCGCGCTCCTCATCGCGCTGTACCTCGCGCGGCCGCTGCAGCGCCTCACCGAGGTGGCGCGCCGCATGAGCGCAGGTGAGATGGAAACGCCGGCCGCGGCGCCGCGCGGCGGGCGGGAGATCACCCGGCTCGGCCAGACCATGGATCGCCTCGCCGCGGCGCTGCGCCATCAGGACGAACTGCGCCGGGCGACCGCCGGCGACGTGACGCACGAGCTGCGCGGCGCCCTCGTCGGCGTCGTCGCCCGCGTCGAGGCCGTTCGGCACGGCCTTGTCGACGACAAGGACGCCGCGCTTGCGCAGATCCAGGACGACGCGCACCGCGTACGCCGCCTCGTCGACGACGTGGATCGCCTGGCCGAGGCGCAACGGTCGGGCCTGCTCGTGCGCAAGCGCCCCATCGACCTCGACGCCATCGTGCACGCCTCGGTGGCCGGCTACGCAGACCGGTGCCGGGCACTGTCGATCACGTTGACCCACCGGGTGGCGCGCGCGCGCGTCGTCGGCGATCCGGAGCGTCTCGCGCAGGTCCTGGACAACCTCCTGTCGAACGCGCTGCGGTACACCGACCCGGGCGGCCGGATCGCCGTCTGCCTCGCCGTGCGCGGGGACGTGGCCGTGATCGAGGTTGCGGACTCCGGCGTGGGAATCGCGCCCGAGGACCTCGGGCACGTCTTCGACCGCTTCTGGCGCAGCCCCGAGGCCCGCGCCCGCGCCGCCGACGGATCCGGGGTGGGGCTCGCCCTCGTCTCGGATCTTGTGCGCGTTCACGACGGCCACGTCGCGGTTGCGAGCGAGCCGGGGCAGGGGACGACGTTCACCGTCTCCCTTCCGCTCGCCGAGCCGGCGGCCGCGGAGCGGCGACCCGCTCCCGCCGCGGTGCCGGACCTCTGGCGTCGTCGTGGCGAGCTGGCGCCCGCGACCGCCACGGCGGCGCAGGTCGACGCCCCTCGGGCGCACTTGTAGTCGCCCCCCGGCGCGACGCGACTCCCGCGATCCCGAGCCCGGACTACCGGAAATTCGATGCGCCCGTTTAACCGAAAATGCGGCGGTCGCCGGCTGTTGCATGAACTCGCACCCAGCCCGGCGCAGGGTTCGCAGACTGCTGTCCCTTCATGGCTTCTTCATGAGCCCGTGAGGGATTTCTTCATGTGACGCGGAGAGGGTCCTGCTCGCCGCGGGCGCGGGGTGCGCCCGCCGGATACCACTCGAACGGGGGGAGGGCCTCTCCATGTCTGGAACGAACCAGGCACGCCGTACCCGTAACAATCGTCACCGCTGGTGGCGGGTGTTCCACCGAACGGCCGTCTTCTCGGCGATGCTGTTCCTGGTCGCCGAGGTGGCCGTGGTGGCCGTGTCATCTGTGCGGCCATCGCGCGCGAAAGCTGCGACCGCGCCGACCGGGCAGGGATTTACCGTCACGCCCGGTGATCTCGCGTTCATCCTGAAGCAGATCAACATCGCTGAGCGCCACGCCCATACGCTGGCGACCACGCCCGGCAACACCGACCCGTGCGTGGGGCTCGTCGCCTCGCCGGGCGACGACATCCCCAACGACGAGCAGGTTCCCGACCGTCTGACGTCGTACGGGCTGCGTACCGTCGACGGCTCCTGCAACAACCTGGTCCAGGGCCGCGAGCACTTCGCCGCGTCCGACCAGACGTTCCCGCGGCTCGCGAAGCCGCCGGTGTTCCGCGAGGCGGAGCCCGTGCCGCCCGGCTTCCCGGCCACGCCCGGCACGCCGACGACCGGCAACACGACGTACGCGTCGAAGAAGGGCGATGTCTACGACTCCCAGCCGCGCGTCATCAGCAACCTCATCGTCGACCAGACCTCGGAGAATCCGGCGGCGATCGAGGCGGCGCTGCACCCGGTTCGCAGCCAGGACCCGAACGGCGGCGTCACGCTGTGCTCGGTCCCTCCGACGGCCTCGGATCCGGCCGACTGCGTGCCGCAGCACAAGACGCTCTTCATCCCGAACGTGACCACGGACGTCGGCCTGTCGCCGCCGTTCAACTCGGTGTTCACCTTCTTCGGCCAGTTCTTCGACCACGGCGTCGACCAGACCGTCAAGAGCGGCTCCACGGTGTTCGTGCCCCTCCAGCCCGACGACCCGCTGATCACGCTGGGCCCGAACGGCATCCCAGGCGACGGCGACGAGGTGCCGGCAGGCCAGCGGTTCATGGTCCTCACACGCGCCCAGAACCAGCCCGGCCCCGACGGCATCCTCGGTGACCGCGCGTCCACGCCGGACGTGGACGAAAGCGCCGACGACGTCCAGGACGCGACGAACACGGACACCCCGCTGGTCGACCAGAGCCAGACGTACACCTCGCACGCGTCGCATCAGGCGTTCCTGCGCGAGTACACGATGGTCAACAACCGGCCGGTCAACACCGGCAAGCTGCTCGGCGATCCCGTGCGAGCGGCCGGTCCCGACGGCATCCTCGGCGACAACCCGGACACGCCCGTTGACGAGAGCGCCGACGACCTCAAGGACAGCGGAATGTCGACCTGGGCGTCGGTCAAGAAGCAGGCCGCCGACAAGCTCGGCCTCCAGCTCCAGGACAAGGACGCGACGAATATCCCGCTGCTCGCGGTCGACCCGTACGGCAACATCATCCCCGGCCCGGACCGCGGGCTGGCGCAGTACGTCACCAAGACGGGCCTCGTGGAGGGCGTGCTCGACGACCCCGCGACGACGGATGTCAA
>Ga0070689_100003877_pt1 | contig 10027 bp, 8 predicted proteins | sample KBSS23HmetaG_FD_64669 | JGI IMG/M metagenome (GOLD analysis project Ga0070689, IMG submission 64669) | Switchgrass rhizosphere microbial communities from Kellogg Biological Station, Michigan, USA - KBS S2-3H metaG | ecosystem: Host-associated > Plants > Roots > Rhizosphere ... | reverse complement strand
GACCGGCGCGCGCTCGCGCTCGTCTCCAGCCTGGTCTTGCTCCTCGCGTTCACCGTGCTCCCGTCCGCCCGATACCTCGCGCTCGGCGATCTCGCGATCCAGCCGGCGCGGGTGGTGATCCCGTTCCCGTTCCTCGCGGCGATCTTGATTGGGTATCTGGTGAGCGCGTCGCGCGACGTCTTCCGGAGCGCGGCCGCGCAGCCCATCGCCGGCCTCGCCTGCGCGGTCGCCTTCTTCGTCCACTTCCATCTCGATACGCAGCCGGTCGGGAACGTCTCCGCGGCGCAGCTCGCCGGATACGAGCAGGTGCTTCGCGCCATCGACGGACGGACCGACGGGCGCGTGCTCGTGGAGATGGGGGGCGCCGAGGGGGTGAGCGACACCTTCGCGCTCCAGGCGCTCGCCGGAATGCGCGGCGCGCGATCGCTCACCACCGTATTTCGCGAGTCGGCGCTCGACGTGCTGTTCGCGGTGCCGCTCCGCAACAGCTTCTCGGCGGCCCCGGAGGTGTTCGGCGTCGATCACAAGATCACCGGCGCCGAGCTCGCGGCCGGTCCGGTCGAGCAGCAGCTATCGCGCCTTCGTCTCTTCGATGTCCGCTATTTCGTCGTCCGCTCCGAGCAAGCCAAGGCGCGGGTGGCGGCGCTGCCCGGCGCGCGCCGGATCGAAGCGGGCGCCGCGTGGGAGGTGTGGACGCTCCCCGACGAACGCCCCGGGTACGCAGCGGTCCCCGCCTTCGCGCCGGTCCTCACGTTCGCTCGTTTCAGCGTCAAACCGCGCCCCGACGACGACGTCGACTTCGTCCGCCTCGGCGAAGAGATGTTCGCCGGCGGACGGCTCGACGTCCCTCTCGCCCTCGCGCGCGAGCCGCGGCTCGATCGCAGCGACGACTGGGATCGATTCTCGACGGTGCTGATCACCGACTACCGATACGACTCCATCGATCGAGCGTTCGAAGCGGTGGAGCGGGCGAGCCGCGACCGGACCATCGTGCTGTGGCCGAGCGTCGATCCGCTGTATGCGCGCCTCGTCGATCTGGCCAAGACGCGCCCCACGGTGAAGCTCGTGACCGCGCCGCCGGCGGAGGCCGACCGCCGCGCCGCCGGACGCGAGAAGAGCCGTCGCATCCTCGACGCGATCGACGCCGTGAAAGCGCCGCTCGCCGGCGCGCCGGCGGTCGCCTCCGCGCGCCTCGAAGGCGCGCGCGCGTCGATCACGCTCGACCGCGACCCCGAGCGGCCGACGCCGGTCTGGATCCGGCGGGGATATTTCCCGAGCTGGGCCAGCGAAGGCGGCGAGCCGGTGTACATGGCGACCCCCACGTTCCAGCTCACGTTCGCGCATCGCCGCGCCGTGGAGCTTCGCTTCGAGCGCGGCCCGGTCGAGTGGACCGCGCGCCTCCTCGGCGCCATCGGCCTCGCCCTCGTCGCCGCGCTCCTCCGCCGTCGAACGTGGTCACTCCGGGGTGGTAGCGGCGAGCCGGCGGCGGCGCGCGGGGGCTGCGATCAGGTGCCCGAGCGCAGCCAGGATCCCGATCCCCATGCACACCGCCCACAGCACCGGCGCGCCGAGGTGCTCTAGCACTTGACCGCCGAGGATCGGAGAGAGACCCATGGCCATGCCCCACACCATCGAGAACGCGCCCTGGTAGCGGCCGCGCAGCGTGACCGGAGCGAGGTTCGCGACCAGCGCAGACGCGACCGGAAACCCGACCACCTCACCGACGGTCCATAGCGCAGCGCCGGCCAGGTAGAGCGCGAATCCCCAGGTGAGCGTGCTCCCCGGCCCGGCACCGGCGAGCCAGCGGGAGAGCCCCGGCACCAGCGCGTTCAGTCCGTAGCCGAGGCCGAACAGCACCGCCGACGCGGCGAGCAGCCGCGAGGCATCGAACCGGCGGAGCCGCGGCGCGAGCCACGGTTGCAGCACCACCACGCCCGCGCAGTTGAAGGCCATGAGCCAGGAGAGCGAGCGGGACCCCTGATCGTGAGCCGCCATGTCGAGCGGCAAGGCGAGCTCGAACTGCGTGAACACCACGAGCGCGGCCAAATGCAGGCCCGCGAAGACCATGAAGACCCGATCGGTCGCCACCTTGGCGAGCCCGGCGAGGACCGGCTCGTGCGCTGCGCCCGCGGGGCGCGTCTCCGGGACCCGCCAGGCGACGAGCGCCGCAAAGATCAGCGTCGTGCCGGCGTCGGCGACGAAGAGCAGCCACAGATAGCGACTCGGCACGACGCCGCCCACGGCGTAGCCGATCGTGAAACCCGCATTCACCGCCCAGTAGACGAGCCCGTAGGCACGGGGCCGGTCGTCGGGCGGTACCAGGTCGGCGATCGCCGCGTTCGATGCCGGGTAATACAATTGCTGCGCCCCGCCGGCCACGAACGCCAGCGCGAACACCAGGTGGAGCTCGCTCGCGAACGCGATCGCGAGCACGCTGAGGCCAGAGGCCACGAGCCCGAGGAGCATCGTGGTCCGGCGGCCGACCCGGTCGGTGAGCACCCCCGCTACCGGCGAGGCCAGCCACGAGCCGATGCCCCACAGGCCGACGATCCAGCCAGCGGTCGACTTCGACAGGCCCAGGTCCTGGGTGACATGGAGGCCGAGGAACACGCCGACGAAGCTCGCGGAGCGATTCACCAGCGTGCCCCAGAAGAGGACCCAGAACACCGGTGACAGCGCCGGCTGCGAACGGCTCCGGGCAAAATTCATGACGGGAAGGTAGGTCTACCGCACGCCCGCGCGCAGAAGAATCGATAGGCGGTGATGCCCAGCGTCATCCGCGGCCGAGCAGAACGCTGGCAGTCAGCGTGCTGCCGACGACGGCGGCAACGAGCACGAAACGCCAGTCGTGTTCTCTCGCCCATATCACGATGAGCGCGACGACCCGGAGAGCGGGCGTCGCCGCGAGGAGTAGGACGCCGAGCGCGGAGACCATCAGGCCAGGATCGGGCGCGCGGAGAATGTCGAAGAGTGGAACGGCAGGAGTGTCGGATGCCCCGTTGGCCATACGGAGAACGATGCCTGTCACGAAAAGGAGTGACGAGAGCACGAGCCCGATCCCGAGGAGTCGCCCAACGACGCGATGAGCGGCTTCGGAGTTGCGTGCCTCGTCAGTAGACAAGGCCACCCCGCGCGGCGCGAACGAGCATTTGAACGGCGACGAGTACCAACAATGCGGCGAGCAGCCAGCGCAAGGTTCGGCTCGATAGTCGTTTGGCAAGGTGCGTCCCGGAAAGAGCCCCTGCGGTGACGCCGAGCGCGATGGGTGCGACCAAGGTCGGATGAACGGTACCGCGTACGAAGTACACGAAGAGGCTCGCGACGGCCGTCACACCGATCATGAAGTTGGAGGTGGCTGCCGCAACTCGAATCGGTACCTTCATGAAGAGCGTCATGGCGGGCACCTTGAGGAAACCGCCGCCCACTCCAAGGAGCCCCGAAACGGCTCCGGCGAACAGGGCCACGGCACTGCCGTACCCAAAGTGCTCCGCGCGGTAGGCCACCGCTTGCCGTAAACCGTCGTCCCAGTAGACACCTTCGAGGCCTCCTCGTCGCTCCATCGGAGTGGGCGGGGGCCCGTCTCGTTCGGATTGTGCGACGGGGCCCTCTTGGTCGCGCCCACGAGCCAGGAGCACGGCGCTCACGAGCATCATGGCGCTGAAGACGACGGCAAGAACGGAGCCGGAAACGAGGAGCGCCACCAGGCTTCCCGATAGTCCTCCGATACACGTCGCCACTTCGAGGCTCATACCGAGTCTCATGTTCGCGAGCCCCGAGCCGACATACGTACCGCCGGCGGCGGTCGAGGTTGCGACAACTGCCACGAGCGACGTGGATATGGCGGTGTGCATGTGGACATGAAAGACGAGGACGAGGAGCGGAACGAGTACGACTCCGCCGCCGATGCCGACGATCGCGCCGAGGCCCCCCGCGAAGACGCCTGCGATGAAGAGCGCGGCGAGCCATGCCGGTGTCAGCACCATGTTTCCTCCTGCGCGTCCGGTCGAGCGCCCCCGACGCCCGATCGCGGACGAGCTGGGGCCGTGCGGGTACGTGCGATGCACGCCCCGTACGCGGCGCTCGGCGCCTCCACGGAGAAAGTCCCCATGAGCCTCCCCACGACCTCGGACGCGCTGGTCTTCTTCGGCGCCACTGGCGATCTCGCCTACAAGATGATCTTCCCGGCGCTCGCGGCGCTCGTCCGACGCGGCGCCTTGGACGTGCCCGTCATCGGCGTCGCCAAGTCGAACTGGAGCCTCGAACAGCTGCGCGCTCGGGCTCGCGACAGTCTCGAGCATCATGGCGGCGTCGACCGCGGCGTCTCCGACAAGCTCATCTCGCTCTTGCGATACGTCGACGGCGACTACGCCGACGTGGCCACGTTCGGCGCCCTGCGTCGCGCTCTCGGGGCGGCCGAGCGTCCGCTGCATTACCTCGCCATCCCTCCGAGCGCGTTCGTTCAGGTCGTGGACGGGCTTCGGCGTGAAGAGCTCGTCGCGCATGCGCGCGTGGTGGCGGAGAAGCCGTTCGGGCGGGACCTCGCATCGGCGCGCGTGCTCGACCGCACGCTGCGTCAGGTCTTCCCCGAGTCAGCCATCTTTCGCATCGACCACTACCTCGGCAAGGAGCCGGTGCAGGACCTCGTCTACTTCCGCTTTGCCAACTCGTTGCTCGAGCCGATCTGGAACCGCTTCTACGTGGACAACGTCCAGATCACGATGGCCGAGCGGTTTGGCGTGGCAGGCCGGGGCAGACTCTATGAAGAGCTCGGCGCGATCCGCGACGTCATCCAGAATCATATGCTGCAGGTGACGGCCATCCTGGCGATGGATGCTCCGGTCGGCCAGAGCGTGGACGCGATTCGTGACGAGAAGGCGCGCGTCCTCCGCGCGATTGCGCCGCTCGACGCCGGGCACGTCGTGCGTGGTCAGTATCGCGGCTACCGCAGCGAGCCCCACGTGTCGGCCGAATCGACGGTCGAGACCTTCGCAGCCGTCGAGTTGCGCGTCGAGACGTCGCGCTGGGCGGACGTGCCGTTCTTCATCCGCGCCGGAAAGTGCTTGCCGGTGACGGCCACCGAAGTGGTCGTGACGCTCAAGCGTCCGCCGCGCGACATCTTCGGAGAGCCGGCCCAAAATGCAGACTATTTCCGCTTCCGCCTCGCTCCCGAGGTGACGCTCGCCCTCGGCATGAACGTCAAGCGCCCAGGGCACCCGATGGTCGGGCGGCCGGTCGAGCTCGTCGCGCTCTCGCTCCCCACGGGCGATGACATGCTGCCGTACGAGCGGCTGCTGGGCGACGCGATGCACGGCGACGCGACCCTCTTTGGGCGTTTCGACTCGATCGAGGCGCAATGGCGCATCGTCGACCCGGTGCTCGGTGGCGGGACCCCGTATTCCTACGAGCCGGGGACGTGGGGACCCGCGGAGGCCGAGCGCCTCGTCGCCGCGTGCGGCGGATGGCGCGATCCCCGGTGAGAGATCACCCCGCGGTGCAGCGACCGTCGCCGGTGAGCGGCAGCGACGGGCCGAGGTGCCGCGGTGCCCGACCGCGTGTGACGTCGACGAACGCGCGGGTGCGCGACGCCACCTCGCGCGCGTGCTGGTAGGCCATTCCGGGGTACATCCGGCGATCCGCCGGCGCACCTTCCGCCGACAGGCCGAGCGCGCGTGCGATGTAGAGCGCCCGCGGGAGATGGAACGCCTGCGTCACGACGAGGACGCGCCGGGCCTGGAAGACGTCGCGGGCGCGCGCCATCGAGCTATAGGTGTCGAGGCCGGCGTGATCCATGAACACGTGCTCGGGCGGCACGCCGCGCGCTTCGAGCCATCGGCGCATCGCGTTGGGCTCGTCGTAGCTCGCGGTGTGGTGGTCGCCGGAGACCAAGATCCGCGGCGCCTTCCCCCCGCGGTAAAGATCCAACGCCGTCTGGAGACGATCCTCGAGGACCGGCGAGACGGTGCCGTCTTCGTAGATGCGGGCACCGAGGACGAGGACGCAATCCGCCGAAGCGGCCTCCTCGGTCGCGGTTGCGAACGGCGTGCCGCCGCGCACGACCGCCACGTTGCAGAGCGCGATGGGCATCGCAAGGGTCGCCGCGAGGACGAGGAGGCGCCGCCGCCATCGTCGCGGCGCCGCGTTGCGTGCGTGTTTCGTCATAAGAGGCGTACGCTCGCCCACCCGCGCGCATTCCGCGAACCGGCGCGCGTCTCCTTGGATCACGCCGTGTGCGCGGCCAGACGCGCGGCGATGGCGTCCAGGCACAGGTCCGCGCAAGCGCCCGGCGAGACGCGCGCGCGGAGGCTCTCCGCCGGATCGCCGGTGATCTCGCCGCGCGATACCCTCGCCGCCACGTCGGCGTACGCGTCGCGGAACGGGACGCCGCGCGCCGCGAGATCGACGGCTGCGTCCGTGGCGAAGCACTCGTCGGAGATCGCCGCGCGCATCCGCCGCGCGTCGAGGCGCATCGTTGCGACGACGCGCGGGACGAGATCGAGCGCGCGGAGGCTCGCGCCGAACGCGCGTAAGAACGGCCCCTTCGTCGCCTGCAGGTCGCGGTGGTACCCGCTCGGGAGCGAGAGGACCCCTGCGATCTCGGCGCGCGCGCCGGCGACGACCGCCCACTGCGCGCGGAGGAGCTCGACCGCGTCGGGGTTCCTCTTGTTCGGCATGAGCGACGAGCCGGTGACGAACGCCCGATCGAGCTCGACGAAGCCGACCTCGGCGGTCGCGAAGAGGCTCAAGTCCCACGACAGGCGGCGCACGTCGAGCATCGCCTGTTCGAGCGGCGCGAGCGCGAGGAGCTCGAGCTTGCCGCGGCTGTTCTGCGCCGCCATCGGGTTCACCTGGATGCGCGCGAAGCCGAGATCGCGCGCGACGCCGGCGCGATCCAGCGGGAGGTTGACGCCGTAGCCCGCCGCGGCGCCGAGCGGCGACGCGTCGACGAGCTCGTGCGCGGCGCGCGCCGCGTCTGCGTCGTCCGCGAACGCCTCGGCGAACGCCGCCATCCAGAGCCCGACCGACGACGGGACCGCGCGCTGCAGGTGCGTGTACCCCGGCATCGGCAGCGCCTCGCCTTCCCGCGCGCGCGAGAGGCACGCGTCGCCCGCGCGCGCAGAAGCGCCTCGGAGATGGACCAGCGCGTCCTTCATGTAAAGGCGGAGCGCCGTCTGCACCTGATCGTTCCGGCTCCTTCCCGCGTGCACGCGCCTCCCGAGATCGCCGAGGCGCTCGGTGAGGCGCGCCTCGATCGCCGTGTGTCCGTCCTCGTACCGGGCGTCGAGGACGAAGTCGCCGCGCGCGAAGTCCGCCTTGAGCGCCGCGAGCTCGCGGCCGATCGCCGCCGCGTCGTCGTGCGTCAGGAGCCCGATCCGCGCGAGGCCGCGTGCGTGCGCCGCGGTGGCGTCCGCGTCGTACGGGAGGAGGGCGCGATCTTGGACGACGTCGTCGCCGGCGAGGAACTCCATCACTGCCGCGTCGGCGGCGACGCCCGGCTTGTCCCAGAGGAAGCTCACGACGGGACCCCCTCGTTCTCGTCGCGGCCGAGCGCGAGGTTCATGTTGCGGAGCGCCTGCGTGGCCGCGCCGCCGAGGAGGTTGTCGAGCGCCGCGACCACCACCGCCGACCGCCCGTCCTCGGCGACGGCGAGCCCGCCCACCGTCACGCCGTGACAGCCCACGGCCGCGCGCGCGAGCGGCGGGTCGCCCGTGACCGTGACGAGCGGCTCGCCCTCGTACCGCGCGCGGAGGATCGACCGAAGCTCGCCTTCGGCGCGCGGCTCGCGGAGCGTGAGCGACACGGTGACGGTGAGGCCGCGCGCGAACGGCGCGACGTGCGGGAGCAGGCGCACCGGGTGGCCGAGGTGCGCGGTCACCTCGCGCTCGTGGACATGATCGACGAGCGCGTAGGGGAGGACGTTGTCGCGGAGGATCGCCGGATCGTTCCGCGGCGACGGCGCGGTCCCCGCCCCCGTGTAGCCGCTCACGCCGAACGCGTGCGCCGTGCCCTCGATGAGCCCGCGGAACGGCTCGATCGCGAGCTGCGCGGCGGTCGCGTAGCACCCCGGATTCGCCACGCGGCGCGCGCCGCGCAGCCCCGCGCGGTTGCGCTCCGGCTGTCCGTAGATCCACCCCGCGGCGAAGCGATGGTCCGACGAGAGGTCGATCAGGCACGTCGAGCGCGAGGCGCGCGTGAACGCGTCGACGTACGGCGCGGCCGCGCCGTTCGGGAGGCACAAGAAGCACGCGTCGAGCCCCGCGGCGGCGGCGGCGGCCGGATCGCGCTCCGGCACGCGGACGATGTCGACCGCCGGGTGCTCGGTGAGGAGCGCGTGGAGCTCGGCGCCGACGTACCCGCGCGCGCCGATCACCGCGACCTTCGCGCTGCCCTCTCTGCTCACCCGTCGCTCCCGTGGTCGCGGAGCGTCGGCGGGAGCGCCGCCGCCCGCTCGACGCACGCCGCGATGTCCCGAAAATCGCGGAGGCCGATCCAGAAGACGACCCACTCGCGTGTCCGCTGAAAACCGTCGGCTGTCTGCGCATACCACGCGTTGATCGGGTTTTCGGCGCGCGCGCGCCAGAAGAAGCGCGGGTGGTCGAGCGCCATCTTCCGCCAGAGCGATCCGCCGATCCCTTCGCCTTGCGCCTCGGTGGTGACCGCGAACTTGTCGAGGTACGGGATGTCCGCTTCACGCGTGAAGATCGCCGCGGCGCGGTACGACTCGGCGAGATAGATCCGGAGCGGCGCCCTCGTCTCGAAGTACGCCGGGTCGAGCTTGCGCCCGAAGCAGCGCTCGAGGAGCGCGCCGAGGCGCGCGGTGTCGATCGACGCGAACGTCGCGTGGCTCCGGACGCGCTCGCCGACGCGCACGAGCGTCCCCGAGCCGCGGTGGGTGAAGAGCTCTCTGGCCAGATGATCGGGTGACGTGATCGAGACGGACGACGCGGGCGGCAGGATCCGGAGGAGCGCGGCGATCCGCTCGAGGCGGGCTCGCGCGTCGGGGCCGATCCCGCCGGCGCTCATGATCGCGTCGTAATCTTCGAGCAGGTTCACCGCGGCGACGACGTCGCCGCGCGCGTCGCAGAGACCGCCCGCCTCGGTGAGGAAGATCACCTTGTGCGGGCCGAGCGCCGCGGCGAGCGCGCACGCGGCGGCGTCCGAGTCGACGGCGGCGACCCGCCCGTCGCGCGTCTCGCCGAGCGGCGCGATCACCGGGAGCAGCCCCGCGCGCAACGTCGACGCGATCGCGTCGTCGCGCACGCCAAGGACCTCGGCGGGCTGCGCGTCGCCTACGGCGTCGAAGACGGCGGACGTGAGCGGCCGTGCGCGCGTCCCCGCCGCGTCGAGCGCGTCGGCGAGGCGCAACGCGTCGCGCTGGATCGCGCGGCGCGCCGCTTCGCCACCGTCCCTCGGCTCGCCGTCGAGGATCACGACGGGGCGGAGGCCCACGCGATGGAGGAACGAGAGCGACGCGGCAAGGCCGTCGATGCTGGCGCGGAGCGTGCTGCTCCCTACCTTGACCACCGCGAGCTTCGGCGCGTCCGAGCTCGCGTAGTGGCGGAGGTACTGCTCCACCTCCTTGCGGCTGCCGATGTGACGGAGGAGCTCGACGATGAGGCCGCTCATGACGCGAGGTACCGCGCGTACGCGCGCGCCGCGCGGTCGAGCTCGTCGACCGACACCCACTCGTCGGCCGTGTGCGCCTGGGCGATCGACCCCGGACCGAAGACGACGGCTGGAAAGCCCGCGCCCGAGAAGAGCGCGGCCTCGGTCCAGAAATCGACGCTGTCGACTACGCCGACCCCGAGGCGCGCAGCGGACTCATGTGCAAATTGCATCCACTCGACGGGCGGAGCGGCGCCGGGGAGCGGCGCGCCGATCATCCCCGTCGCCCACTCCACCACGCTCTCGTCCGCGTACGCCTGGACGCGCTCGAGGACCGCCTCGGGCTCGACAGTCGGCGCCGTGCGGAGGCCGAAGCGCGCCGTCGCGTCGGCGGCGATGACGTTCGACTTCTGTCCCCCGTCGA
>Ga0070689_100003874_pt1 | contig 10030 bp, 9 predicted proteins | sample KBSS23HmetaG_FD_64669 | JGI IMG/M metagenome (GOLD analysis project Ga0070689, IMG submission 64669) | Switchgrass rhizosphere microbial communities from Kellogg Biological Station, Michigan, USA - KBS S2-3H metaG | ecosystem: Host-associated > Plants > Roots > Rhizosphere ... | reverse complement strand
CCGAGTGGCTGGACCGCATCGAAGGGGCGCCTCGCATCGAGGCGGCGATCAGCGCGTTCCGCGCCCGCGGCGGCGTCGTCGAGACCGACGAGCGCCAGCGCCTCGAGATCGTCCGCTGAACTCTGAATTCGCGTGAACCCGTGACGATAGGAATGTTTAGCGGCCTTTTCGCGCGCTTGGTTGACGGAATGCCCCTTATGCGGCCCCGTCCTCCCGCCGGCACAGCCCACAGAAGCCTGAACCGCTGTCGAGCATGTGCGCGACCTGTGGGGACGCTCCGCTACATTCAAGGGCCAGACCTCCGTCGCTCAACGTATTGCTCGAACAAGTACAAGTGCCACGTTGCAGCGTCCGTCAGTTCCGGCTTGTCTCGACGGCACCCCAACCCGTTTGGCACCCGCGAGGCGGACCCGGCGCTATCGAGTCGACAGTCGGGTGAGAATGGCGATGGCGGCCGTCGTCCGGTTCTCGACGTGCAGTTTGCGGAGGATGCTTTCGACGTGCTTCTCAACCGTGCGCGGCGCGACGTTCAGAATCATCCCGATTTCAACGTTGGTTTTTCCCTGTGCTACCCAGAAGGCGACCTGCGATTCGCGTTCGGTCATCGATTCACCGCGAGTGAGGCCGGTCGTCAATTGAACGGCCGCACGACGAGTCGCTTCGAATAGTTTGGCGTTCGCGATCGCCTGCCGAACGTGCGGCGCCAGGAGCGCAAGCGCGTTGATATCGTCATCGCGGAAATGCTTTTTCGTCTTTCGCAGCGTCAGCGCCGTCACTCGGTTCGGTGTCACGACCAGCGGAACATTCGCATGCTCTACGCCGATGCCGCGATACGCTTCGCGATTTTCGTCGAAATACCAATGCCACGTCTTCTGCGGAAGATCGGACATTCTTCGCGTCCGGAGGTCTCCAGCTAACCAGGCGTTGATGTGCGGGTGCGACGCGACCGCATGCGGAATTTCAGGCAGAGTCCTTTCCGTAATGACCGGCTTTGACTCGAGAAATCCGATCACTCCCGTTCGCTTGCCCACGTTGAATTCGAACCATCCGGCGCCGTCCGCCTCGGCGATCTCCAGGACCAGGAGCGGCACCCGTCGTTGAAGTTCGTCGGGGGTCAGGCACGCATATAGACGCGGCAGGATACGAAGCAGCCGATCGTAGACACGATGCGAGAGGCGAGGGCGTGCCATGCGTACTCCAACATTGCCTGATGAGGATCGCCCAACGAAATGGCTACTGCGTTTTGTTGATGAGCCGGGATTATAGGCGCGCTCGTGTGGCGCGTCACCCGTAAAGCAGGCGGGTCCGCCTTCCACGTACGCGCGTAGCGCGGTCGGCGGACAACTCGGCGGACCTCGCCAAGAACGAATGCCGCGGTCTCAGTCCTTCGCGGCGGCAAATGCAGCTAGAACACCGTGCCGATGATGAGACAGCTGGCGTCGGCGTCGACGGTGCCCCCGCCCGGCTGTTGCGGCCCGTCCGACGCGTCGATCATGCCCCTTTCAACGCACCGCACGTCGATCCCATTCGAGGTAAACGCATTGGCGGGGTCAACCGTGTCCAGAAACCCGTTTTGTCTCACGATTACGCCCACCGACGAGTTACCACTGACCGTGTTGTGCAGCAGCAGAATTGAGGCATTCGACTCGACGGCGACACCAATGGCGTTGTCTAGGAAAGTATTCGTGTCCACGATCGCCGAACTGCTGCGATTGACGTCCAGACCGGTAACCGCATTGGCCTCGAAGGTGTTGCCTTGCAGAAATGCAGCAGACGATTCGGTCGTCTCAATCCCGTGGAAGCGATTGTTGCGAAATGTGCTGTTGGTGATCGTCCCGTGGCTGTGAACTCCGAGGCGAACCCCTTCTTCCTCGGCTCCTTGAACGACGATCCTGTTCGCGAACAGGGTGCCGCCGTGAACCAGGATTCCAGCTCCCGCACCGCCGTTGATCTGCACCTCCTCGAGTCGCAGGGTCGCCCCCTGCACAATCAACACGTGTCTGCCATTCGGCGCAGACAGGGTCGCACCGTTCGGACCGAATGCCACTAGAGAAATGTCTTTCGAAATTGTGTACGGACCTTGCGAACATGTACCGGTAACCCAAACCGTCGCGCCGGAAGACGCGTTATTGAGCTTTGTCTGCAGATTGGCGCCGCCTGCGTCGCAATTCACCGTCGAATTGCCCTCACTCTGGGCGAACACCTTCGGATTGCCTTGACTCAGAAGCAGCGCGACCAGAGCGAACGCGGATGTGTGACGAATCGCAGTTTTCATCGTACCCTCCGCCGTGATATGTGCCGAACTCACTTGGATCGGCTCACGGATTGTCGGTGCGACGATCACCGCAGCAAATACGTGAATATACGTAGGGGACGCGAGGATGGTTTGTTGCAGGCAACGTTCGGGCGAAGAAACGCTCGGAATGTTCGAGACTGTGCAGTGACTTGCCTCCTGAAAGTGCCGTTCTGGTTCACAACGCGCCAGTCGACGAGAACGTCCTCGCCGAGGACGAGCTGCTTGCGTCGATTGAACTGCCGACCGCGAGAGCCGGCACCCGCAGCCGCTACCACAAGGTCATGGACCGCGAGACCTGGACCCACGCGGTTGTCAGCGCGGCCGTCGTCCTCGAGATGGACCAGGAGGTCTGCCGATCTGCCCGCATCGTGCTCGGCGGCGTCGCGCCGATTCCCTGGCGGCTGCCCGAGGTGGAGCGGATGCTGACGGGCCAGCGCATCACCGAGGCACTCGCCGCGAAGGCGGGTGAAGCGTCGGTGACAGGTGCGCGTGCCCTCTCGAAAAACGCCTACAAGATTCCGCTCACCCGAGGCGTGGTGCGTCGGGCGATTCTCGAGGCCCGCGGGTGACGGTCGACGGTCGTCTCAGCCGCCGCGATTTCCTGCGGTTGCGGGCGACCGAACGCGGCAGGCTGCTGGAAGTGTCCTGCCGCACCCTGTTCATGCGGTGCGCCGACGCCACGATCGTGCACGAGGACGTGGTCGAGTGGGAACCGTGGATGGGCGAGCCGCCTCCAGTCATTCACCGGCGCTCTGCTGACGATCTGCTGGAGGCCTTCGAACAGGATCTGCGCGAGGTGCGGGTGCTGCGGCTGCTCGATGCCGAGTGGCTGGACCGCATCGAAGGGGCGCCTCGCATCGAGGCGGCGATCAGCGCGTTCCGCGCCCGCGGCGGCGTCGTCGAGACCGACGAGCGGAACGTGCGGTCCGACAGATAATGTGCAGCCGTGTATTCGACGACCGCATCAAGATCGCGATCTCCGGCGCCACCCCGACAGTCGCGCATGAGATGCAGCTGGTATTCGAGGCCAAGTATCTGGAAGCGACCGAACTGGCGGAAGTGGTGGTCGAACGTGAACGCCCGCGACACCCGCCTGGCGTCTAGCACCGCGAACGAGATCGCATCGCACAACGTCCAGTCCTTGTCGATGTGCCGCGCGAGAATGTCCTTCGCCCGCTGCTCCTCGCCGGGCAGCACGGCGACAATCGGTAGGCTCGCGGTCAGCAGCCACTGACGCGCCACCGTGCGTCCGAGTTTGCGAACCAAGAGCGCGTGGGCTTCGCCTCGATGTAGTTCGTGATGAAGCTCGGTCGGCGGTCACCTGCGATCTGTGAGGCGATCTCCACAGCTCGCGCATGATCGGCATCGTCGGCATCGAGCAGCGCCAGGATCGCGCTCGAGTCCCAAAGGACGCCCCGTGTCATTTGTCGAGGATCGCGTGCTTGTCGCGCGCCCCGGGCGCGTTCCCGCCGCCACGTCCAGCGCCGATGAGTCGAAAGATCGGGTGGTCTTCCGTGAGTGGGGGAATGCCGGCCGGCGAGGTACCGCGCCGTGGGCGCTTCCGCGCGGCGTCAGCAGGCACGAGCCGGCGGCCACCTCGGCGAACGCTGGGAAGTTCGCCACGCTTAATCAGACGCCAGACGGTCGACCGCGACACCCCGAGCGCGCGGCCCGCTTCCTCGACGGTAATCAACTCTTGCGCCATAGACACCGATCGTCTCACTGTCTCATCGTCTCAGTTCACTGCTGGTCCGTATAATCTTGCACATCAATGACTGTCGAGCCCGGAACGCGGCTCGGCCCGGAACTAAGGCGACGTCCACCGCATGAAGTTGATGTTCCCGAAGTAGCCGGTGCTTCCGTTCGTGTCGATCACAAGGCGGAAGACGTGCGAACCGGCACTAATCGGAATGCCCGGAACGAAGACAGAGGTCCACGTATCCCAACCGCCGGTGTTTGGCACCGCAACGGAACCCGTAACGTTGACGCCGTCAATTTCCACATGACCGATGCCGCCAGTCCCGGGTGAGGCGACACGTAGCTCCAATGTGTACGTCGACGTCGTCACGACCGACACCGTGTACTTGAGCCACTCGCTCGCAGCCACCCATCCCAGGATGTATCCGCCTCCGATATCGTTCGTCGTTGCCACGTCAACATCGCTCGCGCGGTATTTCCCTCCAAGATTCCCCGCCGTCGTATCGTGGTATGCGACCCCTTCTCCGCCATTGTCGAAGTTCTCCGCTTCAATCAGGCCGGGAGCGACGGCGGATGGTATGCCGAACACCTGAATCGTCGCACCGGTTGAGGTCGCACTGCCGCCGCTGTTATCGATCGCTACTGCTGTCACGGTATAGGTGCCGGCGGGCACATTCGTCCACGTCAGCGCGTACGGTGCGGTCGTATCCGTCGCAACCAGTGTCGTGCCAGCGAAGAAGTTAACCTGCGCAATCGTCCCATCCAGATCGTAGGCGGTCGCATTCAGCGGGACCGATGCGGGTTCGTAGTAGGACGCGCCGGTGCCCGGCGCCGTCAACGAAACCGTCGGCGGCACGTTGACGCCAGGAATACGCCATCGCATGTAATTGATGTTGGCCACCGACCCTGACGAGCCGGTGGTGTCGAACGCCAGCCGCAACACGTGGAGGCCGGTATTCAACGCGATGCCCGGCAACAGCACCGACTGCCACGTCTGCCATCCACCGGTATTGGGGACGGCTACCGGTCCGGTGACGTCAGCTCCATCCACTTCGAGATGCACAATCCCGCCGGTACCTGGTGCGGCGAGCCGGAGTTCAAGTGTGTAGCTGGCGAAGGCCGACACAGAGACCGTGTATTTCAGCCACTCGCCAGCGTCGATCCACCCGACGTTGTAGCCGCCTCCGAGATCAGACGTGGGCTCGATGTCGACAGCGGTCGAGCGGTAACTGGCGCCGAAATTGAGCGATGTGGTGTCGGAATAAGCGATGCCCTGTCCACCGTCGTCGAAGTTTTCGGCTTCGACGAGACCGGGAATCGCGGCCGGCGTGCCGCCAAGAGGCGTTGACGGCGGCGGTTCGACCACAGTGATGTCGACCGATGTCGACGTCGTGGTCGTGGCGCCGTTGTCGGTCGCGATCGCGGTGAGGTGGTAGCTTCCCGCGTGAACGTTGGTCCACGACCACGCATATGGTGCCGTCACGTCAGTGCCTATGAGCGACGCGCCGTTATAGAAGCTGACCTGCGTGACGGTGCCGTCGATGTCGCTCGCGTTTGCGCTGAGCGCGATCGTCGTCGGAGCAGTGTAGGTGGCACCGCCGGCGGGTGAGACCAGCGTGACCGACGGCGGAGTGTTGACACCCGTGACCGTCCACACAAAGGCGCTGAAATTGCCGACGGATCCGCTCGCGCCGTTCGAGTCGAAGACGACGCGCAGCACGTGCGTGCCGGCGTTGATTGGGATGCCGGCCAGCGTCACCGTTTGCCACGTCTGCCAGCCGCCGGTGTTCGGTACCACGAGAGCATCGGTTGCGTTCGCGCCGTCGATTTCGACGTGGAAGGATCCACCGCTTCCCTGCGAGGCGACACGTGCCTGGAACGTGTAGTTGGCGCTGACCGTCGCAGAAACGGTGTATTTCAGCCACTCGCTCGCAACGACCCAGCCGATGTTGTACCCACCGCCACTGTCGGATGAGCTCTCGATGTCAACGTCGGTCGTGCGGTACTTGCCGCCCACGTTGCCCGCCGTCGTGTCGTGATAGGCGATGCCTTCTCCGCCGTCATCGAAGTTCTCCGCTTCAAGGAGGCCTGGAATCGCACGCAGGGTTCCACCGAACGGCGTGGACGGCGGCGGTGGCACGACCTGGACGGTGACGGCGCCGGACGTCGTCGTCGCGCCGAGATCATCGGTGGCAACGGCGGTCAGCGTGTACGTGCCGATCGAGACGTTGGTCCACGTCAACGTATACGGCGGCAACGTGTCGGTTCCGATGAGCGACGCTCCGTTGTAGAAGCTGACCTGGGTGACGTTGCCGTCGCCATCGGCCGCCGTCGCGGCCAGTGGAATCGTTGGGACGGAATAGATGGCCCCGGTGGCCGGAGACGTCAACGACACCGTCGGCGGCGTGTTGAGACTGGGGATGATCCACCGCATGTAGTTAAGGTCCGCGAACCACCCGGTGGCGCCCTTCGTGTCGAAGACGGCGCGCATCATGTGCGGCCCGGCGGTCATCGTTATTCCTGGCGTGAAGATCGTCTGCCAGGTGTCCCATCCACCTGTGTTGGGCACCGCGATCGGCCCGGTGAGATCGACGCCATCCACTTCGACGTGGTAGATGCCGCCAGTGCCGGACGATGCCACGCGCGTCTCGAGCGTGTACTGCGCAGTCACCGAGACTGAGACCGAGTACGCGAGCCATTCCCCAGGTTCGATGAAGTTGACCTTGTAGCCGCCTCCGATGTCGCTACCGGTCGCGATGTCCACATCGGTCGCGCGGTACGCACCGAAGCGGTTGCCCGGCGTGTTATCGAGATACCCGACGCCCGCGCCACCATCGTTGAAATTCTCGGCTTCGACGGTACCGGGGATCGCGGTAGCAGTGCCGCCGAACGGCGTCGACATTGGCCCTGGCAGCACGTGAATCATCGTCGCCGCCGACGTCGTCGTCGCACCGTTGTTGTCTACCGCGACCGCCGTGATGGCGTAGTTCCCCACCAGAACGTTCTCCCAATTCATCTGGTACGGCGGTGTTGTGACGTTGCCGATCAACGAGGTTCCGGCGTAAAACGCAACCTGCGCCACACTTCCGTCGACATCGAACGCGTTGGCGGCCAACGTCAGTGGCCCTGGCGCCGAAATCGTTCCATCCACCGCTGGCGCCGTCAGTGTGACGCTGGGTGCGGCGTTGCCCGGAGGTCCGCAGCCGGCGACCGCCCGCGCCAGGTTCAGACGTCCACCGGTGATCGTCCGTCCGGCAAGCGACGGGATCGGATCGACACTGTTGAGGATGAGCGTCTTCAGCGCTGCCGTGTTGAGCGAACAGCGCGTGAGCAGCAGCGCAGCCGCGCCGGACACGTGCGGCGTGGCCATCGAGGTCCCACTGAACGAGTTGTACGCGCCACCAGGTACGGTCGACAGGACCTTGACGCCGGGCGCGCCGAGATGAACGGTCGTTGCTCCATAGTTCGAAAAGCTCGCGAGCGCGTCCTGATTGTCGGTAGCTGCGACGGCGACGACGTTCGGCACGGCGTAGTTCGCGGGGTATGTCGGCGTGAGGTCATTGTTCGAGGAGCTGTTCCCAGCTGCCGCGACAAACAGCATCTCGTTCTGGTTGGCGCGCGTAATCTCGTCAAGGAGCGCCTGGGAGCTAAGGCCGCCCGCCCAGCTGTTGGACAACACCCGGATGTTCGCGGCGGCACCGAGCGTGGCCTTCACCTGGATTCCGAATTCGATCGCATTGATCGCGCCGGCGACGGTACCGCCACCATTCGCGTCCAGGAATTTCAGTCCGATGATACTGGCCAGCCAGTTGACGCCCACGACGCCCAACGCGTTATTGCCCACTGCGCCGATCGTCCCTGACACGTGGGTCCCATGAAAGTGATCGTCGAGTGGATAGCACGTGTTGGTGATTGCGTTGAATCCGTGGGTGCCGGTGGCGCAGGTGATCGATCGGCCTCCGACATTGACAGTGAACGGTGCGGGGGCGGACCAGATGTTGGCCGCGAGATCGGGATGGGTGTAATCGACCCCGGTATCGACGACGCCGACGAGGACGGTTCGCGCACCGATTGTCGTATCCCACGTATCGTTCGCGTGGATGTCGGCGCCCGGCGTGCCGGGTGTGCCGCCGACAGTCTGGCCGACGTTGAGCAGATTCCACAGATCGGGAAAGCGCAGATCGTTGGGTTGTACCGTGGAGTGCAAGATGTAGTTCGGCTCGACGTACACCACGTCGGGACGCGCCGCCAGCTGCCTGATGAGGGCCTGAACGTTCCGGCTCCGAGAACGAGCATGCCAGACGCGGCCGTCGCCGACCAACGTGTCGCTTTCGGCATCGACGTCGCCACGCAGCCGCGCCAGATTCGGAGTCCCGCGGAAGCGAACGAGGACCTCGCCGGCCGCGACTTGGTGCCCATCGACCACTTCAACCTCGGGAATCGAGGCGAGAGGGACGACGCTGAGCAGAATCGCGATCGCTGGCGCGCCGATGGCGGTCGCACCGAGAAACGGACCGCGAATCTTCATTTGGCCGCCGCGACTGTATAGGTGCGGAAGGAGGCACACAAGATGGCTCGGTGCAAAACCGTGCAACGACCCGCGGGAGCCGGCGCGAAAACGTTGTTTTACAATGGTGCCGCCGGTGACATGCGGACGCTCGCCGGCCGGACCCCATGCCCGAGGCGCACGAACTTCGATCTGTCATCGAAGCGGCGGATCAGGCCGCAGCCGGCGGCGACTACGTCACCGCCGAGTTGAAATTGCGTGAGGCGGCTGCGCTTCAGGAAGCACAGCTCGGACCCTTTCACCCCGAGCTGGCCAACACGCTGAACAACCTCGGGGTCATATACGAACGCGTCGACAGTCCAGCGGAAGCCGAGTTGTGCTATCGGCGCGCCTATGCGATCGCGACGAAGGGTCTCGACCCGAATCACCCTTTTGTCGCCACAAGCCGCAAGAACCTCGAGGACTTCTGTAATGCGCGAGGACGGCCGTTTGACCGCTCCGCGATCGCACCTGAAAGGCCGCCGCTGCGCAAACCGGTGCACAGATCCCCTCGCCCGATGGTTCTCGGCGCCGCAGGGGCGCTTGCTTTCGCAATGCTCGTTGTCGTCGCCCTCTGGTTGCGTTCGGATCCGGATGAGCCTGTATCAACCAGCCAAACGCCCACGTCGACGCAGCCCGAAGCGCCAACGCCAGCGGCCGTTGCGGCCAACCCCACACGACCCGCGCAAGGGGTCACCACCGAAGGCAACACCACGGGAGCTCGGAACGGCGACAGTGCGATTCCGCACGGCGGCAGATCCGTACCGCCGGAAACCAGTTCGGCGACGCGCAGTTCGGCAACGCGAGGCAATCGCTCCCCAGTCACATCAGCACCCGTCAGCGTCACGATCGCCGAGGCGCAACTCTGTCGCCGTTTGGCGACCAGAGATTGGCGGTGCGATCAGGTAAGCAGCCCGGTCACACCAGGACTCCTGTTTTTCTATACGCGTGTGAACGCCTCGAACAGCACCACGGTTGAACATCGCTGGTATCGCGACGATCGCTTGAGCCAATCGGTGGAGCTTCGTATTCAAGCCAGCCCGGGAAGCGGATACCGCACCTACAGTCGTCGGACCGTGAGTGCTGAGAACGCCGGGAATTGGAGAGTCGAGGTCAGAAGCAAAGACGGATCTCTCCTGCACGAAGAGCGTTTCGTCGTCCGCTAATCCGGCCTCAATATTCGATCTCCACTCTTGATGTAGCATTGCGCCCTCACCACGCATTCTGGAGGGAACGATGCTCGCCAAGACCTGGACGCTCGCCATCGTCGTCGTCGGCCTGCTCGGGACAACCCTCGCGCGCGTTGAGGTCGCGGGCCAGACACTCGACAACCGGGCCGAGCGTCTCCGGAGGGAGACCGACAACGCCGCGTTACAGAACATCGCGCCGTTCAAGGTTTTCGACAACCTGTACTACGTCGGGGTCGGATACGTCGGGTCGTGGTTGGTGACGACGAACCAGGGGCTCATCCTGATCGACACGCTGGAAGG
>Ga0070689_100003873_pt1 | contig 10033 bp, 6 predicted proteins | sample KBSS23HmetaG_FD_64669 | JGI IMG/M metagenome (GOLD analysis project Ga0070689, IMG submission 64669) | Switchgrass rhizosphere microbial communities from Kellogg Biological Station, Michigan, USA - KBS S2-3H metaG | ecosystem: Host-associated > Plants > Roots > Rhizosphere ... | reverse complement strand
CCGATCATCGAGATGTTCAATACCTTCAACAACGCCAATAACGTCAACCCTCTTACCACGCCTGGACTGTTCAACTTCGACGGGTTCCTGCGACAGGGCGTGGGCGATCCGCGGCAAGTCCAGCTAGCCGTGCGGCTGACGTTCTAAGTTAACTCAACCACCAAGGCACGAAGGCACAAAGGTTTTTATGACTTTGTGCCTTTGTGTCTTTGTGGTTAAGAGAGGCTACTTTGAGCAACCTCACTGCATCTTAGGGTCCAGCTTTACCGAAGAGATCACACCTGGGTCTCGATTCGAACCAAAGTCCGGGCTGATTTTTTGTGGCGCCTTCTGGCCGCAACGTCTCGACGTGTGCCTGGACCACTGCAAAGGAGATTTCCCATGAACCGATTGCGTTTCTCGCTTGCTGCAATCCTGCTCGTCGTTCTCGGTGTCGCTTCCAGTTCAGCTCAAACCGCAGCGCCCGCGGCTGACGGTTGGGTTGTGCTTCAGGTGAACGAATACACCGCGCTGAAGCGCGCAGCATCGCCTGCCGATCCGGAACCCGCCGCGCCGCCAGTCGAAGCCACGCTCAGTCGCATCGACTACGCTCTGAAAGTTGACGGCGATCTCGCCACGGGTGAAGCGCGCCTGACTGTCGACGTGATCAAGAACGGCTGGGTACGTATTGGCCTGCCCGATGGCCTGATCGTCCGTGATGCGAAGCTCGACGGTCATCCCGTTAACCTCGCGATGAACCCGACGAACAAAGGACCAGGGCGCGCCGATCTGTTGTTGTCAAAAACCGGTCGCTCGGTGTTGACGTTGCAGATCGTCGCTCCCGTCACGACAGTAGCCGGCACAGACATCCTGCACCTGCCGGTCAGCAATTCCGCAGTCTCGCACGCGACGATCGAGTTAGCGCGACAAGGCGTCGACGTACGAATCACCGGCGGACTGCTGCTCGAACATTCCGAGGCGGCGACAGGCAGTCGGTGGGTAGCGAACGGAAAAGGCGGTGAGCCACTCACTTTCGCATGGCGACGAAAAGTTGACGACGTACGCGCGAACCAACCGCTGCGGCTGCGTGGCTCGATCACGCAGTTAGTCGGATTGGGTGAAGACGCAACGCAAATCAATGCTGAAGTTCAGGTCGAAGTGGTCCAAGGACTGGCCGACGAAGTCCGCGTACAACTTCCGGAAAACTTAACCGTGAATCAGGTTTCCGGCGCGATGGTCGCCGATTGGGACGTCGCCAACAAAGAACTCAAAGTTATATTCATCGAGCCGGTGCAGAACACCGTGCGCTTCACGTTGAATGGCGAGTTGCACCTGGCGCGCGCTGGGAAGATCGACGTTCCTTTGCTTCGACTGCCAAACGCGGAACGTGAAACCGGCGGCGTCGGTATCGAAGTGCTCGGAGCCGGTGAGATAAAAGAGCGGCAACCGAACGGGCTCGAGGATGCCGAAGCCGGCGAGTTGGGCCAACTGATCGCCAGCCGGCAATCGCCTTCATTGATCGCTTTCAGGTTCCAACCCGGCAACGGAAAATCGGAGAGAACGCTATCGCTCAACGTTGCTCGTTACACGCCGCAGGCAGTGCTCACTGCCAACATCGAAGAAGCCGAGTACAACACGCTGATTGCGGCTGACGGAAAAATACTGGTGCAGTCGCGCTTCGCGGTACGCAACAACCAGCGAAACTTTTTGAAACTCACCCTGCCTGCCACCGCCGTGCTGTGGAGCGCGTCGGTAGCAGGTCGTCCCATCAGACCGGGACGCGCGCCCGATGGCTCACTCCTGCTCCCACTCGAAAAAAACCGTTCCGGCGAAGAGGCGCCGGCATTTGTAGTCGAAGTCTCTTATATCGATCGCGCGGCTTCCTGGACCGACCGCGGGCGGACGCGAGTGTCGCTCGTTGCAGTCGATCTGCCGATCTCTAAGTCACATCTCCTGCTGCACCATCCGCCACTCTTTCGCGTGACGCCGGCTGCGGGAAGTTTCCGCGTCGCGACTTACACTCCGCCGGAATCTTCAGCGCTTCGCTCCAACACTTCTGAAACTTCAACTGAGCAGCAGCGCGCGGAAGGCGAGATTCCGGCCGAGCAGTCGGAGACGAAACAACTCCTTGCGCAAGTGCGCGACACAAAACACGGCACGAGACCAGCACGAAATCTGCCGCTGCGAGTTGTCTTCCCACACTTCGGTCCGTCCATCTTCCTCGTGTCGGAGTTGACCGGCGAGAACCAAACACCCGCGGTTGAGGTTGATTTTCAACGTGACAGAAAGAGAGGCGACCGATGAAAGCACTTATCCTGATTCTCCTGGTAACCATTGTGGCCGCCGGCCAGCAACGCAACACCACTACGTACACACCGTTGCCGGCTCCGGGCGCGGCGGGCACGGTGACGCTTTCACTCAGCGAATACAACCGTCTCGTCGAGCTCGCATCACGCAAAGACAAAACGCCTGACGGTGCGCCTCTTCCCTTCGTTCTGTCGCACGCCGTTTTCAAGCTTCGCGTCGAGAAGCAAACACTCGTCGGCACGGTTGATATCGACGGCGCACTGCTCGCCCCAGGACCTGTAAAGACTCCTCTAACGACCGGCTTGACCGTTCTCGAAGCGAAGCAGGCGAATCTTGCATTGCCGTTGTTGCAGGAAGGATCGAGCCACGCAGCTATCTTGATTGGACCAGGTCCATTTGCGGTTGCGCTCGGCGTCGCGGCGCCTCTGACTATCGAAGCGGGGCGTGCTTCGTTTGTGTTGCCGGTGCCGCTCGCGAGTAGTGCGACCTTGAGTTTGGAACTGCCGGGAAGCCATGCCAACGTTCGCATCGAACCGGGGTTGGTGACGAGTCGCACAACGGTCAACGGCAGCACCGTGATCGAAGCTGCACTCGAGCCGGGCAAACCGGCGCGTCTCTGGTGGACCACGCGCGAGATCGCGGCGCCCGTTGCGCAACGTGACGTACGTTTTCTTTCCGACATCAAAACCGTCGTCTCCGTCGGCGATTCGCAGTTGCGTCTCACTGCTCTTTGCGATCTCACCGTGATCCAGGGCGAAGCCGCAGAGTTCAAACTTCCCTTGCCGGCCGGTTATGAGCTCACGACTGCTTCAGGCAATACGCTCGAGTCGCACGAAGTTTCCGGAGATACACTGACCTTGCGCGTTCACGATCCGGCGCGTCGTAATCACCAGTTTCTGATCGCGATGGAACGCGCGAATCGCGAAACGAAAGCCGATGCGCCGTTGCTCGCGTTTACGGGTACGCAGCGAGAAACGGGTGAAGTGCTCATCGAAGGCGCGGGCGCGATGGAGTTGATCGCGACTGAGGCCGGCGGGCTGCGTCGCATGGACGTGCGCGAAGCGAGCGCCATCACCAGATCGCTTTCTCATTTCCCCTTGCAGGCAGCGTTTCGTTACAACCGTCGCGCGGCAGACGCGCCTAAGTTGCAACTCGAGTGGCGGCAGTTTCTCGATGCTGACGTACTGTCGGCAGTCGCCGAGCGCGCGACTGTAACCACGCTGGCAAACGTCGAAGGCCGAACGCTAACAGAAATCTCTCTGCGCGTGCGCAATCACGCCAAGCCGTACCTGAAAATCGAATTGCCGGCAGGAGCACAACTGGTTACGGCTGAAATCGAAGGTCAGCGTGTGAAGCCGGTTGAAGGCGGACGCGTGCCGCTCCTGCGCGCCGGCTTGGATTCGTCGCGAGCTTACACCGTGTCGTTCGTCTATCTCAGTAACGGAGCGCGCTTCGCGAAGAACGGTTCGTACGACATGGGACTGCCGAAGTTGGACATTCCGGTCAATCTGTTGACGTGGGAAGTGTCGCTACCCGATCGACTCGAGGTGAAGCAGTTTGGTGGCAATGCGCTCGCGGCGGAACTGTTTCCCGCAGCGCTCGCGAACAACTTCGGGGTGGACGGCGTTGAGAACAACAACTTCGACGCGAATTTCTGGAACTCCAACGATCTCAGCACACTGGAACCAGGACAGATTGGCGGGATCGTAGTCGATCCCAACGGCGCTGTCGTTCCCAGTGCCCAAGTGACAGTGAGCAATACGCAAACCGGCGCCAGCCAAACCACGACAACGAACGGAGACGGCAATTGGGTGCTTAGCGGGATGCAGCCGGGGCCGGTGAAAGTAGTTATCTCAGTGCCTGGTTTCAAGAACATGCAATACGATCTTGAATTGCAAGCCTCGAAGCCGGCTCGCATGGGAACTACTCTGGAAGTTGGCGGTGTTGCGGCGTCGGTGGAAATCACGAGGGAGGGAGCGATATCGACGGACACTCGTCGCCTCGAAGAGTTTGCGCGAAAGAAACAGGCGGAGGGCCTGTACACCCTTTCGCAGAACGCGGTCAACCTGCAACGTCGTGTAGCAGGAATTCTACCGGTGCCGGTTGAGGTGCCACGCAGCGGCAAATCCTATCGCTTCGTGCGGCCACTCGTTTTGGAGGAGGAGACGAGGATCACGTTCCAGTACAGATCAAAATAGACAGACTTAACCACAAAGGCCCGAAGGCACAAATGTTTTTATAAGTTTGTGCCTTCGGGCCTTTGTGGTGAAAAACTATGCGGCGTACCAGAGCACCGCGAAGAAGTGGCAGGTCGTTCCCGCGATCACGAACAGGTGCCAGATGAAATGGTTGTATCTGATCCGCTGAGCGGCGAAGAATGCGAGGCCGCCGGTGTAGGCGACTCCGCCCGCGAATATCAGAAGAATTCCGGGAAGGGGAATCAGCATCACTATTGGCTTGATCGCTATCACCGCGAGCCAACCCATAACCACGTACAGCACGATCGAGATTCGTGAATGACGCGTGCGCCTGTTGATCTTCAGAGTGATGCCAATAATCGCCAGCGTCCAAACTATCGCCAGCATCGACCATCCCCATGGACCACGCAGCACGCCCAGGGAGAATGGCGTGTACGAGCCGGCAATCAGCAGAAAGATTGCGGTGTGATCGAAGACGCGAAAGACTTGCTTCGCTGTTTCGTGCGTTATCGAGTGATAAAGCGTCGACGCGAGATAGAGCAGCACCATCGTTCCGCCAAACACGCTCACGCCCACGAGGAAGCGAACATTGCCGGCCTCGATCGCCGCCAGCACAAGAACCGGCAGCGCCACCAGCGCGAGCAACAGCCCCAGACCGTGACTGATACTGTTGGCGATCTCTTCGCGAAGTGACGGGTCCTGCATAGCGGCGACATTGTACATTAAATTCGCTATGGCACCGCCGTAAATCCCTTCAGCGGGTTGCTGTAGAAAGCTTCGGTCTGCCAGGCAGTTTTGTTCCACATGCCGTCCTGGTCGCCGATGATTTGTACCGGAACAATCACGCGATCGCTGCCGAGCTGGTTGTTTGTCGCAATGCCGTTGTCGAATTTTCCGCCCGGCTGAACGGTAAACTTGATCGATCGCGCCAGCTTGTTGTTCCAAAGCACCTTGAACTCGTATTCGCCGGGGTTCGCTGCGAGCGTGAACAAGTCGGCTGTCGTGGAATCGCCCGTCGTATTGCTGCCTTTGATGTTGTAGAAGGTGCATTCAACGCGCGCCCACTTCGCTTTCTGCGGTATAGAGTCTTCAACGTAATGCGTCGTGTTGATCTCGACTGGAGTGTCGCAGCCGGGCCTGCCGACTTCGGTGCCATCGAGAAACTTCTTGCCGACTTCTTTGCCCTGGTAGAACAGGTGGGGATCAAAACGCGTCGCCTCGCCGCGCACCCAGAAAGCTATGTGGAAGTCAGGCAGTTTCCAACCAAAGACGTCGCTGGGCGTCAGGTAGACGTAGCCGATGGGAAGGTTCCAATCGTGGTCCACCCAGTAGACAAACTTTTGCGCAGCCTTTGGTCCAACTTCGTTCGACTTGGCTTTTGCGACTTTCATCTTGCCGCTGAAGAGTGTTGAGTCCGTGCCCTGGAGCTCGTTGCGCATCTTGATCGTAAAGCTCACCGGGCCGGTATAGAGGCTGCCGCCTTTGTCTTCAACCTGCCGGCCGCCGCACTCAGTCTTCCACCAGTAACCCTTTTCGACGTTGTTAGTGTCGCAATCAAACTTCAGCCAGGCGCCGGTGGGCAGGTTGAATTCAACGTATAGCTGGCTACCGCTCGCGATCGGCCCATTGACGCGAAACTTCATCTCCGGCACCCAACTCCACTGATCGAAGTTGCCTTTGTAAGAGTTGATTGTGAACGCCCTGATCTGAATCGAGTCTTTCGCGATGGTCGGCTGGTCCTGAGTGCTTTCAGTGTTGGCAACCGGAGCCATTAACAACACAAGCATGAAGACACAACTAAGCCGCAGCACATTTTTCACGGGGAACCTCCTGAGTGTTCGACGGTTTCTGGGCAAAGCGACGGAGAGTTTACTACGGTTCAGCCACAGATTACACGGATGCCTTTTTGTGCTTTTTGTGGCAATCTCTCGGAATGCTGAGAAAGCCCCCAACTCAGGAAGCTTTCGACAAGCTGTTAGAGTGGCTTGATCCCGATCGAGAACAGGCAGGGCAGAAATATCAAAAGATTCATGCGAGGCTGATCGGGATTTTTTCCAACCACGGCTGCGCCGATCCGGAGAAGCTTGCCGACGAAACAATTGACCGGGTTACCGCGAAGATGGATTCGCTTCCGGAGAACTACGAGGGCGAACCGGCCCGTTACTTTTGTGGCGTCGCTCGCAACATCCTCAAGGAGGATTTGAAGCGCCGAAACACTCACGAACCCCTCGCAGCCGAACATCAGCAAATCGAAGACAACGAGGACCAGTCGAAATATGACTGTCTCGACAAGTGTATGGCAGAATTGCCGGCGCAGGCCCAATCAGTCATTTTGGCTTATTACGAAGAAAAGGGAGTGGTGAAGATCCGGCACCGCAAAAAGATTGCGGAAGATTTGGGTATAACAGTGACAGCGTTGAGGTTAAGAGTGTTTCACATGCGAGAGCAGTTGAGCAGATGCCTGGAGAAATGTCTCGAGCAGGCTTCATGAGGAAACGGTTCAGGGGTGAAATCCATAGAGATAAAGGTCTCCCGACAAAGGGGGGGTGCAGGTATGGCTCTAAGTGAGCATGATCACGACATAACAAGACGATATCTGTTGGGTCAACTCACGGATGACGAGGAGCAGAAGTTAGAAGAACGACTGTTGGTCGAGGACGACTTTTTACAGGAAGTCGAGCTCACCAAAGATGAACTCGCGCAGGAGTACGCCAGCGGTGAACTAACCACCAAAGAGCGTCAGTGGTTACAAAAGAATTTCCTGGCCTCACCGGAAGGCAAACAAAGGCATGAGTTTGCAAAGACCTTCGATAACTACGCCAAAAATCATCGCACGCAACACCAGAAAAGCAAGAGCTTGATTGAGCGACTGCGGAATCTCTTGAACCAACCAAATTTTCTTAAAGCCGCTAGTACTGCGGCCGTCCTGATAGTTGCAATCGGCGTCTACGTGCAAATACAGAAGACGCCGGCTCCACGAAGCGTTGCCAACTTGACTGTAATGAACAGTCCAGGGACGCGTTCAATTGGTCCGGGTCCTTCACAGCCGACTGTTAGATTAAAAGAGGACGCACTGAAACTCACGCTGATGCTGCCGCAAGCTGTATCACCTGGTTCTGCTTTTCGGGTTGAATTGTTGAGCGATAACAATGTAACCCGAACGTTCGAGACCAGCGCTCAGGATACTCAATCGATCTCCGTTGAAATTCCCGCTGCTCAACTACCGCGCGGCCCGTATGTAGCGACAGTCTCTACGATCAATGGAAACCCACCGCGAATTCCGGGTTATTACTACTTCAAAGTTGAATAGCCACGGATGAACACGGATTTCAAACACGGATTTTATTTAAATCTGTGCATGAAATCCGTGTTCATCCGTGGCTAACTCGGCGACGGAAATACCAGACCACGATTCCGAGCAGGACCAGCAAAGCACCGGCCGAGAATGCAATCACGTAATTTCGATAGCTTTGCTTAGGCGCGACCAGTTGCCGGGAGTCTCCCTGCAATGTAAACCCGGCCCAGTAGTAAGGTGCACTCCAAGTCGGATGATGACGAAAACTGTTCTGTGCTTCACGAAGTGCTGTGGCCGGCGTCATCCCGTCTTCCAACATATTCTTGTAGAAGCGTTTCATTAGCTCAGCCGTCGCTTCGTCGTCGACTTTCCAGAGACTCGCTACCACGCTCGAAGCTCCCGCGTACATGAATCCACGCGTTAGTCCTATCAAACCTTCACCTCGCACGTCCTTGCCCAAACCCGTCTGGCAGGCGCTCAGAACGACTACCGCAACCGGAGCACGAAGCTGATAAACATCCCGCAGACTGACAAAGCCATTTTGAGCTTTGCCGTCACGGGTCATGGTGGAAAGGACCAGTCCGGAGTTTTCAGGCCGTTCGGGATCGAGAAAGCCATGCGTTGCGAAGTGAAGGATTGAGTATTGCGTCAGATCAGTTTTGAGGAGATTGTCGCGCGAAGCCTCGAAATCGACGGCAATCATCGACTGTCCGTCGCCTACCACGTCGCGAAGATTTGCGAGCTCGCGTCCCGCAAAGAAAAGCGGCTGAATACGCGAAGGCTCGAAGGCATCTCCATTGAGATCTATATCGCGGACTGCCTGTCGCCAACGATCGTGGTTAATGGCCTGCAGGGATGCAATGTCAACCGTGCCATTAGCCTTCACGGAATAGTTCGACTCAAATACAGGAGAGCCAAACGCGGCGAGCACTCTTCCTCGACTTCGACGCCTTCCTTCTTCGCTAAGGCTAGCCAAAATAGAAGCCGACGGTGCATTTACCAAGTCGTAACTTGCAATCAGCGGCTCGTTGTTTTTCGGGTTCGACAAAACCTGAAACGGAATGTAATTGAGAGCCCGGTGTGCGACCACGATAAGGCGATGCTTGTTTAATTCTGACGCCACTGGAGCAAGGATCGTCTGGGCCAACTCGCGCGTTGCGGCGTTTACTGTTTCCACTGACTGATCGGAGCCTGGCGGCGCGGTGAGAAGATTGTAGAGAGTGTCAGCCTGGGCGGCGATCTGGGCGGCGGGAGGAAGCTTGTAGCTCGTCAGGTTATTTCGAGTGACAGCCCAGACATAACTCTCTTTGTCACCGAGACTGAATTCCAGCATTAGCGTGTTGTCGTCGGCGATTACCTGCTCCTGTATCCGGCGCAGGTTCAGGGATTGCGGATGTGTGATTTGCTCAAAAGCCGGGTAGCTGGACTGAATGGTTGCGACTACCTGATTGTGCTCCTTCTCGAGCTGCGTTATTTCTGCCTCCAAAGCAATCAACTCTTCCTGTTTGTAGTCACGGGCCAGCAACTCGACTTTGTAGTCTTCTTTGAGTCGGAGAGAGTTCCGTAACAAGTTCTCTCTTTCCATGATGGGAGCTTCAACACCAGGAGCGAAGCTTACCTTTGTGGCTTTTAACACTTCCGCCAGGGTCCGGCCGCGCGATAATTCACTCGCCTCAAAAGCTCGCACATCAAAACCGCTACCCGGCTGTGCCTCGTGTTGGCGCATCAAGCATTCGACATAACTTTGATATCTATCGTCGAACGCCTCGGAGAATGCTGTCGTGAGATCTTGATTTTTCGATACCCGGCGAATGTTTTCAGTCTCCTCAATGGAACGGCGCAGATAGTTCTCTGCTGCCTGCAAATTGTTTTCCTTTAACTCCAGTTTCCCCAACGCGTAAAGAGTTGCGGATCCATTGACGTGATCGGCGAGTTTCTCGAAGGTATTGAGGGCGGAGTTGAATTGTTCCCTTGCCGGCTGAAGCTTGCCTTGTTGCAGGTATTCCTGGCCGATCAGAGCGCTCGTGCGTGCCGCTTCCATTGTCTTGCCGAGTTGATTGTAAAGACCAAATGCGTTTTGCAAATATTGTAGAGAGGTTTCGCGATCGTCTATTGCGCTATAAGTTCTGCCCAGGGATTCGCTGCAGAGAGCTTCGAGGTAGGAGTCTCGGAACGCCTGAAAATCTGTAAGTGCCTGATGCAGGTTGGTTAGCGACTGCTCGTAACTTCCCTGTGCGTAATAAACTTTTCCGAA
>Ga0070689_100003872_pt1 | contig 10033 bp, 6 predicted proteins | sample KBSS23HmetaG_FD_64669 | JGI IMG/M metagenome (GOLD analysis project Ga0070689, IMG submission 64669) | Switchgrass rhizosphere microbial communities from Kellogg Biological Station, Michigan, USA - KBS S2-3H metaG | ecosystem: Host-associated > Plants > Roots > Rhizosphere ... | reverse complement strand
CGGCACCTGGTCGGAGGCGGGTCCGGTGACCGCCACGACGGCCGGCGCACCGAAGTCGCAGCCGGCAATGTCGAGCGGCGTCACGGCGCCATGGTTGCCGGCATGGTCGCTCCCGACCAGGTCGAGCGACGCCGGGCCGAGCGGCAGGACGCCGGCCCTGGCCGCCATCGCGCTGCCGAGATCGAACTGCTTCGCCGCGACGTCGAGCGGGAACGCGTGCACGCTGCCGTCGGCGAGCCGCAGCGTGAGCCGCAGGTCGGCGAGGCCGCAGTCGTCGCGGCAGTCGAGCATCACGACCGACGAGCCGTCGAGCCGGTCGCCGGGACTGCCGTGGCTCTCGATGCGCAGAGGCAGCAGCACCGGCGGCTGGTCGTCGACGCGGATGCGCGCGCTACCGAGCACCGCGAGGCCCGGCACGACGAACGCGATGTCGACCGGCGCATCGGCCGACGCGCGCACGACGTCCGCGACCGTTTCGCGCCAGGTCCGCTGCGCCGCCGACAGCACCAGCGTGCTGTCCTCCTGCACGACCGGCGTGAGCTGCTTCTGCACCTGCAACGTGTTGCCCTTGGTGACCTCGAGCTGCAGCCGGCTGGCCGGGAAGCCGCCGAAGTGCGCGCGCAGCTGTTCGAGCGCCGCGCTGCGCAGGTAGGTGACCGGCGCGTCGGGCGCGAGGCCGGCGCCGAGCTTCAGCGCGCCGCTGTCGAGGCTCAGGAACGGCGCGGTCGGGCTCGAGAACGTCGGCACCGCGACGACCAGCGCCGCGGCGGCCGCGAACAGACTCGCGCTCGGCAGCCAGCGCGGCCGCCCCTCGACGACGGCGGCGAGCCGTTCGAGCACGGTCTGCGCCGACGGCGGGCGCTGCTCGCGGTCGAGGCTGAGGCACTCGCGCACGAGCCGCAGCAGCGCGCGCGGCACGCCGGCGACGGCCGGCAGCGGTTGCAGGTTGCCCGCGACGGTCGCGCGCACGGCGAGCCGCGGGTCCTGTTCGTCCACCGGCAGCCGGCCGGTGAACAGCAGAAAGGCCAACACGCCGAAGCTGTAGAGGTCCGCGCGCGCGTCGACGTCCTGGCCGGCGAGGTGCTCGGGCGCCGAGAACACCGGGTTCGCGAACGCGCGCTCGCCGCCGCCGTCGGCGCCGGCCGCGGGCTGCAGGCGCAGCGACTGCGCGATGCCGAAGTCGAGCACCTTGACGCTGGGGCGGCCGTCGCGCACGGCGACCATGACGTTGCGCGACGACAGGTCGCGGTGCACGAGACCGGCGGCGTGGATCGCGCAGAGCGCGCGGCAGATCTGCAGCAGCACCGACGCGGCGATGACCGGCGGCAGGCCGCTGCCGCGCACCCACGCGTCGAGCGGTTCGCCATCGGCGAGTTCCATCGCCAGGTAGACGGTGCCGAGGTCGGTCTCGCCGACGTCGATGACGCGCGCGCAGTGGTCGTGCACGACGCGGCCGGCCTTGCGCGCTTCGGCGAGCAGCCCGCGCCGGTACTCGGGGCGCGCCGACAGGCGCGGATGCAGCAGCTTCAGCGCGACCGGCACCAGCGACACGTTGTGGCAGGCGCGGTAGACGGTGCCCATGCCGCCGCGGCCGAGCACGCCCTGGATCAGGTACTTGCCGTCGATGACGGTGCCGACCAGCGGGTTGGCGGTGTCGGCCTCGCCGCGGCGCAGCGGGAAGTGCGCAGCCGCCGTCGGCAGCAGCGGCACGCCGCAGTGCGCGCAGCGGTCGACGTCGGTCGCAGCGACGCCATCACACGACAGGCAGATCTTCACGGGGTCCGCGCAGTATCACCGATCCGCGCCCCGGCTGTCGCAGGCCGCGCCGCCGCGGCGTCAACTGCCCTGCCGCGGCTGCAGCCACGCGCGCCAGCGCATCTCGAAGCGCAGGTCACCCGACACCAGCCCGTCGAGGGCCGGGTGTTCGGCGAGGATCGCGCGCAGGACCTTGGCTTTGACGTCGATCGCGACGCACGGCAGCGCGGCGCCGACCGGCCGGCCGTAACCGAACACGACCGGCGCGCCGTCGGCGCGCGCGAGCGCCACGCGCACCTCGGGGTACTCGGGGCTGCGGACCCAGCGCAGGCCGAGGTTGTTGGCGTCGACCTCGAGCAGGCGCGGACAGTCGGGCACCAGCGGCGCGAGCTGGTCGCGCCACTGCACGGCGATCGCAGCCGCAGCGACGACGCGGTCGTCGTCGACGACCTCGCCCATGCGGCCGCGCACGGTGCCGACGCCGCCCTCGCGGCGCAGCATCGTCGTCGGCAGCTGCGCGCCGTCGACCCACGGCAGCGCGATGCCGCTGCGGTCGACGAGGCACAGTGGCCGCGCCAGTTCGTCGCGCACCGACAGCACCGGCCGTCGCAGTCCGAACGCGACGCGGAAGCGGTCCGGGAACACGCGTTCGAGCCGCGTCTCCTCGACCCACGGCACGGTCGCGAGGCCCGCGAGCAGCTGGCGCGCCGCGGCGTCGTCGAGGATCGGCGCGCTGCCGTTGAGGAACGGCTGCAGGTCGCGGCTGACCGCCAGCAGCAGGTCGTCGCTGAGCCAGTCGGGCCGCGCGACGAAGCCGACGCGGTCGAACTCGACCGCCGGGCAGTTGCGCGAGCTGACGTCGACGCGACTCGCGAGCACCTGCACGGCGCGCGGCCCGAACGCGATCGCGACGAGGACGAACGCGCTCCACACCGCGATGCGGATGGCCCACGTGCGCCCGGCGCTGTCGTCGTTGCTCACGCTCGTTCACCGGCGGCACCGCCCGCGACGCGCACGCCGCGAGCGGGTGCCGGCGCTGCGGCAATCAGTTCAACCGCGCGACGGTCGGCTTCTGCGGCTCCTGCGCCTTGCGGTCGCGCTGACCGCCGGTCACCGTCTCGCAGTCCTCGACGTAGATCTCGAGTACATCGAGCACCTGCTCGAGGACCTGACGGTCGATCGTGACCTCGCGGCCGCCCTTGGCCTGCTCGAGCTCGGTTTCGAGCAGTCGCGTCAGCACCTTCACCTGCGACAGGCGGCGGCCGACGTACTTGTTGAGGTTGACTTCGTTCTTGCCTTCCATGTTCGTGCTCCTCGAATGGGAACTGGTTGTGGGAACGGCGTCGCGCGATCGGCGCGCGCCGGCGAAGCGGACGCAACGACGCGCGCTCCTCGGGAGCACCCCACGCCAAAGCAACCGCCTCTCGGGACCGGGTACGAAACGCTCTCCGCGACCTGCGGAGCGGCGGCGAGCATAACGACGCGCAGCACGGAAACCAGCGCACGGCGACGGCTGCCGCACGCTGCTCGCCGGCGTCGGGTTGAAAGTCCTCCACAGCGCGCGCAACGCCGCCCCGCGCACAAGTTGCGAACATCGCCGTTCCAAGAACCGCCGCGCTGCGCCAGCATGTCGCCACGGCCACCGCGATGCTCGACGCCGCGATGCAGTTCAAGGGCTACACGCTCAACGACTTCCAGGTCCGCGCTGCGGAGGCGATCGGCCGGGGCCACAACGTGCTGCTGTCGGCGCCGACCGGCGCCGGCAAGACGCTGGTCGCCGAGTACGCGATCGACCAGGCGGTGCGCCGCGGCCGGCGCGCGATCTACACGAGCCCGATCAAGGCGCTGAGCAACCAGAAGTTCCGTGACTTCAAGCAGGACGGCCTCGACGTCGGCCTGATGACGGGCGACGTGACGCTGAACCCCGATGCGCCGGTCGTCATCATGACGACCGAGATCTTCCGCAACGCGGTGTTCGAGGATCCGCGGCGCTTCCACGACACCGACATCACGATCTTCGACGAGATCCACTTCCTCGACGACGTCGAGCGCGGCACCGTCTGGGAGGAGAGCCTGATCTTCGCGCCCGAGCACGTCCGCTTCGTCTGCCTGTCGGCGACGATCGCGAACCTCACGGAGTTCGGCAACTGGATCAGCAGCTCGCGCGCGCACGAACTCGCGGTGATCGAGCACCAGCAGCGGCCGGTGCCGCTGTCGCACCGGCTGTTCCATCCCGATGCCGGCGTGTTCGGACTGGCGCAGCGGCCGCGCGCCGTGCAGTTCCACGAGCGCGCGCTGCAGCGCGACAAGCGCCACGGCGGCCGCCAGGGCCGCCGCGAACGCGAGCGCAGCCGCTGGGGCGACAAGCGCGAGCGCGGCCAGGGCCGCCGGCTGCAGTTCGGCCCGCGGCCGTACATGCAGCTGCTCGACGAGCTGCAGCACCGCGTGCTGCTGCCGGCGTTGTACTTCTGCTTCTCGCGCAAGGAGTGCGAGATCAAGGCGGAGCGCAACATGAACCGCCGCCTGCTCGACCGCGCCGAGCGCGCGCGCGTCGAGGAGCTGTTCGCGGACATCTGCGCGCGCTTCGAACTCGACGCCGACGGCGACCCCGGCCTGCGCGGCATCCTCGGCCGCGCGCTGCAGGGCACCGGCTTCCACCACGCCGGCATGCTGCCGATCCACAAGGAGGTCGTGGAACGGCTGTTCACGTCGGGCCTGATCAAGCTGCTGTTCACGACCGAGACGTTCGCGCTCGGCATCAACATGCCGGCGCGCACGGTCGTGTTCGACCTGCTGCGCAAGTTCGACGGCGTGCAGATGGACTACATGCGCGCGCGCGACTACCTGCAGATGGCCGGCCGCGCCGGCCGGCAAGGCAAGGACGACAGCGGCCTCGTGATCGCGATCCTCGAGGACGAGGACCTCTACGACGCGCCGCTGGCGCGTTTCCACAGCGGCAAGGTCGAGCCGATCACGTCGCGCTTCAACCTGTCGTACTCGACGCTGCTGAACCTGTACGGGCGCATGGGCATGGGCCTGCTCGACGCGTACGACCGCAGCTTCGCCGCGTTCCAGGCGCAGAAGGGTTCGCAGAGCGCGCGGCAGAAGAAGCGCGAGGCCGCGCACGCGGCGCTGCGGGGACGGCTGCACGTGCTGCGCGAGGCCGGCTACCTCGGCGACCAGGGCCTGCTCGACCGCGGCAAGGTCGCGCAGCGCATCAACGGCTACGAGATCCAGGCCACCGAGCTGCTGTGGAGCGGCGCGCTCGACCAGATGGACATCCACCAGCTCGCGGTCACGTTCGCGGCGCTGATCCACGAGGAGCGCCGCAGCGCCGAGCCGCGCGCGCACCGCCGCGAGCCCGGCGCGTTGATGCGGCGCGTCGACGACGCGGTGCGCCGGTTCACCGCGATCGAACTGCTGCACGGCCAGCGCGACACCATCAAGATGCCGGACTGGGGCATCGGCCCGGCGATCGACAGCTGGAGCCGCGGCGGCACCGTCGACGACCTCGAACGGCTCGCGCACAGCGACGCCGGCGACGTCGTGCGCACGCTGCGCATGGCGATCCAGATGATGCGGCAGGTGCGCGCCGTGCTGCCGCGCGGCCAGCAGCTCGGCAACCGCCTCGACGAGGCGATCGTCGCCGTCAACCGCGACGTCGTCGACGCCAAGCGCCAGTTCGAGCTGGGCTAGTTGCACGGCGATGGCGCGCCGCTACTTCGTCGACGAGCTGCCGCCTGCGGGCGAGGCCCTGCTCGGCGGCGAAGTCGCGCACCACCTCGCCAACGTGCTGCGCGTGCAGCCCGGCGACGCGCTCGTGCTCGCCGACGGCAACGGCGCGCAGTGCCGCGCGGTGGTCGAGCGCTGCGGCGCAGGCAAGGTCGCGTTGCAGGTCGCGGGCAGCGAGTGCGTGCCGCGGCCGGGCGCGCAGCTCCACGTCGCGTTCGCGCCGCCGCGCTGGACGCGCGCCGACTGGCTGTTCGAACACGGCACCGAGGTCGGCATCGACGCGTTCTGGCCGCTGTGGACCGAACGCTCGCGACCGCAGGGCGGCCGCGCCGACCGCTGGCAGAAGATCGTGCGCGCCGCGGCCGGCCAGTGCGACCGCGCGTGGCTGCCCGAGGTCCGCGACGTCACCGAGCTCGGTGCGCTGCTGCAGCACGCGGCGCTGCCCGCGCAGCGCTTCCTCGCCGACGGCGACGGCCCGCCCGCGCCGGTGGCCCTGGCCGGCGACGCGGTGCTGCTGGTCGGTCCCGAGGGCGGGTTCACGGCGGCCGAGCGCGCCGCGATCGCCGCCGCGGGCTTTTCGCCCATCGGCCTCGGACCGTTCGTGCTGCGCACCGAGACCGCGGCTCTCGTCGGCGCATCGGCGTTGCGCCTCGCCGGTTTGCGCGCAGCGCTGGCGCGGCCAGCGGAACGCTGAACCCGCCTCCCCCCCCTGCCACCCCCATACCGGGGCACCGCGACCGCGGTTACCGTTGGCGCGACGTCCGCAGCACCACTGCGAAGTCCTCCGAGGTCCCATGCACCGAGGAAGTCGCCGCTCTCCCGCGTCGTTCGCGCTCCTCACCGTGATCGCCTGCGCGCCCGCCGCTGCCCAATCGCTGGCAGCGACGGCGAGCGCTGCGTCGCCATTGCAGCTGCGTGCCAATCTCAGCCCCGGGACCGTGGTGGCGGCCGGCACCGCGCTGCCGAACGGCTACACCGCCACCGACACGGGCCCGGCGTCCAGCACGGCCTCGATCCACATCGGCCTCGTGCTGAATGCAGCGCCGCCACGCGTCACCTACACGGTCGACGACCAGTTCACGCTCGGCTTCAACCCCGGTGGTCCGGCTCCCGGCGTGATCCTGCGCGCATCGACCGGACCGCACGACACGGTGCTGCAGGTCACGGCGAGCCAGCCCGCTGCCGTCGCGATCAAGATCACCTGGACGCACCTGCTCCGCGGCAGCGGCCTCGGCGCGACCGTCGACGTCGGCGATGACGGCAGCACGGACTGGCTCGGCTTCTGGAGCCTCGACGCGCCGCCCGCCACGCTGCTGGCGAACATCGGCGCGGCACCGCTGCGCATCCGCACGCACACGTCGAGTGCCGGGGAACAGGACAGCTACAGCAGCTACACGACCGGCCCCGGACCGAGTTCGCTGCAGATCGAAGTCACGCTGCGCAGCGTGTCGCTGCAGGTCGTGGCCGGCGCCCTGCAGTCGGCGCCGTCGGGCGAAGCGTTCGCGCAGCCCGTGGTGTTCGCGCTGACCGATCTGCTTGGCGCGCCGATCACCGGCGCGCCGGTCGCGATCTCGGTGCAGGGCCCCGCGACGACCTCGCTCGGCGCCACGGTGCTGACCGACGCGCAGGGCCGCGTGACCGTGCCGCTCCTGGCGCAGCTCTACTCGCTGTCGACGACGCAGATGGGGCTGGTCGCGGTCGCCGCGGCGACGACCGGACTCGCCGAGCCGGTGCGCGCGCTGCTGTTCGTCGACACGATGCAGGCGTTCGCGCAGCCGGGCATCGCCGGGATCTTCGTCGGCAACCCCGGGCCGCTGGTCGGCGACGTGCCGTACGTCGTGCTGGCGAGCCCGCTCGGCATCCCGCCGCTGCAGACGCCGTTCGGTCCCATCGCGACCAACCCGCTCGATCCGTCGACCGTCCTCGTCGAGGACAGCATCGGCGTGTTCGGCTTCTTCTCGCTCGGCGGCTTCGGCGCCATCGGCCGACCCTCCTTCGTGAACTTCTACAACCTGCCGCCCGGCTTCCTGACGGGCGTGACCGTGCAGGTGCAGGCCGTCGGCATCGACCCGCTGCGCGGCGTGGTCCGCACCAACCCGGCGCCGCTGCTGTTCCTCTGACGCGCGGCGCGCGTCACTCGAGCGGCAGGAACGTCTCCTCCGCGAAGCTGAAGCAGCGCGCGTCGCCGACGACGACGTGGTCGAGCAGCTCGATGCCGAGCAGTTCGCCGGCGCGCTGCAGACGGTCGGTGACCGCGCGGTCCTCGGAACTCGGCGTCGGATCGCCGCTCGGGTGGTTGTGCGCGACCACCACGGCCGCGGCACCCTCGCGCACCGCCGGCGAGAACACCTCGCGCGGGTGCACGGGCGCCGACTCGAGGCTGCCGGTCGACACCACGCGCAGCGACAGGATGCGGTGCCGGCTGTCGAGCAGCAGCGCGAAGAAGTTCTCGCGCCGGCTGCCGCGCACCGACTCGCGCACGACGGCTGCGACGTCGCGGCCGCAGCGCACTGTGTTGCCGGGCCGCAGGCGCGCCTCGAGCAGCCGCCGCGCCAGGCCGAACGCGCCCGCAAGCGCCGCGGCGCGCGCGGGGCCGACGCCGGACTCGGCCGCGATCTCGCCCATCGGCGCCGCCGCGAGGCCGGCGAGCCCCTCGAACCGCCGCAGCAGCCGCTGCGCCATCGCCTCGGCCCCCTCGCCGCGCCCGCCGGTGCGCAGCAGCAGTGCTATGCACTCGGCGTCGGACAGCCGCGCCTCCCCCAGCTGCTGGACCCGCTCGCGCGGGCCATACCGTTCGCCGCCTGCGGCGGCAGTCTTCACCGTGGTCATGACTGCCAAGTGCCACGAACGCGCGCACGGGAACGCACGATTTGGCGCGTCCAAGCGGCCGCAACCGGAGGACCGGTTGCGGTCGGCGCTGCCGCGCCGACCAGAGAGGCCGCAGGCGCCGTTGCTCCTGACCTCGGCGCGCGGGGCGCGCCGAGCGCGCCCCGCGGCGGGCGACTTCAGTCGGCGCGGTGCAGCGTCAGCTGCGGGAACGGGATCGACCAGCCGTGCTGGGAGCACGCGTCGACCAGGATCCGCGCGATCGCGCGGCGCAGCACGCCGTACTGCGGCGCGGCGGCGCCGGCGCACTGCACGCGCACTTCGTACTCGAGCGCCGACGCGCCAGCCTGCGCGAACTCGACCAGCACGAGTTCGACGTGCCGGCCGCCGTCGACGTCGGGCAGCCGCTGCCGTAGCGCCTCGGCCATGCGCGCGGGCACGTCGCCGGTGCTGGCCCGCTGCAGCGCGTAGTCGATGCCGAACGGCACGACGAGCTGGAAGCCGGCCGACAGGTTCGCGGGATCCTGCGCCAGGAAGTCGGCGGCACGGAACGTGCGCCGCGTCTGTTCGACCAACACGACGACCTGTTCGGGGGACTGCAGCTCGACGCAGCCGATCGTGCCGTCGCGCAGCCGCACCCAGTCACCGACGCGCGACGGGAACCATGCCTCCTGCGGCGCGAACGGCCGCGAAGCGCGGCCGACCAGATCGCGCAGCGGCATGCGTAGCGCGCCGCCCTGCAGGTCCGGATTCACCAGCCGCGTTTGCAGCGCCAGCGCCTCGACGCGGTACGGCAGTCCGTCGACGACGATGCGTTCGCCTTCGCGCACGGCGCCGGTGTTCAGCAGCAGACGCAGCTGCTCGACGAACAGCGGCAGCGTGCGCGACGCCGCCCAGCCGAGGCCCAGCAGAAACACGATCGCGAGCGCCAGCAGTTCGAAGTCGCCGCGCAGGTAGAACACCAGCAGCACCGCCGCCATCGCGGCGAGACCGGCCAGCACCTGCAGCGCGACGTCGAGCATGCGCACCGACAGGCGCAGCGGCCGCCCGCCGGCCGCGCGCATCAGCCGGCGGTGCAGGCTGCGCAAGAGCAGCAGCACGCCGACCCCGACGACCGCCGCGAGCAGCAGGCTGAGGCCGCTCTGCCGGAAGAAGCCGGCGACGGCGTTCTGCACGGTCTGCGTCACCGGCGTACGTCCGGCCTCGATCGCGTCGAGCCGGCCGCGCGTCACCAGCTGGTCGCTCTGCAGGTCCGCGACGAACGCGTTCCAGCGCTCGATGGCCGCGCGCAGCTGCTCCTGCACGCGCGCGTCGGTGCCGGCGGCAGCCTCGGTGCGCGCGCGGTCGAACCCGCGCTGCACCTGCAGCGCCTGTTCGAGCCGCGCCCCGACGGCGTCGAGGTGCTCCTGCAGCTCCTGGCTCTGCCGCGGCGCCTCGGTCGCGCGGGACAGCGCGCGCACCAGCGGCCGCAGCACCCGCATCAGTTCGGCCTGCAGGTCGTACTGCTGTTCGACCGGGTGCTCGATGCGCGCGACGTCGAACCCGGTCGCGACGCTGGCGAACTCGCCGGTCAGCGTGCGCTGCCGATCGCGCAGCGCCGCGAGCTTCGCCTCGTCGCCATTGCCGCTGCGCTGCGTCTCGATCTGCCGCTGGACGTCCTGCAGCTGCAGCGCCAGCTGCGCCATCGCCTGCTGCCGCGACGTCGGCTCCTGCGCCGGCA
>Ga0070689_100003869_pt1 | contig 10035 bp, 9 predicted proteins | sample KBSS23HmetaG_FD_64669 | JGI IMG/M metagenome (GOLD analysis project Ga0070689, IMG submission 64669) | Switchgrass rhizosphere microbial communities from Kellogg Biological Station, Michigan, USA - KBS S2-3H metaG | ecosystem: Host-associated > Plants > Roots > Rhizosphere ... | reverse complement strand
CTGAACGATCCCGAGGACCAGGCGGCGCGCTTCCTCGAGCAGGCGAAGGCGAAGGAGGCCGGAGACCAGGAGGCCATGTACTACGACGCCGACTACATCCGCGCGCTGGAGTACGGCCTGCCCCCTACTGCAGGAGCGGGTCTCGGAGTGGACCGCCTGGTGATGCTTCTGACCGACAGTCCAAGCATCCGGGACGTCATTCTTTTCCCGCACATGCGGCCTGACGCTTCGCTGACGGGCGCGTAACAACCGGTAACACACGCTTACGGCACGCCGTGCCGAGGCCCCGTAACCTGCGCGTTGTCGAGAGGAACCAAGGAGAACAACGCAATGGAAACGAACACCCGCCGCCTTCACCCCCTGCTCACCGCGGCAGCGATCTCGGTGACCGTCTTTTCCGCCGTCGGCGTAGCCGCCGTGACCGGGCTCATTCCGAGCTCGATCGGCTCGCACAAGCAGGACACGCCGGTGCAGGAGAGCAGCGCGCTCCAGGCGCCCGCCGCCGAAGTGGCGCAGCAGGCCGAGCCCGTCATCGAACAGCCGGCGCCCCAGGCTGCACCCAAGCCTGCGCCCAAGAAGCCGGTAGCCCACAAGAGCACGCCCAAGCCGGCGGCGCCCGTCGCGTACAACGACTACGGCACGCCGCCGCCTTACGCGCAGGCGCCTGCGGCGCCGGTCGCGACGCCCAGGCCGGTCGTCCAGCCTGGAACGCTCGCGACAGTCCAAGCAGTGCGCGAGGTGAAGGATAAAGGCGACGCGACGGCGCTCGGGCCGATTGCCGGCGGTATCGCCGGCGCGGTGCTCGGCAACCAGATCGGCAAGGGCCACGGCTCGCAGAAAGTGATTACGGTGCTCGGCGCCGCGGGCGGCGCCTTCGCCGGCCGCGCGGTCGAGCAGCAGGCGCGCGGCACCACGCACTGGGAAGTCGACGTGCGCCGCGACGACGGCGCGGCCGAGACCGTGCGCAGCGACGTCGCGCCGTCCTACCAGCCCGGCCAGCGCGTCAGGCTGATCGACGGGAAGCTGCAGCCCGCCTAGATCCGCAGGAGAATCAATCCCGCCAACACCGCGCCGGTGGCGAAGAGCCGCCGGCGCGTCAGTTTTTCCTTCAGCACCAGCGCCGCGAGGACCGCGGCGAAGATCACCGAGGTCTCCCGCAGCACGGCCACGAGCGCGACCGGCGCGCGCGTCATCGCCCAGAGCGCGATGGCATAGGCGCCGACGCTGCATGCGCCGCCGAGAAGCGCCCGCCGCCAGTTCTGGCCGAGGTAGCGCGGAACTGCGCTGCCGCGCCTGAGCATGCCCATGGCGGCGATGACGATCGCGTTCGCGGCGAAGAACCACAGGGTGTAGCTCGCCGCCGCGTCCGAGGCGCGCACCCCCTTCGCATCGATGAGGGTATAGGCACCGATCACCGCCGCGTTGGCGAGCGCGAACGCGGTGGCGCGGCGGTCGTGCGCGCCGGAGGCGAAGGCGACGATCCCGCCGCACACGAAGAGCACGCCGAGCCACTGCCCGCCGCTCAGGTTCTCGGCGAACACCGCGGCGCCGCTCGCCGCCACGATCATCGGTCCGCCGCCGCGCATGATCGGGTACACGTACGAGAGCTCCCCGTAGCGATACGCGCCGGCGAGGAAGACGAAATAGAGGATGTGCACCGTTGCGGAGCCGGCAAGCCACGGCCACGAGGCGCGCGCCGGCGCGGGCAGAAACGGAAGCAACAGCGCGGCGATCAGCCCGCAGCCAGCCGCGACCGCGTAGGTGTCGAGCTCCTTGTCCGCGGAGGCCTTGATGAGCGTGTTCCACGCGGCGTGCAGGAGCGCCGCGCCGAGCACCGCGGCGGCGATTGGGAGCGTCAGCTCCACGCGGGCGTCAGCTGACGACCTGGTCGAGAAGCGGGCCCATGCGCTCGACCGCGGCGCGTCCCTCTTCGATCGCCTCCTGCGCGCGGTGGTAGTCCATGGTGGCGAAGTCGGGCAGCAGCGGCGTGACCAGCACGTCGGCCGGGTCGCCCGACAGACGGCTGCGGGCGACGCGCATCTCCACTACGTCGAGCGAGGTGCTGAATACCTCGAAGATCGAGGGGATCGCGGTGCGGTCCTCGGTCTTGGACTTCTTCTCCACCCAGCCCGGCCGGAGCCGTGCGAGCCATCCGGGTACCTCGCGCGGCGCGACCGACCTGCTGCGGTCGCGGTAGGGGCCGAGCTTGCCCCAGGAAAGATCGACCGCGATCACCACTTCCGCGCCCAGCGCGCGGCACATCGACACCGGCACCGGATTGACCAGGCCGCCGTCGACCACCACCTCGCCCTCGCGGATCATCGGCGTGAAAAGTCCCGGCATCGCGCACGAGGCGCGCACCGCGTCGAGCAGGTTGCCGTGGCGCAGCCAAAGCTCGCGGCCGGAATAGAGCTCGGTCGCCACCGCGCCGTACGGGATCGGCAGGCCGTCGATGTCGCGGTCCTGGAAGATGGTGCGGAAAAGCGTGAAGAGGCGCTGGCCGCGGATCAGCCCGCCGCGCCAGGTGAGGTCCATCAGGCGCACCACCGTGGTCCAGGCAAGGCCGGACACCCACTTCTCCAGCCGGTCGAGCTCGCCCGCGGCATAGGCCGCGCCCACCAGTGCCCCGATCGAGGTGCCGCAGACCAGGTCCGCCTTGATGCCGCGCTCCTCGAGCGCCCGGATCGCCCCGATGTGCGCCCAGCCGCGCGCGCTCCCCGAGCCCAGGGCGAGTCCGACGCGTGGTTTGCGGCGCATGCCCAAAATGCTAACTGGTTATGCCGAAAGCGGCCCGGAACAACGTCGTATTCCGGCTTTGGAAAATAGGGTCTGTCCCTATTTTCCTAGCCTCTCGGGGAACTCCTAGGCGCGCTCGAAGATCGCGGCGATCCCCTGGCCGCCGCCGATGCACATCGTGACGAGCGCGTAACGCTTGCCGGTGCGCTCGAGCTCGTAGAGCGCCTTCACCGTGAGGATCGCGCCGGTCGCGCCGATCGGGTGTCCGAGCGCGACCGCGCCGCCGTTCGGGTTCACCTTGGCCGGGTCGAGCCCAAGGTCCTTGGTCACGGCCATGGCCTGCACCGCGAAGGCCTCGTTCGATTCGATCACGTCCATGTCGGCGGGCTTCAGCCCGGCCTTTTCGAACACGCGCCGCACCGCCGGGATCGGCCCGAGGCCCATCACCTGCGGCTCCACGCCCGCGTGCGCGTAGGCGACCAAGCGCGCGAGGGGTTTGATGTTTTGCCGTTTCGCCGCCTGTGAATCCATGAGGACCACCGCGGCACCCGCGTCGTTGATCCCCGAGGCGTTGCCCGCCGTCACCGTGCCGTCCTTCTTGAACACGGCCTTCAGCTTCGCCATGTCCTCGGGCTTCACGTCCTTGCGCACGTGCTCGTCGGTAGTGAACTGCTCCACGCCTTTCTTCGTCTTCAGCTCGATCGCGACGATCTGGCTCTTGAACAGGCCCTGCTCCATCGCCCTTGCTGCCCGGCGGTGGGACTCGACGGAGAACTGATCCTGCTGCTCGCGCGTGAAGCCGTACTTCGCCGCGATGTTCTCGGCCGTGACGCCCATGTGGCCGTGGCCAAAGGGATCGTGCAGCGCGCCGACCATCGCATCGACGATCGCGGCATCGCCCATGCGCTGGCCCCAGCGCCCCGTGGGCAGGAAGTACGCCGCGCGGCTCATGCTCTCGGCGCCGCCCGCCACGGCGGCGTCGCAGTCGCCGAGCAGGATGTGCTGGCTCGCCGAGACGATCGCCTGCAGGCCCGAGCCGCACAGGCGGTTCACGGTGAGGCACGGCGTGCCCACCGGGATGCCGGCCTCGACCGCGGCGACGCGCGAGAGATACATGTCCTTCGCCTCGCCGTGGATGACCCCGCCCATCACGACATGGCCGACGCCTTCGGGCGCGACCTTCGAGCGCGCCACGGCCTCCCTGATCGCGGTCGCGCCGAGCCGCGTCGCCGCGAGCTCCTTGAGCGACCCGCCGTAGTCGCCGATCGCCGTGCGCACGCCCGACACCACCACTACGTCGCGCTGACTTACTTCCCGTAGGCTCATTGCAGTCTCCCGTAGAGATCGTGCTGGTCCGCACGATCGATCACGATTTGTCTCAATTCTCCCGCTTTCCCGTCGCGGAAACGGACCGTGCCGTCGATCTCCGGCGCGTCACCCTGGCTGCGCCCGACGCCGGGCTCGTCGACCAGCACCGCAAGGGTCTTGCCGACCCGGCTTTTGAGCTTGGCCGAGCTTATTGCCCCCTGCTTCTCCATGAAGCGACGGCGGCGATCCTCCTTCGCCTCTTCCGGGACCGCGCCCGGCAGCTCGTTGGCGGCCGCACCCTCGACCGGCGAATACGCGAAGCAGCCGACGCGGTCGAGCTGCGCCTCTTCCAGAAACTGGAGAAGCAGCGAGAACTCCTCTTCGGTTTCGCCCGGAAAGCCGACGATGAAGGTGCTGCGCAGCGTGATGTCCGGGCAGATCGCGCGCCAGGCGCGGATGCGCTCGAGCACTTTCTCCGCGCTCGCCGGACGCTTCATGAGCCGCAGGATGCGCGGCGAGGCGTGCTGGAACGGCACGTCGAGGTAGGGAAGGATCTTTCCTTCGGCCATCAGCGGAATCACCTCGTCGACGTGCGGGTACGGATAGACGTAGTGCAGCCTGACCCACACGCCGAGCTGACCCAGCGCCTTGCACAACTCGGTCATCTTCGTTTTCACCGGCTTGCCGTTCCAGAAACCGGTTCGGTATTTCACGTCGACGCCATAGGCGCTGGTGTCCTGCGAGATCACCAGCAGCTCCTTCACGCCGCCCTTTACGAGGTTCTCGGCTTCCTGCATCACCTCGCCGATCGGGCGCGACACAAGGTCGCCGCGCATCGAAGGGATGATGCAGAAGGTGCAGCGGTGGTTGCAGCCCTCGGAAATCTTCAGATAGGCGTAGTGCGCCGGGGTGAGCTTGATGCCCTGGGGAGGGACAAGGTCGGTGTACGGATCGTGAGGCTTCGGGAGATGCGCGTGCACTGCGCTCATCACCGCGGCGGTGTCGTGAGGCCCGGTGATCGCGAGCACCGAGGGATGAACGTCCCTTATTGTTTCTTCTTTGACCCCCAGGCAGCCGGTGACCACCACCTTTCCATTCTTGTCGAGCGCCTCGCCGATGGCGTCGATGGATTCCCGGACCGCCGCGTCGATGAAGCCGCAGGTGTTCACGATGACGAGGTCAGCGCCGGAGTAGCTCGGCGAGGTCGCGTAGCCTTCGGCGCGAAGCTGCGTGAGGATGCGCTCGGAATCGACGAGCGCTTTCGGGCAGCCTAGGGAGACAAAACCGATCTTAGGTCTTGTCGTTGTCGCTCTTCTGCTGGCCAGACGGGAAGCCGGGGAAAGAAAGGCCAGTGAACATGTTGCGCGCCTGGCTCTGCATCTGCTCCTGGAACTGCGCGAACATCTTCTGGCTCTGCTCGATGTAGGCCTGCATCAGGCTCTGCATCGCGGGGCCCTGCAGGTTCATGAACTGCGCCCAGAGGTCCTGCGAGACGCGCGAGTTGTCGCCGTACACCTTCTGCGACTGCTCCTGCAGCGCTTTCTGGATGTCCTGGAACGCGCGCACGTTGCGCTCGAGGTACCCGCCCATCATGCCCTGCATCGCGTTGCCGTAGGAGCGGATCATCTGCGACAGCAGGTCGCTCGAGAACATCGGCGCACCGCCCGACTCCTCCTCGAGGATGATCTGCAGCAGGATCTGGCGCGTGAGATCGTCGCCGCTCTTCGCGTCGACCACCTGGAACTCCTCCTGCTTCAGCACCATCTGCTTCACGTCCGCAAGCGTGATGTAGCTCGACGTCTTGGTGTCGTAGAGCCTCCGGTTGGGATACTTCTTGATCAGCCGGAGCGGGTTCTCCATCTTCGGATCGCGGTTGGGCTGCGGTGCCGGCATGAGTCGAGTCTACTCCCTAATACATGTGCTGGCCGCCGTTGATCGAGATGTTGGCGCCAGTCACGAATGCCGCTTCCTCGGAGCACAGGTAGATGATCAGTCCGGCGACTTCATCGGGCTTGCCGAGGCGCCCGAGCGGAATCTGCGGCAGGATCTTCGAGTCGAGGATTTCCTTGGGTATCGCGGTAACCATCTTGGTGCCGATGTAACCCGGCGAGATGGTGTTCACGGTGACGCCCTTGCGCGCGACCTCGAGCGCGAGCGCCTTGGAAAAGCCGTGGATCCCGGCCTTGGCGGCGGAATAGTTGGTCTGGCCGAAAGCACCCTTCTGCCCGTTCACCGACGCGACGTTGATCACCCGGCCCCAGCCGCGCTCGACCATGCCGTCCATCACCTGCTTGGTCATGTTGAAGCACGAATCGAGGTTGGTGCGCATCACCGCGTCCCAGTCGGTCTTGGTCATCTTCTTGAACGTCATGTCGCGCGTGATGCCGGCGTTGTTGACCAGGATGTCGACCACCCCGACCTCGGTCTGGATCGTGTGCACCTTGCGCGCGCAGTCGTCGTAGTCGACCACGTCCACCGGGAAAGCGCCGAAGTTGTAGCCGCGGCCCTTCATCTCTTCCAGCCACGATCGGTATTTCGTATTGGAGGGCGAATAGGTGACGACCACGCGGTAGCCCGCGTCGGCCATCTTGGTCGAGATCGTTTCGCCGAGGCCGCCCATGCCTCCGGTCACAACGGCGATCCTTTGCTTTGCCATGGCCTTCTCCAGGCGTGTCTACCGTGGGATGGGCCAGTCTACATCATGTGCATGCCGCCGTTGACCGAGATGTTGGCCCCAGTGATGTACCCCGCTTCCTCGGAGGCCAGGAAGGCCACCACCGCCGCGATTTCCTCGGGCCGGGCGAGCCGCCCCATGGGGATGGCGGCGACGATCTGGTCCCGGATCTCCTGGCGGATCGCCTTGACCATGTCGGTCTCGACGTAGCCGGGCGAGACGGTATTGACCGTCACGCCTTTCTTGACAACCTCCTGGGCGAGCGCCTTGGCGAAGCCAGCCATGCCGGCCTTGGCCGCGGAGTAGTTGGTCTGGCCGAACTGGCCCTTGAGCGCGTTGACGGAAGAGATGTTCACGATCCGCCCCCAGCCGCGCTCGCTCATGCCATCGATCACCTGGCGCGTGACGTTGAACACGCTGTTCAGGTTGGTGTTGATCACCGCCATCCAGTCCTGCTCCGTCATGCGCTTGAACACCGAGTCGCGCGTGATGCCGGCATTGTTCACCAGGATGTCCACCGGCCCGACCACCGAGCGCACGTTGTAGAACATCTCGGCGCACGAATCGAAGTCGGCCACGTCGCCCTCGGCGGCGTGCACCTTGAAGCCCTGCGCGCGCATGGCGTCGAGCCATTCCTGCTTGCGCTCGTAGTCGGGCAAGCAGCCCGCAACTACCGTGTGGCCCGACTGCGCAAAGCGCCGGCAGATCGCGCTGCCGATGCCGCCCATGCCACCGGAAACGAAGGCAATGCGCGGCACGACCGGACGGGAGCGGTCGCGCCATGCCTCTTCTTGTGATGCGTCGATTACCTCGGCTTCAGGCTTCATCGTTATTCCTCTCTATCGTTCTACCCTACCGTTCGACCGCCAGGGCGACCCCCATGCCGCCCCCGATGCACAGCGAGGCGAGGCCTCGCCGCGCGTCGCGCTTCTGCATTTCGTGGAGAAGGGTGACCAGCACGCGCGCGCCCGAGGCGCCGATCGGATGGCCGAGCGCGATGGCGCCGCCGTTCACGTTCACCTTCCTCGTGTCCCAGCCCATCTGGCGATTCACCGCAATCGCCTGTGCGGCGAAGGCCTCGTTGATTTCCAGGAGATCGAGATCCTTCGGCTCCCATCCGGCGCGCGACAGCGCGCGCTTGGAAGCCGGCACCGGCCCCATGCCCATGTATTTCGGATCGACGCCCGCCGAGGCGAAAGCCTTGATTCTGGCAATGGGTTTCAACCCCAATTCCTTCGCCTTGCGTGCCGAAGTCAAAACCACGGCGGCAGCGCCGTCGTTGATCCCCGAAGCGTTGCCCGCGGTCACCGTGCCGTTCTTGTCGAAGGCCGGCCTCAGGCTCTTCATCGCGTCGAGCGTCGCGCCGTGGCGCGGATACTCGTCGTCGGCGAAAACGATCGGTCCCTTCTTCGACGGAATTTCGACCGGGATGATCTCGTCCTTGAACTTGCCGGCCTTCTGCGCCGCCTCGGCCTTGTTCTGGCTCGCCACCGCGAACTCGTCCTGCTCCTCGCGCGTGACGGCGTACTCCTTGGCCACGTTCTCGGCGGTGACGCCCATGTGGTACTGGTTGAACACGTCCCACAGTCCGTCGACGATCATGGTGTCGACCATCTTCGCGTCGCCCATGCGGAAGCCGTCGCGCGAGCCGTTGAGCGCGTGCGGCGAGAGGCTCATCGACTCCTGGCCGCCCGCGACCACGAGGTCCGAGTCGCCGTTGGCGATCGCCTGCGCGCCGAGCATCGCCGCCTGCAGGCCCGAGCCGCAAACCTTGTTGATGGTCATCGCGGGCACCATGTACGGGATGCCCGCCTTGATCGCCGCCTGGCGCGCGGGGTTCTGCCCGACGCCCGCGGTGAGCACCTGGCCCATGATGACCTCCGACACCTGCTCGGGCGCGACGCCCGCGCGCTCCAGCACCTTGCGGATGACGAGCGCGCCGAGCTCGGCGGCCGGCGTCTTGGCGAGGCTGCCGCCGAACTTGCCGATCGGGGTGCGGGCTGCGCCGACGATGACGATCTCTTCCATGAGGCTCTCCTAGTGGATTCGTTGCTTCACGTAGCGGCCGGGGGCCGCTTCGATGGGTCTGTATTGGACATTTCCGGGCGCAGAAGGTGCGGCCCGCTCGCCGCCGCCGTGCCGCGCGAGCCATTGCGACCACGCCGGCCACCAGCTGCCCCGATTTTCAGTCGCGATTTGAAGGAAGTCCTCGGGCTCGGCAGGGTAACGCTCCGAAGTCCAGTAGCTGCGGCGGTTCTTCGACGCAGGATTGACCACGCCGGCGATGTGGCCGCTCGCGCCGAGCACGAACCGTTTGTCCTTTCCTCCCAACAATTGCAACGTCCGGTAAGCGGAGCGCCAGGGGACGATGTGGTCTTCGCGCGTCGCGAGCACGAAAAGCGGCAGCTCGACCGCGCCGAGATCGACCGGCACGCCGCAATTGGTGAGCGCGCCGGGCTCGCGCAGCTTGTTGGAAAGATACGTGTTGCGCAGGTAGTAGCAGTACATCGGACCCGGCAGGTTGGTGCTGTCGGCGTTCCAGTGGAGGATGTCGAACGCCGCCGGGGTCTCGCCCAGGAGATAGTTGTTGACTACGTACGGCCAGACGAGATCGTTCGCGCGCAGGCTGGAGAAAACGAAGGCGAGGTCCGATCCCGGCAGGATCCCGTCCTCGCCGATGGTCGCCTCGCGCGCCGCAACCATGGTTTCGTCGACGAACAGGCCGATCTGCCCGGTCTCGGAGAAATCGAGCATCGTGGTGAGGAACGTGACGCTCGCAACGAGATCGTCTTTTCGGTGCGCGAGGACCGCGAGCGCGGCGCCAAGCAGCGTGCCGCCGACGCAGAAGCCGAGCGCATTGACCTTGTCGCTCTGGGCGATCTCGCGCGCCAGGCGCAGCGGGGTGAACACGCCCAGCTCGAGATAGTCGTCCCAGGTGAGGCATCCCTGGTCCGCGCGCACGTTGCGCCAGGACACCAGGAACACCGTATGGCCGCTCGCCACCGCATGGGCCACGAACGAGTTCTCCGGCTGCAGGTCGAGGATGTAGTACTTGTTGATGCAGGGCGGGACGATCACCAGCGGACGCCTGGCCACCTCGGCGGTACCCGGCGCGTACTGGATGAGCTGGATGAGCTCGTTCTCGTACACCACGCTTCCTGGCGTAACCGCGAGGTTGCGGCCGACTTCGAACACGCTCTCGTCGGTCTGGCTGATGCGCCCGCGCTGGACATCCGCGAGGAGCAGGCCCAGGCCACGCGCCAGGCTCTCGCCGCGCGTCTCGAGCGCCTGCTCGAGCGCCTGCGGGTTGGTGGCGG
>Ga0070689_100003863_pt1 | contig 10042 bp, 9 predicted proteins | sample KBSS23HmetaG_FD_64669 | JGI IMG/M metagenome (GOLD analysis project Ga0070689, IMG submission 64669) | Switchgrass rhizosphere microbial communities from Kellogg Biological Station, Michigan, USA - KBS S2-3H metaG | ecosystem: Host-associated > Plants > Roots > Rhizosphere ... | reverse complement strand
CCGAACGGTTCATCCATCAACACGACGCGCGGATTGTTCACGAGCGTCCGCGCAATCGCCACGCGCTGCTTCATGCCGCCGGAAAGATCCTTCGGATAACGCTCGGCAAAATCGGCGAGCCCTACTGACTTCAGGATCTGATCCGAAACTTTGCGCCGCTCTGACTTCTTCACGCCCTGAAGCTTGAGACCGTATTCGACATTCTCCCTCACCGTCAGCCAGCCAAAAGACGTGTACGCCTGAAACACCATGCCGCGATCGCGCCCGACGTCAGTCACTAACTTCCCGTCAACTAAAACCTCGCCTTTCGTCGGAGGTAAGAGTCCGGCAACTGCTTTCAGGATCGTCGACTTGCCACAACCGGATGGTCCAAGAAACACGATGATCTCGCCAGACTCGGGTTTGTCGTAAACATCAAACGAAACATCGCGCACGGCTTCCGTCTGGTTACCTTTGCGATCGATATAAGTGACGCTCAAGTCAGAGACGCGCAACTTCGGCGGTGCGCCACTCTGATCCGGATGATAAGTGACGTGCTGCTTCGGCACGCCGACGTCGACGGCGATGGTGCCGGGCTCGCCTGATTGTGGAAGTGTTGATGGACTCTCTGTTTCGGCCATTGTTTGTTCAGGATGCTTCGCGCCAACGGAAGAGCAGGCTGGAAATGAGACGAATGAGAAAGTCAGTCAACAGGCCGATGCCGCCGATGACGAGCAGGCCGGCAAACGACCAGGACGCCTTTTGATGCGTGCGAGCGAGCTCGACCATGTAACCGAGACCGTGTTCAGGGTTCACGGCTTCGGCGAGAATCACATAAGTCCACGCGATCGCGTTCATCACGCGGAAGCTGTCGAAGATCTCGGGCAATGCGGCGGGCACAAGCACTGTCCTGACCACCTGCGCCTTCGACGCGCCGAGTGTCAACGCTGTTTGGACCAACTCTTCCGGCACTAATCGAATCGACGAGACGACGACCGGAAGCAGGTAAACAAACACGCCGAGAAACAAAAACGCGATCTTCTGTTTCTCGTAAATGCCGAACCAGAGAATCAACAACGGAATGAACGCTGAGATCGGCATGTAGCGCAACGGCGCCATGATCGGCTCGAAGAACCGGTTGATCGGATCGAACGAGCCCATCAAAACGCCCAGCGGCAACGCGATGATGGAAGCCAGCAGAAAAGCGATCGCGATGCGACGTGTCGAAATGAGGATCGCGTTCAACAGATCGTAGTGAAGAAATAGTTGCAACGTGCCGCGCACGACTTCGGTTGGCTTCGGCAGAAAGTCGGGCTGCACGAAGCCACCGTAAGTCAGCACACACCACGCGCCGAGAACCAGCACCGGCGCTACCAGTCCAAGGATAAGCGCTGTCTGCTTCGGCAGCGGTGAGCGAATTGAGAAGAGTGTGCTTTTAGCCACAGATTTACGCGGATAAAAACAGATTTACGAAGTCGCCAGGATCACTTTGATATCCGTGCGACGGTTTTGTTGCCGCCCGGCTTCGGTGGTGTTCTCGGCGATCGGGTTCGATGAACCGCGTCCGATCGTCTGGAAGCGCGTCGGTGGAATGTTTGGGAAGTTCTTGACGATGTAGTTCTTCACGGAAAGGGCACGACGTTCCGAAAGCGTCAGGTTACCCGTCGCCGATCCGGTGCTGTCAGTGTTTCCTTCGACGCGCAGGACGGTGCTGCCGAACGAAGTCATCGTCTCGCCAAGCTTATCCAGCAGCAAATACGAACCCGGCATGATCTCGTCAGAGCCAGGCGTAAACTGAATCTGGATCTGTTGATGCAGAATCGGGACGTCTTTTTCAGACGGCGCCTTCGCTACGACCGGAGCCTCTTCGACTTTCTGCCCTGGATAGTAAGAAGCCACTGCCTGCAGGAAGCGCGTGTCAGCCCAGGCTTTCGCATCAACCGTTTTGTCGACCAGTCCTTTCTTGCGCCAAATAACAAAAGCGGTGTCGAACAGTGTTTCGTAGTGTGCTTTTGGACCAGCCAGTCCGTAGAACTGTGCGTTATCCGCAAACGGCGTGAGCTTGAGTCCCGACAACATTCCGGAAACTGTTTCGGTGTCGAGTTTGAGCGCGCGGGCAACAACTTCGTACGAACCGTTGGGATTGTTCTTGATCATCTCAATGCCATCAAGCCAGCCGCGCACGAAGTCGCGAACTGTTTCCGGCGCTTGATCGATCACGTCCTGACGCGCGCAGAGCGTGTCGGCGATGATGTTCGTGGCTGCCTGCGTCGAAACAAGCACGTGCGCTTCGGCGCCACGCGCAGTCACGGCACTCGAGAGATCCGGTTCCCAGGTGACCGCGGCGTCAACCTGCTTCGCTTTGAAAGCGGCGGCAGCGGCGGGCGCGTCCTGCGTGAAGATAATATTCTTCTCAACGCCGGCGCGTTCATCAGGCGTCAGTCCGGATTGTGACAAAAGGTAAAGCAGCAGGAAGTGTGACGGCGTAAACTGAGTACACGCGATCTTGTGACCTTTGAGATCCTCAACCGACTTGATCGTTGCAAGCGAAACGATGCCGTCACCGCCGCGCGACCAATCCTGCATGATGATCGACTTCGCTTTTTGATTTTGCGAGGCGAGGATGGACGCTTCACGGGCCCAGTTGTCGACCGTGTTCCACATGATGTCGACTTCGCCACTGCGAAACGCCGCGAGCTTCGCGGCCGGATCTTCAAGCAGCACAAACTTCACATCCATGCCGTACTTTTGCTTGTACTGCGAGCCGCCATTCGGCTCCATGCCGTTGTTGAAAACGATTCCGGGCGAGTGACCGGCCCAGGTGTTAATGCCGACGATCAGCGGGCGGCTGAGTCGTCCGCTGCCGACCGTGGCGGTGCCGACGCCGGTTGAACCGACGTTGCGTCCCGGATCGCCAGGTGCATTGTTCAACTTGTCGAAGTCGCCTTTGGAATCTTCGTTGGAAGCTTTTTCGCCGCCGGCCCAGTTTTTGATGGCATCACCTTTGTAATGCCAGGTGGCAAAACCGATAACAACCAATACAACTACAGCTATGAAAGCCTTTGCCAGGGGAGTTAGTCTCATTGGTCACCTCTCAGAGTACTTTGTAGGGGCGGTCCTCCGTGGCCGCCCCAGTCTACGCCACTTCAACGCTGGGGCGGCCACGGAGTGCCGCCCCTACAGTTGCACTGGTTAGCGTTCAATACCCACTACATCGTTTTATTCGTCTGCGCTTGCTGTGCGGCTTTTTTAGCTTTCAGCTCGGCGAGTTGCTGTTTGGCCTGCACGTCGCCGGTCTGATTGCGGAGCGCAGCCAGCCGTGAGTCAAGCGAGGATTCTGAAAGCTCCTTACCCAGGTTCGCTTCGGCAATGGTGGTCTTGATGTGCTGGCGCACGTTGTCGAGCGCCTTGACTTCCGCATCCACGGACAAGCCATCGAGTTGTTCCTGCACTTTGATACGTGCCTGCGCTGACTGCATCTTCGCGAGCATCGAATCGCGCTCGCCCTGCAGTTTCCGAATTTCGGATTGCACGCCTATCAGAGAACTCTTCGCGGAGTCGGCATCGGCGCGTGCTTGTTCCATTTCCGTCTTTAGCTCGGTCACGTCTGCGGTGAGTTGGTTTTTCTTCTGGATGAGAATCAACGCGAGATCATCCTGGTTGGTGGAAACAGCGGTATCGAGCTCAGCTTCTGTCTGGGCCAACTCGGCGGTCGCTCGCTTGTAACGCTCGTCAATGTCTTCGCGGCGGCGAATAATGCCTGCTGTGGCGGTCTTCAGTTTCGAATACTTCGCCACCATGGAATTGATCGCGTTCTCGTAGGCAATTTCCGGATGCTCCTTCTCGATGTCGGAAATCCAGAGCGATAAAAAACCTTTCCAGAGGTTAGCCAACCGTTTGAACATACCTACTCTTCCCTTTCTTTAACTGGCCGGTGTTTGCGCGGCCTGGTCTGAAGGATCGTGGAGTTTCGGCGACGCCTTAACCACTTGCGCAACCGTGTCCTGTCCGAAAAATTCGAGCACTTGCTGAACCTCGAGCTTCTTATCGTTGCACACCTTGATCAGCGACTGTTGCTCGCTGACACTCTGCTGCATTACAGAACGAATATTTTGGATCTCCTGTTCGTATTGCTTGATGCGGGACTCACTTTCCTGAATGAGTTTTTCATTATCGGCGGCGCCGTTGCGGATGTAACCGTCGAGCGCCTGGATCTCTTCGACCGTCGCTTCGATGATCTTCTCGATCGGCACGCCGAACGCCTTGAGCGACGCCTCGACGATCTGCTTTTTAACCGCCGCATCCGTGCCTGCCGGCAGACTCTTCAGCAGGTCGGTTGTTCTGGTGACGCGTTGCTGTTCCTCCTGGTCGACGCCAGCTGCCCCAAAGACTGCGGCAAAGTCGACTTGCCCGCCAGTGGGTGGCGGTGGCGCTGTCTGGAAAACTGATTGGGTCGGCGAAGGTGTCGTGTAGTTGTCAGGCGCTGTGGGCAGCGGTTGATCCGGGATTTCCCCGACGTCTGTTGCGGCCGGTGCCGCGGGCTCGTCGCGCTCGATAAACCAGCCGGCAACGGTCGAACCCCATCCCTTTTTGTCGCTCATAGCGGGCGTCCTCCGGGTTCCCGAAGTCCAAAACCGCGAAAGCTTATCATCTGCGTCCAATCCGCGTAAATCTGTGGCTCCAAATTTATAAAGGATTGCAAAATTTGCCAGTTGGCCTTAATCTATTCGCACACACGTAAACCTCTCTCCAATTTTTATCATCTTTAATCCGTACGCCCCCGACCGCCATGAATCATGCTTCGTGCCAAGTACAACTTGAACGGTCATCTGTCTCTGAAGGGAGCAACGAAAATGAGAGTATTCTGCCCCGAACACAAAAGAGGATTCTTCGCTCCTCGACAAAGTCCTATCAAGTGTGAGAATCGCAGTCACCTGCTCGGCGAGATCGATTTTGAAGGCCAGTCAGTAATCCCGGTCGAGCTCCAGTGGCAATATTGCTGCAATTGCGAGCACTTCTGTCCCGTCGATTTCGACCAGTATGGCCTGCAACGATGCCCGGTTTGCTCCCGCAAAAGCTCGCTTCTTTACTTGTGCGATCGCTGTTACATCATCAGTTTTGAGTCAAACACGCCGCTCCAGACCAAAAACTTCACGCTGACGCCCGAGGGCACGCCACAGCCATCCTGTCCGGGATGCTTGAGACCGGCTTCGGCCGACTTGCACGAGCACACGTGCGACGAAGTGAACGCTACTTTTGTCACGGGCTTGAGCGCGTGCCCGATTTGCCAGGAACGCCTCGATATCGCGCCGGCATTCCCTTCAACGGTGGCCAGTTACCTGAAGCGAACCAAAGCCGCCAACAAGGTCAGCGTCACGTTTGACTACGAGACAGGCGCGTTCGTGCCGGTTGAGGATGGCGAATTTGTGGTGGTGACAAATACGGATCAGGCGATCGTGCTGCCACGGGCGTCGAAGTTTGCTGCGAAGCGTGACTTTTACGAGTTTTATCAGGACTACTATCACTGTACCAATCCGGAAGCCGGAGAAGTGCAGATCATTCATCCGGCGTTTGTGTCGCGTACTGGAGAGGGTTGGACACTCACCGCCACCGGACTGCTCGACGTCGTCAGGGAACAGCCGAAGCCGAAACCCGTAATAGCGCCCGTGGTACAGCCCCCCGTGGTACAACCACCGCCGCCTGTCGCCGCCGCTAAACGCGAAGAACCTGTGGCAGCAACTCCGGCTCCGGCGCCACCGGCTCCAACTCCGGCTCCGCAGAAAGAACAGCCGGGCGCCCGAGCCTGCGTCGGTTGCGGCTCATTGATCGAAGCCAAATACGCGTTCTGCTGGAAGTGCGGGCATGCGATGGATGAGGAACACAAGCCATCCGTTTCCAATGGACGTAAGCCACCGACGATGCTCATGTCACAGGCGATCGACCTTGACGACGAACTGACTGTGCAACATGAACCACGGCCGCTGAGTTCGACGATGTTTCCCTGGGCCGATGCGCCAACGCCAGACAGACCGAGCCGCGGATCCGTTCTCAAACTGATCGGAATCGGGTTTGTCGCACTGACTTTGGTGTCGCTCGGTCTATTCGGATTGCTTCGTTCGGAAACGCAGACTGCATCGGCCAGCGCCGGCGCGCCGACTGAGACTCAGGCGAGCCAGCCGCAACCGACCGTCGCTGTCACGACCGAAGTTTCACGCAACGCACCTGCTGAGACGACGACAACGCAGCAAGTCGCTCCTGCCAATCCCGAGGACGAATTGCAGAAGCTGCGTGAAAAAGGAAAGGCAGCGAAGCCGGCTGAGCGCTCGAAGATCTTTCAGGCGTTCGCCAAAGTCGAACGGCAGTATCCGCGTGATTACCGTTTTCCATACGAGCGTGCGAAATTAGCGGTGAAAGGTTCGCAGGCGAGCTCGCGAACCGAAGCTTTCAAGGCGCTCAACACCGCTGCTGAAAAAGCGATCACTACCGGCAAGGCAAATGAGATGTTAAATGGTTTGGAGAGTGACAAGTCAGGCGACTTCAGCAAGCTCGCGCAGGGCCGCTACGAATGGAGCCGCCTCGTCGCGGCGCTTAAACGCAAAGACACAAGCCTGCTGAGCGAATAGAGCAACTCCTCACCTGTAACTTCGACTCTCGACAGACTGGGCGTGTTAAGCGAAAATGAGCCGCAGTGTTGATATTTTTGTAAGCATTACTGTAGTTTCCAGCTACCCTGCTCACAATCAGTTCTAACGGGATTAGCTAGGAGCATCCATGACTCACTCCGGCTTTTCATTGATTGTTGGTTTTGGCTTACTGTTACTCGCGTCTCATGCTCCTGCTCAGTCACCTGCAACAAAGCCGAAAAGTCCGCTCGAAAACTCTGGAAGCAAGTCCAGTGCAAAGGCTGAAGCAAAAAGCATTCGCAAAGAGCGACAATTACAAGCCCGCTCTCTCCTGGTTTCATTGGCCAGCGACGCGCGAAGCTTTCGCGATCAAACTTTGCGTGCACTCTCTTTAGCGAGAATTGCGGATTGCCTGTGGTTCGTTGATGAGGAACAAGGGCGCTCACTTTTCCGGCAGGCCTGGGAAGCCGCGGAGATAGCTGATCGAGAAACCAAGGAAAACCGCAACCTCCGCGGCGAGGTATTAATGCTGGTATCCCGTCGTGATCGCCGGCTTGCTGAAGAGTTTCTTCAAAAGCAGAAAGCGGAAGAACGTCAACAAGAGTCTAAAACCGAAGATCTATGGGAACTTCGGGAAGCATCTCAACAAAGATTAAATCTGGCAAAGGGACTGCTCGGCACTGGTGATATTCAACGTGCTTTGCAATTCGCTGATCCGGTGCTCGGCAGTGTAACTATTTCCACTGTGGATTTTCTTACGCAGTTGCGCGAGAAAGATCCGGCTGCGGCAGATCGGCGTTATGCAGCCATGCTTGGAAGCATCAATGGTGATTTGTCGGCGGACGCAAACACGATATCGTTGCTTTCATCCTATATCTTCACACCATACATGTACGTAGTCTTTAACAAAGCCGGCGGAGCCGACAGTTCCTGGCTGCCTTCTTCCGTTCAGCCAGCGAATGTAAGTCCGCAGCTGCAACTCGCCTTTTTTCAAACAGCAAGCAGCGTTTTGCTACGACCTCAACCTGCGCCAGATCAGGACCAGAGCACTACAGGCATTGCCGGAAAGTACATGGCAGTCAAACGCCTTATGCCGCTATTTGAACAATACGCGCCGCAAGAAATGACAGCCGCGCTTCGTGGGCAGTTTGAAGCTCTCAATTCTCTTGTGAGCGACAGCTTACGTGAAAACAAAGACGAGTGGATCGACAAAGGGATCAAAGCTCAGAAGCAAATTGCGGATCGAGAGTCTTCTCTGTTGGATGACATCGAGCGTGCCCAAACATCAGACGAGCGCGACCAATTATATTTTGAGCTAGCCTTGCTAGCGCTCAACAACGATGACATCAAAGCCCGCAACTACGTTAGCAAGATTGAGGAAAGCGTGTTTCGCAAACAGGGACAAGCTTGGGTTGACGCAGGTTTAGCTATTACCGCCATCAAAAAGAAAAAGATTGAAACTGCTCTGGAGCTGGCACGCATTGGAGAGTTAACACACATTCAGCGGGCGTGGCTCCTGTCACAAGCGGCGAAACTTTTGGCGAAAACTGATCGAGAAAAAGCTTTGTCCCTGCTTGCCGATGCTACCGCGGAGGCTCGTCGAATCGACGGCGGTGATTTGGATCGTCCGCGTGGGTTGTTGGCCATCGCTAATGCGTTAAGAGTGATTGAGCCGTCGCGAGTGTGGGATGCCATTTTCGATGTTGTAAAGGCTGCTAATTCGACTGAAGGTTTTACGGGTGAAGGGGGTGAGTTGACCATGACCGTAAACAGCCCTGGTAAGATTTTGAGGCAAACGGAAAGCGTTTCCGAGTTTGATGTAGCAGGAATCTTCGGTGAATTGGGGAGAAGCGACTGTGATCGTGCCATCCAGTTGGCGCGCGGCTTTCAGGGAGAGGCGCTTCGCGCAAATACCACGATCGCAATCTCTCGATCCATGCTTGATGAAAAAGGACAACAAGCAACTAAGAAAAACTAGTTGCCTGAAGGTGCCGGTCACTTTGTCCGTCGCTATTGAAAGATCATAATCCAGTCAGCCATTCGTTGAAAGCAGCTTTTCCCTGGTTAGTGACGGTTGGATCCACCCATGTCTTCTTTATGATTCCATCCTCAACAAACACCTTTAAAGGAACCTCATAAACTTGGAGGCTCTTGCTGAGCATTGAACCGTCATCAAAGAAGGTTTCAAACGAATACTTTTCTTTCGCCACTTTGAGAACTTGCTCTCTGTTTCCAAACGGAATCACGTAAAAAAATTTTACATCCGGTCGGCTGCTAACTGCGGTCTTGAGGAATTCATTTTCCTTGTCGCATGGCGGGCAGTCTGTCAACGTAAAAGCCAAAATGACCTTTCCTCGTCTGAGGTTTGCATCATCAAGCAGATTGCCGGAGGCATTAATTAGCTGTGATTTTGGTAGCTGACGATTAGTAACAGCCGACGTAAGAACTAGCGGTTGCGATAAGTCTTTCTGAGCCCTCTTATAGAAGATATAAAAGGTGACACAGAAAACGGCTATTAGAATTAAGCCCATCGTCAGGGCTTTGGAAAAGCTTTTCATAAAGTTAGAAAGCGTTCATGCAATTTCTTGAGGCCAGGATCTTTACTCGGGTGAAGGAGGTGAACCTGGAGCTTTCGGAGCGCAACTAAGGCAGGCTAAACTATATTTGCACTTGTCCCCATCTTGGGTTCCAACGCAATTGCGCTCACGCCCGTCTGAACAGCGTACGATGATATCGGGGCAACTTGCTGCCACAATGGGTGCTATCGAAGCGGCGATGAGAGCGACCAATCCACACAGGATTATGAATCGATTTTTGACGTGTTTCATACAATACCTCCATTGACAGGCTATTGTTCCAACAAGGCTAGTGACAGTCGTTATCCAGTAAACGACACCACTATCAACTCACTTGCTCAAAGCGTGATAATCAGCCGGTTGACAACTGCGAGTCTCAAATGCGCACGGACCGCAAAGCTTCTACTCGGGTGATGGCGGGCTTCCAGAACGGCCACAGGTCAGGCAGTTTAAGGAATAAACACATTTATCCCCTTCCACCTTTCCAGTACAGCTCCGGATGGTGCCGTCCGGACATGCAACTTTAACAGTTGGACAAGCCGCCTCTGCTAAAATCGGAGCTAATGATGCAGCGATCAAGACGACCAAGCCACATAAGATGAGGAATCGAGCTTTGAATTGTTTCATGGCGAAATCTCCTTGCCACGTAAGGTTGAAGCCGATGAGCAGCTTTGAGTAAAGAGTAAACTGTCTAGGGAAAGAACAACGCCCCTGCAAACAAATCCACATATAAGGGGTTTGATTGAGAGGGCCGAACTTTAGTACGGAACTTCCGAGCTGTCAAGGATACGAATTGACTCACGAAAAACCCACTCCAAATGGCATTCGTTGCCTCATTTAAAAACCCACTCGAAATAGGGTGTG
>Ga0070689_100003861_pt1 | contig 10043 bp, 4 predicted proteins | sample KBSS23HmetaG_FD_64669 | JGI IMG/M metagenome (GOLD analysis project Ga0070689, IMG submission 64669) | Switchgrass rhizosphere microbial communities from Kellogg Biological Station, Michigan, USA - KBS S2-3H metaG | ecosystem: Host-associated > Plants > Roots > Rhizosphere ... | reverse complement strand
CAAGTAAACAAATTTTGGTACCTCCGAGCCGTCCGACCGGCGATAGTGGAGATGCGCCGCTTCGCGGTAAAGCAACTCCAGACGGTCGCACAAAACCCGCAGCGTATGTTCCCGCGCCAGCGGAGAGATCTGGGAATACAACGTGGAGATTTTGACCGATAAAACCTCGACGTCCGGCAACTGGAGCGCTTCCAGATACTTCTTAAGTCGATGGGTGGCTTCATCCTCGCCCAGCAGGGATTCCCCCAGGAAGTTCACATTCATGCGAACGCCTTCGCGGGCCCGGGCGGCCAGGTGTCCCGCCAATAGTTCAGACTCCGCCGGCAACACGACGTTGGCCGTCTCGTGTTGCATGTGCTCCTTGACCAGGGGGACCGCCACCCCGGGCAGCCAGCCCCCAAACGTCTGGAAGCCACGCAAAAGAGCGCGGTCGAAGGGGCTGAAGAAGCGGGGGACACCTTGGACGTCCAGAATGTGGGTAAGATGCTCAGCGGTGCGCGCCGCTGTCCGGGAACGAAAGGCCTGGTCGGTCAACTTGACGAGCGTAACCTTGTCGGCCGGCGTTTGCAGCATTCGGTCCAGTTCGGCTTGCTGCCGTCGCTCCTGGGGAGTCTGCAGCGCCGTGGCGCGCTCTTGGAGGTGGCGGGCCAATCGGATGGCCTCATCGATCAGGGACGGGTTCGGCGCATGCATACGGAACTGCAAGCGAGGAAACACCAAACAAGGAAAGCTGCAAAGGTAAACGGCGATGGCCAATCATCGATTGACCACCGCCATTGAGCAAAATCAGCAAACCAACTATTTCACCAACCGGGCGAGCACAGCGGCCGCCTCTTGCTTTGGCGAGAGCACCTTTCGCAGGTCCTCCTGCGCTTTCTCGAGAGCTGCATCCTTCGCTTTGCGGGATTCACGCACGGCTGCCAGTTTGGTTTTAATCTCATCCGCCGGCGCCTTCGCCTCGATGGCTTTGTCCAAAGCCTGCTCTTCCGGACTCTGGCCGCCAAAGCGATTACGGTTGGCCTGGTCACCTTCCCCGCCGCCACCGCCACCCCCGCCGCCACGACCTCCTCGACCGCCGCCGCCGCGTCCGCCGAATCCAAAGCCGACGGCCGTGCGTGCATCCATGACTTTGGCCACGAGTGGCTCAAGCTTCTTCCAGTCTTCGTCGCTCTTTACGTCCAGTTGCTCGCGGTAACGGGTGAGCGCCCGTTCACGAAACTGCGCGCGGTCAAATTCCTGGGCCGCAGAAGTGTGGGTAAAGAATCCAATGACGGTCGCAATCGCCGCCGTGGCCAATAGGGAGTGGATGTTGGTTTTCACTTTAAGACGGGCATTTGATTACACTGACTATTAGAGGCCGTCTTCGGTTACATGGCAACCCTTTCCTATTTATGACTAAGAGACGCTAAACTCCCCGTAGCCAGCGTCCGTCGCGCCGGTCATATGGCCATGCCTTGCCCTCGTGCGCGTGAATACGCCACCGTCCACAACATCGAACGTAGGTTCATGAAATTTGTCACCATCTGTCTCTTCTGGATTGCCAGTCTTGCCACCATTGTCCCAGGCACGGCAGCGGAACCCTCGGCCGTTGATACGAACAGCGTTTACGGCTGGATGACGAACACGTTTCGTCCCTGGCTGACTCGATACTACCCCGAGGTTAATTCGAAGTTTTATCCCGAATGGGTGCACGATCATCCCGGTGGCCTGATCCCGGGTCCCTTCACCAACTGGCTGGGCAGCGCTTTTCCAGATCTGGAAACCGAAATGTTTCCCACCTGGATGGATAATTTTTCCCCCGAAGCCGTGGGAACCAATATCCCGGCTTGGTGGGGCGTGATGCTCAAGGGTAAGTATTCGGTGTCCCCGGCGGCCCAGCCATTGCCCACCATCATTCGAGGCCCTTACCTCCAACTCGGCACGACCAACAGCATGGTGGTGCGCTGGCGCACCGATTTGCCATCGTCATCCAGCGTTTCTTATGGAACATCCCTCAGCCGATTGAATCGCACGGCCCGGTCCAACGGAACGTTCGAGGAGCACGCCGTGCAGTTCACCAACCTCGCATCCGCCACCAAGTACTATTACGCCTTGGGTCCCACCGATACTCCCCTGACGGTTCGCGTGACCAATGACATCGCCTTCATCAGCAGCACGAACAGCCGGATTTATGTGAACAAACCCGGCACGCGCGAACAAATCGCCGTGGCCAACCGGGACACGTTCGTTCTCGTTCGAAATAAAAAGCGATGGATCGTCACCGACCTGGAAAAAAGTTTTACCGCCAACACCACCAACGCCAGCCTGGTGGTGAATACCCCCAACAATGCCGTGCTCGTCACTATCACCAACAATGCGATCGCGGTGATGACTTCAAATCATGTCGCCTGGTTGGACCCCGGTCCGCCGCCGCTCAAGTCGCGGCGCCCGGCTCCGCGAAACTTTCTGGTCGGCACCACCAATCTCATCCGAACCGGGGGCGATTCGAACACCTTCTTCGTCACCCACCCTCCCGTGGGCCAGGCCAAACCCACCCGTATCTGGGTGTTGGGTGATCCCGGCACCCGCAAGAAAGCCGAACGGGATGTGCGCGACGCCTACTACAAATGGAACGGAGACCGCACAACGGATTTGTGGCTGATGCTGGGCGACAATGCCTACACGTCCGGCAAGGATTCGGAATATCAGGGCGCCATCTTTCAGATGTTTGATGCCATGCTGCGCAAATCCGTCCTGTGGCCCAGCCTGGGCAATCACGACGCCGGCAGCGCAAATTCCCCCATTCAGTTCGGCGTCTACTACGACATCTTTTCCCTTCCATCCCAGGGCCAGGCCGGCGGCGTGATGTCCGGGACGGAGGCCTATTATTCCTTTGATTATGCCAACATCCACATTGTCTGCATCGACTCCAGCGACAGTGAGTGGTCCAGAAACGGGTTGATGCTGCGCTGGCTCAAGGAGGATCTCGAAGCCAACAAACAAGATTGGCTCATCGCCTATTGCCATCATCCCCCCTACACCCGCGGCAGCCACAACTCCGACAATGACCGCGATAGCGAAGGCCGCATGCGCATGATGCGCGAGCGCGTGCTCCCGATTCTGGAGGAGCATGGACTGGATTTATTGCTGGGAGGACACAGTCACGCTTACGAGCGCTCCTATCTGATGGATGGCTTTTACGGCCGCTCCACCAACATCAACGAGCAAGTCCACGTCAAAAGCAAAAAGGACGGGCGGCGGGACGGCACCGGGATCTACGTGAAACCAACCCTCGGACCGGCGCCGCATGATGGCGCGATCTATATCGTCGCTGGTTCCTCCGGCCAGACCAGCGGCGGCCAATTGAAGCATCCCGTGAATTTCCTCTCCTTGAACGTCCTTGGATCCTTGGTCCTCGATATCGATGGGCCGCGCCTGGACGCAACGTTCGTCGACGACAAGGCGAAGGTGCGGGATTACTTCAGCATCGTGAAAGGGGAGGAGCCTTCCGTTTCACCGGCAAAACAGTGATGTCAGGAAACGAGCAACGCGCAACGCCCCAATCGCATCACCTGTTCATCGACCTTTTGTTTGAGAATGCCCCGCAGCTGAACCGGGTCGGTCACCGGGGTGTCGCCCGGTTTAACCTCGAGTTCGCCGCTGTCGGCCAGACGCGCCAATTCTTCCGCAATGTCCCCGCGAGTGCGGACGCCATCCAGAAGGGAAAGGAGGTGGCGGCCCAGTTCATCCAGCGTGATGCATTCGTGACGGCGGTTGGTCACGAACCACGAACGATCCGCTTGGAACGCGGCAATGGGACAGGCTTTGGGACGTTCGCCGGGGATCATTTGGAATTCGGGAGGGAACCGATGGATTTCACAAAAACCCCGGAAAATGCACTGAAGAAGAATGCTGCCCATCGCTTCGCGGTCGCCCGCGATATCGGGACTCGGCTTCAGCCCGGCCTTTTCGAGTCGTGAGCGGACTTCCGTGAGCAGGTCCGCGAATGACAGGCTGTCCGGGCTCCGCTCGCTCAAGGTGACAAATGCCGCCTTGGCGATGGGCTGATTCGTTGTAGCGGAGGAGCCGTCCCGGCACCGAAATTCCTCGATGTGTCCGGGAGTGAGATCAGGAATTGCGCTGACCGGCCGCAGCGAGCTGACGAAATGAAAAGACGCCAGCCGTGATGGATTCAACGCCCGGTCTAATAGAACGGAACGATGGCAAAGCAATGTCTGACGGAACATCCGGTTGCGGACGAAATCCATATACTGTTCCAGCTCGATGATATCGCCTCCCAACTCGTGGACCTTCGCGTTGACTCTTTCATCAAAGTTGCCCGCGAACATGCTGGGAAGGTCCGCTTCCGCGAGATACTTGAGAGCGTGGTTTTCCGCCTGGTCGACAAACTGGTGGAAATAGACCGGTTCATTCACCTCTTCCAGTGAATCGTGACGCAAGTATTCGTCCCGCCATGACTTCATCCGGTCGAGTTCCTGCCGCAGGAGCATCCCGTAGGGGCTGCCTTCGGCCTGCACAACTTCGGCCAGCCAATGGATCAGCGCGCGCGCCTGGCCGATTTGTTCCCGCGCATCAGGAAATTTGCGGGAGTGGAAAAGCATCATGTCCCGCAACATTCCCCGCATCCCCCAGCCGGGATTGGTATTGTAGCTGACATACGCCACGCCTTGCTCATGGAGACAATCGCGACAGACGGCCAATAAATGTTCCCTCACGCCGGCGGGAACCCATGAGTAAACTCCATGGGCAATGATGTAATCAAACTTCCCGAAACGCGGGCCCAGTTCCGACAAATCCAGGTGATGGAGCTCAACATTGCCAAGCTGAAGATCCCTTGCCCAACCCTGGCCCTCGGCGATCTGTTTTGCGGAAAGATCAATTCCAATAAAGGTTGAATGAGGAAGCGCCGCCCCCATGGGAAGGATGTTGGCGCCATTGGCACAGCCAATCTCCAACACCCGACAGGAGTGAATATCCCGGGGAGACATTCCAAACAGTGTGCCCAATGCGGCCAGACGATCCGGATGGGACTGCCGATAGGCTCCCGAGGAATAGGGAATCTCGTCGTACGAATTCGAGGTTTGGTTCGCCTTGCTCACGGATTCTGGCCCGCGCTCTTCTTGGCTAATCACCGAATGGGTTGATCTCTTCGCCGTGGGGCGGCGGTTCAAGCTTGAGCTTGTCTGCCCGGATTATCTGTCGCATGCGCCGGCCTTCCATTCCGACATAGGGGCACTTTGCCGCCGTCCCGCTTTGCAGTTGCAGGGTCGAATCGTCCGGCGCAATCCATTGAACCTTGCCCCGGTCGATCCACGAGCCGAGTTCAAAATCCCACGGATCGGTCGGGTAGCTCGTGGCGGGGTCACCTGTTTCGTCGACCCAGCCGTACGAAGTGCGCCTCCAGGTCGAAGTCAGGGTCCCCGGAGCCGGCTTCGTCGTGGTGAAGTAAGCGATGGGATACGCCTTGTAACCGCACGCCATGCTCAGACAGGAGATGACCGCAATCATGTCGGGCATATCCAATATTCGGGGAATGACGAAAGGCATCGGCGGGCCGACATGCGCGTCCGCTGTCTTGCCACCCAGGGGTGGTTTGCCCGCCAGATTGAGCGCGCCCGTCAGGACGGCGAACGTGGGTGGCGTCGTCGGTTCGGAGCAGGGACCGGCTTCGCCCTCCTGCCACCAAAAACCGTCCACGCCCCATGGATCAAACGCTTTCACCAGCGGCTGGCCAGTGTGCGGGCATTTGCTCAGCGGAATCCGAGGGAGACCGGCGAAGTAGGCGGCGGACAGCTTCTTGGCGGTGCGGTTTAATTCTGAGTCGGCCTCGGAGGACAACGTCTTCTGTCGTATCCCACTGACGCGTTCTTCATTGATGCGAACGTATTCCGCTAACAGCTTGTCTCGTTCTTCTTTGGTCATGGTGAGGAAGGCTCGTGAATCTAATAATCCTTGTAGGGCCACTTGAGACCTTTTTCATTGTAATACTTCTGCAGTTCGTCCGTGCCATCGATATGCCGGACGGTTCCGTCCGGCTCGGTGATGACATACTTCTCATCCGGGTCCGGCTGGCGTCCCATCTTCGATTTTCCAGGATTATCCGGGTCCGGCTTCTTGAAGTTATCGTTGGCCCCGTGATTGAACATCTGATTCTCCGGACAAACATCCTTGTTCAGATCCTTCTGCCAGTTGGGATCGTCCGTGTTGACCTTGTGATGAGCGTCGGCGAATTCGTCCTTGTGATACACCCCTTGCAGATCGTGATCGCCGTATACCTTGTTTCCATCCGCGTCGTGCATGACGCCGTCCCCATCCGCGCTCCAGCCTTTGCCCGGGGGAGTGCCGTCCTTCGGCCCTGTCAGATCATCAAAGTGGGACATGTCGTCTTTGTACTTTGGATCGTCGACGCCTTTGGGGTACTGCGCCGCGTCGGGCTTTTTGACGAGACCTGCATGCGGATCGGGCGCCTTGGCCGTCTTCAACTTGCAATCCAGCGGCTTGGAGGTATGGCCAGGCACGCCGTGATAATCAAGGCTCTTGGGGTTGCTCGCGCGAACGATGATAATATCGCCGCTTTCCTGGGAACGTTTTGAGAGTTTTTCCAGATGTTCTTTTTCCATCCCGCTCTTTTTCGCGACATCTCCGACGTCTTCCCCTTTCTTCACTTCCGTTCGCTTGGGCGGCGCTTCGGCGTCCGGCGCCCCTTTGGCCTTGTTCGACGGGCCGTCGCAGGTCAGGCCGTTGGTGTCCACCTTGACCAGCGGATTGGCTGGATAGGCGTAAAGGTTCAAGCCGCCCGCCAGACCGATTGGGTCCGACTGAATGTAGCGGCCGAGACGCGGACTGTAGTAGCGGTGGCGATTGTAATGCAGTCCGATTTCCGGGTCATGATAGTGGCCCGGAAATCGAAGATGGAACTGAATCGTGCTGGTCGGGTCGACGTTCACCGTCCCGTAGGGACCGATTCGAGCCGTCCAAACGGCGTTGCCCAGATCGTCTTCAACACGTATGGGCGCGCCAATCTGATTGGTGAAAACAAAGTAGCGCGTTCCTGAATCCGGCGCGGCATCGGGCTTCGGGTAATCGATGAAGAGCAGGGGAACCAGCGCCGCGTCGTCGACGTAAATGTAAATCCGGGTTCGTCCGTCCTTGTGCACTTCCGCCATCAACCGCTCGCCGTCCCAGTAGTAATGAACCTCCTGGGTGCGAAATTGCTTTGTGGTCCGCCGCCCCAGCGGATCGTACGTCGCCTTCCATTGCTGCTGGCCATCGTCGACCCCGATCAATTGCTCGCGGGAATCGTACTGATAACGCATGACGCCGGCCATCCCGCGGATTTCAGCGACGTGATGGCGCGCGTTGTAAGAAAATCGCTCGCCGCCCACGGATTGAAGGCGGTTGGCCGGTCCCACCGCGACCTGCTCCAGGCCATGCTTGGCCAGAATATTGCCCGCCGGGTCGTAACTAATCGCTCGTCGCGTGTTGTCCGGCAGCTTCTCCTCGATTAACCGCCCGGCCGCATCATAGGCAAACTGCGTCGATCCGCTCTGGGAATCCTTGATCTCGAGGAGTTGCTCGCCCGGGCCGTAGTGATAGGCGCGACTCCATGCCGGGCCTGAAGCGGCTGGCCGAACGGCCACCCTGGCCACACAGAGTCCACCGGCGTTAAACCGAACAATTTCCTGCGTCCCGTTGGACAGGCTGCGTTGAACGATCCCCGCCTTGGAAAAAGTGATGACGTGAACCCCTCCGGCCGGGTCGGTGATTTGAATTACGCCCGGCTGCGGATAGGCGAACCGCGTCTTGTACGAACCAAGTACTGCCGTCTCGACCACGCGGTTCTCAACGTAGCGATGCTGAGTGCCTTTGCCTCCGCGTTTATCCTCGCACCGCCGGCCGTTGGGGGTGTAGCGAATCGCGGTCTTTGACTTGTCGGTGGCCGCGGCAATCAACCGCCCGTGCTCATCATACTTGAGTTGATGAATCTCACCGGACGCCAGAATCCGCCGAATGGGAAGCCCATTGGGACCGACTTCAAAACGGATAAGACTCTTTCCTTCGCCATCCAGTTTTTCGACGAGTTGATCGGCGGGATCCCAGCGGTATTGGTCCCTGGTGACGCCGTTGCGAACCACCTTAATCACCCTTTCCTTTTGGTCGCGTTCAAGGACGGTCTTGGTTTCGCCCGGATCGGTGACTTTCGTTATTTCTCCCCGAAACGAATAACCGTAGGAGACCTTGTTACCCAGGGCGTCGAATTCTCGGGCGACGAGGTTCCACGATTGATACTCCCAGCGTCGGACGATGCCTGTACTGGATTCGAGTTGGATGGGGCGGCCTTCGGGGTTGTACACCCAATGCGCCGTGAGTCCTTCGCCTTCGCTCCGGGTTATTAGTCGTCCCAACGCGTCATGCTCAAGTGCGTGGGCGCCCGCGCGCTCCCGTGCGGGCGCCGTGGGAAGGATCGCGAAGAGCTCGCTCAGGAGCGAAGAAGCAAACTGTTCGTGATCTGACGCAGGAATCGGTCCGTCCCTCAGTGCGGAGCGACTTAATACCCGTCCCAATTCCCACTCGGCGGGAGTGGTTGGGACATAGGGAGCCAGCGGGTCATCGGTGAATGGCTCTTCCGCGTAAGGCAGGGAAAAATGACCGAGGTGATCGCGCTTTCCCACATGCGCACCGAGGTCGTTATAGAGAAATTCGGTCTGATGGCCCGCTGCGTCCGTCTCGGAAACCACCCGTCCATCGCCACCAATTTCGCGGTGCAATTGCCCGCCATAGGGATCGATGACCGCCGTGATCAATCCATCCGCATTATAGGCCTTGGTCCACTCACCGCCGTCCATGTACTTTACCGTGGTCAGCCCGATTTCCGGTTGATACTTGAACGTCGCCTCCCACAGACCGTCCTGACCGGACGTGCGCACCACACGACCGTCCCGGTCATACTCATAGGTGAAGCTGTAGCCGTTTCGGTCGGTCAATCGCGTGAGGCGTTTTTGTCCGTCGTAGGCGTAGGTCAGGCGATGGCCCAGCGCGTCGGTGGCGGCAATCAGGCATCCGCCTGAACTGTATTCATAGCGGTAAAGGTTTGTCGCGCCGCCGTCCGCCAAACGGACGACACCATTAATCCGTCCCGCCTGGTCGTACTGCAGCTGGAAACGCTCACCGTCGCTCTCGGCCACCTCGGTCAGGCGTCCGGCCGCGTCGTGGGTCAAGCTCAGGGAGTGGGCGGCGACACTTATGCGAAGCAAGACCGCGGGCTTTTCCGGGACCCGAAAGGCAAAGAGAAGGACGGGTTTTCGATGGGGAATGACCTGATAATGGGTTTCATCGATTTTGCGAAGAACAGTCCCGGCGCTGGCCACCGTCGCCGCACCTTCCGGCAGCGAAGGGAACTGGATCTCGTCCCCGGCCTCGCTGATGTAGGTAAAGCCGTCAGCAGTCTTCTCCAGTGTGCGTTGATACTCGTGCCGAAAACCGGCGCCCACCACCCCGGGGCTTTGTGCATCCGCACTGTCGTAATGACGAATCCAACGAAAGGGGAACGGCGCCGGAGAAACGTAGTCGATGCAGGTATCCACGCACGCGCCGGTAACGACATCGACCGGATGCGCGTCCGTGCCGCAAGGAGCGTTGTCGGGTGACTTGCCCTTTTTGGGTTTCTTGCCCTTGCCCTTTTTCTTCCGGAACTTTTTGAACTTCTTTTTGAACTTTTTGAAGGCCTTTCCCAGCCCCGCCATGCCGATGCGCATGCCGAGCGCCATCAAGGAAATCGTAGGCGGTCCTCCCACCAGGACCGGCGGTCCGCCGGGAACACACAAAACCACGCACGTCGGCAGGACCATCGACTTGGTCTTGCTTTTCTTCTTCGGGCGAGGCGGCGGCACCAGTCCGACGTCGTGACAGCTCAGCACCGGGAGTGCGAGGTAAGTGAAGGCATCGCCATCGACGCAGACCGTCGAGCTGCCCATGAAGATTTCGCATTCGTTGGCGGGAGGTTTGATGAAGGTGCCGCCGATCGGAATGTGCTTCGGAGTCGC
>Ga0070689_100003860_pt1 | contig 10044 bp, 5 predicted proteins | sample KBSS23HmetaG_FD_64669 | JGI IMG/M metagenome (GOLD analysis project Ga0070689, IMG submission 64669) | Switchgrass rhizosphere microbial communities from Kellogg Biological Station, Michigan, USA - KBS S2-3H metaG | ecosystem: Host-associated > Plants > Roots > Rhizosphere ... | reverse complement strand
GTGTCCCGGCGGTGAACCAAATGAACCACAGCCGCAAAACGCGTCAGGTAAATGGCTTCTTCGCACGCGGAATCACCGCCGCCGACCACGACGAGCGGTTGATTGCGAAAGAGCGGCAGCGCGCCGTCGCAAGTAGCGCAAAAGGTCAATCCCTTTTTTTCGAGCAATGATTCGCTTTCGAGCTCCAGATGCCGGTGACTGGCGCCACTGGAAATGATGAGGGTCTGCGCTTGAACCTCCTCGCCATCGACGGTCAACGTGAACGGCTGTTTGGCCAAATCAACCGACTCCACCGTGCCGAATTTCATCCGGGCGCCGAACCGCTCGGCCTGCTTCTGCATCCTTGTCATCAACTCGTAGCCGTCAACGCCCTCGGGAAAACCGGGATAGTTTTCAACCATACTCGTCGTGGTGAGCAGGCCGCCGGGCATCGTGCCTGTTAGCACCAGGGGCGCAAGATTGGCGCGCGCGGCGTACAGCGCTGCCGTTAACCCGGCGCAACCGGTCCCGATGATGACCACTTTTTCCATAAGGAGGGTGAACGTAGTGGCAGCCTGCCTCGATGGCAAGTTCCACCTGCCCTGGCACGGCCAGGCGGGCGCATGAAACCGCCATCGCCGGACCGCGGACCGTCCCGGTCCGCAGCAGCATAGCTGGTGGAAAGGTTCAGGAATGCTCCAGACCACCTCGACGGCGCGACCTGCTGCGGGCGTGGACCGCCCGCGCTCCGGTGGGCAGGTGGTTGCACGCTTCGAAGCTGAGCGGCAAGCGCTGGCCATGATGATCATCCGCACATCGCCAAAATCCTGGATGCCGGCGCCACGGACAGTGGTCGGCCCTATTTCGTCATGGAACTGGTCCAGGGTGTGCCGATCACCCGGTTCTGCGATGAGAACGGGTTGTCGCCCTCGAACGTGCTGGAAGTGCCTGGAGAAGTACCGCAACCGGCGTTACGAAACATGGTACATGTCCATGGCAGAAAAACTGCGCTCTACTGCTCACCGCTCAGGGCGGGTTTCAGCCACGGCGTTCCGGACCAATACCACTGCGAGGCTTTCATCGCCAGAACGTGGCCATCGACGAATGCAATGTTGCTGCGGCCGTTGTGTCGAAGATGGGGCCCACCCCAGTTGGGGTCGCCGGTGGACGTCACACAACCCACACACGGCGCGTCGTTGGCCGGATCATGCACGATCCAGCAACCGGGTTTTTCCGGTGACTGCGGAGTGACGCATTTGAGCGGGTCCTTGGTGTTCACCGGACGGCTGCCGCCATCCGTCAAGTGAACCGTTGAAGCTGGGCCTTTCACACCAGCGTCTTTGGCGGGTGGCCAGTCCCGCACGTCCCAGATATTAGGCCAGTCGCATCCGCCGAGGGAAAAGTTCATCGAGTAATTCGATATGGCCTTATCGCCACCCTCGCTCGGATAGAGCGCAACGAGTTCCTTGAATTTTTTCGTCTTGCTGGGACAGAGCAGGAGGTTGGTCGTCTGCTGGTAGGGCTGGAGGAAATTGAACCACGCTTTCCTGAACACGTTGTCGCCGCGCACTTGAAAGGTATAACAAAACCTCCCTTCGTGATCGTCGGCGTAGATTCTTGCGGCTATGCTCATTTGCCGGAGGTTGTTGACGCAGCCGATGGATTTGGCCTTTTCTTTGGACTTCGCGAGGGCAGGCAACAGGAGCGAAGCAAGGATGGCGATGATGGCTATGACCACGAGCAGTTCGATGAGGGTGAAACCGCGTCGCGTATTCATGGCTGCTCGCGCCAGAGTGCGCCACAGGCTCGATGATCGCAACATGAATCTTGGGCGATACTCCAGCCGCTCCTCCGAATCATGATCCAGTAGCCTTTGCCAGCGTTGCACTGTGCGTTTGGATTTTGCGAACCGCTTCGATGACGTGATCCATGTCCCTGCGGTCTGCCAGGAGCAGATTCTGCGTGATCGCGACTGTCGTTGCGCAGACCTGCCGGTTGCCTTTCAGTTCCTGGAAGCTATCGCGATAGGCTTTGAGCCGCTCGGCGCTGAAGAGACGCTTGAATCCGCGCGAGTTGATCGCCTCGTCGAGCAGACCGTCGAAATATTGTTCGTGATAACCGCCCGAACAGGGGATGCCTTCGGCGCTGAGTGCTTTGAGGAAATTGTCGCGGACCAGCCCGCTGAAATGCGCCGAGTCGTATCGGAATGGATAGAGATGCCAGACCGCCCGGCTGTTTTCCGGCAACCGCGCCGGCTGAATGCCGGGAATCTGACTCAGTTGGGAGCTCAGGTAGTCCGCGTTTTCACGCCGGCGCGCGGTTTCGCGCACCAGCTTGTCGAACTGCTGCATGAGAATCACCGCCTGGAACTGCTGCATTCGGTAGTTGCTGCCGCGGGTAAAATACGGCTTGGCGCCTTTAAAGTTCCCCGTGGCGCGCCCGACATTGTGGAACGCGTGGCACCGGTCCAGGAGTTCGTCGCTGTCCCCAGTGACAGCGCCGCCTTCACCCGAAGGGATATGCTTGGAATTCTGGAAACTGAAACAGGCCAGGTCGCCGAGTGTGCCGCACTTGCGGCCTTTGTATTCGGCCAGCCAAGCCTGGCAGGCATCCTCGATCACGGCGAGCTTGTGTTTGCGCGCGACCGTGGTGATTGGGTCCATGTCACAAGGCATGCCGTAGATATGCACCGGCAATATGGCGCGAGTCCGTTCGGTGACCCTGCTTTCGACCGAAGCCGGGTCCATGGTGAACGTGGCCGGGTCGGTATCGGCGAACACCGGCAGGGCTTTGTTGATCAGGATCGCGTTATAGGTCGCGATGAATGTGTAAGGGGAAACGATGACTTCGTCGCCGGCATCAACATCCATCACGTGCAGGCTGACCAGCAGAGCGGTCGTACCGCTCGCCGTGGCCAAACAGCGTTTGGCGCCGAGCAATTTCGCGTAACCCGACTCGAATTCCGCCACGTGCCCGCCGTCGCCGCGATACCATTTGCCGCTGCGCAAGACCTTGACGACCGCGGGTTCCCAGGATTCCAGCCAATTCGGCCAGTCAGGCCAGCCACCCTGATGCACAGGCGCACCTCCGAGGAGTGCCGGTTTGGCAGCCTCGACGGCAAAAACGCTGGAGGACCTGCGCGAACTCACCCAGGTCAGAGCAGCCGAACCGGCCGCCGCCCGACGAATAAAGCCGCGCCGTGTTAGATGGTTTTTCATAGGTCTGGTTGATTCGTTAGAGGGTTTTCACTCCGATGGGATGCACCCGGAAGCCCAATCCGCCAAGCAAAAATCTTTGGGCCAGCGCCGGCCGGGCTGCAGGCAGGAGGGATGATGACGCTTTCGACGATTGTTGAACTCGCCCTGCAAAAAGCGGTTACGTTCAATTATTCCGGTTGACATCCGAATCTAGGCACCTAAACTGACCTCCAATTCTAGTCACGACTGTTAATGAAACCAGGAGCTAACTTTATGAAAAAACACGGACGCTTTTCAATGGTGCTGGCTTGTGTTGTGGTCGGGGCATGGGTCGTTTCCTCAATGCAGGCCGCAGAAGCGGGCAAAGCAGTGGTTCGTTCCATCCGCGGAAAGGCGCAGTACCTGGAATCCGGCGGCCAGTGGCTGGAGTTGAAAGTCGGCCAGGTGCTCAAGGCCGGCTCGACCGTCCGGACAGCCAGTGATTCGCACGCCGATCTTTTCATGGATGAAAACGGTCCCGTAGTGCGCCTGGTGGAAAACACCACGCTCGGGCTCGACAAATTGAATTACACCACCACTGGCGTCGACACGATCATCGAAACCCAGTTGGACCTCAAATCCGGCCGCATCATCGGCATCGTCCGGAAAATGGCAGACCAATCCAAATACGAGATCAAGACTCCCAATGGCGTCGCCGGCATCCGCGGCACCGAATACGATATCACAGCGACCAGCGTGTTGCGCTTGGTGTCTGGTTCGATGGTGATGGTCTATGTGAAGAGCGACGGCACCGTTATCACACAGGTTGTTAACTCAAACGAAATGTTCGTTCCCTCAGACGGAACTGTGAAGCTGATCCCGGCTGATCAACTGAGCCAGTTGATGGCGGAAATCAAAGAAATGGAGGGCGCACCCGTCGTGGCCCTGACCGTCGAAGAACCGATCAAAATCTTCATTTCGCCATTGGCTGGAGTGAGATAGTAGCAGTTCGATTCAATTCTTGATGTTGTCTTCCCCGGGAAGCCGAACCGCTATGGCTTGAGCTTTCTGGTGGCCCGCTCTTGAAGCCAGATGATATCCTTATTCCTGGGAGATGCGAAATCGTCTTTTATTAGTCCACCTTTCATGATCGGCGGCATCGTCCGCGGGTCGAGCCACCGCTTGATTTCAGAATGCCCGTCGGCAAAGGAAAGGCCGCCAGCTCGATTGTGGTAGCTGGCGGGAAAATCGTAGAAACCGGTGCTCGCAGGCTTGTCCGGCCAACCGCGCATATCGGTCGCAAAATTGCCGATGTCAATGCTGTCCTCCCGCATATCCAGAAAAAGGAAAGTGCGCGTTGGGCCGGGATCGACCATATCGGTTTCCTTTAGGTAAACCCGCCAACCGCCATCGGACAGACCACCGTCGGTGCCACCGAAGCCGCCCACCCAGACATTCATGGAAATGCTCCGCACCCTGGGCATAACTCGCCCGCGATACGGGCCGCTCGAGGGAATAATCGTTGACTTGTCCGCCGGACATTTCCAAATGCCGACGGAGGTTCCACAATACCGCCAAAGGGGGCTTTGCTTAATGTCACGATTCACGTCCCAGTTGGAGGGGTTGGCCGGGTTGAAATTCATCTCTCCCCAAACCCACACATACGGCTCCCGGCTGGTGTTGTCGCTTGGACTGGCATAAAGCAATCGGCCGTTGTTGTCGTCATTATACATCCGCCAAGCCAGGGTCAACTGGCGGTGGTTGTTCATGCACATGATGCCATCCGCCTTGGTCCTGGCCTTGGCGAGTGAGGGCAACAACAGTGCCGCGAGGATAGCGATGATGGCAATCACTACCAGCAATTCGATCAAAGTGAATGCGTGCTTCCTGTTAATCACTGGCTGTTCGGGTCCGCTTCGCCGAAAGGCTCGGCAGTGCGATACCATCTGCTTAGGATTCAAAACTGTCAACGGCGCATCCGAGCGCCCAGACGCGCCACAAGCGACGGAACGCTCACAACCGGATGCGATAGAACTTCTTCGTCCCGGAAGGCGTCACCGGGAACGGATTCGTCTGGTTGGGCACATCTGAAAACTGGCTATTCAAGTCATCGGTTGACTGCAAGGTGCCGGTCGGCCAACTCAATTGCAATTGGTTGCCTGAAACCTGAATGCTGATGTTCACAGTGCCTTGGGCAAAAGTCACGCCGTTGGTGGCACCGGCCAAGTAGATGCCCACCACTTCGAGTGGTGTTAGCACACGGCGCCAGATACCGATGTCGTCAATGTCGGCTTCACCCGCCTCCGGGTATTTGCCAGTGGGATCTTGCCCGATGTTCGTCGGCTGACCCGTATCAACATCCCCAACACCGACTATTGAGGCAATGTGAACCCTCACGCCGTCGAGGTAGGTGAAGCTGTTGCCACTGCGGTCGAACGTGTGGGCCAGATGGTGCCATTCTGCATCATTGATCGAGTTGTTTTCTCCATAGAAGCCAGTGGCGTTGAGCGACCAACCCCAGCCGCCGGGATCTGTACCCGGTTGGCCAACGAGAATGCCTTGCGTCCCATTGGCCCCATACGACGGGGCGAACGTGTAGCCCGAGCTGAAGGTGGAGCCCGGCGCGTTACAAATGAAGGGAACGTCCCCCTGATCGTAATTCAGGGGCAGCCTCACCCAATAGGCCACAGAGAAGTTCACGTCGGAACCGAATTGCAGGTCGGGCCGCACACCCAGGGTCACGTAACTCGAAGTGACCGTCACCGGCGTAGTGTTGGTGTCAACCGCGGTGCTGTAATGCAGCGCCTGTCCGATCCTTCCAGCCAAAAACGAGGTCGCGCCCACATTCGTGCCGTTGTTATTCCTGCCTGAGGTATCGAGGGCGTTGCCATCAAGCGGCAGATGCAACACCAAACCGGGCGAGAATATGGTGGAGGTCGGAATGGGCAACACGGTCAGGGTCGCCGCCTCGCTGGTTTTCGTGCCCACCGTGTTGCTCACGACAACGCTGTAGCTCCCGGCATCGCTCAAAGCCAGCGGCGAGATCGTCAGCGTGGCGGCGTTCGCGCCTGGAACGTCCGAGGTGCCTTTCTTCCACTGGTAGGAAAGGGGTTGAGTGCCACCTGCCACAACCTTTAGCGTCGCAGTCCACGAAACATAATTTGTCACTGAGCCGGGCTGTTTCTGGATGATCGGCGACGTATTCGGACCATACGCCGCAGCGTAGTGGGCGAGCACTTCGTCGGCAGTCAGGGCCTTGTTGTAAATCGCCACCTCGTCAATGGTGCCGACGAAATTGAGGTCGTAATTCGGATCAACAGCTCCACGCCGTGAGCCGATACTGATTGGGTGAGTCGAAGCTCGGGGTCCCGCATCCGATGGCGTGAAGCTCCCGGCTTCCACTCCGTTGACGTAAACGAGCATCGTGGCTCCAGGTTGGTCATAGACCGCCACCACATGCTGCCAAGTGTCATCCGGCGAAATCGTGGTGGTGACAACCTGGGCATCGCCGCTTGCGTCATAAATGTAGAACCGAAAGCTTCCGTTAAAGACATCGACGCTAAACTGTTCGCCGCCACCGCCCGTGCCTTTGCAAATGATGGCCGCGCCGTTCACCTGGTCGGGCGGTCCGTTGACCCAAGCCTCCAATGCGAAGGTCGAATTGGTGCCGGAAAAGTCGATCGCAGTTCCGCTGATGCCGCCGACATAGCTGTTCGGGTCGGGACCGACTCCAGCGGCTGTGTCTGAGTCGACGACAGAGAATCCGGGCACACCAAGCGTGACTCCTATGAATTCACCGTCGTGACCACCCCAGTAATCGTGCGCGACGGTCTCATTGGTTTCGCCCAGCCGCCAGTAGGCAATTGGATTATCAGCCAGCACCGTTACACCGTAGCCAGTTGGCGCAGCAAGGACCGTTAAAGCTGCGTTGGCACTATTGGTTGAGCCGAAGGGGTTGGAAATGGTGCAACTGTAGTTGCCGGCATCGGTGAGTTTCACGCCGCTCAGCGTGTAGTCGGGTCCGTTAGCGCCAGGGATGGCATTGGTGTCGTTGAGCTTCCACTGATACGAACGCGGGCTGCTGCCAATCGTCCGCACGGAGAACGTTGCGTTGGCGCCAACGAACCGCGTCGCAGGTTCTGGTTGTTGTGTGATCAAAGGCTGGCTCACCAACACCGTCAGCGCGACCAAATTCGTTACCGAGCCTATTGGATTCGTAACGACGACCGCATAGCTGCCGCTGTCATTCGTCGTCAGATTATTGAGCGTGAGACCGGTACCCGTCTGTCCCGGGATTGAGGTGCTGTTCTTGGTCCATTGGTAGGTCAAAGGCTTGTTTCCTTCGGCCACCACACTGAACGTCACAGTGCTGCCTTCGTATACTGGGCCGGAAGGCGCCTGCGGCGCTTGCGTGATGATGGGCGACACATTGGCGGAGTAAAAGATCTGCTGAATCTGCGCCGCACTCAGCGCGTTGGTGAAAATAGCCACCTCGTCAATCCCGCCGCCGAAGAAACGCCCGTCACTGCTCGAGTCGCCACGCGAGCCGATGGCCCACGGAGCGTCAACTTCGAGCGCTCCGGTGGGAAAATCGCCAGATGCGACCAAGCTGTCGTAGCGATACAGATTCCACGCGGTGCCGTCCCACGTACCTGCCAGAAACACCCAATTGCCGACGTCGCCGCCGGGCATGGGGCTGACCACCGTGTAGAAAGTGGTGCCGTCGATAGAGGAACCCACTTCATAATAGCCCTGATCTAACAGGAGCGAGACTTCCGCCCCGTTGTCGTCGTATCCATGAGCGAGGATCGAACGAATCGTAGGATAGACATCCTCCTGCGCCGGCTTCACCCAGGCGATCAGCGTAATTTCATCCGAAAAATTCAGCCCGTCCGGATTACCGAAACCGATATTCCCCACCACACCGCTGAGTTGACTGGCCTTGTTGTTCGCCTCGAACCCAGAGAAGGGCGGCCCGGCCGCGCCAGTCATCGCGCCAGGACTATAGACGCCGCTGGCGGCCGCGCCGAGGGTTCCACTGTTCGAGGCCACCGGAAGCGCGCCCGGATCTGGCGGCGTGTAGACCGGCTCGTCCAGATGCCAGTAGCCTACCGGATTGCTCGCCAGGATTTGCGCGGCGTAAGCGGCGTTGTTTGTTGTCGCCGTGTTGTAGTGCGCGGAAATTTCACTGGCGTTCAAGGCGCTGGCATAGACGGCCACTTCGTCCACCCACCCATCGAAACCGCGGTTTCCATCGGTAGCACTGCCATCCAGGTCGCCATTGAACAGCGATCCTCCCATGCGAAGTGTGCGCCGTGTGTTTGGATTAAATCCCGGCGCCGGCGCCGGCCCAGCCACCTTTTGCCCGTTCACGTACAGGGAAACGTTCGCGCCGTCATAAACCCCGACGATATGGTGCCAGACATTGGCTTGAACCTCACCGCCGGTAATAGTGGCGATATAAGAACTGTGCTCGCCGCCCACTCGGAATTGCCACGCGTTGGTGTACATCTGATAAAAAAGCCACCCGGAGCGGTTGTTCGCGTCGATTGAGAAATCCGGGTTCATGGAGGACAGCGGAATGACGCCAGCACGAGTCGAATCGGCAAAACTGATCACGCTAGGTTTGGCCCAAAACTCTATGGTGAAAGGGCCTTTGGGGTTTAGAGAGGCGTTGTAAGGCACATCGACCTTCGAGCCGCAGTGACCAATGTTCGCTGGGGTTGTGTTGGTTATTAAGTTGGCGTCAGTAAATCTGAAGGACGTGCCCACGATACCCGGCTGAGCGTTGGTGACATCGAGCACCGCGTAGCCGTTTCCCAGATCGCCAATGCTGCCCACGTTTTTCGCAATATTGGCCGGCGGCACCGGCGCCGTCTCGCTTAATCGCCAGTACGCCACCGGGTTGAAGGACATGACGGTGTTGGAATAATCGGCTCGGGCCGGCAATCCGGCGCACAAAGCCAGGAGAGCTGCTGCGGCAACGCATCGGGGATTCCTCGCAAGGTTCTCTTTCATATCAACTCCATTTCGCCAGATTCAACTTGTTCAGATATTGTGGTGAGCTCTGTTAAGCGTTAGAGGATGTCGCGGCGCTAGTAGAAGCGGCGGCGGCTGTGCCAAGCAGCAGAAACAACCAAGCAGTTCTCCAAGTGGAGCGCGCATCCAGCCAATCCCATCCCATCAGGTTGTTGAAACGGAAATCAAGTTTTTCGCGCCGATGTCTGACAAGCAAAGCCGATCGATAAAAAAGAGTTCTCAGCAAGCAGCGCGGTCGTTTGGATTCCGAGTTAAAGAATGTCTACACAGGATTATTGATTTTGCCAACCAAAAACAGATAGAGGATTTTCAGCAAGTGGATCCGTTGCTTGTGGTGTTTCCCGTGGGTGGAACAGGGGTCATGAACGATATTCACGCGCCTTTCGCACTCAATTCATCAAGGCCAGCGATTCCTTCCATACCTCTCAGGCAGGCGTGACGCAGAGCCCGACGGAAGTGCGGCTCGATTTCGACAAACCGATCGAGCGGTCAGGAGCCAGTCTCGCGTTGTACGATCTCGTAGTACGTGGTCCGAATCCTCTCCACGATGGGGGAGGACGGCATGGACTCTTCGTCAATCGCAATGACTGGCACGATGCCAAGCGAACTGAGGCTGAGAAAAAGCCCGTCGGATTTGCGCAACGATTCAGGTTTGATGACCCGTTTGTTGGTGGGGAGGTTAAGCGCCTGGCACAACTCCAGCACCACGGCGCGCGTGATGCCGGGCAGAGCGCCGCGACCAGTCGGCGTCGTGTAAACCGTGTCGCGATAAATCCAGAAGAGGTTGGCGCTGGAGGTTTCCGCCACTTCACCGTTGGTGTTGAGCATTAACGCGTCGTCGGCATCCGCC